>WNFV01009863.1_pt1 | contig 25461 bp, 18 predicted proteins | sample 5400101 | NCBI WGS metagenome assembly WNFV01 (sample SAMN13153361, study PRJNA577476) | soil metagenome | isolation source: 115 cm soil or saprolite under grassland replicate 1 | place: USA:California | collected 2016-06-15
CCGCCGCCGTCGCCGGAGCAGCTCAGAAGGCGTCCTGCTTTTTGAGCAAGACAAAGATCGTCTTCACCACTATCTGCAAATCGAGCTGCAGCGACCAATTTCTCAGGTAATCGAGATCATGCTCGATGCGCAATTGCATCTTGTCGAGCGTATCGGTTTCCCCGCGCAAACCGTTGACCTGCGCCAGCCCGGTGATGCCCGGCCTGACTTTGTGCCGGATCATGTAGCCCTTGATCAAGCGGCGGTAAATCTCGTTGTGCGCCACTGCGTGGGGGCGCGGGCCGACGACGCTCATGCGGCCCTGCAGCACGTTGAAAAACTGCGGCAGCTCGTCGAGCGAGCTCTGCCGAAGAAATGCGCCGAGACGAGTGATACGCCGGTCGTTGCGCGTGGCCTGCTTGATTACATTTCCGTCTTCGAGCACGGTCATCGTGCGGAACTTGTAGACGACGATCTCTTTGCCGTCGAGTCCGTAGCGGCGCTGCTTGAAAAGCACCGGCCCTGGAGAACTCAGCTTTACTCCGATTGCGATTACAAGCATGACAGGCAAGATCAACGCGAGGATCGCCGACGCGAGGACGATGTCGCTCGCGCGTTTGATCAGACCATTGATTCCGTAGAACGGGGTTTCGCAGGCCGCGAGGACCGGAATGCCGCCGATCGTATCCATGCGCGCCTGGATCAGGTCGAACAGGAAGATGTCCGGCACGAAGTAGATCGAGGCCGTCGTGTCGTGCAGCTCGTCGAGCAGCTTGAGGATGCGGGGCTGCGAAGCCATGGGCAGCGTGACGTAGATTAGATCGACATGATGTGTTTTCACGTACGCCGCGACCTGATCCAGCGGGCCGAGGATCTCGCCGGGCCCGATGCCGCCAATGCGCTCGGGGCTGCGATCGTCGAAAAAACCGGCCAAGCGGATGCCGAGGAACGGAGTGACCCGAATCCGCTCGGCGAGCTTGCGCCCAAGCCCGCCTTCGCCTGCGATGACGGCGACTCTTTGCACACCTTCCGCTGCGAGCAGGCGCAGCAGAACGAAAGGCAAGAGAGCGCGCGCGGCGAACAGCGCGACCGGTGCGGCGAGCACCCAGGCGAGGATGACGTGCAGGTCGAAAGAGCCGAGTGTCCGCGTCGCCCAGCCGATAAGCAGCAGGAGTGCGACGACAACCAACCAGCCTGACATGACGTCACCGGCGAGCGCTCTGAGGCTGGTGCCTTTCGGAGGAGTTCCGGGAAAGGTCAGCGAGAACACGATCAGCGCGAGAATCAGATAGGGGCCTTCGAACGTCTTGCCGAATGCAAAAGCGGACAACAGCAGCGCGCCGATCACCACGAGAGGATCGAGCGTCGCCTGCACCAGCGCGGCGGGCGCGAGCCGGTGGTCGAGGAATAGGCGATGGGATTGGTGGGCGGCGAGCAAAGTGGGGAAGAGGAGGGGTAACGGATATCGGAGGAACCTGTGGGCCCTGGCTATTTATTCATGGCAATCGAAAACCCTGTCCTGCAACGATTCGCTCCGACTTGCGCAACACGGTAGCGCCCAATTGCAAACGCTGCGGACACGACGGGTTAGCTCCAAAGAACTACTTTCACGGATGGTGCCTATCGCCGGTGTCTGGAATTGCAGCCAGCCACGCCGCGGGAAATCGTGGCTTCGCCCAGCGGGAGCGGTGTCTTATGGCTAGCGGGCGACGCGTTCGCGGACCGGCATCGCCGGCGCGTTGCTGAAGACTCAGCGGCTGGGACGCGTGAGTGAAATACGAGTACAAACAATGGGTTGCTTCGGAGACTCCGCACCCAAAATCATTTTCAGGCAGTTCACGTTCATTTAATACGCGCTACTCATATTACACACGCTACTCGTACATTACCTAGGACGACTCTTGTATTCCGGGAGGGTTCTCTCATGCAAGCAAGCGAACACCAGCTCATTGCAGAACGTCATTCCGAGCTGCCCGCGTATCAGTCTCCAGCCCCTGTGAGCGGCGCCACGTCCGGTAGCGCGGCCTTATTGGACGCTCTTGAACTCGAATCGCTCAAGCTCATCATGGATGCCTCGCTTCGGGTGCACGCGCGACATCACTTCTTCACCTGGACCCAGGGCGTGCTGCAAGACCTGGTGAAGCATGAGGCGCTGATCTGCGCCCTGCGCAATGCCGAGCCCATGTCTTTTCACGTCGACAGTTTTTCGACGTCTCCTCTCGAGCCCGCGCTCTTCAGCGACATGTTCCGCCAGGATACGTCCATGGTGCCGCACATCATCAAGACCTGGGAAGAGAACTCCTATCGGCCTGTAGTCTGCGAGACGGGGGCCGCGAGTCCGTTCGCCCCAAGCCCGCTGGCGCGCGAGCTCAGCCGCATAGGGGCGGACACGATCGTCACGCACGGGACCTACGATGCTTTCGGAAAACCGACGAGCTTATTCACCTTTGCTTGCCGGGCGCAGACGATGAGCCCAAGGCAAGTCTATTGCATAGAACTGATCGTCCCGTTCCTGCACCAGGCATGGGTGCGCACCCAGATCGACCGGCCGGCCGAAAGCGCTGGCGCACATCCCGGCGGTGCCGGCCTCCTTACCTCGCGCGAGCAGGAAATCCTGAGATGGATTCACCTCGGCAAGAGCAACATCGAGATCGGAACCATCCTGGAGATCAGCCCGCTGACGGTAAAAAATCACGTGCAGAAAATTCTGCGCAAGCTGAATGTTCAAAACCGCACTCAGGCAGTCGTCAAAGCGCTGACGCTGCGCATTCTCAGCAACTGAACCCGGTGAAATCGGGTCGGCACCCTTAGTTCTGTCTACCCATTCTCGCGGGGCGAAGCACTCGACTCAGTGTCACGTTGACCTTTTACTCTCCGAAGTGATTCATGTCGGTTCTTGAGAGGAAGGTACGATGAGAACAAAGCCGGTGCTCGAAGCGCTTGCCGCTTGGCTGGCATTGGCAGCGGCGTCCGGCCAGGCTTGTGCTTCGATACAAACCGACGCCAACCGCGTGTTCGGCGCCAACAGTGTGTCGACGATGGTCGCCAATCCAGAGGCCTCTCGAGATGAAATCACGACGCCGTATTCAGGCGGAAAGGCCCCTGCGAACGGCAGCATCCGCGCCAACGCGGACGTTTCGCTACTGACTTCGGCTGCGGCCACTCGGAAGGGAATCCGAACCCGATTGACAACCGGCGTCCATGCGCCGGCCAGTAGCTCTCTCAGGGTCGACGCACCGCAGTCGAACGCGACCCTAGGCGCGGACGATTTCACGCCCAGCCGCAAGAACGGCTACGGCACGGAGCTGAAACGGCGGGCGGTCTTCAATCACCACGACGTGGTCGGTGCGTCGCAGGGAGTGCTCGTGGCGGCAAACGGCAGCAGCGACCAAGTCAACGCAATTCAGACCCCCCGGAACGGGGACCTAGACGGTGAGAAATTCTACCTCGTCGCCGATGCCAAGCTCGCCCCAGGGCCCACGGTCCCCGTCCCGGAGCCAGGCGATTGGGCCACGGTATTGGCGGGGCTGCTCGGCGTGATCGCCATCGCACGCCGCCGCATGTCGCTGTGATGAGGTGTGAAGGAACGTAAACGGATAAGACCTGGTTCACGCGTGTCGTGGTACGTTTTCGGGTGTGGATTCCAGTCACCCGAGCTTGGTCGTCTGTCCGAGGCGACAGTGACGCCGCGTCGCGGCGCGCTGAGGCGCACCCGTCTTTGGTTTCGAATCGCAGGCAGCACAATTGCCGTGGCCGGACTCTTCCTGCCGGCGATGGAAGCATTTGCATTGTGGGATGACAAGCTTAAAGTTTTCGTCGAAGAAAAAATCACTCGCGACGATAACGTATTCCGCTTCTCGAAGGATCTGGATCCCGTAGGAGACACTTACCATACCACGTCACTTGGGTTCAACCTCGATGCACCGGTGAGTCGCCAGCGTTTCCAAGTGGATTACACGTGGAACGCCACCCGCTTCAATCAGTCTACAGATCTGGACTTCGACGGTCACGATGCACGCGCGACCTGGCTGTGGCAGCTCGGCAACGACGTAAGCGGTCAGTTGGGATATACGGAAACCTCCACGCTTGCTTCATTTGCGTTCACTCAAAGCAGGACGCTCGATCGCCTAAAGACACAACAGGCGTTCTTCAATGCGGCCTATCTGGTAACGCCGCGCTGGCGGCTCCAGGCGGGTGTGAGAGGACTCGAACAGACAAACGGCGACCCGCCGCGTCAGATCCTCGACGTCAAGGTTCGTTCTACCGATTTCATCGTTAGCTACGTCACTCAGGCGAGTACCTCGGTGGGTCTCAGCGTGCGGAACGAGGACGGCCGATTTCCGAATCAGGGGAGCACCGTAGACAACAACGCCTACCGCCAGGACAGCGTGGGCATCGTTGCCGACTGGACTCTGACCGGCGCGTCGCACGTGAGCGCACGCGCCGATCGCGTCAGGCGGCGCTATGCCCAGGTGCCGCAACAGGACTTCGATGGCAACACCGCTCGCGCCGAGTACGACTGGAAGCCGACCGGCAAGTTTTCGCTGGCCGCCGTAGCGCAGCGGGACATCTACCCCTACCTGGACATCGGCTCCAGCTTCGTGCTCGTGAAAGGGGTCACGCTGCGCCCAGCGCTCAGCCTCACCGAAAAAATAGAAGTGTCCGGGGTCCTCGATTACAGCGTCAGGGATTTCCTTGGCAACCCGGGACTGGCGTCTGGAGTTTCTCCAGGCCGAACCGACCGAGTGAGGTCGGGAACGGCGACGGTTTCGTATCGGCCTGCTCGGGCCCTTACGCTGCTGTTCAGCGCTCAGCGCGAGGCTCGCTCTTCAAACGTCGCTTTCGTTGACTACGCAGTCAACGTCAGGTCGATTGCCGCACGAATCACGTTCTAGACGGTGAAGCGACGGGTTTGAGCTACGGGCGCTGGAGATTCTGAACGGTTGACGGTTCGTTGAAGAATCGCCATTTGCAATTGCCGCTTCTCCCCTTCAAGGCCTGATCATCCGCCGCAGTTCTCGGCTCCGATCGCGGCGCATTTTTCGATTCGCGATCGCGCACGCCAACTGCCATAGCGACTCCGGCGGACGTCGTCATCGGGCTGCAAATCACCGCCATTCGGACTATTCGATACATCAACTCGGACTATGCAATGCGGCAAACTCAGAACGACTTGCTGTAACACCGCACTTCTATTTTGGGGGGGCTTTTTGAAGAAGCTTCAGCGTCAACCACTCAAAAGGAGAGTCAGCATGCGAAGCAGAGAATCGAGCTTTTGGAAGTCCATCGGAGTCGCCGGAGCGTTGGCAGCTCTGGCAGCGTGGCCGGGAATCAGCCAGGCACAGTTGGATCTGCTCCCACCGCTGCCAGGCGGGGGAAGCAGCGGGACACAAACCCTCACCGGTCAGGCGAGCGCGGTCACAGCGGTCGTTCTGGGAACAGTCACCAGTCTCGCGGATAGCGGCACGCTCGTCGATGCCGCCGACCCGCTCGGCACGGGCCAACCCTTGGGAAGCATCCCCGGCCTGCTCAGCGCAGAAGCCTTGAACGCCGCCACGATGGGGTGGACCGATCAGGTGGCCTCGGAAGCTTCGCTCGGAAATCTCTCGATGACGGTAGCCGGTATAGACGTAACGGCCACTACCATCATATCGAGAGCTCTGGCGGTTTCGGGCGCAGTCCCCACCGGTCTCTCGAATATCGAAGGGCTCACGATCGGTGGCGTGTCCGTTTCTCCCACCGGCCTTCCGAACCAGGCGGTTTCCATCGCCGGTCTGAATGTCATCCTGAACGAGCAGGTTCAGTCGGCTAGCGGCATCGTCGTCAACGCCCTGCACGTCACGGACCCGCTCGGCTTGACCGATGTCGTCATCGGAGCAGCGAAGGCGGGCATCTAAAGCCAAGCAAAGCTCACACGAATACGAGAGGAGCAACAATGCGTAGAACGATCTTCATGCTGTTCGCAATACCACTGGTGCTTGCGGGGACGCTCACGAGCGGTCCTGCCAGGGCCCACTTCGTTCCGGCACCGTGCGACTTCATCACCGGCGGCGGGTGGGTCATCGGCGACTCGGCGCAATTCGTCAACTTCGGCGCTCACGGCGGATGCAAGAATGGCGCGTTCTGGGGACATGTGAACGTTCTCGACCATGGCTACAACCCGCCGGCTCACCTGCGAAGTACGAGCATCACGGGGTACCTCATGGACCCGGCGTTTCCCAACGCACGTGACATCTGTGGGGAAGGCGTGGTCGACGGCGGGGCCGGCAGCTTTACCGTGAGGTTCCGAGTCAGGATGGAAGACAACGGCGAACCCGGCGGCAGCGACAGGTTCGGGCTCCATTTGAGCAATGGGTACGACCTCACGACGCGCGAACTGGGTCCTCCGGGACCAAACGGTGGCGGCGGCAATATCCAGCTTCATAAGCAAAATCCCTCCACGACGGGACCGTCGCCGGCGCCAACCGAAGACCAGATGTGCGCCGGGCTGTCGACACCCTGAGCTCGGAGCAAGCGCTCTGGAATCACTACTGGAATAGAAACCGTTATAACGAGGCCGCCGGATCCGGCGGCCTCGATCGTTTCTGACCCGAATACCCGAGGACTAGTGGGGGGCGGCGTCGGGAGGGAAGCCGTCCCAGATCTGCACATCGTCGACCCACTGGTAGATGGGGTAGGAGCCTCCGCTGTAGAGATTGGGCATCATGATGCGATCGATGGGCGCGTTGTTGATGCCGATGTTCGGGCCGGAGTGATCGACGATGGGCTGACCGTTGACGGCCATCCACACCCGGCCGTCGTTGCCGCTGCTGCGATGCCAGAAAACCTCGAACTTGAACCACTCGCCTACGGGCACGGGTACAGTAGTGTTGTACACGTCCCAGAATCTCTGCTGCGGCAGGCTGCCGGCCACGTTGTCGCCGATGATCTCCCAGGAAAGCGGAACATTGACGCCGTTGGCATCCAGACCCCAGGTCACCACCGAGACGATCACGCGGTAGTCGCTGCTGGTCTTCCATTCGAAGAGTACGCGCCAGTTCGGCGGGATCATCGACTGCATCAGATTGGGCTGGTATTTGAGCCAATAGCTGATGTAGAGGTCGCTGGTTTCGCTCACGGGCTGGAGGTATAAACCGTCCTGGGCCGGATCTCCGTTGGGCCCTGTTCCGGAAACCCCGCTCTGCGACATCTGCTGGTAGAGGGCCTGGGTCGGGGTTCCGTTATGCCCGGTGACGGTCTGGATTTGATTGACCACGTAATTGCCGATGGTCGTCGCATCCACGGGCGCATCGGGGAACAAGAAAAGGCGGGTAGTGCCGCCGCCCCAGATGTTGGGAGGCCAGGCGAATCCGGTGATGCTGTCGATGCCGACGATGTTTTGCCAGCCGCCGTTTCCGTAAAGGTCGCTCGGGGGGAGCAGCGCCGTTGCACCCTCGAAACCGGAGCTGAACAAGAGCGTCGACGAGGTGGGCGCTGGGGCGGGAGACGGGGCCGGGGCGGGGGCAGGGGCAGGGGCAGGGGGCGTAACGCCGGTCGGCGGCGCGCCGGCTGAGGTCACGGCGGCCTTGCCGCATCCGGAGAGCACGCCGATGATGGCCATCGAGACGAGCACTATGAGCAAGGCAGAGCTGCTCGTCGCCGGCCGCCCTGGCTCCCTCGTCGGTGGTGCAGAGAAACTCCCTGATGCCTTAAGTTTCCATCTCATGGGACCTCCTGTCCGAACGCAAGCTCGGCGAGGATGGATTTCACGGATTCCGCGCGCTCGACTCTGAGCCGGGCTAATACGGGGCGGCGTCGGGAGGGAAGCCGTCCCAGATCTGCACATCGTCGACCCATTGGTAGATGGGGTAGGAGCCTCCGCTGTAGAGATTCGGCATCATGATGCGATCGATGGCAGCGTTGTTGACGCCCACGTTCGGCCCGGAGTGGTCGACGATCACCTGGCCGTTGACCGCCATCCAGACGCGGCCGTCGCTGCCGCCGCTGCGATGCCAGAACACCTCGAACTTGAACCACTCGCCTACCGGTACGGGAACGGTGGTGTTGTACACGTCCCAGAATCTCTGATACGGCAGGTTACCGGCTGCGTTGTCACCGATGATCTCCCAGGAAAGCGGAACGTTGACACCGTTCGCATCGAGACCCCAGGTCACTGCCGAAACGATCACGCGGTAATCGCTGCTGGTCTTCCACTCGAAGAGCACGCGCCAGTTCGGGGGAACCAGCGACTGCGCCAGGTCCGGCTGATACTTGAGCCAGTAGCTGATGTAGAGATCGCCTAGTTCGCTGACGGGCTGGAGCGTGAACGCGTCCTGGGCCGGATGCCCGCCTTGGGGGAGGGTGCCGCAACATCCGCTCTGCGACATCTGCTGGTAAAGGGCTCGGGTCGGGGTTCCGTTATGCCCGGTGACGGTCTGGATTTGATTGAACATGTAATTGCCGACGGTGGTGGCGTCCACGGTCGCATCGGCGATGAGCTGAAAACGGGTGGGACCGCCGCCCCAGACAGTGGGCGGCCAGGCGAAGCCGGTGCTGCTGTCGATGCCGAGGATGTTTTGCCAGCAACCCGTTGTATAACAGTCGCTCGGGGCGCTGAAAGCCGTGGAGCCCTCGAAACCGGAGCTGAACAAGAGGTGCGACGATGCGGACACAGCGGGCATGACCATAGCGGGCATGACCACAGCGCTGATCGAGTTCAGGTTGAAATACTGCTGATCGGCGACGATCTTCAGCACGTGCTGACCCGCGGCGAGAGAGACGCCTTTCTTGCCGACCCACTGGAAGATGTTCCAGTCGCCGGTGTTGGGCACGTTGACGGTTCCCGTAACGTTCTTGCCGTCGACCTCGATGTGGAAGGCGCTGGTCGAGAAGGCGCTGCTTGCGCGCAGCTCGATGTCGTACAGGGCGCTGGCCGCCACGCTGACGGTGTAGGCGAGCCACTCGCCGGTCTCGAAGTTGTTCACGACGTAACCGCCGCCCAGGGCGTCGGCGGACAGAATGATGTCCACGTCCTCGTCGAGCCGGTACTGGCCGCCGGCGTTGCCCGCGACATTGTCGTGATAGGCAGCGCCTTCCCCGCCCAAGTCGAAGTTCTCCGCTTCGAAGGTTCCGGGCACGGCAATCGGCGTCCCGAAATAAGGGGTAGTGAGGGGAGCGGCCGTCACCCTGATCGAGTTCAGGTTGAAATACTGTTGATCGGCGACGATCTTCAGCACGTGCTGACCCGCGCTGAGAGAAACGCCTTTCTTGCCGACCCACTGGAAGGTGTTCCAGTCGCCGCTGTTGGGCACGTTGACGGTTCCCGTCACATTCTGGCCGTCGACCTCGATATGGAAGGCGCTGGTCGAGAGCGCGCTGCTTGCGCGCAGCTCGATGTCGTACAGGGCGCTGGCCGCCACGCTGACGGTGTAGGCGAGCCACTCGCCGGTCTCGAAGTTGTTCACGACGTAACCGCCGCCCAGGGCGTCCGCGGACAGAATGATGTCCACGTCTTCATTGAGCCGGTATTGACCACCGGTGTTACCCGCGACGTTGTCGTGATAGGCGACGCCTTCCCCGCCCAAGTCGAAGTTCTCCGCTTCGAAGCCTCCGGGCACGGCAATCGGCGTCCCGAAATAAGGGGTAGCGAGGGGAGCGGCCGTCACCCTGATCGAGTTCAGATTGAAATACTGCTGATCGGCGACGACCTTCAGCACGTGCTGGCCAGCGGCGAGAGAGACGCCTTTCCTGCCGACCCACTGGAAAGTTTTCCATTTGCCCGTGTCGGGAACAGTGACGGTTCCCGTCACATTCTGGCCGTCGATCTCGATGTGGAAGGCGCTCGTCGAGAACGCGCTGCTTGCGCGCAGCTCGATATCGTATTGGGCGCTGGCCGCCACGCTGACGGTGTAGGCGAGCCACTCGCCGGTCTCGAAGTTGTTCACGACGAAGCCGCCGCCCAGGGCGTCGGCGGACAGAATGATGTCCACGTCCTCGTTGAGCCGGTACTGGCCGCCGGCGTTGCCCGGAACGTTGTCGTGATAGGCAACGCCTTCCCCGCCGAGGTCGAAGTTCTCCGCCTCGAAGCTTCCGGGAACCGCTATGGGGGTTCCGGAAAAAGGCATCGGTGCACTCTGGCCTTGAGCCGCGGCAGGCAAGGCCGCGCACAGGAGAAGCGCAAAGGCGCCGGCGCGTATCGCAACAGCTGCGGGACTGAAAGCCGAAAGGATGGAAGAGATCCAGAATTCGCTGGCTACGCGGCAGAATCGCCGCGAATTCTGGCGAAGCGACTTGACGACATATCGGTTCGAAAGTTTCATGACGACCTCGGTGTAGTGGATTCGTGACAACCGGTGGCGCGATCATGACAAATGCATAAGTTTTTTACGCGGCCGGAATACACATCACTCGCCAAACTGGCTTCGAAAAACCCTAGGTACTCTCGGGGTTCGTCCCGATGAGAGAGCGGGCACTGGAGTTAAAGATGAGCCGGAACAGTTCGTTGTCGTAGCGCTGTAACTACGATCTAGTTCGAAAGATGGCATCGGACGACCTGCACAACGCGATCAAGCTTCGAGGACCCATCCGTCGCGTGATGGTAGCGAAGCGCCTTCCTGGCCGGCGTTCAGGGTAGTCCGATCGGATCAGGCCAGGAAATCATCCATAAACGTCTCGCAGCTACCTTGGGACCCAGTGATAGCTCGCTCGGTATTTGGCATGACATGACATGGCCACTCAAATGAGGCGTCTGTAATTGTGATTGTGCCCCTGCACAAAGAAGAGCCACCCACTGTGATTCTGCCGGCGAAGGCATCACGACGACAGCCTCTCGCCGCTCTGCTCGGTATCGCAGCGATCCTGCTATCGGCCACGGCTTTGGGCCAATCACGCGAGACCCTCGGGGAAGGCGATACCGTCCGCATTACGGTGTTTCAGAACCCGGATCTCACGACCGAGACGCGCATCTCCGAGCGGGGCACTATCAGCTTTCCCTTGATCGGCGAGGTTGCGCTTGGCGGGCTGACGCCCGCGGGAGCGGAGGCCCGGATCGCCGAACAACTGATCAAGGGAAAGTTCGTACTGAAGCCTCAGGTCGGCCTCAACGTGGTCCGAGTGCGCAGCCGGCAGGTTTCCGTGCTTGGCCAAGTCGCCCATCCGGGGCGGTATCCGCTCGACGACACCAGCTCGAGCGTGACCGACCTATTGGCGCTTGCCGGCGGAATCGGCCCGACCGGCGACGACAACGTCATCGTCATGGTCATGCGCAACGGCAAGACCGCGAGACTGGAAATCAACGTGCCGACCATGTACCGCACGGGCGACCTGTCACAGAATATTCAGTTGCAGAGCGGCGACACGATTTTCGTGCAGCGCGCTCCCGTCTTCTATATCTACGGTGAGGTTCAGCGCGCTGGAGTCTATCGGGCTGAGCCAGCCATGACCGTGATGCAGGCGCTCTCCGTCGGTGGAGGCGTGACACCGCGCGGGACAGATCGCGGGTTGAAGATCCGCCGAAAGGCGGGGGACGGGAATTTTCGGACGATCGACGCGCAGCTGACCGATCGAGTCGAGCCGGACGATGTGATCTACGTTCGGGAGAGCCTTTTCTAGAGGGCACGCCCTGCGCGGTCCGCGACCTCGACCAGCCACATCGGAAACTTCATGAGCATCCAGCAGTTTCTGCTTGCATTGCGCGCGCGCTTCGGCGTGTTTAGCCTGGCGCTCGCCGCCACCGTATTGGCCGCCACCGTGACAAGCTTGCTGCTTCCGAAATCCTACAAGGCAACGGTGTCGCTGCTGGTGGACGCCAAGGACGAGCAATCGCTGAGCAACGTCCTCCGTCCCCTCATTGCCCCGCAGGAGCGGCTCAGTTACCTGCAGACACAGATGGACATCATTACCAGCAAGAAAGTGGCGCGCAAGGTCGTGCAAGACCTGAAGCTCGCGGAGAGTCCCTCGATGCGGGCGGCCTTCGAACACGAGCAGGGGAGCAAAGGCGCGATCGAGGACTGGCTGATCGAGAGTCTTCTCAAGAAGATCAAGGTGGAAACCTCGCAGAGCACCGTCATCCAGGCCAGCTTTTCAACCCCCGACCCCGGTTTTTCGGCGTCGGTCGCCAACGGGTTCGCCAAGGCCTATATCGATACGATGCTCGAGTTGCGCGTGGAACCCACGCGGCAAGCGGCGGCATGGTTCGATGAACAGCTCAAGACCCTGCGAGCCAATCTGGAGGATGCCCAAGCAAAGCTGACGGACTATCACCAGCGGCAGGGAATCGTCTCGGCGGACGAGCGCTTCGACGTCGAGAACACGCGCTTGGGGGTGCTCTCCGAGCAGGTGGCGAGAGCGCAGGAGCAGACGTTCCAATGGAACAGCCGGACGCAGCAGGCGCGCAGATTTTTGGAGCACGACGGGTCTCCGGATAGGCTGCCGGACGTTCTCGACAATCCGTTCATTCAGAAGCTGAAGGCCGATCTCCTTCACGGAGAAACAAAGCTGCAGGAGATGGCCACGCAGTATGGATCCAACCACCCTCAGTACCAGCGTCAAGTCTCCGAGAATCAGGGCTTACGCGATAGACTCGGCACCGAAATGAGGAAGCTCGTCTCCGGAATCGATAGCTCGGCGCGCCAGAGCCGCCAACGCGAGGCGGATCTCATTAAAGCTATGGCGGCGCAGCGCGCCCGGCTGCTCGCGCTCAAGGAGACTCGCAATGAATTAACGGTGCTCAGGCGCAACGTGGAATCCGCAGAACGGGCCTACGACACCGCTATGCAGCGCTCGGTCGTCAGCCAGGTCGAAAGCCGTGCGAGCCAAACCAACGTCACCGTGCTCAACCCGGCATTCGTGCCGAGCGCGCCTTCCCAACCCAAAATCTTCCTCAACATCGCCCTGTCGGTGGTGGTGGGAACGATGCTCGGCATCGGCCTCGTGATTCTGATGGAAATGTTCGACTGCCGAGTGCGCTCGCGCAACGATCTCGACAATGCATGGAACGTGCCTCTGCTCGGCGTGCTCAACGCTTGGCAGCCCGCCGGAGTCCCTCTGCTCGGTCGGCTAGGTGGCGCCGGACGCGCCTTACCGAACCCACGATAAGGAATGCTGATGAACGCTCAGGAAAATGTCCTTCCGATCGAAGGATCCAGCCGTGTCATTGCACGTCAAGACGGCAAGCTCGGCAGCATCCTCGTAGAGGTCGGAAAGCTCGCCCCCGGGGACATCGAGCGCGTGCTGGAGCTGCAACGCGTCGAGGGAGGCAGGTTCGGTGAAGCTGCGCTTCGCCTAGGTCTGATTACAGCGGACGACCTGCGCTGGGCGGTCGCGAAGCAGTACGATTTTCCCCACATGCTACCCGGCAACGAGCGCGTCAGCAGCGAACTCGTAGTAGCTTACGAACCGTTTCACCCCCGCGCCGAGGAGCTGCGGGCGTTGCGCACCCAGCTGTTGATTCGCTGGTCCAGGGCCGGGGTCAGACAGCGGGTGCTGGCGATCGTCAGCCCAGGCCCCGGCGAAGGGCGCAGCTACGTTGCCGCCAACCTTGCCGTCGCTTTTTCGCAACTCGGCGAACGTGCGCTTCTGATCGACGCCGACCTGCGCACACCGCGACTGCACCGGATCTTCAACGTTCCCGACCGAATCGGCCTTTCGGCGGTCCTCTCAGGCCGCGCCGATCGCGGCGCGGTAGTGCCGGTTTCGGAATTCGGGTCACTTTCGCTCCTGCCGGCGGGGGCGTGCCCGCCCAATCCACAGGAGCTGCTGTTGCGCCCGTCTTTCACCGCTTTATTGGAGGAGTTGCGTGGTGATTTCGACGTCATCCTCTTCGATACCCCGCCGGCGAAACTCTACGCGGATGCACAAAGCCTCGCTTTCCGCGCAGGCAGTGCCATGGTGCTCGCCCGCAAAGACCACACCCGTCTTGCCGATACGGCCAGCGTCATCCAGGGGTTGAACGATACGGGCGCTCGCATCGTCGGTACCGTATTCAACGCATTTTGAACCGGACCAGTTGGGATGCCCTCCGTTCTGGCGCAGAAGATCTTGCGTGGGTCGGCGGAGGACGCGCGGTCAGGGCGCCGCATCGCGTTCACGCTCTCGGTCTTTGCGGGCATCACGCTGCTCGGCGCCTTCTGGGGATCAGCGGTCGCAGTCGCCGAGTTGAACGCGCTGTACCTGTGCGTCTCGCTGATCGCATGCGCATTCATCCTGCTCGATTTTCGCGTCGGGGTGGTGTTGCTTATCCCGTTGATGCCGATTTCGAGCAGCACCGTGTTTCCTCACGAGATGCTCGGGATTACTGGCCTCAATCCCGTGAACCTGCTGCTGGTCGGGACGCTCGGCTCTTGTCTGCTTCATGGGGTGTCCGGCGGCAGCCTGCGCCGCTTTATGCCGCTCCCACTGCTATGGCTGTACATCGCACCAATCTTGGTCGCCGGCGCGTTGGGTTCGCGTCACGTCGGCGACATTGCACCCGCGTTCTTCATGTACGACCAGCTCGAATTCCACGACGCCGCCGGCTACGTTCGCGACCTCGTGGTCAAGCCGTTGTCGATGGTGATATTCGCCCTGCTGGTCGGTGCCGCGGTATCGAAGTCGGAGAAGCCGGAAAAGTTTCTCGTTCCCACGCTGATATCGATCTGGATGATGGGCGCGATCGTGATCGTGTTCGTCTCCCAGTCCGGGGTCGCGCTCGGCCGACTGGCGAGCGACGACTCGCGCGAATTCCTGTCGCCGCTCGGACAGCACGCCAACGACTTGGGGCGCCTGTACGCGGTTGCCTACGCACTGCTGCTCTTCACGTGGGCCGAATCGAAGAACACAGGATTGAGGCTCGCGCTGCTGGCGTCGATGGGAATGGTGGTGGTGGCGCTGGTGCTGACGTTTTCGCGCGGCGCCTTCCTCGGCTTCATCGCGGTCAACGTGCTGTTCCTGCTCTGGCGCCGCAACGCAAAAGCCTTGATGTTCTTCGGGCTCCTGGCGGTGGTCGCGGCGTTTCTCCTTCCGGGCGCAGTATACGATCGCGTGGAAAGCGGGTTCGGAAGCGGACTCGACGCCGTCAGCGCCGGGCGCATCGAAGGGATCTGGCTGCCCCTCCTGCCCGAGGTACTGCGCAGCCCCATTTACGGCAACGGTCTCGGGTCGATTCTCTGGTCCGACGCCATGCGCACGGGAGTCGGGGTCAGTATTCTCGGAGTGGCGCAAGCTCACAACGCCTACCTGGAGACCATCCTCGACATGGGCATAGTCGGCCTGTTTTTCGTTTGCGGCTACTTCGTCCACGTCTTGAAGGATTTTCGCGCACTGGGCGTGGATCCGGTCTTGAGCCCCATCTTGCGCGGATTCTACCAGGGGGCCGCGGCCGGATTGGCGGGCTTTCTGGTCGCCGGCATCGCCGGGAGCTACCTCACACCGAGACCGGAGCAGGTCTTCCTGTGGCTGGCGATTGGAATGATGTACGGTCAACGCGCTCGAAAGACCGGCGATTTGAGGATCTCTCGCCCCAATGGCCATACTGGGGCCCACGCTCAGTCGGCGTGAGGGCAGCGCCGAAGCGGCCCGCCGCGGCCGCGCGCTCCCGTTACACCCGGCCGGCAGCTCGCGGCGGCCGCATATCTGCTTTGTCGCCCCGAACACCTGGCCGGTGTTTTCGCGCGACCCGGACAACGAGTTTATCGGCGGTGCGGAAGTGCAGCAAAGCATCCTGGCGCGGGCCTTGGCTCGCGCCGGGTACCGCGTATCGATGATCTGCCTTGACTACGGTCAGCCGCAGCGAGTGCTGCTCGATGGCGTCACGGTGCACAAGACCCATGGTCCTGATGCCGGTTTGCCGATTCTGCGCTTTATACACCCCCGCATCACGGCGATGTGGGGGGCGATGCGCGCGGTCGACGCCGATGTCTATTACCAGCGCTGCTCGGCCATGCTCACAGCGGTTGTTGCGGAGTTCTGTCGCCGCAACGGCAAGCGCTCTATTTTTGCCAGCGCGGCCAACCTGGACTTTGTCCCGGGGCGCCAGCCAATCCGTTATCTCCGCGACCGCTGGCTGTACGAGCACGGTCTCAAGCACGTCGACAGGATAGTGGTGCAAAACGCAGTGCAGCAGCAAACGTGCCGCGCCAATTATGGCCGCGAATCGACCCAGATCCCCAATTGCTACGAGTTGCCCGCCGGCACCTCACCAGGGTCAGGCGACTGCGTACTCTGGGTCGCGAGCATACGTGAACGCGACTACAAACGACCCGAATTGTTTCTTGAGTTGGCACGGCGTCTGCCGCAGCGACGCTTCGTCATGATAGGCGGGGCAGGCGGCGCATCCCGCCGCAATGCGTATTTCGAGAGGATACGCGAGGCGGCGACGTCGATCCCCAACATCGAGTTTACCGGCTTTCTGCCGCTTGCCCGCGTCGAGCCGTACTTTGACCAGGCACGGGTCCTCGTCAATACCTCGATCCACGAGGGAATGCCGAACACTTTCCTTCAGGCGTGGGCCCGGGGCGTGCCGACAGTGGCTTTCGTCGACACCGGTGCGCGCTTGCGCGGCGAAGCGCTCTACCCGGTTGTCGAGCGAGTGGAAGAAGCGGCGGCCGAGCTCGAGCGCCTGTTTACAGACGAAGAGCACTGGAGGCACGCCTCGGCGCGCTGTCGCGAATATTTCAGCAGCACGCATTCCACCTCCATGGTGCTGGCACGCTTCGAGGGGTTGCTGAAGGAGCTGATTCACGAACCCGCGTGCGACCGGTGAGTACGCACGGACTTTCTGAGCGAAGTCATTTTTATTGAACACGAATAAATGAAGCTCGAGAGTGCAATGAGCGCATGCACCGGGAGTGAAATCCGGTGAGGACCTACGCGGAGATTCAAGATCTCGTTAGGAACTGCCCGCGCACTTGGCTGGTTACGGGGGCGGCCGGATTCATCGGCTCGCATCTCTTGGAAACCCTCCTGAAGCTGGATCAGAAGGTGGTCGGCCTAGACAACTTGTCGACCGGGAACCGGAACAACGTGAAGGAAGCTGTCAGCACACGCCAGTGGAAGAATTGTAATTTCATCGAGGGCGACATCCGCTCTCTCGATCAATGCCGCCGGGCGTGCAGGTCGGTGGATGTCGTTCTGCATCAAGCGGCTCTCGGCAGCGTGTCGCGCTCGATCGCAGACCCGATCGGCGCGAACGAGAACAACGTCACGGGTTTTCTCAACATGCTGGTAGCGGCGCACGGAGCCGGCGTCTCGCGCTTCGTCTACGCCGGATCGAGCGCAACCTACGGCGATCATCCCGCCCTCCCGAAGGTGGAGTCGCAGGTCGGCCGGCCGCTGTCGCCTTACGCGCTGACCAAGTATGTGAATGAGCTGTACGCCGAGATCTTCGCGCGCTGCTATGGATTTCCCTCGATCGGGCTGCGCTACTTCAACGTGTTCGGCCCGCGCCAGGATCCGAACGGGGTTTATGCGGCCGTGATCCCGAAGTGGATCGCCAGCATGATCCGCGACGAGCCCATCTTCATCAACGGCGATGGAGGGACGGCTCGCGATTTCTGCTATGTCGACAACGCGGTTCAGGCGAATCTGCTCGCGGCCGTGGTTGACGACCCGAGCGCTGTCAACCAGGTCTACAACGTGGCGGTGAGCGAAAAAACCACCCTCAACGAGCTTTTCGAGATGATCCGTTCGCAGCTCGAGACGCATTATCCCCATCTGCGCGATCTGCGCCCGGTCTATCGCGAATTTCGCCCCGGCGATGTGCGTTTCTCGCGAGCCGACATCGGCAAGGCGCAGCAGCTTCTCGGATACCAGCCGGCCTGGCGGGTGCGGGACGGACTGGCGCGGGTGATCGACTGGCACGTCGCGAAGCTCGCGCGGGGGCGTTCGACCGATGATCGGGTGCCGGGGTCCCAGGTCGTGCTCCGCGGATCGTAGTTCTATCGGCTTGCCTCGGATCGCGGACTTTCAACATTTCGGGGTCATAGTCATGCCGGCTTCTCTAACTGTCGGCGGAGGGGAATAGTCATGCTCAGTATCTTAAAACGACGTGTTCGCGCGGCGGCTCTATTGGCAGTTTTCGGCTCGGCCTGGGTTCCGCTCCAGGCTTTCGCGCAGCTATTGCCGTGTATTCCGGGCTTGACGTGCCCCAGCCCGGACAACACCCCGCCGACGGTCAGCATCACGTCTCCCGCCTCCGGCGCCACCGTTTCCGGAACGATCAACGTGACGGCCAGCGCCTCCGACAACAGAGGTGTCGCCGACGTACAGTTCTTCCTCGACGGCGCTCCCGGGGCGGACGACACCACCGCGCCGTATTCGGTGCCCTGGGACACGACTACCGCGAGCAATGGCTCGCATACCCTCACCGCCGTCGCGCGCGATGCCGCCGGCAACAGCGCCACCTCGACGCCGGTCACCGTGACGGTGTCCAATGCTCCTCCGCCGCCGGCGGCAGTAAAGCGCTATGAAGAGACCGATCCGTCCGTGAGCTTCGGCCCTGGCTGGATCCAGGATGGCGGCCTGTTCGGATGGAGCGGGGGAAGCGCAATGGAGTCGCAGACGCCCGGCGCTCAAGCCACGTTCGTCTTCACAGGGACCTCGGTCACTTGGCTCGGCATGCGCGGGCCCGACAGCGGCATCGCTCGCGTGTCGATCGATGGCGTCTTCGTGTCCCAGGTGGACATGTTCGCGAGGTCGTACGAGGTCCACGTTCCCGTCTTCAAGGCGCGGGGCCTGAGCAACAGCAGCCATACCTTGACGATCGAGGTGACCGGGCTGAAGAACACTGATTCGCAGGCGGCGATGTCGCCTTTCGCCCTCGCGGTCGTGGATGCGTTCGAGGTGCCTGCGCAGGTCGCTTCGCACATCCAGGATACGGATCCGGACATGAGCTACACCGCCGGCTGGACGCTGTGGGATACCAGCAGATCATGGAGCGGATGGTACGCCGCTGTCTCGACGACGCCTGGTGCGCAAGCCACGTTGCCGTTCAACGGAACGTCGATCAGCTGGATTGGCTATCGCGGACCCGATGCGGGGATCGCTCGCGTATACTTGGATGGAGTCTTCGCCGGTGAGGTCGATCTGTACTATTCGGACCCCAGAGTCCAGGCCATCGTCTTCACCTCGCCGACCTTGGCCGACGCGAACCATACGATCACGATCGAGGCGACGGGCCAAAAGAACGCGGCTTCGTCGGGGCCCCTGGTCGCGGTGGATGCGTTCGATGTGACGAGGCCGGGAACGCGCTTCGAGGAAACCGATCCGTCCGTTGCCTATTCCGGCAGTTGGATTCAAGGCAACCTCAACAGGGCGTGGAGCATGGGGACCATCTCGGAATCCAATTCGGCTGGCGCGACCGCCACGTTCACCTTCACTGGGACGTCGGTCAGCTGGATCGGCTGCCGCAAATTCACTACCGGAATCGCAAACGTGTATTTGGATGGAGTCTTCGTGGCCGAGATCGATACGTTTGCTTCCCCAAGGGAGGGATACCAAGACATCATCTTCAAGGCAACGGGATTGGCCAGCGGGAGCCATACGTTGACAATCGAGGCGACGGGTCGGCAAAACCCGGCCGCGAGCAATAATTACATCGTGGTGGATGCTTTCGATGTCCGCCCTTGAGGCAAGCCGATTGACCTGTTTCAAGGCGCTCGACCCAAGGCATGACCATGCTGGAACTGCTTGAAAAATCCGATCGCCAGGCGGAAGTCCGGTCCGAGAGCGGCCAACGGCTGGCGACGGTTGCCGTAGTCGGCTTGGGTTACGGGCTTCCGCTCGCGGTCGAGTTCGGCAAGCGCCGTCCGACAGTCGGGTTCGACTTGTCGCGCAAGAAAATAGAGAATCTCCAGCGTCGGACGGACACGACGGGCGAGGTTTCGGCCGCCGAGCTGGAGAAGGCGCGGTTCCTGCGCGTTACGCCGGATCCGGTCGGGCTCGAGCATGCAGAGTTTGTCATCGTGGCTGTTCCTACCCCGATCAACGCTGCGCGACAACCCGACCTTGCGCCCCTCGAATCGGCCAGTGTCACGGTCGGCCGGCATCTGAGACCGGGCGCGACGGTCATCTACGAGTCGACCGTCTATCCGGGGGCGACCGAAGAGGTTTGCGTCCCGATACTCGAGAAGCAATCCGGCATGAGATGGCGCCAGGATTTCCACGTCGGGTATTCCCCCGAACGCATCAATCCCGGCGACCGGGAGCACAGCCTTGCCAATATCGTCAAGGTCGTGTCCGGAGACGACCCGGAAACGCTCGAAAAGCTTGCTGACCTGTACGAGTCGGTGGTGAACGCCGGCGTTCATCGGGTTTCTTCGATTCGCGTGGCCGAAGCCGCCAAGGTAATCGAGAACACGCAGCGCGACCTCAACATCGCCTTCGTCAACGAACTCGCCATCATTTTCGACAAGCTCGGCCTCGATACCGTGGAAGTCCTGAACGCGGCTGGCACCAAATGGAATTTCCAGCACTTCCGTCCGGGTCTGGTCGGCGGCCACTGCATAGGTGTCGATCCCTATTACCTGACGCACAAGGCGGAACTGGTCGGCTACCACCCGGAAGTGATCCTCGCGGGCCGCCGCATCAACGACGGCATGGGTGCGCATATCGCGCGCAAGACGGTGCAACAGATGATCCTTGCGGGCCGCAACATCAAGGGCGCGCGGGTCAACGTCCTCGGTGTCACGTTCAAGGAGAATTGTCCCGACGTCCGCAACTCGAAGGTGATCGACGTCATTCACGAATTGCGCGGGTTCGGCGTTGAAACCTTCGTGCACGACCCGGCCGCCGACGCCGTCGAAGTTCTGCACGAGTACGATCTCCGGCTGCGGTCGTGGGAAGATCTGCCGGCGGGTGACGCCCTGATTCTCGCGGTCTCCCACCGCCAGTTTCTGAATCTGCCGGCGTCAACCTATATGGAGAAGGTCGTGCGCCGCGGCTGCATCATCGACGTCAAGTCGGTGCTCGATCCGGCGCCGTTCCGCAAGGAAGGCCTGCGCGTGTGGCGGCTATAGCGCGCCGCCTTCGAGGACGGCGCCCCAACGTCCGACCCTGAGGCCGACATGTGCGGAATTGCCGGATGGATCGCGGGGCCGGAGAATCCGCTCGCTGAAGACACGCTCGAGGCGATGCTGCATGCGATCGCGCATCGCGGGCCCGACGATCAGGGTGCTGCACGCTTCCTCTGCGCCAGCACCGGCCACGATGTGTTCTTGGGGCACCGGCGGCTTGCCATCATCGATCCGGCAGGCGCTCGCCAGCCGATGTGCGATTCCGAGGCGGGCCTTGCGCTGACCTTCAATGGAGAAATCTACAACTTTCGCCAGCTGCGAGCGGAGCTCAGAGGGCTAGGTTACCGCTTCTCGCGCGATTCCGACACCGAAGTGCTGCTGCGCGCTTATCAGCACTGGGGGCGGGAGGTCGTCCATCGCCTGCGCGGCATGTTCGCTTTCGCGATCTGGGACGCGCGCAACGAGCGCCTGTTCCTGGCGCGGGATCGCTTCGGCGAGAAACCGCTGTTTCTTTTCGAGAACGGCAGCGGGCTGTACTTCGCCTCGGAGATCAAGGCGCTGCTGCGGGTTCCTGGTATCAGGGTCGGCGTGAACTTGGAGGCCATCTGGGACTATCTCGCCTATCGCTATGTTCCGGGCCCCAAGACTCTGTTTACCGGCATCCGTAAATTGACACCCGGGACCACTGCGACGTGGGAACGCGGCAGGCTCGTGGAGGAACGCTACTGGTCAGCTCCGGACCGCAGCCCTTGCGGCCTGCAACAGCCCCGGCGCGATGCCGTTGCGGCGTTCCTGTCCCGGCTCGACGAAGCCGTCAAGCTGCAAATGGTGAGCGACGTGCCGTTCGGCGCGTTCCTCTCCGGCGGGCTCGACTCCTCGACCATCGTTGCCCTGATGAGCCGTCACAATACGATGGTCAAGACTTTCTCGGTGGGCTTCGACGTGGAAAGCTACAGTGAGCTCGCCTACGCCGCAGAAGTCGCGCGGCACTTCGGAACCCAGCACCACGAAGTCGTGGTTGCGTATCGCGACGTCATCGAGCGGCTCCCGCAGCTGGTCGCTTATCGGGACGCGCCCGTGTCCGAGCCGGCGGACGTCCCGATCTATCTGCTGGCGCGTGAAGCCGCCCGCAGCGTCAAGATGGTGCTGACCGGGGAGGGGAGCGACGAGCTCCTGGGTGGCTATCCCAAATACATCGCAGAGCGTTTTGCGCAGGGCTATCAATTGCTGCCAGGGTATGTTCGGCATCGTCTCATAGAGCCGCTCACCTACGCCCTTCCCTACGGTTTCCGGCGGATCAAAACGGCAGTCACCAACCTCAACATCGAGGATTGGCGTGAGCGCTACGTGCGCTGGTTCGGCGCCCTCAATCGCAGCGAACGTGACCGGTTCTCGGCCTTGCGGTTGAACGGCACATCGTTCACCGACGCGCCGCCGTTCGATGCGGATTCGCGCAGCAGCGCGCTCAGGCGCATCCTTTATTTCGACCAGACGAGCTGGCTGCCGGACAACCTGCTCGAGCGCGGGGACCGCATGACCATGGCAGCGTCGATCGAGGCGCGCGTCCCGTTCCTCGATCACGAGCTCGCTGCGTTCGTTTCATCCCTGCCCGACCGCTACCGGATACGGGGCTTGCGCAGCAAGTGGATACTGCGGGAGGCGGGCAAGCAACTGCTCCCGGAACGCATCCTGACTCGGCCGAAGTTGGGCTTCCGCGTCCCGATCAACGAGTGGTTTCGCGGCGAGATGCGAGACTTCCTGCTGGATCACCTGCAGAGCAGCTCGTCGATGACCCGGGCGTATTGCGATGCGCGAGTCCTCGACAAAGTGCTTGCCGATCACCTGAACGGCAGGCAGAACCACGAGAAGCTGTTGTGGTCGCTCCTCAATCTGGAAATCTGGCACCGACAATATGCCCGCGCGTGATTTCGCAGAGCCCGAGCCAAGGCTCAAATCCGGTTCCGCAACCGTGCGGATGAAGGAGTGGCTCCTCTGGCGCCTCAACAGAGTGCAGTGTATGACGCGCACGGAAGTCCGCCATCGCTTGCTGAGGGCGGTGGAGATTCGGGCAGAGCGTTGGGGATTCCTGGGCTCCGATGTCGTCCCGCCGCCCGATCTCACGCACGCGACGCGTCCATGGATTCACGCCAAGGCGAGGGTGGATGCGGCGCCGTACCTCGCCGCGGCCGACAGGATTGCCGCGGGCAAGTTTGACGTGTTTGCTCTACGGGGCGTCGAGCTTGGCTCGCCGCCGCGCTGGAACCGCGATCCCAAGACCGGCGTCGAAGCGCCGCTCAGTTTCGGCATGCTGCTCGACTATCGCGATTCCCGCCGCGTGGGGGACGTCAAGTATCTGTGGGAGCTCAACCGGCATCTCCATATCGTGACGCTGGCGCAGGCCTATGCGCTGGGCCGCGATGTGCGGTATTTCGACGTGATCCGGCGGCATCTGGAGAGCTGGTTTGTCTCCTGTCCCTACCGGATGGGGCCCAACTGGTCGAGCGCGCTCGAGGCGGCGATCAGGCTGATCAACTGGTCGGTGGCATGGCAGCTCCTAGGCGGCATATCCTCGCAGCTGTTCGAAGACGCCGAAGGTGCGCGCCTGCGACAACGCTGGCTGGTATCGATCTATCAGCATGCGCAGTTCGTCCAAGGGAACTTCTCGCTTTATTCCTCGGCGAACAATCACCTCATCGGCGAGGCCGCAGGGTTATTTGTCGCAGCCCTGACTTGGCCGTGTTGGCCGCGCGCACGCGTATGGCTCGCGGAGGCCAAGGCGATCCTCGAACGGGAAATCCTGCTGCAGAACGCCTCCGACGGCGTCAACCGCGAACAGGCGGTGTCGTACCAGCAATTCGAGCTTGATCTGCTTCTGCTTCCGCTCCTCGCCGGCAGGGCGAGCGGGCAGAAATTTTCTGCGGCATTCGAATCGCGCATCGAGGTGATGATGGAATATCTCGCCTCGATCATGGATGCGGGCGGCAACATCCCCATGTTTGGCGATTCCGACGATGCTCTGGTCGCGAAGCTGGCGCAGGGCGGCGAGTGTCGCCGTTACCGGTCGCTGCTCGCCACCGCCGCGATCCTATTTCGGCGCGGCGATTTCAAGGCGAAAGCGCGCGGACTGGATGACAAGACGCGCTGGCTTTTCGGCGAGGGCGCGGACACAGCGTACGAGGGGCTCGATCTCAGCGGGACGCAGCTTCCGATCAGGCGAGCGTTTTCCGAAGGCGGTTATTACATCCTCGGCTGTGATTTCGAAACCGGGAACGAGATCCGGCTGGTTGCCGACGCGGGTCCCGTCGGTTATCAAACGATCGCGGCCCACGGCCATGCCGACGCCTTGGCCTTCACGCTGTCTGTGGGCGGGAAGGAGTTCCTTATCGACCCGGGGACCTACGCCTTTCACACACAAGGCCCTTGGCGCCGCTACTTTCGCGGCACCGCCGCCCACAACACGCTGAGGATTGATGGCATGGATCAGTCGCAGCCCGGCGGAAGCTTCATGTGGCTGAGAAAGGCCGATGCCCGATGCACGCTGTGGCGATCCTCCGATGATCGCGACGTCTTCGAGGGCAGGCACGACGGTTACGCGCATTTGCCCGATCCGGTCGAGCATCGGCGAAGAATCAGTCTCGACAAGCGGGCGCGGCAGGTTATCATCGAGGACACCGCGCTCATGTCCGGAACGCACGAGATCGAATTGTTTTTCCATTGCAGCGAGCAGTGCCGGGTCGAGACGGCTCCGGGCCGCTGTCTGATAAGCCGGGACGGAAGGATGCTGATCCTGCGGCTCCCGGAGGCGCCGGGAGCAACCACGCGGGTCCATTGCGGCAAGCTCGCTCCGATCTCGGGGTGGGTATCGAGAAGCTTCGACGAGAAACAACCGGCCCCAACCATTGTATGGCGCGCCCGGCTCGCGGGCGATGTTGTTCTACGCAGCGAGATCAGCTGCTGTGGTCCCACGAGCCCGCGCTCCGCGCAGCTTGATAAGACCGCCGCACTGCTGCGCATGGGCTTTTTCTAAGATCGACGTCATGTGCGGTTTCGTTCTCGCCTATTCCCAGACGGGCGATCGCCTGCCCGATCAGACCCTGCTCGGCCGGATGGATATCGTCCTCCGCCACCGGGGGCCGGACGGGCACGGGCAGCATCGCTCCGACCGCGCCGCCATGGGGCACCGTCGCCTCGCTATTATCGACATCACCGGCGGTCAGCAGCCGATGTGCACCCCGGACGGGCAGGTCTGGATCGTGTTCAACGGCGAAATCTACAACTTCCGGTCGATTCGGGACGAGCTCGCCGCCGCAGGACATGCTTTGAACTCGAGCTCCGACACCGAGGTTCTCCTTCATGCCTACCTTATCTGGGGCGAAGAGTGTCTCCGCCGGCTTAACGGCATGTTTGCCTTTGCGATTTACGACGGGCGCACCCAGACGCTGTTCGCTGCCCGCGACCGTTTCGGCGAGAAACCGCTGTACGTGCTGGAACGCGACGGCACGCTCTACCTCGCCTC
>WNFV01002314.1_pt1 | contig 25457 bp, 18 predicted proteins | sample 5400101 | NCBI WGS metagenome assembly WNFV01 (sample SAMN13153361, study PRJNA577476) | soil metagenome | isolation source: 115 cm soil or saprolite under grassland replicate 1 | place: USA:California | collected 2016-06-15
AGGCGTGCCATGGCCTGGAATGCCGCACCGGGATCCCGAAGATGCTCCACGACCTCGAAGGAGACGATGGCGTCGAAGCTCCCCGGCTCGAGCGCCGAGGCCGTGATGTCGTCCTCGACGAACGCGACGCGCCCCGTTGGGCTGCCGGCGACCGCCCTCGCGCGCTCACGAAGCTCGGCCAGCGCCAGCTCCTGGGCTTCCACGTCTCCGGCCGCGGGTTCCCCGGGCCGCTGGACGACGTAGTAGCGCGCGAGATCCGATGCGACGACTTCGGTGCCGTCCCGGCGGGCGAGCTCGTAGGCGACCGATCCGTCGTAGCAGCCGACCTCGAGGATCCGGCCGCCGAGGCGGACGCCGGCGACCGAGGCCAACAGCGCGGCCGCCTCTCCGACGCTCTTCTTCGCCTTGCGCGCCCGATCGGCGAGCGCCTCGTTCGAGGGTGGCCGGGACGCAACCTCCGGATCGCAGGTCGTCCGCCAGCCTGGCTTCAGGCGATCCCGGAGGCCGGGGTCCAGCACGTGGCGGACGCCCCGGCTGTCGACGAACTCGACGTGCCCCGGGACGCCTTCGGGCGGCTCGGGCTGCGGCGGAGACGGGCCCCGTCGACCGGCGAGCTCTGCCTCGACCACCCGCCGGACCCGCCCGTTCCGCAGGGCGTTTCGGATCGCTGCCCGGCCCAGGCGCTTCCACATCACGGAACTCCAGATCGATCGGCGACGAGTGTGCCGGCGATCGCGTCGGCGATCCGGCCGGCCGCATCGCCGGTCCGGAAATGGTCATCGAGGAAGGCGCGACGTGCTGCCGGGTCGATGGGTCGCGGGTTGGCCAACGCATCCACGACGTCGCCGACATCGCGGACCGGTCGGGCGACACCCGCCCGGACATAGCCCAGGATGTCGCCATACGCCTGGGTCGTCGCGATGAGGTTCGGCGTTCCCACGACGACCGCGTCCGTCAGCACCGTCGAGTGGAGCCCGAGGTGGGCGTCCGCTGCGCGCAGGAGCCGGAACAGGTCCACGTCTCGTGTCACGGTCATGGCTGGCGGCTCGTATCCGCCGGCCTCGGCGAGGCCGACGAGGAGGGCACGGTAGGGACCGTCATCCGACTCGCCCGGATGCTGCTTGAACACGATATGCACGCCGGGCAACGGCCCGCCCAGGGTCCGGTCGAGCATCTCCGCCAGGTAGAAGCGTCGAGCGAGTGGCGTCGGGGCGGTCGAGACGACGAGCATGCGGTCGCCCTCATCGATATCGAGCTCCTTGCGAACGGCCGCCCGATTACCCGAGCCCGCGCCGAGGTCGCGATCGTCCGGCTCGCTTGGCACGCGTGGTGAGCCAACGACCTCGACCTCCTCCGGCCGGTAGCCGCCGTGATCCAGGAGGACCTGCCGCTCGTACGCGCCATACACGAACGTTCGAGCCGGCAGCAGGCGCATCGGATGGCGGTCATGCTGATAGCCGGGGTGCGAGGGATACAGCATGCCGTGCTGGACGGCGAAGACGGGAACACCGAGCCGTCCGGCGGCGGCCAGCCACGGCGTCCGGATGCCCTCATGGGTAAGGAGCATTGCGACCGGCCTCAGCTCGGCCAGCAGGCGCTCCGCGCGGACGCGCTGCTGGAGCGCGACACGCAGCCCGCTCAGCGCGAACCGCCGGACCTCGGCCAGGAGAGGCGGAGCGAGATCGATGTCGCCGATCCGAAGCGCCGCGCTATCCGCACCATCGAGAGCCGTCGCCACGGCGTCCGCCCGCTCCGCGGCGAGATGCTCGCCGGCCGGGTCGGACCAGCGCGTGCGGAGGAGCGACTGCGGGAGAAGATTGGCCTGTGACTCGATGGACGCCCAATCGGCGTCCTCGCGATGGTCCTGTCCGAGGCCCAGCACGACGGGCGGCGGGCCGAGCTCCGTCAGCCGGTTCACGACCGGCCCGAGGATCGGATCTACCCGCGGCGATCCGGCTGCACCGACCGGTTCGTGGATGCCGGAATGGCTCAGCACGAGGATCCGCGGGTCAGCGGACACCAGCGCGCGAACACGCCGGTCCAGGATTGCCTCGCGCAGCTCTCGATCGGTGGCCCGCCGCCCCTGCAGGATCCCGCGCACCCGCCGCAGCGGCCTCGCCCAGGGACGGAGCCGGCCGACCGGGTCTCGTTCGTCAGCGCGGTTGCCCGGCCGGTCGTTCGTCCCTGGCGAGCGCTCGCCCACGACGATGCGGATACCCGGCGAAGCCGCCAACCCGCGCGCCACATCCTCCAGCGCCGCTTCCCCGCTCGGCACGTGGAGCGCGACCGACGGCGCCACCGGGGTCTCCCGCCGAACGGCGCCGGTGGCAAGATCGCCAAGCACCCCGTGCCAGATCAGGCGCTCCTGGAGCCAGTGCCACAGCACCTCGCGAAGACGAAACCAGTACGACACATCATCGACCGCCAGTCGCTCGATGACCCCCGCGTCGCGGGCCCAGCCGTCCACGAGCCGGAGTGCCTCCCTGGCGACGTCCACCCGCTCGATGACACTCGATGCCGGCGGCCGGAGCGGGAGCAGGTCGACCCGGCCGCCCGGCCGCGGTGTCCAGGCGGTATTCATGACGACCACGGTCGTCGTGCTGTCCGGCTGCGGCGCGTCGCCCGGCGTCGGCACGAACAGCAGGCGCGGTTCGTCCATGCAGGCCTAGTCGGCGTCCTCGCCGCCCGGTCCGGCCGGCGCACCCTGATCCGGGATGAGCATCGGCCGGGCGGCCAACAGCGGCTCGATCGCGTCCAGGAGCTCGCGCGCTCGACGATCGAACGTGTGGCGTTGCAGCACGGCCTGGCGGGCGCGCTCGGCGAGCGCGCGGCGTTCATCCGGGCGGTCGAGATAGTGGTCGATGAGAGACCGCAGATGGTCGGCATCGTGGTAGGCCACCACGCCGCCGTCGAACTCCGACTCGAGCCCGTCGACCTCGTCGCTGATCACGAAGGCCCCGGCCGCGGCGGCGTCGTACAGCCGATTTGACATGAAGCCCTCCGCCTGCATGTCCGGCCAGTGGTCGCTGAGGACGATCGCCGCGGACGCGTAGTAGCCCCCGAGCTCGTCGTTTGGGACGAACTCTCCCGCCAGGTACCGCGGGTCAAGGAGCTCCGGCGTCCAGCCTGTGCCATACACCGCCAACTCGTGTTCCGTGGGCAGCACGTCCTCCAGGACATGTCGACGGACTCGGCGCGAGTTGCCGACGAAGAGGAGCTCGTGCCGCGGCCCCGTCGGCTCCGGCCGGAAGCGCTCCGGATCAGTCGCCTGGTGGAGGGGTCGGACCGGCACGCGTACCCGATCCTTGATCCAGTTGGCGAACGTGTCGGACGCGACGAAGACGAGGTCATATCGCTCGTACAGCTCGGGGGTTGCACGATCGGGATGGCTGATGTGCCACAGGACGTTGAGCTGGCCCGGGCGAATCAGAGCCTCCGCCAGCCCGAACAGGTGGAGGCTGACGTCATCGCGGGCGGCGGGCCAGCTGTCCCAGACAGGACGAAGGTGAAGCCGCGTGGGCCAGCCAAGACGCCTGAGCGCTCGCTGGATTTGGCGAGCGAAATGGAGGTCACCCCAATTGGCTCCGACATCCCAGTCGGGGATGCCGATCCGGATGCCGATCCGGGGCCTCAGAACCCAGTCCTCGAGGGCCGTCCGCAGCTCGGCCGGCGACCCGGGCCGATAGGAGCTGTCGCGCTCGACCTGGCGACGCACGTCGGGATTGGAGGCGAGGACGATGTCGTACTCATCGAACCAGGGCCGTTCGAACCAGGCCCCTGCGTGGCCATCGATCGAGGCGACACGGATGGCTCCCGCCGGGGTCGTCCGGACGTCGAAACCAGGGTCGAGAACGACGACCACGTCCGCTGCCCCATCCGGGACATCCCGTTCCGGATCCGCCCGGTCGATGTGCCGAACCCGATAGCCGAGCCGCGCGAGATCGTCCGACATCTGCCCTGCGCTCGAGGGTCCGATCTCCGCCCGCTCGTCGTCGGCCGTGACGAGGTCGACGAGCAACAGCTCGTGCCGCCAGAAGCCACGACCCCGGATCGCGTCGAGCTGCACGGTGCGGTACAGCCGAGGCGCCCAGGTGCCGACCAGACGGTTGCGATTGGCGGTGGCCCTCGCCTGTCGCGCGGCCGGATCCTCCTGGGCCCGGGTGGCCGACTCGTGGTGCCACAGCGCCGCCCGGCCGTCGTACACGAGTCGGCCACCGCGGTCGCGGAGCCGCAGGCAGAGGTCCACGTCTTCCTGGCCGTACTCGTAACCGGCGCTGAAGCCACCCGCCGCCTCCAGGGCGGCTCTTCGGACAAGGAGGCAGGCAGCGCTGAGCGCCGGCACGTCACGGACCTCGCTGGCCCACGGGCTCAGGGCATCCTGACCCGCCCCCGACGGCACGGCGATGGGCACGCCGTCCCGCATCCGGAAGTGAACCCCGCCGTGCTGCAGCGTGAGGTCGGCGAACTGCATGCCCGCCCGGACATCGCCGCTGTGGCGAGGGTAGATGAGGCGAGCCCCGGCAGCCGACACCCCCGGCTGGCTGACCGTCTCGACCAGGTGTCCCAGCCAATCGCCGGAAACCGGCTCGACGTCGTTGTTCAGGAACAGGACGAGCTCGCCCGCGCTCGACGCCACGGCCTGGTTGTTGGCGGCCGAAAACGAAGCATTCTGGGCATTGGCCAGCAGCCGCACGGGAAACCGCGACTGCCAGGACTCGACCACCGACACGGAGGCATCGCTGGAGCCGTTGTCGACCACGATCAACTCGACGTCCTGGTAGGCGGTCGCACCGAGCGCCGGCAGCAATCGGCGGAGATGATGCTCGCCGTTCCGGTTCAGCACGACGACCGAAACGAGGGGCCCCGACTCGAGGGCGGCGGGCGTCAGCCCGCGACGAAGGCGATCGACGAACTGGCGCTCCGCGGCCGGTGTGGCTCGAAGTCGTCGCTGTGTCGCGCGATCTGCCAGCCAACGGCCGGGGTGGAGCCGGCCGAGGCGGGTGACAGCCGCAAGCACTCCCCGAACGGCCGTGGCCACGGCGACCGCCACTCGCACCGATCGCCGTTGCTCGAGCGCCCTGAGCCGGTACTCGGCCAGGCGTGCCGTCTGGCGCGCTTGGGTGCGCTCTGCCCTGGCCTCCTGGCGCGCCAGCAACGCGTCCCGTCCGGCGGAACGGGCGCGCAAGCGATGCCGCTCGACGGCGCGGCGCAGCGTCGCCACCTCGTCCGCCGTGGGCACGTCCTGATCGGACGCGGTCGCACCGGCGGGCGCGGTCGCACCGGCGGCCGCGGCCTCCCGCTCTGACCGGCTGCCCTGACTCAAGGGACTCAAGGCCGGTCGAGCGCGAACCGGTCGATGAGCGCCACGTACCGCTCCGCCTCGCGCTCCCAGGCAGTCGCCAGGACGATCGCCCGGGCCCGCTCCACGGCATCGTCACGGCGGGCCGGATCGTCGATGAGGCCGAGGATGGCCGCGGCCATGGCTTCCGCGTCCCCCGGTCGATACGTCACGACCGATCCGGCAGGAAATGTCCGCTCCACCATCGGCAGGCGGGAGGCGACCACGGGCTTGCCCATCGCGGCGTATTCGAAGACCTTCGTGGACAGCGTCATCTCCGTGTACCGGTCCAGGCGCGTCGGCGCCAGACCAATGTCGGCGGCCGCGATCGCCCTGGGCACGTCGTCGAGGGGGATGCGGCCGTGGAAGGCCACCCGGTCGGCCAGGCCCAGGGCGGTCGCCTGGGCGCGCAGGTCGGGCTCGGAATCGCCCCGGCCATACACATCGAGCCGGACGTCGATGTCCGGCCGCCGCTCCCGGATGAGAGCCATTGCCCGGAGCGTGACGTCCACCTCGTAGATCGGGGTGAGCGCTCCGGTGTACACGAGCCGCACGATGCCATCCGCGGCGAACGGGCGGTCCGGCTGAGCCGCGGCGTCGAATCGCCCCAGTGCCGGGCTGTTGCGGACGATGGAGACCTTCGCGGGCGGCACGCCCAGGCCCAGGAGCCGGTCGGCGCCGGCCTCGTTGACGGTCAGCACGGCCGTCGAGAATGCAATCGAGACGCGTTCCTGGAGGAGCAGGAGCCGGTGCGTGACGCGGTTCGCCGCCCTCGCGAAGCGCGTCCGGAAGAACTCGGGCATCGCCTCGTGGAGATCCAGGATCACGGGAACGCCGACCATCCGAAGGGGAAGCGCGGCGAAGACGAGGAAGTCTGGCAGGGAGTGGACCTGGACGAGGGCGAATCGCTCGCGCCGATGAGCGCGCACCGCCGCCCAGCCGCTCCGAGCAAGGAACGTGAGGTACTCGCGCAGGTACGTCGACAGGCCGGAGCCCTGGTGGCGCTGCACGTTCAGGCGCTGGACGCGGACGCCGTCGACGGTCCCATCGGGCTCGTCGTCCGGGCGGCGCAGGCCGAGGACATGGACCGGCCGGCAGGCCGCCACGAGCGACTCGGCCTCGCGCCGGACCCGGGGATCCTCGTCGTAGTAGCTGTGGACGATCATCAGCACCGGCCTCCGCTCCGCCGGCAGCCGATTCCTCACGCGGCGGACCAGCCGGCGCCGAGCCTGAGCACCTGCCGGTCGCGGACCGCGTGACCGCGGGAGCTGTCAACGGTATCCACGACCAGGCGGGCGCGTTCGTACAAGCGCGACCAGTCGACCGCCCGGTGCGCGGTCACCACCACGATCGCGTCGGCCCAGTCCAGCAGGCCGTCCAGCTCCTCACCCTGGAGGGAGCGGCCGTCGGCGTCACGGAAGGTTGCCACGTGGGGATCGTGGAAGCGAACCTCCCCGCCGCGCGCGATCAGGCCCGCGATGACGTCCGCCGCCGGCGAGTTGCGCGCGTCCTGGACGTTCGGCTTGAAGGCCACGCCGACCACCCCGATCCGCGCGCCGTTGATGGCCCGGCTGCGATCGTTGAGCGCCTCCGCCACGAGCTCAACGACGTGCCGGGGCATCGCGAAGTTGATGTCACCGGCGAGCTCGATGAACCGATCGATGAAGTCGAACTCGCGGGCACGCCACGCGAGGTAATAGGGATCGACAGGGATGCAGTGCCCGCCGACGCCCGGGCCGGGCGTGAACTTCATGAATCCGAACGGCTTGGTTGCAGCCGCGTTGATGACCTCCCAGACATCCAGGCCCATCCGCTCGCACAGGAGGGCGAGCTGGTTGACGAACGCAATGTTGATGTTCCGGAAGACGTTCTCGAGCAGCTTGGCCAGCTCGGCCGCGTCCGGGGACGAAAGCTCGACGACGTTGTCGTTGATCCGCCGCAGGAGGGCCGCCGCGCGGGCCGTCGCGGCCGGCGCGGTTCCGCCGACGAGGCGCGGCACGCCCTTGGCCGCGCTGGCCGGGTCGCCCGGGTTAACTCGCTCCGGCGCGAACGCGAGATCGAAGTCGAGGCCCGCCTTGAGGCCATCGAGCTCGAGCTCGGCCCGGAACGGACCGGCCGTCGTGCCCGGGAACGTGGTCGATTGGAGGATGACGAGGTGGCCGCGACGGAGGCCGCTCCGGATCTGCACGGCGGCCGATTGCACCGGCCCCAGATCAGGATCCTTGGTCGCTGTGATGGGCGTCGGCACGCAGACGAAGATCGCGTCGGCTTCGCCGAGGCGGGCGGCACTCGGCTCGGAGACTCGAAGGCCGGCACCCAGCGCCGCCCGGAGGCGCTCGTCCGAGACGTCGTCGATCGGCGAGACGCCGTCGCACAGCTCGGCGACCCGGGCGGGGAGCGCGTCGATGCCCTCGACCTCCAGCCCGGCCTCCGTGAATGCGATGGCCAGCGGCAACCCGACGTAGCCGAGCCCGATCACCGCCACGCGACGGTCTTCGCTCACGATGCCTCCCGTGTTCATGGTGCAGATCCGATCGCCGGGTACGCCCAGGCCCGGCTCTCCCTGGTTGGCGGTGTCGGCGAGAGGATAGTGCGTGCGGCCGGCCAGGGCATCCAGACGCTCAGGCTGGCGCCTGCGGCCGGACCGGAGCTCGTGCGCCGAGCCAGGCGGCTATGACCCCGGCGATGCGGTCACCGGCATGGCCATCCCACAACGGCGGCGCAGCCCGGTCGGCCGACACCTCAGCTGACAGGATCGACCCGAGCGCCTCCGCCACGTCCTCCGGCAGGACGAGTCGGTTGGTGCCGTGGCTGATCGTGATCGGCCGTTCGGTGTTGGGGCGGACCGTCAGGCACGGCACGCCCAGGATCGTCGTCTCCTCCTGGATGCCGCCCGAGTCGGTCACGACCGCGACGGCGCCGCGCACGAGCGACAGGAATTCGACGTAACCGAGCGGCTCCACGACGCGCAGGCGCTCGTCCGCCACCAGGCCGGCCGACTCCAGCGCGGGCCGGCCGCGCGGGTGCAGAGGAACCACGAGGGGAACCAGGCGAGCGACCGCCTGGAGCATTCCGACCACCCTGGCCGCCTGCTCCGGATGATCGACGTTTGCTGGCCGATGCATCGTTGCCACCGCGTAGCGGTCGGGCAGGCGCAGGCGCTGCCGCATGGCGGCCGGATCGAACCGTTCCAGGTTGGCAAGGAGCGTGTCGATCATCGGGTTGCCCACGAAATAGATCCGGTCCGGAGGGACGCCGCTGCGCACCAGGTTGTCGACACCCTCGGGACTGGTGACGAAGTGCAGGTCCGACAGGAGGTCTGTGACGCGCCGGTTGATCTCCTCGGGCATTGAGTCGTCGAAGCTTCGGAGGCCGGCCTCCACGTGCGACAGAGGCACGTGCAGCTTGGCGGCGACGAGCGCGGCCGCGATCGTCGAGTTGACGTCGCCATAGACGATCGCGAGGGCGGGTTCGATCTCCAGGAACGCTCGCTCCAGGGCGACCATCAGTGCGGCAGTCTGCGTGGCCTGGCTGCCAGAGCCGACTCCCAGGTTGAGGTCCGGCGCCGGCAGGCCGAGGTCGCGAAAGAAGACGTCGGACATCGCGGCGTCGTAGTGCTGACCGGTGTGGATGACGAGCTGGCGGATGCCTCGGGCTTCGAGGGCCCGGATGACGGGGGCCGCCTTCATGAAGTTCGGCCTCGCTCCGACGACGTGGACGAGCGGGCCGCTCATGTCGAAGACCCGTTGCCGTCCCGGTCGAGCAGGCGCCCGTAGAGATCGAAGAGCGTGCTGACCTGCGTCTCCCAGTTATATCGGTCGTGGGCTGCCCGCAGCGACCGCGCCCGGGCCGCCTGACGCTCGGGCGACGGCGCCTCGAGCAGCGAGCGGAGCGCGGCCGCGATGGCCGCCGGAGAGGTTGGATCGCACAGGACGCCCGCCCCCGTGGCGGTGACGATCTCGGCCATCCCGGGCAGGTCCGAAGCCACGACGGGGACGCCAGCCGCCATCGCTTCGAACAGCTTCTGCGGCGTCGTGAAGCGGTGGTTCAGCGTCGTCGGCTGAATGGCCATGACGAGCACGTCCGCGGACGCGGTCCAGGCGAGGAGCTGGTCGGGCGGAACCGCGCCCAGAACGAACACCCGCCCAAGGTAGGGAGGGCCGGCCGCGTCCTGGGCGAACTGGTCGCGCAGCCCGCCGTAGCCCAGCAGGACGAGGACGGCTCCCGGCACCTCCAGGATCGCCTCCATGGACTGCTCGATGCCCCGTTCGGTCAACATGTTGCCCTGGTAGAGAGCGACGCACGTCTCGGGGGGAAGACCGAGGCGGTCCCGAATCAGGTCCGGCCGCGGCGTCGGCGGGTGCCAGCGCAACGGGCAGTTCATGACGACGGTGGGTCGGGGCACGCGCAGTGTCTCCTCGAGGATCCCCGCATACGCCTCGTTCACGGTCACGACCACGTCCGCAGCGCGCGCCCATCGCCTCTCCATGCCCGAGTAGATCGACCGCCAGGTGCGGCTCATTCGATCGAACGCTCGCGCATGGAGGTAGATATCCCGGCTGTCATAGATCGTGCGACCGCCGTGGCGACGGCGGAGGCGCGCGAGGGCCGGCAGCGAGCCGGCCCACATGCCGTGCCACAGGTCGGCCGGTTCGGCGCACTCCTCCAGGGCCACGGCCCAGGCCATCGGTCGCAGCGGGAAGATGACGAACTGGCGCCACCAGCGCTTCGGTGCGCGGATCGTGTAGCGGATCCCGTACTTGAGCCCTCGCAGAGCCGTTCCTGCACGGGTGCCCCGGAAGCGGTCCGGGATCAGCGATCTGGCCGGCGCAGAGGCCACCCTGGGCCTTGCGACGATCGGCGACCCGCCGGCCGGTCGGCCTGGAACGACGCCCCCCACCGCGGCCAGTCGCCCGGCGAGCCGCCGGCGTCCCAGCCAGCGCAGGCCCGGAATCGCCAGGGCAAGGTTGGTCGGCACCCGTACCAGCCGGATTCCCGAGCTGGCGTCCTCGAGCGGCAAGCCCGGCTCCCACCGAGCGTAGACGATCACCTCGTGGCCGGCGCCCTGCGCCGAGGTCGCCATCCGCCCGGTGCGAGAGTCGAACTCTGCCGTCGAATACGACAGGTAGGCGATTCGTGATCGTCGCGCAATCGTCACTTGGTCCGGCATGGGCGCTCCATGCTAACGGACGCCCGACCGGCGGCACCCGGATCGACTCGCCGGAGAGGGCCCGATGCCTGTGATACCCTGCGACGGCTCATGATCCGTCCGGCCTCGGAAGCCCTCGTCCAGCCTCCCCCGGCGATCCGCCGCCGGGGACTCCTGGGGCTCGTGACGGACGGCCTCCGAGACCTGGTCAGCCACCGGCGACTCATCCGCTACCTGGTCGGCGCGGAGCTCAAGCGGACACACGCGGACACCGTGCTCGGACAGGTCTGGTGGATCCTGGATCCCATCCTCCAGATGGCCGTCTACTACGTCCTGGTGGAGGTCATCCTGCACCGGAACGTGCCGGACTATCCGCTGTTCCTGTTCGCCGCGATCCTGCCCTGGAAGTGGTTCAGCACGACGATGAACGAGGCGACGCTGTCGGTGACCGGCCGCCAGAGCCTCATTCGCCAGCTCAGCTTCCCCAAGATCGTCCTGCCGACGGCCGCGGTGGCGGCGGAGACGGTGAGCTTCCTCTTCGGGCTGGGCGCCTTCGCCTTCGTGTACCTGTTCTACCTCGACCGCCTGTCGGCCTGGGTCCTGGTCGTGCCGCTCATCGCCGCCATTCAGCTGGTCTTCACGCTGGCCCTGGCGATCGCGTTGAGTGCCGCCAATGCCTTCTACCGCGACATCCAGAACGTCCTCCGCCACGCCCTTCGGATGTGGTTCTATCTGTCGCCCGCCCTGTATTCGCTGGACCTCATCACCGACCGTCGCTTCCGGGAGATCCTCCAGCTCAATCCCTTCGCGGTCCTGTTGGAGTCCTACCACGCTGTCACGTGGGGCACCTCGGCGCCGGACTGGTCCGGCCTGGCCGTGGTCCTGGCGGTGTCGGTCGTGCTCCTGCTCGCCGCGATCCTCCTGTTCAAGCGGGTCGAGTCCGCCTTCGCGAGGATCCTGTGAGGGACCATCGGCCGTCGGTCGACCGTTCCGCACCCGCCATCGACGTTCGGAACCTGGGCATCCGCTACAGCCTCCGGCTCACCCGCCGGACCACCCTCAAGGGCTCTCTGGCCGATCTCTTCCGGCGGAACAATCGCGGCCGGCCGACGCACTTCTGGGCGGTCCGAAACCTGAGCCTGAATCTCGATCACGGCGAGTCGCTGGCCGTCATCGGGCCCAACGGAGCCGGCAAGAGCACGCTCCTGCTGGCTCTGGCCGGTATCCTCCAGCCGTCCGAGGGCGAGGTGCGGATCAACGGTCGCGTCTCCACACTGCTCACGCTCGGGGCCGGCTTCGACGCGGAGCTGACGGGCCGCGACAACATCGACCTCGCGGCCGCCTTCCTGGGGATCGACCACCGCCTCATGGCCGAGCTCAGCCCCTCGATCATCGAGTTCGCGGATATCGGCCCGTTCATCGACGCTCCGGTGAAGACGTATTCGACCGGGATGAAGGCACGGCTGGGGTTCGCGATCGCGACCGCCGTGACGCCGGACATCCTGCTGCTCGACGAAGTCCTGGGAACGGGCGACCAGACGTTCCGGGCGCGCAGTCAGGCCAGGATCAAGGAGCTGGTCGACAAGGCGAAGGCGATCGTCCTCGTCACGCATGACCTGACCTTCGTGACGGAGTTTTGCAATCGGGCCATCCTGCTCGAGCAGGGCACATTGGTTGCGGAAGGCAACCCGGCCGAAATCGTCGCCCTGTACCGCGATCGGGTTGCGCAGCGCAAGCTCCTGGCGGAGGCCGACGCGCACCGTTTTGCCGCGCCGCCGGGTGCCCCCACGGCCGCGCAGACGTGAGCACGGCGATGGCGTCGTGTCGCCGGCCGGTCGGCTGCTAGGGCTTCCAGCCGATTCCGGCGCTCACGCGGACGCCGTCGAGCAGGGACCGGTACAGCTCGAGGAGGCGATCCAGCTGGCGTTGCCAGGCATACGGTCCGGCGGCCGCCGCCAGGCAAGCCTGCCGGTAGGCGATCCGCCGTTCGGGCGAAGCGTCCAGGATCTCGCGAAGCCCGCGGGCGATGTCGTCCGGCGAGGTCGGGTCGACGAGCACCCCGATGGCCGTCTCCCGAACGATCGCGGCCATGCCCGGCAGGTCCGCCGCGACCACCGGCACTCCTGCGCCCATCGCATCGAACAGCCGCGTCGGTGTCGTCAGCCGATGGTTGAGCGTCGATGGCTGGATCGGCATGAGGGCGACGTCGGCGGCGGCCGTCCACGCCAGGAGCTCGTCGGGTGGCAGCGCCCCCATGAACCGGATACGGGCCGCATATGGCAGGGCCGCAGCCTGGGCCTCGATCCGACCCCGTGCCTCGCCGTCGCCGACGACCACCAGCACCGCCTCCGTCACCTCCGCCATGGCCCGCGCCGCCTGCTCGATGCCGCGGTGTGCCACGACCGCCCCGAGCGCGAGGACGACGCGCGTGCCCGGCGGCAGCCCCAGGCGCTCGTGGAAGCGGCGCTCCGCCACGACCGGCGGGTCGAACCGGACCGGCCCGTTGAAGACGATCGTCGCCGTCCTGCCGAGCCTCCGCCGGAGCTGGTCCGCGTAGGGCTGGTTCACGGTCACCAGGCCGTCGGCCGCCCTGGCCCAGGCACGCTCGCGCCGGGTGAGGAGGCGACGCCACGCGCCGGGCAGGCGGGCGAACCGCGCACTCTCGGGGCCGATGTCGCGTGAGTCGTACACCACCCGACCGCCCAGCCTGCGACGCAGCCGGAGGGCGACCGGCAGCGTGACGAGGCCCTCCGACTGCCAGATATCGGCGCCACCCGGTACGGCCTGTGCGATCGCGTCGGCCCAGCCACGGGCGACGATGAGGTAGCGGGTCGCCTGGGCGGCCCGGCCCAGGCTGTCGCGGAGCGTCGTGAGGACGCGGGTGTCTCGATGCGGTCCGTCGGTCGCCTGTCCCGGTGAGGACGATCCGGGCGGATGTGCGGGCCGTCCCGCCTGCGGCAGCCCCGGTGCCGGGAGCCAGGCCAGCGGACGCGGCTGGGCAACGCGAAGAATCACGTAGCCTTCGCGCTCCTCGCGCTCGGGCAGGTCGGCCCCGGTCCGGTCGGTCCCGGTCCGGGCCACGACGGTCACGCGCCACCCGGCCGCAGCGAGGCTGGTGGCGAGCTTCCAGGATCGCGAATCGGCTACGAACGGATTGTTGAGGAGGAGCGCCACCCGACCCGGGCGTCCCGCCGCGGCGGCCATCGTCAGCGGTCCGTCGCGAGGGATCGGTAGAGTCCTACCAGGGCGGCCTGCTCGGTCTCCCAGTTGTAGCGCTTCAGCGCGGCCGTCCGGACCGTACCCCGCATCGCGGTGCGCTTCGCCCGCGGCGAGCGGACGATCTCGGCCAGGGTCCGGGCCACGTTCTCGGCCGTCCAGGGCTCCACGACCCAGCCGCCGCCGATCTCGGCGACGAGCCGAGCGACCGCGGTGCCGCCGCTGACGAGCGGGGGCACGCCGGCCATGATGCTCTCGAAGAGCTTGTTCGGGATCGTCAGCCGCAGGTTGAGCGTCTTGGGCGGCGCGCCGATGAAGGCGACGTCCGCTCCGGCCGTCCATTCCAGCAGCTCGTCCGTGGGGACGGGCGGGAGGACGACGACCCTCTCCGGCCGGGCCGCCGCCGCTGCGCGGAGCCGCGCCTCCAGCCGCCCGAAGCCGAGGAAGACGACCGTGAGCTCCAGATCGCGCAGCGCCGGCAGCTCGATGGCCGTCAGCAGTTCCTCGATGCCCTGATCCTCGCGGAACGCGCCCTGGTAGACGACCAGCGGCCGCTCGCGGGTTGCGCCGGCCGCTGCCCGCAGCCGCCGCGACGACGGCGGCCGCGGGTCCTCCGGTCGCCAGCGCGGCCGGCAGTTCATGACGACTGCCGGCAGCGGCACGTCGAAGCGGCGCGCGACCTCCTCCGCCAGCGGCGCGGTGACCGCGGTCAGCCCCGCCGCGTCGTGCATCCAGCCCCGCTCGCGGCGGCGGAGGTACGACCTGACCGGCCCGGGCATGCCGGCGAGGCGGCCGGAGTCCACGTGCAGGTCGGCGATGTCGTACACGAACCGGGTGCCCGTCGTTCGGGCCGCTCGATGCACGACCGGGAGCGCGACGAGCGCCTTCGCGCTGAACACGTCGGCATCGTTCGCCGCGGCGACGGCCGCGTCCGACCATGGTCCGATGCGGCGCCGGTAGGCGAGGATCTCCAGGCCGCGCCGCAGCGGCCCGCGCAGCCCCTCGATGGCACCGCCGCGGGACGGCGGCAAGGTCGTGGCGTCCGCGGCCAGGCCGAGCAGGCCGGCCACCCTGCCGCGAACGCCGGCCGGCAGGGGCCGGAGTGCCGACGCGATTCGGCGATCGAGGGCGGGGCGATGAACGGCGATCGCGTCGTCCAGCGTCTGAGATGCCGGCAGCCTGGCGTCCGCGAGGGCGACGACCGTGACTCGGTGCCCGTCGGCCGTCAGGGCGCGCGCAGCTCGCAGCGTGCGCGAGTCGTACTCGAACGTATTGGCCGTGACCAAGCAGACGTGAAGTGGCCGGCTCTTCACCTCCCCGCGACGTCCGCCGTGTCGCGGGCGGCTGCCTGCACGCCCACGCCGCGGTAGGCAACCGTCGGCGGGAAGGCCAGATCGCGCAGGCTGTTGCGACCATCGAACACGACGGACAGCTCGGGGAACGCCGCGAAGTCCAGGGTGCGGAACAGCGGATCCGCGGTCTGGGTGACGATCGCCCGGAAGGGCCCGCCGTCGCCCCAGCGGTAGGCAGCGGCGCAGCATCGCTCCACCTCGTCGGCGGACAGCAGCGGGTCATACGCCGACACGCGCGCCCCGTGGAATCCGAGCCGCTCGATGAGCGGCATGGCCCTGGAGTAGGCCAGCTCTTTGACGCCCGCGCGGTACGTGAGGCCGAGCACGAGGACGGGGACGTCTTCCAGGCCCCCGAGCGCCTTCTGGATCGTCCTGATCGCGAGTCCCACCTGGCCGTCGTTCACTCGCCGGGACAGCTCGACGAGCTCCATCTCGGGCGCTTGCGCGAGCAGGAAGTGCGGGTAGACCGGGATGCAGTGCCCGCCGACGCCGAGTCCGGGTTGGTGGATGTGGCTGTAGGGCTGACTGTTTGCCGCGGCGATGACCTCCTGGACGTCGATGCCCACGCGATCGGCGTAGCGGGCGAGCTCGTTGGCGAGCGCGATGTTGACGTCGCGGTACGTCGTGTCGGCCAGTTTGCTCAGCTCGGCCGCCTCGGCCGACGACATGAGCACGACCTCCGCATCCAGGACCGAGTCGTAGAACGCGGCGGCACGCTCGCCCGATGCCGGGCCGATCCCGCCGACGAGCTTCGGATACGTCGCCAGGTTGCTCAGCGCCGCCCCGCTGTACAGCCGCTCCGGTGAGAAGGCAACGAAGAACTCGGTCTCGGCCACCAGCCCGGAGGCCGCCTCGAGGCGCGGGACGAACCGGCCGCGCGTGTCACCGACCGGCAGCGTCGTCTCGAAGATGACCGTCGAGCCGGCGTGGATCCCCGGGCCGATGGCCGCCACCGCCGCGTCCATGTGCCGATAATCAGGCTGCTGCTCGTCGTCGAGCAGGATCGGTACGATCAGGACGACAACGTCCGCATCCCGCGCCGCGGCCTCGGCGTCAAGGGTCGCGCGCAGGAGCCCCGCTTTGTGAGCGTCGCGGACGTGGGCGGCGAGCCCGGGCTCCTGATCGACGTGGCTGCGCCCGGCGTTGATCTCGTCCACCACCGTCTGCTGGATGTCGACCGCCGTGACCGACCAGCCATGACTCGCGTACTGGGCGGCCAAGGGCAGGCCCATCTTGCCGGCGCCCACGACGGCCACAGTGCCGGCGGTTCCTGGCTCACCGAGCCAGGGCCGCGCGGGTCGTGCCTCGCCGTGCCGGCACGGGTTCGGCGGAAGGTCGATCGATCCGCCCAGCAGGCTCGGGGACGGATGGGACGGTGTGCGGACGATCGTCATCTCATCGAGAGCTTCGAGACCATCGGCGACAGATCGACGGGACGGCTGCTTGCCGCGGACTCGAGCAACGCCCCGGCGATCGCCACCGCCCACAGTCCGTCCTCACCGTCCACGATCGGCCGACCACCATCGCGGACCACCCGCAGGAACGCGTCGAGCTCCACGCCGAGGGGTTCCCTGGATTGGACCGGCAGGATCGCAGCCTCGCCCGCAAAGGTCGGAGCGTAGCCCCTGATGAGGACCGGCGGAGACAAGGTGGCCGTCCTGGTGAACGTCAGCTGCTGGGTCAGGTAGTCCAGCTCGAACATCCCCTCCTCGCCGATGACCGTCAGCTGCCGGCGCTTATCCGGAGTGAGCCAGTTGACGTCCAGCATGCCGGTGGCGCCAGACGGGAAGTGGAGCAGCCCGAACAGGAGATCCTCATGCGTTGCGTGAATCCGCTGAGCGGTCTCCGCGTACACGCGAACGGGGCGCTCGCGAGCGATCCAGCTGAGGATGTCGACATCGTGGGTCGCCAGGTCCACCGTTACCCCCACGTCGCGGATACGTTCGGGGAATGGGCCGGCCCGGCGACTGGCGATGGCAAAGATGCTCGACAGCCAGCCGTCCGTCAGCAGCCGGCCCAGCTCCAGGACGGCCGGGTTGAACCGCTCCACGTGGCCGACCTGAACGGGAACGCCCCGGGCGCGGCCAGCTTCGACGATCCGCATGGCCTCGTCCACGGTCGCCGCGAGTGGCTTCTCCACGAGGACCGCCACGCCGCGCTCGATGGCTGCCCGTGCCAGCGCCTCATGGGCGGTCGTCGGCGCCGCGATGATGACCGCATCCAGCTCGGCCTCGGCGATCATCGCGAGCGGCTCGGCGAACCCCTGCGCTCCGGACTGCGCGACGGCTGCGGCCACGGCCGCCGGCACGGGATCGGCGACGGCCGCGACGTGCACGCCCGAGCGAGTGGCGATGACGCGCAGGTGGTTGCGTCCCATCGCGCCCAGGCCCGCCAACCCCAATCGGACCTCGCGGTCGCCGGCGGGGCGCCAGCTCCGTTTCGCCTCGGTGGTCACGGCGCGGCGCTCTCCGCGACGGATTCGTGACCCACCCCCACGTGCCCTGCGCCGGCGCGGACATCGTCCCCGGGCGACCTGCTAGCGGTCGCATGGGCAAGAACCGCAGCGCGGACTGCCTCGATCACGATCGCCTGCTCCTCCTGGGTCAGGCCAGGAAAGACGGGCAACGACAGCGTCCGGGCGGCGACCTCGTCCGTTACCGGCAGGTCCGCGTGGAGGCCGCGCTCCTGGACGTACGCCTGACGATGCACTGGCACCGGGTAGTAGATCTCGGCTCCGACGCCAGCTGCCCGGATGTCGGCGAGGATCGCGTCGCGAGCGGTACCGACATCCAGCGTGTACTGGTGGAACACGTGGCCGCGACCCTCCGGGGTGAAGGGCAGGTGAACCGGCAAATCCACGAACGCGTCGTCATACGCCGCCGCAATGGCGCGCCGCCGGGCCGTGTTCCGGTCGAGCTTGGCCAGCTGGGCAACTCCCATGGCCGCGGCGACGTCCGTGAGCCGGAGGTTGTAGCCGAGCATCTCATGCGCGTAGCGCGTTCGCATCCCCTGGTTTCGGTAGCAGCGCAGCCAGTCGGCCAGGGAATCGTCCGAAGTGGTCACCAGACCACCCTCGGCCGTCGTCATGTTCTTCGTGGCATAGAGGCTGAAGACGCCGTGTCCGAAACTCCCGACTCGGCGCCCGCGAAAGGTGGCGCCATGGGCCTGACACGCATCCTCCACCACGGCCAACCCATGGCGGTCGGCAATCGCTCCGATCATGTCCATGTCGGCGGACAGGCCGAACAGGTGGACCGGGCAGATGGCCCGCGTCCGTGCGGTGACGGCCGCCTCGATCTTCCCTGGATCGATGAGGTAGGTATCCCTCTCGATGTCGACGAACACGGGCGTCGCGCCGGTGGACAGGATGGCGTTGGCCGTCGCGGCGAACGTGTGGGCCACGGTGATCACTTCGTCGCCCGGGCCCAGGCCGAGACCGGTGAAGACGGCCATCAGGCCAAGGGTGCCGTTGGCGACGGCGACGACGTGGGGCACGCCTCCATACGCTGCCCAGCGTGCTTCGAGCTCGGCGACCCTGGCGCCCTGGGCGATGATCCCGGACGTCAGTACATCGGTGACGGCCGCGATCTCGTCATCGCCGATGTCCGGGCGGGCGATCGGGATCATGCTGGCGCGCCTCGCCGCTCATGGCCGGCCTCGCTTCCGGTGACCTCGCGAATCGTCTCGACATCGGGGACGTACACGAACCGTCGTTCGCACGAGGAGCACAGCAGGTCCGCCGCGGGTCCCGGGTCGGCGCTCGCCGGTTGACCGGTTGCGACGTCGGTGAGTCGACGCCCGCACGAACAGACCCATCCGAGCCGGACAGCGGGATTGCCGGCAACTAGCGCATGGTCCGGAACCGTCCTCGTCACGACCGCCCCGGCCCCGACCATCGCGTGGCGCCCCACGTCCGTGCCCGCCACGACGATCGCTCCCGCGCCGATCGAGCAGCCTTCCCGCAGATGGATCGGGGCGACCTCCCAATCGTCGGCCCGGGCCAGGTCGCCGGAGGAGGTCACGGCCCGAGGATAGCGGTCGTTCGTGAGGATGGCATGCGGTCCGATGAAGGCGCCGTTCTCCGCCGTCACGCCGTGATAGATGAGCGCCGCGTTCGCGACCTTGACCCTGTCGCCGAGGGTGACGCCCTCGTCGATGAACACGTCGCGACCGATGATGCAATCGGCCCCGACACGCGCCCCGACTCGGAGCTGGGCCCGATGCCACACGCTCGTGCGGGGACCCACGCTGACACCGGCCTCCAGGTCCGCCGTCGCGTGGACACTCGCCGAGGGGTCGATCACCTTCGTGCCGCTCCTGCGCCCGCCGACTCAGCGCCGGCGGGAGCCCGGGCCTCGCCGCACGAGGCCCACGACCAGGCCGATCGCGGCCCCGAAGGCGAGCGCGCCGCGCCAGTCGAGCAGCGTGCGCACGTCGCCCTCGATCCGCCGGCCGATCACGAGCAACGCTCCGCTGCCCCGGCCCATCGTCACCTGGTTGGCGACCACCGTCTGGGCGAACGACTGCTCGAGGTGCGCCTCGCGCGCGAGCACCGAGCGGGCCGCACCCCGGCTGAGCTCGAAATGGCCGGCCATCGCCGCACCGACGCCGCCCATCTCGACCGTCAGCCGCTCTGCGCGGGCGGCTCCGACACCGCCCTGCGAGACGTTGACGGTCGTCGCGACGAGCCGGCCGATGCCTCCCTGGTGGACCTCGACTGTGTCCGCCCGTGCGGCCCCGATGCCGCCACGTTCGATGTGGACGCTGCGGGCCTCGACGTCGATGGCCCCGCCGCGGGTGATCTCGACGCGGTCCGCACCGATCGCGGATCGGCTGTCTCCGGCCGGAGCTTCGACGACCGCGACCCGATCGATCGCATCGGCATCCTCACCGGCTCGCGTCGCACCGGCCGCCACGGTCCGAACCCGGGCGCGCGACACGAGGGGTCGATCGTCGGGTCGATCGTCGGCGGTTGCCGGCAGGCCGGTCGCCCTCCCCGGCTCGGTACTGGATCCCGACCCGGCCACCTCACGCGCGGCCTCGGCCCCCGCAGACCGATCGTCATCGGGGCGACCCGCCCCGTTCGTCACATGGTTCGACATCAGGAACGTCCTCGTTCACTCGGCTCTCGCCGCCCGCCCGACGATTCGGGCGCTCCGGCCAGCCTACCGCGCATCGAGCGCGCGTGTCCGGCATCGTCGCCTGCTTGCATGCTGCAGCGTGAGATGGTTACAAATGCCTGACCGGGTATGCTTCGCGGGACGCATGGCGTACGCCGCGCGCTGACAGAGGGGTCTCGGAATGACGTTCGATCACGGCGGCGCCGCGGGCCGCCTGTGGATGTTCTCGGCTCGATGAGGTCGAGCTCGCCCATGAGCCGCCGGGCCCGCTCGGTCGCCATCGGGGTGGCCGTCGTCCTCGTGGCGATCGGTGGTGCGTTCGTCGGGGGCGCCTTCGGGGGCGGGCAGGCGGTGGGTGCGGTCAGCAGCCCGGCACTCATCGGGAGCGGCACGCCGACCGAATCCGCCGGAGCCTCGGCGTCACCGAGCCAGCTCGCCAGCCCCACCCCACAGCCGACACCCGTCCTCGTCGCCGCGCCTCTCGACGGGATCCTCGCCTCCCCTGCCGCAGCCAGGCAGCACGTCATCGCGGTGATGATCGACGACCTCTCGGCGGCCCGGCCCCAGTCGGGATTCTCCGACGCGTCGGTCGTCTGGCAGGCTCCGGCGGAGGGCGGCATCCCGCGCTACATGCTGCTGTTCCAGGAGCGCACGCCCAAGGCGGTCGGACCGGTCCGCAGCGCTCGCTACTACTTCATCGCCTGGGCCAGCGAGTGGAAGTCGGTGTACGCGCACGCCGGAGGCTCGCCGCAGGCACTCGCCACCCTGCGAGCGCAGGGCAGTGGGCAGCTCGTCTACAACGCCGACGAGTTCGCCTGGGGGTCGTACTTCTGGCGGGTCACGACGCGTTTTCCGCCGCACAACCTGTACACCGACGGCAAGCACCTGCGCGAGCTGACCAGGAGGCTCGGCGCCACATCGGCGCCGCCCAAGGCCGCCTGGCGATTCGGCCCAGACGCGCCACTGGAACAGCGCCCGACGGGCGGCCGGATCGAGGTTGACTACCTGGCCAACCGGGTCGTCTACCGCTACGACCGGGCCTCGAACACCTACCGCCGGTTCGTCTCGGGGAGCGTTCGACAGGTGGACGCGGGCACGAAGCAGCAGGTCGCGCCCAAGAACGTCGTGATCATGCGAATGGTCTTCGGGACCCTCAACGACGGCCATCCCGCCAAGCACCGCCTGGAGGCCCGGATCACCGGCAGCGGCGTCGCCTGGATCGCGACCAACGGGCACACCATCAAGGGCACCTGGCGCAAGAAGTCGATCAGCTCGCCGACGCGCTTCTACGACGCGGCCGGCCACCAGGTCCGCCTGACCGCCGGCCAGACCTTCGTCCAGGTGATGAAGACCACCGACGTCGTGAAGATCCAGGACGGGCAGCGGGTACAGAGCGCGGTCCCACCGCCGGACTCGAGCCCGTCCGCATCGCCTCAGACCTGGACTGGCCGCCAGGTGGCTATCTAGCCGACGAGCATCGCCATGGTCGCCGCCGGGCGCGGTGTCCGGTCGCCGGATCGCTAATCCGGGCTGGGTCCACGGTCGGGGCGCGGCGCCGGCGCGGGGTACACGCTGATGCGAACGCCGGCCGGTGGCGCGCCGGCGGCCGCCAGGGATCCGTGGAGCGGGCTCAGCAGGTCGATAACGAGCAGGTATTCGCCTGGCTCCGACGGCACGACGAGGCTCAGATCGACGGTCGCCTGTTGTCCCGGGGCGAGTCTCGGAGCGTCCACGATCGCCGGATCCGCGGTCCGGGAGGTGTCGAGACCGAGCGGCAGCCAATGGGCGACCACCTGCGCCCCGGGCCGGTAGTAGGAGCGCGGCCCGCGGATGTCTCTGTTGGCGACCGGCGAGTCGGCCCATGGCAAGGCGCCGTCGTTGGCCAATCGAACCGGCAGCTCGATCACCGACTCGGACGCCAGGGACAACGCGGCGACGACGCCGTACGCGACCGACAGCGGCGGGCTCACCTTCACGGACAGCGCCGGAATGAGCCCCTGGCTGGTGGCGTCGAATGCCACGCCGTCCGCCGCGTAGATCGTCGTGACGAGTCGGTAGCGACCCGGCTCGGCCGGCAGGTCCACGGTCACGGTCAGGCGGCCACGGACGAGCGTCGCGGGCATTGCCGTGACGACCGCCTCCGGCGCCTCGCGAACGACGAGATCGATCGCCGGTGGTGACGCACCGGGCGACGCGGTAGCCTGGCCGGGCGAGGCCGACTGCGGACCGGGGGAGGTCCCGGGCGGTCCGGCCGGGAAGCCAGGCAGGACGAGCTGCCACCGCACGCCGAGCTGGAGGCCGGCAGGCAGGCGGATCCCGGTGGCAAGCTTGATGGGCAGCGCCAGGCGCGCCCGGGTCGCGGCGACGAGTGCCCTGTTCGGTGCCGCCGGCGCGAGGATCGGAGCCGTCACCCGCGCGCCGATGGCGGCCAGCGATGGCGCGGGCGGCGCGAGACCGTACGGCGAGATCGGCAGCGGCGTGGCGCCGGACCCACCGCCGACGACCTGGTTGGCGCGAAGTCCCGGGCGCCAGACGAGCGACCGGTTGTAGCCCGCATTTGCCCCGGTCGGATCGAGGAAGGCGATGGCACCCCGGGTACGTGCACTCGGAAAGGCGACTACGTGGTCGTGGAAGGTCGGCGCGCCTCGCCAGATCCGGTCCACCATGGCCGACGATGTGAGCAGCGGCCGGATGTATGGCTCCGGCGGGCCAAACGTGTCGGCGATGACCGCGTCGGCGCCGGCCCGCAGCCAGCCGGCCGCATAGTTGTCCACCCGCTGGGAGGCCACGTCGAGGCTGGGCTCTGGGAGCCCGCTCTCGGAGTTGCCGGAGGCGTAGCAGAGGTGCAGGAGGAGCACAGCCGCGTGCGGCGCGAGATGGACATCGGTGGCCAGGAACGACTCGCCGAAGTACTGGTGCGCCACGTCATCCCCGCCGGCCACCGGGTTGAGCCCGAGCCCGTTCTGCGTGACCGGGTAGGGCGCGGTCCGGTACGGGCTGGGGAACCCATTGCCGTGCCCGAGATAGACGACGAGCGATGCCCCCTGGAGCACGTGACGAGCGGCTGGCCACGTCGCATCCGGCGAGAAGAGCGTAACGACATCCCGCGTCCAGCGGGCGGCCTCCCGGGCGGCCGCCAACCCGATCGACCGGTAGGCATCCGTCAGCTCGCCCGCCGGTCCGACGATGACGACCACGCGCGGCTGCGGCGAGGCCCCGGCGACCGGCCCAGCGACCATGCCCAAGGCGAGCGCCACTGCGGCGAGGGTCCCGGAGAGGGTGCGCCAGGCACGGCGCGGGATCGTCATGTGTCGTCTTTCGATTGTGTCGCCATGTTCGCCGGGGCGGTTCCGTACGCTCTTTCATACCGGCGGTGGGGTTGCACAGGTTCAGGGCAAGCCTGGTTCGCATTCCATCGCCATCAGCCCCGGCCATCGCTGACCGCGCCGCAGAGGGACAATACTGCGACCGGCTTGTTCATGGATTATCCGCGACTTGTCCGCGGCATCCGGCCGCAGGGTCAGCAGGTTCGTGACGCTAGCCGATGGACGGGCGGGCGACCTCCGCGTAGACGGCCCTCGTCTCGCGGGCGACGTCCGACCAGCTGCGACCGGCAGCCGCGGCCCTGGCCTGAGCCTCGGCGACGAGGCGCGAGTGGACCGCCTCGTCGGACCAGGCCGCGGCGAGCGCCACCGCCAGCCGATGGGGGTCGCGCGGCTCGACGAGGATCCCGGCGCCGGCCACGAGCTCCGGCAGCGCGCCGACAGCCGAGGCGACCACCGGCGTACCGCAGGCCAGCGCCTCGATCGCGGACAGGCCGGCGTACTCGCTGAGCGCCGGCAGGACCACCGCGCGGGCACCGCCGATGATCGCGGCCAGCCGCTCGGTCGAAAGGTATGGCGCATACGAGACGAGGTCGCCAACGCCTTCCCGGGCGGCCGCGCGAGCCAGGGCGGCCCGGTCCGCCGGGCTCGCGCCGACGAGGACCAGGCGGGGTGGCCAGGGGACGGCAGAAGACAGCCCGGCCGTCGAACCGCGAGCGCCATCACCTTGTCTGGGGCCATCGGGATCGACCGGCCGCAGGGCCAGCGATGCCAGGGCGCGCAGAAGCGTGCCGAGGTCGTGGCGAGCGTCGTAGCGGCCCGGATAGACGAGGTATCGCTCGGGCAATCCCAGCCGAGCAACCTCGGCAGCCGAGCGCGCGGCGGCCGCCGGCGTGAAGGGCCGGCGGGGCGCGAGCGGCACGATCCGGATCCGGTCGCGCCGCAGGCGGAGGAGCCGGCGGGCCGCCCGGGCGGCGGCCGCCGAGCCAACGATGACCGCTGCCGCATCCCGCAGGATCCGGGCACGCAGACGCTGCCCGAAGCGGGCGGCGGTCGTCGCCTGATATGAGTCGGGCAGCTCCCAGGGGGCCAGGTCGAGCAGAGTCACGACGACCGGGACGCCGGACGCCAGCGGTGCGACTCCGCCGGCGGCGTGGTAGACGGAGCCCGCGGCGCCGCCCGCCTCCGCCCGCCAGGCCGCGCCGAGCGACGCGCCGCGCAGGAGGAGCGGATCGATGGTCAGCGCGCCGGCCCGGAACAGCCGGGTTGGCGGCAGCAGTCGGCGTCCCACCACGACGAGACTGACCAGCGCGGGCGTGGCCGTGGGATCGTCCAGGCCGGCCTGCAGGAGCAGCGCGAACGACTCCCCCGGCAGTGGATCCGCGGCGAAGGCGGCCACCAGCTCGGCCAGGTACGTCGCGGTGGTCGGCGCACCGTCCGGATCCTGCAGCGGCCGGGCATCGAGGATGACCCGGACGCCGGGAATGATGGGCGCTTGCCGACCGCTCCCGCTTTCGCCGAGGCGGCCGCTCATTCGCCGCCGGCGTCTCGCCGGCCTCGCGCCCGGCGGAGACCCGATCGCCACTCGTCGAACCGGAGCTGGCAGACCACGACCAGGGCCTCCAGGACGATCCGCCGGGACATTTTCGACTGGCCGACCCGGCGATCGCGGAACGTGATCGGTACTTCACGAACCCGGGCGCCGGCCCGGCTTGCCCGGTACGTCATCTCGATCTGGAAGACATACCCACCGGCGTGCACGCCGTCGAACGGAACCGCGGCCAGCGTGTCGGCCTTCCATGCCTTGAAGCCGCCGGTCAGGTCGCGCGGCCGCAGGCCCAGAACGAGCCTGGCGAACAGGCTGCCACCGCGGCTGATGAGACGGCGGCCCAGGCCCCAGTCCTGGACGCTACCGCCCGGCGTGTAGCGCGATCCGATGACGAGATCGGCCTGGCCGTC
>WNFV01003368.1_pt1 | contig 25443 bp, 21 predicted proteins | sample 5400101 | NCBI WGS metagenome assembly WNFV01 (sample SAMN13153361, study PRJNA577476) | soil metagenome | isolation source: 115 cm soil or saprolite under grassland replicate 1 | place: USA:California | collected 2016-06-15
TGATCACGACGGCCAGAGCAACCACGGCGCCGGACATCTCCACGATGGGCCGCCACGCCATGCCCCGCACACGCATCCAGCCGGCCATCGGCAGCGCATAGATGAGGCCGCTGAGCAGGACGGCCAGTACCGGCGAGCGCTCGCGCAGGTCCGGGTACCCGAGCAGCGCCGGGCCGGCCATGAACAGCAGCCCGTTCAGAATCCCGCCCCCCACGCACATCACCACGCACATCTCCAGCCAGTGCCGGGCGAAATGCCAGACCTGGCTGCCCAGACCGGGTCTCGTGATCGTCGTCTCGGACATGCCGGCCGGTCCTCTCCGCCGGCCGTACGCCGGACGGTCCAGCATCGAACGGTAACTTTCCCGGTGGTACCCGCCCCGCCGGCGGGCGACACCTGCCGGTTTCCTTGCCGTCTCAAGACGCCGTCTGGAGGTGGTCCCGCCGGCCCGGACCGTGTGACGATGAAGGCCGTGCTCGACGTCCGGCGGCTCCTCGTGCTACGCGCGGTCGCGCGGCACGGCTCGATCGCCGCCGCCGCCCGCGCCCTCGGCTACAGCCAGCCCGCGGTCAGCCACCACATCCACCGTCTGGAGGCCGAGACCGGTGTCCGGCTGGTCATCCGCGACGGCCGCGGCGTCACGCTGACCGACGCCGGACGGGCGCTGGTGGCCCGCGCCGACACGATCGCTGCCGAGCTGACGGCCGCCGAAGGCGCAGCTCGCCGCGTTCGCCCGCACCGTCGCCGCGTGTTCGTCGCCGAGGTCGGCAACCCGCACCGTTTCCCCGGCCGGAACAGTTGTGCTCGTGAGCCGGGCTGACCCACGCCATCACGAGTCCGACGCCAAGGTCCACCGGGGACGGATCACCAAACAGGGCTCCACTCTGGTCCGCTGGGCCGCCGTGCGGAGCTGTCCCTGACCTCATCGGCACCATGCCCGACACCTACGACGACCCAGACGTACCCGCCCGACGCTGCCCTGCGTCGACGGCCGCCCCTGCACGCGCGTAGTCCGACGTCGACGAGGTGATGCCCAATGGTCCGACCGCGCCAACCCGACCAGCATTCACCCCGGCAAACTCCACCGTGGGCGTCCAGTCGCCGGGTGGCCCATCCGCCGGCTCATCTGGTCGTCCTGGAGCCGGCGCCACGCCTCGACGATCGCCAAGGCGATCCGAACGCCTCCGGGTCAGACCCGGGCGCGTCTGCTCGGCCGGATCTGAGCGTCAGGACCACCCTTTGAAGGGCGGGATGAGGTGCGACGCAATCGAGGCGCTGCTCAGGGTGCGACATCACGCGCTCCTCTCCGGGCATGCCCTGCGTCGCTCTCCCCGCGTCGCCCAGCTAACACCGGGCCGCCGCGCCATGCCGGCATGGCGTGGTCACCGACGGCGACGTCGTAGGCGGTACGGGCCAGCAAACGGGTCGAGTCCAGCGATGGCAGGGGAGAGACCTCGGGCGTCACCAGCAGCGGGATCTCGGTGCACACCAGGGCGACCGCGTCGCAGCCCCGTGCCGCCAGCCGCTCGATGACGCGGACATACTCCCGACGCGAGGCCTCGGTGAATACGCCGCTGACCAGCTCATCGAGAATGATCGCGTTGATGATGTGGCGGTCGTCTGCGTCCGGCAACTCAACGGCGATGCCGCGGGCGGCCAGCGCACGCGGGTACAGCTGCGCCTCCATGGTGTACTTGGTGCCCAGCACCCCGACGCGCGTTCGGCCGTCGCTGTCGGCCTGGTCGCCGACGACCTCGGCGATGTGCAGGCCAGGGATCGCGAGGTCGGATCCTGGCACCTCGAGGGCAATGTGAGCGGTGTTGTCCGGGCACACGAAGAAGTCAGCACCCGCGCGGGCGAGCCGCTGCACGCTTCTGCCCAAGGTGGTCCGGATCGAGGCGTGGTCCCCTGCCTCCCACGCGGGCATGCTGAAGCCGAAGGCGATGCAGTCCAGGGTCACGTCAGGATGTTCGTGACCGCCCAGCCGGCGGAACCCCTCCTGGCAGAAGGCGAGAAAGCAAAGCGCGGCGCCTTCGGGGCTGTGGGCGAGAATGCCAAGGTGCTTCATGACGGCTCCGGCGGTCCGCGAATGCAGTGGCTCCAATCCTGCACCCTTCGAACCGCCATGTCATGCCCGCGAGGCCTGGGCTGGTACGAATTGCAGCCTAGGAGAAGTCGTACTCTGTCAAGTCGATGGTGTGTCGTTCGTCGGTATCTACTGTGGACGGTGTTGAGATCGTGGTGTAACTCCTGACCAGGGCGTGCGGTGCAACGTGGCGCGGTGGTACTCGCGGACGGCGGGCTGACGCGGGCGTCCTCCACCAGGTGCGGCACCGGGAGAGTGGCGGCTGGCGCTGGACATGATCGACCAGACGATCGGCGACTGGGGACTGTCCAAACTGCCTGTGGTGTCCGACTCCGGCTGCGGCGATTGCACCACCTTCCGGCAGCCGCACGCTGTGGAACGACCTGCTGGCTTCCGGTCTGGTGGACGAGCTGCACCTGATGATCGGCCCCGTCATGCTTCAAGCACGGCGGCTGGCACACGCCCTACCTGCCCATCGCCGCTGCTCAGGCCGCTTCGATGAACGTTAGTATTCCGGCGCGGTGACCGTGGCGTCGGACGTGAGCAACAGCGCGGACGCCTCGACGCCCGGCGGCTCCGGGGGAGCCATCACGATCGAGGCGATGGAGCCGCCCGACGGTCAGGTCAGCGGCTTCTCGGCGCTCACCGTCGAGGCGATCGGTACCGGTAAGCCGAGCAGGCGTCGCTCACCCAGCAGGCGCAGACGACGATGGACCGGCTGGGCGGGTCGACGACAACGGTGGTGGTCCGCAAGCCCGGGAGCGCGCTCACCCCGTAGCCGGGGTGCAGCACGGTGAGGTCCAGCGTCACGGCAGCCCGGGTGGGATGTCGGTACCGGCCTTGGTGCCGGACGGCGGCGGGGCGCGGATGGTCCGCGCCCCGCCGCCGTCTCACCGGCAGCCGGGAAGCCGGAACGCGCCGATGCGGGTCTGCCAGGTCGCCGGTCCCGAGGTTTGGACGTACTCGTTGACGTACCAGAACGTGCAGTCGTCGGTCGGGTCGACGTTCAGCGACGTGTAGTCGCCCCAGCGGCTGCTCACGGTCTGCGAGCCGGTGCCGTTGACCAGGACCTGTTCGCCCTGCGGCAGCTCCCCGATCGGTTCCCCGGCGAGGCGGCCGGTGTATCGGATGCCGGGGAACACGGTCGCACTGGACACGCTGAAGCCGAGTGCGAGGTTGCCGCGTCGGTCCATGGCCGCGCTGCCCATCCAGCGGTGCACCCCGTCGTTAGGCGCGTAGGTACCCTGCTGCCAGACGATCGGCTGATCACCGGGGCGGCGGATCTCGTACCAGCGCACGCCGGCGATGCCCGGGCGGGCCTCGACGGACTGGTTGGTGACCAGGGACTCGTGGTCGCCGAAGTTGCGGTACGCCAGCCGCCAGGTCGGTCGCTGGCGGTACGACAGGATGTCGATCTTGTTGTCGGTACCCGGCTGCGGGATGCAGTCCCGGGTGTTCGGTGCGGGGTCGCACGGGAAGACCGAGTCGAACTCCGCCACGGGTACCGTCGCCGAGTGGAAGAACATCGCCACCGGCGTGCTTCCCCACGAGATCCAGTACTGGAAGATGTTCAGCGCGTCGAACGGCGCGCCGTACGGGCCGCCGTTGTCCTGCGTACCCACGAAGTAGTTCGGGTTGCCGGCCGGTGGCAGGCGCCGGCCGTCGAGGTCGGCCGGCAGCAGCCCGTCCCCGGTCAGGTACGGCGTGGTCCCCGGAGCGAGCAGGAACTTCACGGCGCGGGCGGTCGGGTCCCCGCGCAGCATCTTGGCGCGCTCCAGGCCGTACGCACCGATGCCGGCGAACGTGTCGTCGGGCGCGAACTCGCGCGTGGACAGGAAGTACGCGTTCGGCCAGACCCCGTACTTCGGGTAGTCGGGGAAGTTCGGGCCGGCCGAGAACGCGTACCGGTGGTACGCCCCGGTCGGATCACCGGTCGCGGAGACGGCCACGCAGTTGTAGAACGTCGGGCCGCGGGTGGTGAACTGGGTCAGGATCCAGCGGTCGGCGAGCTGGTCGTACAGCACGACCGGGTCACCGGACAGGTCAGTGCAGTCCGGGATGTCGAAGTCGGTCCACAGCACGCCGAGCGGGACCGGCCCGAGCAGCGGCGTCCCGGCCCGGCTGTACACGGCGAACTGCAGGTTCACCATCTCGACGTAGTGGTTGGGCCCGATGTCGCCGACCGGGTCCGGCGGCGCGACAGGTGTCGGGTTCGCGGTGTTGGCGATGCCATCGAAGGACACCACGGGCGCGGACACGACGTCCGGTCCGGGCGCCGGGCGGGCCACAGACTGCAGCGCCCCGTCGCCGGCGTATCCCTTGTCCGCCATCACCGGGCCACGGTCCTCTACCGGACCGCCCGTCCACGGCCGTACCGTGGCGGCCCGCCGGGCCAGCGCGGCCATCGGCGCCGACGTGTCGGCCGCCGCCGCAACCGTGACCTGCGCGGCGGGATCCGCGGGCGGGCGGGCGGGCGGTACGGCGGTCGCCGGCCGCGCCGGCACGGCGATCAGCGCGGCCAGGACCGCCACGGCCGACATCGCCGCCCTACGGTACCTGGTCCGGATGACGCCGCGACCGTCGACCGCGCTGCGTTTGCGTGCTGCGATCATGAAGCCTCCCCTCGACCTACTGCCGAACCGGCAGCCACGCTTCGGGCACCATGCCGACGCCGACCCGACGAGAGAACGCGAACCTACCGGTAACCTGAACCGATGATCGACAGCAATCAATATTTTGTGCACCAGACGATGGTTATGCTCAGCCGGCGCGACGGTCTCGGCTTCGTCGATGTAGTCGTGCGCGGCCCGCGCCGGCCACCGGCCGGGACGTAGTCCACGATGAGCTGCCACTCGAGATCAGTAGTGCCCGACGGGTAGCGACGCGGCCGAGAGCTGGGCAGGTGCGTCTTTGGTGCAGGCGGTTTCAAAGGTCTCCACGATCATCGATCGGGCCGCGAGTGCGTCGCGCTGGTAGGGCATTCGCAGGAACGACGACCGCCAGGTGTCTGCGGCGGCCGTGCGCTGCCGCGGTCGGGCTGGGTCGTCGCTGACGTGTGGCAGGTCGACTGGCGCCTCGCGTGTGCCGGGGCCGCTCTCTCGGCGGCTATTTGCGCGCGCCGCGAGGTTCCCTCGGTCACCATGTACCGGTGGATATCAATCGCCTTACCGGCTGCTTCGTGGTGGAGATCGGCGTACGTCAGGCATGGCCGTTCGTCGGGTTCTGCGACAATCGGCCGACACCGAGCAGGGAGACGCGCCTCTATATCGACGCAAGCTGGTCCATCGATACCGCTGTCGTCGATGACGTCGAAGACGATGAACGATGGCTTCTCACCGCCGCCCGTCTCAACGGAGCGAACGTCGTCGGAGCGTACGTGGGTACCGACGGCGCGCTGAATGTGGAAACCGACGAGGGGCATACGCTCGTCGTCTCGGGCGAGACGACAGCTAGCACCGTGGGGCGACCGTGGTGGTTCTCGCGCTGGCTGGAAGGCTAGTAGATCATCCCCTTGACCGCCGGTTCGCGGACTGCGGCGGCGCGGGAGGTGCAGCGGGCGCGGATCCGCCCGCGTTCGGCGTTCCAACCATGAACGGGGCGTAACCGTGGCGCTAGGTTGAGGGTCATGGCGGCGGGCAGAAGCAAGCACCCAGGGGTTGAGCTGGACGTTGGTGGCTACGCCGTTCGTATCTCCAGCCCGGACCGGGTCTACTTCGCGGCGCGCGGCGAGACCAAGCTCGACCTGGCTCGTTACTACGTGAGCGTCGGGGACGGGGTTGTCCGCGCGCTGCACGAGCGGCCGTGCATTGTGCACCGCTTCCCGGATGGTGTCAGCGGCGCAAAGGTGCATCAGAAGCGCGTTCGGGCGCCAGCGGGTGGCCAAAGACGTCGGGCGGCCGCGGCCTGCACGTGTATGTCCGGATCAAGCCGAGTGGGGGCTTCGGCGACGTCCGCCGGGCGGCGCTGGCCTTCGCCCGCGAGGAGCGCCGCGCGCCGCACGACGTGACGACGACCTGGTGGCGTAAGGACCGCGACCCGCGCACGCTGTTCGTCGACGACAACCAGAACGCCCGCGACCACGCAATCGCCAGCGCATACTCCGTCCGCGGCGTTCCCGAGGCGACGGTGTCCACACCGATCAGCTGGGACGAGATCGACCAGATCGACCCCCGCGACTTCACCATCGCGACCGTGCCCAGCCGGTTCGCCGAGCTTGGCGACCTGCACGCGGGCATCGACCACACCGCGTTCTGACTCCAGCCGCTGCTGGAGTGGGCAGAGCGCGACGAGCGATCCGGCACTCTCGACCCTGGCGACCCGGATGCGAGTCCACCCGGTTGACCCTCGCGTGCTGCTGAGCGTGAACGCGTGCTGCTGAGCATGAACTGTCGGCGGGTGCCGGCTAGCGTAGACCCGGTGCGGGTAGCGACGTGGACCGTGAACTCGATCAAGCAGCGGGTGCCGCGGCTGCTGCCGTGGCTGGACCAGCGTCAGCCCGATGTCCTCTGCGTGCAGGAGACCAAGCTCACCGACGACGCGTTCACCGAGCTGCTCGGTGAGCAACTCGCGAGCCGCGGCTATGCGGTCGCCCACCACGGTGAGGCGCGGTGGAACGGGGTGGCGATCCTCTCCCGCGTCGGACTTGACGAGGCGGTGAACGGCCTTGCCGGGGCGCCCGGGTTCCCGCATCCCGAGGCGCGGGCGGTGGCGGCGAACTGCGCCGGGATCCGGGTGCATTCGGTGTACGTACCCAATGGGCGGGTGCCGGGCTCCGACCACTACCGCTACAAGCTGGCCTGGCTGGCCGCGCTGCGCGACGTGCTCGGCGCTGGTCCGCAGGCGGCGATCGTCTGCGGGGACATGAACATCGCGCCGACCGACGCTGACGTGTTCGATCCGGACGCGTATGTGGGACAGACTCACGTCACGCCGCAAGAGCGGGCGGCCCTGGCCGAGCTGCAGGCCCTCGACCTGCGCGACGTCGTGCGCGAACGCTGGCCAGCTGAGCGGGTCTTCACGTACTGGGACTACCGGGCAGGCATGTTCCACCAGGATCTCGGCATGCGCATCGACCTGGTGCTCGCCACCCGCCCGGTCACCGGTCGGGTACGGGCCGCTTGGGTCGACCGGCACGCCCGCAAAGGCACCGGACCCAGCGACCACGCCCCGGTCATCGTCGACCTGGACGACGCGCCGGATGGCGACATTGGACCCGTCGTACCGCCACCGTCCGCGCCCGCCACCCGACGGAGGTCGGTCAAACTGCCCCAATCCAGGTGACACCGCGGACGGATCGAGCCGAGGCGGGCACGGCTCGCGGCCGGCCGGGCAGCAGGTAGCGCGGGACACGGCCCGAGCGCCAGCCGGAGTTCCCCCGGGCCCCGGTCGGGGAGACGGTCGGGTCAGGTTGTCGGCAGGCCGGCCGCGGTCGCGGCGCGGCCGAGGGGCGGTCTTCTTCGTCGCGTTGTTTCCCCAGTTCCTTACGCCTTCCCTACGCCGCACTTGGCCCTGCTGCCGGCACTCGCGATGGCCGGGGTCATCGTGACCTTGGATGCGCTGTGGTTCTCCGCCCTGACCTACGCGGTCGATCGCGCTCGTGCCGTGTTGAAACCACGGGTTCAGCGCGTGATGGAGCGGATCACCGGCAGCGTGATGGTCGGGCTGGGCATCCAGGCTGGCCGTCTGGCAGGTCTAACGGTGACTCGTGAGCGATCCCTTCGTCGTCGGGGTGACGTGCTGCCCGGCGGGATCGGGCGGCAGTTGCGCGGGCGGCGTCGCGTGGCGGCCGGCAGGGGCTTGACGCAACCAGATGGTTGCCATATGGTTATGGCAACCATCTGGTTGTCATATATGGGAGTGTGTCATGGGCTTTCCGGATCGCATCGAGCGGAGCATCAACGTCGCCCACCCGCCGGCCGAGGTGTGGGAAGCGATCACGACGGCTGAGGGATTGGGCACGTGGTTCGGCCAGAAGGCGAGCGTCGACCTGCGCGTCGGCGGCCTCGCCCACCTGACCTTCGAGGGCGGCCACAGCGCCGACCTGCGCATCGAGCGCCTCGAGCCGCCGCATGTGTTCGGCTACACCTGGGGCATCACTGGCCTGCCGGCCGATGATCCGCGCCGTACCTATGTCGAGTTCACCCTCGAGCCGGTGGCCGAGGGGACCCGGCTCACCGTGGTCGAGTCCGGCTTCGCGCAACTACCCGACGACCTCTACTCCGGCGCGTACGGCGGCAACGTCGAGGGGTGGCGGAGGGAGCTGGACGAGCTCGTGGAATACCTCGATGCCCGAGCGTGATCCGGAGGCCGTCGCCGAAGAGGTCTTCGCCGCACTGGCCGATCCCAGCCGGCGGAGCATCCTGGCCGCGCTCGCCTCCCGCGGGCCGGCCACGGCGACGGACCTGGCGGCCGGCCTGCCGATCACCCGGCAGGCGATCGCCAAACACCTCGGCCTGCTCGCGGAGGCCGGGCTGGTCGTCGCCGAGCCCGGCGAGCGGCGTCGCGTCCGCTACCGGCTGCGGTCGGCCCCCATCCAGGTCGCGCAGCAGTTTCTCGCCGCGTTGGCCCGGGACTGGGACTCGAGCCTGGACGCCCTCAGGCGGCATTTGGGTTCGTGACAAGCGGGCCGCAGACGGTCCGTAGCTATAGGGAGGATGAAATGAGAATCGCGGGCAGAGCGGTCCTGGTGACCGGGGCCAATCGCGGCATCGGGCAGGCGCTGGTCGAGGAAGCCTTGAGGAGAGGTGCGACGCGGGTGTACGCCGGCACGCGCCAACCCTTGGCCCACCCGGATCGGCGCGTCACGCCGCTGACTTTGGACGTGACCAACGCGGCGCAGACTGAGGCCGCTATCGAGAGCGTCGAGTCTCTCGACATCCTCGTCAACAACGCCGGCGTGTTCCTCTACGATGACCTGAGCGATCGTGCCGCGCTCGACCAGCACCTCGCCGTCAACCTCTTCGGCACCTACGGCGTGACCCAGGCCTTCCTGCCGTCGCTGACCCGCTCCCGGGGAGCCATCGTCAACGTTCTGTCGGTGACTGCCTTTGCCGCCCTGCCGCTCACCCCGGCCTACTCGATCTCGAAGGCAGCCGCGTTCTCCCTGTCACAATCGCTGCGCGCTCTCCTGGCCGGGCGGGGCGTGCGCGTGCATGCCGTGCTGACCGGCCCCGTGGACACCGATATGACCCGGGGCCTCGACATACCGAAGGCCTCTCCGGAGTCCGTCGCGCGAGCCATCTTCGACGGAGTGGAGAAAGGGGAGGAGGACATCTTCTCCGACCCCATGTCGGAGTCCATAGCGGAGAGCTGGCGCAACGGTGCGGGCAAGGCGCTCGAGCGCCAGAATGCGGCGTTCGTACAAGCAGAGCCGGTGACGTCATGAGCCTAGGGCGGGACACGGCGCAACTTCGGCCCGCCGCGCTGGCGGCGACGCTCGGGCTCGCCGCATTAGCCTGGGTCGTCGCGGTTCGGCAGATGAACGGGATGGACATGGGCGTCGCGACCCGGCTCGGTTCGTTCGCGTTCTTCGTTGCGCTGTGGGTGTCAATGATGGCGGCGATGATGCTGCCAGGCGCGGCCCCGGCAGTGTTGAGACGCGCTCGTGCCAGCGGTCGCGTGCGCACGGTACCGCTGTTCCTCGGGTCGTACCTTGCGGTCTGGACGCTGGTGGGCGTCGCCGTGTATGCGTTGTACCGACCGCACGGGTCTTTCGCCGCCGGCGCGGTTGTGATCGCGGCAGGCATCTACGAGCTCACGCCGCTCAAGCGGTACTTCCGCCGGCGCTGCCGGGAGAGCGTCCGGTCGGGATTCGAGTTCGGGCTCTACTGCGTCGGCTCCAGCATCGGACTGATGCTGATGCTGGTGGCGCTGGGCGTCATGAGTGTCGCCTGGATGGCCGTGATCGCCGTTCTGGCGGTCGCCCAGAAGCTCCTGCCCGCGAAGGCCACCATCGATCTGCCGTTGGCGGTGGCGATCGTCGGGCTCGGCATCCTGATCCTTGTCGCGCCCTCGCTGGTTCCCGGACTTACGCCACCGATGTGAGACGTCGTTGGTGGCGCCGGCCAGGCCACGCTGCTGTGACCAGGAGAAAGAGACAAACGGTGACCGATCATAAGACCGGTGGCAACGATTTCAAACAACATCATGAGGAGCTCCGTACTGGCGGAGGAGTTGGACGGCATTGCCCGCGCCGAGCTGTGGCCGAAGCTGGTCGCGAAGGCTCCTCAGGTCGCCGAATTCCACACCAGGATCACCCGACACGTTCCGGTGTTCATGCTGACCCGCCAGGACTGATCCGCGACGAGAGAAGCCGGCTTGCCACGCCGGCAGTCCGCCCAGATCGTCTCAGTCGTCGTACGCGACGAGTAACCGGTGGCGCGGGCCAGGCCAAGCCTGTTGGAACGACCCGAAGGAGGAAGACAATGACCGCCCACAAGACCGGAACCCGCGAAGAGTGGCTTGCGGCCCGGCTGGAACTGCTCGAGGCCGAGAAGGCGCTGACGCGCCGCAACGATGAACTGGCGCGGTGGCGCCAGGAGCTGCCCTGGGTTCGGATCGACCAGCAGTACCGATTCGAGACCGACGACGGCACAGCGTCCCTCGCCGATCTCTTCCGAGGACGCTCGCAGCTGCTCATCTACCACTTCATGTTCGGGCCCGAGTACACCGCCGGGTGCCCGTCCTGCTCGGCGATCGCGGACGGCTTCAACGGCTCCGTCGTCCACCTCGCAAATCACGACGTCACGCTCTGCGCGGTGTCGCGGGCCCCGCTCGCGAAGCTGCAGGCGTACAAGCGGCGGATGGGCTGGAGCTTCCCCTGGGCTTCCTCGTTCGGCAGCGACTTCAACTACGACTTCCACGTAGCGCACACCAAGGAGGAGTGGCGGTCGGGAGCCGTCGAGTACAACTTCCGCACGATGGACCTTCGTCTGCCTGAGGCCGGCGAAGACGATCCCTTCGTCGCCGAGATCACCTCGAGCGTCGGAACGGACTGGCCGACGTACCGGCAGGAAGGGCCCGGTATGAGCGCGTTCGTTCTGGACGATGGCATCGTCTACCACACCTACTCGGCGTACGAGCGCGGGATCGACGGCCTCTGGGGCATGTACCAGTGGCTCGACCGGGCGCCCCTCGGTCGCAACGAGACCGGCCTGTGGTGGCGCCGCCACGACGAGTACGACAGCGGGTGAGGCGTCAGCGTCGGCACCGATGGGGAGCCGGGAGAGGGCACGGGCCCTCTCCCGCTCCCGCCGTGCTCATCGCCTTGATGCCCATTCCCTTGGCGCGCAACCGCATGCAGGGCGGCATGCCTAGTGGGGGTGTTGGCGGCGCGCCGGCCCTCGACCCGTGGTTGGGCCGGTGCCGCGGCAGCCGATGATGTGGCAGCCGATGGTGTCGCGACGGGTTGCAGGCAGCGGCGGTGCTGGGTGACTACCTTCTGCACCGCCTCGGACAGGTTGTCGGGTCGGACCCGGGCGCGGTGCCTGGATTGCTCCAGGTCCGTTTCCCGGGCCCGCCCGCCGAACCCGGCGTGCGACTCACACCGCACCGGGCTCTCGACGAGATCATGCCGTTGAGGCGAGGTTCTTCAGGGCTGCCGGCCAGGGCGACGGGATCTTGTAACCGCGTGCTGGAAGTAGTTGGCCCACCCGCGCTGGATCTGGTTGATCCTGATTAGTGCGGCCCTGTAGTCCAGATGCGACAGCTTCCGGTTGAGCGGGGGTTCGACGAACTCATGCTCTGTCACCCCGATCGCGTCGACAACGACGAACCGCGTCTTGTCAGCGGCGTCGGGAGTGACTGCTTGGAAGTGGGCGGACGGGATGGTGCGTGCGCCGCGGCCCTTCATCTGCTCGAAGTAAGCCGCCGACCTAACATCGCGGAGGAAGAACACGCACTCCAGGGGCTTGACGTCCGTGCCGGTGGCGATCATGTCGACGGTCACGGCGACGCGCAGGGTGGCCGAGGTGCGGAACGCCGGGAGCTGGCCCTGGGGTCCTTGGCGCTGCACGTGATCTTCGCGGCGAAGTCGTTGCCCTTGCCGAAGACCTCACGGATCCTGGTGACGTCCTCCTCGGCGTGGGCATCGTCCTTACAGAAGATCAATGTCTTGGGTACGGTGCTTCGGCCGGGGAAGATCTCGGTGAACAGCCGGTCGCGGAAGGTCTCCAGGCGGCGCGCGCCGTGGCTGCGCGTGAGGCGGACCATCTCCTCGGCCGGGAAGGCGTGAACCACCTCCGGGCGGCGGGTGGACAGCCAGACCTGGCCGCTGTTACGCCGTAGCCGGGACGCCAGGTACTCGGCGGACGCCGCATCCAGGTCGTCACCGAAGTCGTCGCCGAGCACGACGGCGCCCGGCGCCGCCGCGGACGCGATCGCCTCGGCCGCGGCCAGTACGCCCGTGGTCGTTGAGCCGTGCGCGACGAGCGGGAGCGCGCCGGCGTCGTCCAATGCCAGCGTCGGCTGCATCGCCCGCAGGATCGCGCTGATCGACCCATCGTCGGTGGCGAATCCGACATTGTGGACGGGGCGCTGGTCATCTGCAGCAGCTGGGCCGCGCCGACATCCAGGATGTCCTCGGTGGTCTTGCGGATTCCGCTGGTGCCCGCCAACCGCTCGGTCGCGTCCGCCATGTCCGTCCCGAGGGTCGCCAGCGCGGCCAGTAGGTTGGTCTCGTCGGCGTCGGCCACCAAACGGCGGAACACCCCATCCGGCCGCAGCTGCAGCGGCGCACGTCGGTCGAGCACGATTGCGGCGAGGAGTTCCCGCTCGGCACGGGGCGCCCGCGCTCCCGTCTTCGGAGACTCCACCCAGTGTTCGGCGGCCTCGCTCTCGGGGTCGTAGCGAAGCCGGTAGCACAGCCGCAGCCCCATCACCGCTTCGTCGGCTTGGTCCTCGTCGTCAGGCAGGCCGGTCTCCGGGTCGATCAACTCCAGCCGGTCGTCAAGATCCTGCTCGACCGCGGCGTCGAGGGTCCACGCCCATCCTGACCCGGCGAGTTAAGCAAGCCATCTCGGAGTGGTACGTCGTCAACATGCTGGAGCTCTCCTGGGACGGGCTGGTCGCCCACACCGACGCCGGCTACAACATCGGTAAGCCGCCCTACGGTTACCTGGCCGAGGTAACCCGCCACCCGGTGCCAGCCAAGGCCGCCGAGGGCCTGGTCAAACGGCGGCTGGTGCCGGACCCGGCACGAGCCAGCGCGGTCACCCAGATCTTCACCTGGCGGGCGACAGAGCACCTGTCGTACGAGAAGATCGCCGAACGGCTCAACCTGGACCTTGATCGGTATCCGCCTCCACAGCCGGTTGCCGGCCGAGGCCGCCGTGCGGTTGGCCGCTGGACCGGGGGAGCGGTCCGAGAAATCCTGTGCAATCCGAAGTACACCGGCTACATGGTCTACAACCGGCGTAAACGTTCCCGACCGGAGCGCAACGTGGCCGGTAGGGTCAACCCACCCGCCGAGTGGGTGTGGTCGAGCAAGCCCACCCACGAGCCGCTAACCACCCGCCGACTCTTCGAGGCGGGGACCGTCATCGGCCGATCCAACCGGGGCACACGGCAAAGCCCCGGCCCCAACCGCCATCCCGCCACCAAGCGAACCTTCCGGCCGGACCGGCAGGCCCTGCTTGACCAGGGCCAAGCCGTCCCGAGCGACCGAAACGACCCGACCGTCGCACGGCGCGCCGCCCTCGAAACCAAGATCAAGGAACTGGAGCGCCAGCAGACCAACGTGATCAACGAGCTACAGACCTACCGCAGCACCGGCGACGACGACATCGACCAGCAGTGGCGAGCCCAGTTGCGGGCCACTTTTGCCGACCTCGCCACGCAACGCAGGGTCGCCCAAAGCCAGCTCACCGCGGTCACGCATCCGCCGACGCCAGCCACCGAAGATCCGACCCTCCTTGATCAACTGCCGGTCGTTGAGCTGGACCTGGCAGCCTTGCCCGAAGACCTGCAACGTCAGCTGTTCGACGCCTTCCAACTCCAGATCTGGTACCACCACCCCAGCCGCCGGGTCGGCCTCCGGGTCACGATCAACGCCGACACCGGCCGACGCCTCGCGGCATTCCCGGGCAACGACGCCCATGATCAGCACCGGCCCCGGCCACCGGCACCAGCAACAACGGCGCGCCCAACGGCAACGACCACCGGGCAAGACGGCTTTTCCCTTGCTCTGTGTGCCCCCGGCAGGAGCCAGAACAGACCTGCACCGCCCGGTACGGCTGCGGCATCGAATCGAATTGTTACAAAACATCGCCAACCGCCATGCACGCAACCGAGCGTCAGCTGCATCCGTCACGGCGCCGTAACGAACACATCACCTGTCGCCTCGGCCGACGGTGTGCTTCTTCCTCGGCACCGGGGCGATGCCCTCACCGCGGCCGTCTCGCCGACACCGGGCCCTCGATGTGGGCGCCGTGGAGGCGCAATAGCACTCTTGGCTCCACGTGCACTTCCCGAGAATGGGACGGCATAGAGCGAAGGATTTGGTCGGTGGGTCACCAAGTCGAGGTTGACGCTGACCGTCCGCCGGCGGTCTTCGATTCCGTATACCGGAGTGAGCCCTGTCGGCCTGACCCCCGCCCATTCGGGGTGTCGCTGCCGACCACGGACCGGTCAGACTGGGCATGTGTCGACCGGCGACGAGGACCGTCCTCCACCCGACTGGGCCACTTGTGCGCGTGCGCCAGGGTGCATCGGGATCCCGGTCGGTAGCACCGACGGCTGCTTCGCGCATCTGGGCGACGACGAAAGGGACCGGTTCCTCGGCGGTCTCGTCCCCGGTGCCGACATCGACATGCGCGGCACCGCCCTGACCCGGATACTAGTGGATCAGCTGTTCGACGCCGTGCGTAACACCGATATCGGCCGTCCCCACGTCGGACATGCCAACTTCGACCGAGTCTTGTTCGCCGATGACATTGTCATCGAACGCACGGCCTTCGGCCACGGCGCCAGCTTCCGTGGAGCCACGTTCACCCACCCGGTCCGCCTCACGGCCAACGCCTTCACCGGACCAGCGCTGTTCGACGACGCTGCGTTCGACCATGACGTCGAGATGAGCGGGGACACCTTCGGTGGGGACGTGACGTTCCGTGATGCGCGATTCGGCGGACAAGCCCCCTTCTCCGACGTCGACTTCTCCGGCAACGTTCAGTTAGCAGGAGCCGTCTTCCATGCAACCGCGACCTTCAACGGCAGGTTCCGCGGCAAGGTTCGCTTCGGGCCAATACGAACGATCCCGCAACGGAGGAGCCGTATTCACGGGAGATGCTCGTTTCTCCGGCGTGACCTTCGAACGTGGCGCGGTATTCGAGGGCACAAGGCTACTCGGCATTGTCGCAACCGCCACCCGTGAGTCCGAAGCCGACCGACGTCGGCTGCTAAGCGAAATGTCAGGCAGCGCCGAGTTCCGTGGGGCCGCCACATTCTACGAAGCCCGCTTCGGTGGAGCGGCCGCCTTCCGCAGTACCGCCTTCGCGAAGGGAGCCCGGTTCGACGGTGCGCAGTTCGCCGGCGCCGCCCTGTTTCACCACGCCTCGTTCGCCGAGGGCGTGAGGTTTACGCGCGCCAACTTCGACGCATCGGCCAGCTTCGCGTACGCGATATTCAACGGCGCTGACTTCACCGGGGCTACGTTTCGACAAACCGCCGACTTCCGCGACGCAGTCCTGCACGACGTCGCCGCCCTCGGCCCATGTGTGGCGGACAAGCTCGACGTCAGCGGCATCACCGCGAGCGGGGGACTGCTGGTCCAATGCGCGGCTGAGCAAATTCGCGCTGAGAACGTGCCCTGCCTAGATGGGATGAACCTGCAGCTCGACGGTGGCATTTACCTCGACGCACCGGACATCCGCTCGTCGGCGCTGACTCTCAGTTACGTCGACGGCTGCCTGACCCCTGGTCGGCGCCGCGTTCGGCAGCCCGGCGACGATCGCCGCACCTTTCCGCCCCGATCATCGCGCCACACCCAGACTGCTGGCGCTTCGGCGGGTCGACGCCACCAACCTGAACCTGGCCGGCCTGGACCTCAGCGCCTGCCGCCTCGTCGACTGCTACCACCGCGACCGCCTCCGCATCGACGGCCCCCTGCGGCTCGCTCCTTCACCGAAGCGACCGCGCTGGACGCGACGCGAGGCGCTGGCGGAGGAGCACCTCTGGCGCGCGCGGTACGACCGCCGCCCCGCCGGCTGGTTCCCCAGCCGTTGCCGCCACGACCAGGAGCCGGTGCCGGAACACACACCTGACGGGAGGCTCCTGCGACAGGCCCGGCACGAGGCCGCCCGGATCCCGAGCGTGTACAGGGACCTCCGCAAGGGCCGGGAGGATATGAAGGATGAGCCCAGCGCCGCCGACGTCTACTACGGCGAGATGGAGATGCGCCGGCTGGCCGCCTCGCCCCGTAGCGTCGAGCGATTGCTGCTCACCGCGTACTGGCTGGTCTCCGGATACGGGCTGCGCGCCAGCCGGGCCGTCGTTGCACTGCTGCTCCTGCTACTGCTAGCCACGGTCGGGTTCGCCACGGTCGGGTTCGCCGCCTCGTCGCACCTGGAGTATCGGCCGGTCGGCGAGGCCCGCCCCGGACAGCCCGTCACATACCGGCAGGTGTCCGTGCCCAGCACCCGACCCGGTTGGGCCGCCGCCGCCGACCACAGCGTCGACAGCGCCACGTCAATGCTGCGGGCAGCCAGCCGCGGCCACTGACCGGGGTGGGCCGAATGATCGAGATTGCCCTGCGGCTCCTCGGACCGTTCTTCCTCGCGCTCGCGGTTCTCGCCGTGCGCAACCGCATGAACGCTGACGCTCGGTGACCGCCGTCTACCGGCCAGGCGCGAGGTCGACCCTGGGTGAACGGGCATCGTCGGCCGAACTGGTACAGGTACAGCTTGGTATACGCCGCCCGGCGGCGTGTCCGCGTCGCCGGTTGCCCTCGTGCTCGGCGCACAACCCCGACGGCACGGGTCGCCGCTTCTGGCGACGCGGCTCGATCTCGCCCGCCGGCTACGACCGTGCGCCCCATCGTCCATACCAAGGTTGCCACGACAAATTTCTCGAACCGACCAAAGCCATAAGAAATCCTGGTCATGATCGGCAAGATCGGGTCTGGCACCCGGCACGATCGCGGCGATCAGGCACGCGTCGGCCCCAGTGGGCAGGATGCACAGAGTAACGGCAGTCAACGGCCTGGGACGGGATCCTCGCATCGGACGCTGACGCGAACTCCACGACGACGCCTTGAGCATCATCGCGGGCGTGGTGCACGCCGCGTTCGCCCTACTGTTGTCGCTCGTCGCCACCTGCTGGCGGTGTACATGCCGCGCGGCATGCCGCCCTATGGCAGCGCAGCGGCACAAGCCGACGTATGGTGCTCGTGCCGTAGCGGCGGCGACTCCTGCTCGGTGTCCGTTCCAATGTCAGCCACCGGCTCCTGTCGGCACCGCGCGAACCCGACGCGCCGGTTAGGACGCGCAGCGCTCTGTGTACTCGTCGTGATCGGTCTCGCCGCGAGCGAGCCGTTCCATCAGCAGCCCCCTGCGGTGTTCCTCGCCGGTCGGCGTGCCGGTCTGGCCATTGGGTCCGGCGTGAGGGCCCAGCGCGACGATGCCGGCGATCACCACGCACTCCGACGCTCGGCCAGCACCATTCGTGCACGTTCTTCACACACTCGCAATCTGAACCCCTGGCTCTCGCCGCCGTGTGTCTCGCGGCACGGCCCGACGCCAGGCATGATCACCGCGTTGTTCCGCGTAGGCCCGGGGACGGCAGCGAACGGCGTGGGCAGCCGAAGCAGTGGGAGGGACCGATGACCGCCCAGCGGTGAAGGGGCGCGTCGCGACGGCGATGGGCGCTGCGGCTGCGCCCCACCAGGTGGGGGCGCTCGTCCAGCGGACTCCGGCCACGCCACAGGACGCGATATGACGTACTGCGTCGTCGACCTCGCCGCAGCGCGCACCCGAACCACCGCGCCGCGGAAACGGCGGTCTGCCTCGCGCCTAGCCGATCGTCAAGCCCTGAGTACTGGCTCGGGCGCCTGGTTCGAATCGTGGTCGAGCTCCGAGTCGAAGTACAGCCCGGCCTCCTCCTCCTCGACTTCCGGCATGGTTTCGGCAGGGCGACGTTGCGGTGCGATGCCGCGCTCTAGCTCTTCGGGGGTCACGTCGACCTGGAAATGCATGGTGTCGTGGGACGTGCGCCACCGCCCGCCCCATGCGAACACGCGCAGCCCGTCGACGGTCCGGATACCTTCGACCGCCTCGATCTGGCTCGGCGTGAAGCTGGTTTCCGCGCGGCCAGCGTGGACATCAGCGCACCTCTCTTGCTGGGTTGGCTTGTCGGAGAAGCGCACGGGACCGGTGGTGTTCTTGCGGTGCGGGTTGCACGAGGCGTCGATGTCCGCCGCGATGCCGTAGGCGTGTAGCGAGTAGTTGGTGCTGCCTGCGATGGACCGGCAGACGTAGGCCCAGGTCTTCGTCGCCTCGTACCCGGTCGCCCGCAGCGCCTCGTCCAGTGCCGTGAAGGCGGCCACCGCCAAGCGGTTGACCGGGGTCCGGTGGCTCAACACTCGCAGCATGACCATCGAGTCCTCGGCGCACCGGTATCGGTGCCAGGCCCGGCGCAACGCCTCGGTGGAGCGCGGCTGCCGGGCCTCGGCGGCTCCGGACGGCGCCGACCGCCGCGCCCGCAGCGCCGGTCGCACGAGGGTGTCCCGCAGCTGCAGCCATTCGGCGACCAGCGCCCGCTCGCCCGGCTGGATCGGCCGGCCGCCCAGCTCCGGGTGCCTGGCGAAGAACACCATGTTGGTGAGCTTGTTCTCGTCGCGTTCGCCTTTGCCGATCGCGATCTCCAGCGCCGCGTCCCACCTGCCCGCGCTCATCGCTTCGCGGAACGGCTCGAGCACGTCGGCGCCTTCGGCCTCGAGCCCGACGGGCGCCGCCGGGGCACCGCCGGCATCGGGCTCCTCCGGCTCGTCGGCCACGACTGAGGCGGCGTCCGTGTCGACCCGGCCGGGCGCCGGTCCCGCCCTGCCGGGCGCGGCCTCCGGTGCCGGCCGGATCAGTTCCTCGGGCCGGCTCTCCGGCTGCTGGAGATCTTCGGTGAACGGCGCGGTGCTGCCCACCCGCGCCATCACCTCGTCGCGGTAGCGGCGGGCGCGGGGGCCCGACCCGTTGTACGCGCGGACGGCCTCGCTCCACGTCGGCGTCTTCAGGGCGGAGAATTTGACGAAGAGCCACCGGATGGCGGTCCGGATCCAAAAGCCGTAGTCCTCGTGCAGGTTCCGGCCGGGCGTGCCCATCAGGTTCCGATCCCCGTCGCGGTGTTCGAAGAACTCGCGCAGCGCCGCCATGAATGTGGGATGGGCCGCGTAGTCGCTGTTCGACATGCCGAACCATCGGCGACCTGACTCCAGGGCGTCCAGGCCGTGCCGCCGGTAGATCTCCGGCGCCATCTCCTTCATCATCAGCCATTGCTGCGGTCCCCAGGAGTCGATGGTTTGCCCGAGGTTGAACCGGCTCCGGATCGGATGGTGGTCACTGCTGGACCAGTCGTACGGCGGTGGCATCAGGTGGCGTCCCGACGTCCCCATCCGGCTCTCTTGGTAGAACATGGACTTGACGACGTTCGGATCGAGGTCGGGTCGCGGCTTGAGTTCGCCGTTGTAGTGCTGGGTCCAGGTCGCGATGGCCACGTCGAACCGGTTGTACATCATCTGGCGGACCCAGAGCCGGCTGTAGACGAGCCGCCGGCGGGCCAGCAGATCGTCCAGGCGCTTCTTCTCGCGCTCCCACAGCGCCCGGTTGGCCAGGTACGAGCTCTCCTTCGCGGCCCAGTCGCTGACCGCCCGCAGGCTCTTGAAGACGGCGGCGCGCTGGGCGTCCAGCGGCACGTCGTAGCGCCGCGGGCCGGCCACCTCGTCCGGCCGCGGTGCCAGAACGACCTTGGGTACGGGGAACCCGCCGACCACCGCCTCGTCCGCCGTGCCGTTCCAGCTCTCCAGCGGGTGCAGCGAGTCCTCGCTGAACATTCGCCTCGCCCCATCGGCTCGGGACGCGGTGTACGCCATGAGGAAGCCACACCGCAGTCCGTCCATATCCGAGGCGACGTCGTCGACGGTGATGGCCTCCTCCTGCCGGGTCGAGCGGGGCTCGGCCAGGGTGGTCGGGTGCGCGTTCTCGGCGCCGTCGATGCACATGGTCCCTCCGCAGGCGACGTTGGTCGCCGGAACGCTGCCCGGCGATTCCTCGATGGGTGGCTGGTCCACGACGTCCCGCTCGTCTGGGGCGACCGCGCGGCCCCACATCGCCGCTGCTTCCTCCGCGGCGGCGGTGTCCAGGTAGCCGTAGCCGAGCCGGTGCAGCTCCGACACCGGGGTGCGATCGCCGAGCCCGGCGCAGTCGGCGGAGCCGAATAGCAGCGCCCGGGTGTCCTCGATCTCCAGCGGTACCGGCGCGGCTTGGAGCATCAGCGCGACGGTGCCGGTGACGTGCGGGGCGGCCATGCTGGTGCCGGCCTTCGTGGTGTAGCCCGAGCCCGAGGCCGGGGCGTGGGACCGAGGTGTGGAGCGTGCGGCCACGATGCCGACCCCGGGCGCGACGATCTCCGGCTTCACACGACCGTCGCGCGTCGGGCCGGCGCTGGAGAACGAGGCGATCGGCCGGCGGGGCCGGTGCGGGTCGTACGCGCCGACCGCGATGGTCAAGCGTCCGTTGCACAGTGTGCCCGTGGTGGAGCCGTTGTCTACGTTGGACGTGACGAACCTCGGCCGCAGCCCGCGGTCGCGTTCGATCCACGCGTGGTAGCGGCCGTCCTGGAGCAGTTCGCCGGTAAGCCGGACCTCCCACACCCCGGCCGGTGCGTGCGGCCGCAAGAACAGGTCGACGTGCCGGTCGCCGCTCGGGTCGCGCTGGATGTGATAGACGCGTCCCACGATCGCGCCGCCGACCACAATGGGCGCTTCCTGGCCGGGTGCCACCCGTGCGGCCACGTCGAGGGAGGGCGCGACGACCAGCACGGTGAGCCGGTCGGCCGACTCGTAGTAGATCTCCAGCTCGCTGTCGGTGGGATCTCCAGCGGCCACCGTGAAGCGCAGGACGGCGTCCTGTCCCGGCCGCACCCGGCCGCGGGCGTGGGCCCGAGCCGGGAAGTAGTTGCCCGCGCTCAGGACGGCGGCCCGGCCGGCCCGCAGTGACAATGCCCGGTCGATGCCCTGCTCGACCAGCGTGGTGCCGTCGTGCGGGCCGCCGTGCGCGCCGATGCTCATATTGACCACGCAGGGCAGGTCACCGGCGACATCGAAGGCAAAGTCGAGGGCCTCGAGCACCGTTACGGAGTCGCCGAGGTTGCCCCGTCCCAGCACCCGGGCGGTCCGGGCGAGGTGCACCCCCACCAGGTGCGCGTCCGGCGCCACGCCGCTCAGCGCGCCTTCCCGCCGGCTTCCCGCGGCGATGTCGAGAACGTGGGTCCCGTGAGCACCCTTCCACTGGCCCGTGTCCGGGTCCCGCTCGTCGGCGTCCGCGGGGTGGTAGCCGAGCGCGCGGTACGGGTCCGGCTCGCGCAGCGCACGGTCGATGTCGTCGGCCCGGAAGACGCGGCCGTAGCCCCAGCGGTTGCCGGTGCCCTCGCTGGCGTCGCCGTGCTGGTTCCAGAATGCGAGGAACCGGGTCGACCCGTCGTCCCTACGGAACGCTCGGTGCCCCAGGTCGATGCCCCAGTCGAGAACCGCGACCACCACGTCCCGGCCCGTGCCGCGCAGCCCCGGAGGGCGCCGGGTGTACGGCGCGGGGGTGCCGGTCGGGCCGGCTGGCTCCGGCGGTCCGTCGTCGGTCAGCCGCATGGGGCGAGACGCCTCGAGCGCCACCACCGATTCGCACGCGGCGAGGTCGGCCAGCCTGCCCCGCCGTACCCGGACGGTCTTCAGGTCGGCGAAGCTGGAGATCACCCGCACCCCATCGGGCAGAACCCCGTCGCCGGGAAGACGCACGATCACGGCGAGCTCGTCGTCGTGATGGCCTTGCTCGGCCGCTTCGGCGAGCGCCGGATCGTAGTCGTGCAGCCCGCTCATTTCCGGGTCGACTTCGTCTGCTGCATCCCACCCTCCAGCCTCTCGACGCGGGTATTGAGGTCGGTCACGCGGGTGTCGATGCTCTTCAAGGTCGTGTCGATGGTCTTGACCGTGGTGTCGATGCCCGCGACGGCGGTGTCGAGGCTCGTCACCTTCGCCTCGATCTGATCGAGCCTCTCGACGCGGGTATTGAGGTCGCCCACGCGGGTGTCGATGCTCTTCAAGGTCGTGTCGATGGTCTTGACCGTGGTGTCGATACCCGCGACGGCGGTGTCGAGGCTCGTCACCCTCGCCTCGATCTCATCGAGGCGGGCCTGGCTCTGCTGGGGCGGGATGGTGTCCAGCAGGCTCTCCCGGACCGCGGCACGGGTGGCCCGCTCGTAGAGGTCGAGGTTCACCGAGGCGACCCAATAGAGGCTCGCGTCGGCCGCCGCGTCGCTGCCCTTCACGACCGAAGACGCGGCGGCGACCAGGACCGGGTCGGCGCCGACCTCCCGCGCCACCGCCCGCTCGATGCCGGTGGGTGTCGGCGCGCCCGACCGGTCCTGCTGCGCCTGGACGACCTTCTCAAGGACAGGCTTGAGGTCGATTTCCGCCGCCTTGCCGAACGAGGCGCCCGGATCCTCGCGGGCCTCCTTGGCCACCTCCAGGGCCCGTCGCGGCCGGGCGATCGGCGCCGCCGCGGCGACCGCACGCAGGGCACGCGCTTCGCGGGATCCGACCGCCGAAGCGAGCTTGCTCACAGCGCCGCCGATGCCGAGCGGCAGCGTCAAGGGGCCTCCGCCGGCAGCCGACGCGGCCGGGGGACCAAGATTCACCGGAATGTTGACGGTCATCGCATCCCTCCAAGGGCTGATCGTCACCGCGCGCCGCGGCGGCTAGCCGGTGACCGACCGGAAGATGTTCGGGTTGTTGAGCAGGAAACCGGCCCCACCGATCAGCAGCGGGTTGCCCAAGGCGCCCTTGGGCTCGCCGAGGACGCCGCTCTTGACGGCGCCCTTCAGCACCTGGAAGAGGTTCACTGACGCGCCACCTTCGCCCAACGTAACGCTCGCCGCCAGATCCAGCGCTGCGTCGAGCTGAAGTTGCTTGTCGAGCTTGCTGAGCCGCCTGTTCTGCAGGCCGTTAACGGTGACCACGTCCCTGACCTGGTTGTTGAGCCGACCGAGCTGGGTGTTGACCGTCTTGATGCCCTCGGCGTTGCGCCGCACGTCGGTGCCGACGCGGGCCAGCGCGTCCTTCAGCTGGCTCTGCGTCACGTAGCCCTGCGGCGTCGCGCCGCGGTAGGCGGACACGCCGGTCGCGGTGCGCACCGCCGGCAGCCGGCTCGCACCGGCGGTCCGTGACCGCCGCCGCCGGCGGGAGCGTTCGGCGAACTCGCCGCCGTCACTCTCCATCAACGCGTCCAGCATCTCGTCGACCTCATCGGCCAGGTAGTCCATCTCCTCGGTCGCCTCGTCGTACTCGACCGGCGTGTCTGCGTAGCCGTCCGGCATGATTGCGTCCCTCCTGACGTGCGGTTGGCCATCACCAGCGACTGCGGGCCGGGGCGGAATGCCTCGCCCGGCTCACCATGCGCACCCGTTCGGTGGCGGGTACGACCAATTGGTTGAACAGATCGGGGTCGGGTGCCGCGTAGCCGGTGCGACCTAGGCCGTGACAGGCTCGGCACCCGCGATCGCCGCCCCAGCACAGCGGGCAGGCGCCGAGCGCGGCGGCGACCGTGTCGTTGACCTGACGGAGGTCCGTGAGCTCCCGCTGCATGGCACGGATCGCCTCTGGCTGGTCGATCGGGGCGGCTCCGTCGTCGTCGAGCCGTCCGGCCCCGGCCGGCCCGTCCTCGCCGTCTTGCATGGCCAGGATTAGGTCCAGGACGGACTGCTGCTCGGGGGTCAGGCCCGCGCTCGCCAGGACAGACCGGAACAGCTCCGCTGTGTTGGCTCCGTTGGCGAGCGCCCGGCTGAGCGCCGTGCCGCCCGCGTCGTCGTCCGGCCGCGCCGCGTCGGACGCCGGAGGGCCGGCCGTTCCGGCCGACTTCCGGGCTGGGCCGGTCCCGCGCCTAGTCGCCATCCGCCACCCACCCTTCGAGTGCCGCCGCGTAGCCGTCAAGCGGATCGCCCTCGCCGGCCGCTTCCAGGTCGGCGGCTTCGTCGCTGGCGCTGTCTTCCTCCTCCGCGAGGACCGCGAGACCGGTCAGGAGCTGGGGCTCCGCGGCGGACGGCAGGGCCGACTCCGCTGCGGCTTCGTCCGCGAGCCGGGATATCGCCTTCGCGAACGCCGCCGGGGCAACCGTGGTGCCGCCCACCCGCAGGCTCCGCCGGCCCGCGTCCGACATAGTAAGCGCGAGCAGCGCCTGCATGGTCTCCGGCCGGGACAGAAGGGCAAGCAGCTGCGCGGCCGGCGCCGTAACGCCGTAAGGTGCGGCGCCCGGCACGGCCGCGGGCGGCGGCGGGGGAGGCGGTGCAGCGCTCGGCGGGCCCGGTGGCGGCGGTGCCGCGCCTCCCGGGCGGGGTGGCGCCGCCGGTATCCGCCCGCCCAACAGCCCGCCCGCGATGCCGGCCGCCGCACCGGCGAGCGCACCGTAGGGGCCGGCCACCGTCGCACCCTGGGCCGCGCCCTGCAAGGCGCCGGGCAGTGCGCGGTTCGCGAGTGGCGCGACCTGCTTGCCTAACCGCTGCAGATCGTGCATGAAGTCCTCGACGTCGAGCGGGTCCGCGCCCGGGAATCGTTCGACGATGAGATCTTCCAGCTCGGCGTCATCGAGTCGGTCGCGCTGCGGCCCCATCACGCGCCGGACCGCTGGGTATTCGGTGTTGGTGATGCCTGAGCCGTCAACGCCGGGCATTCAAGCACCTCCTTGTCGCGGAAAGCAGATGCACCAAGGTTTGCGTGGGCGCGTCTCCTGGCCCGTCAACCATTCGTGGCCTCCGGTGTGTCCGACCGCGTCAACTCATCGAATAGCCCTTCCAAGACTTCACAGCACGCCGGCACCGATCTGACGATCCACTGCTGTCCGGGGTGGTCATGGGCTATCACCCGGATCCGCAGTCCCTCCGCGTCGCGCCAGGCGCGCACCACCACCACCCGCCACGTCGGCGTCGCCATTCCTCGACGTAACACCGCCCCCGTACGTGCCTTCGTCAAAAACACGGCTCTACCGGCATGAGTGTGGGTTCCGGTTGTCGATAGTGGGCTGATATCCGGGGCAGGCTCAGGAGATCGGCGACACGTCCGGGCCGAAGGTCGTGGTTACAGGTTGCGCACGGTGTCTTGCCGTAGTTTCAGGAGT
>WNFV01002315.1_pt1 | contig 25438 bp, 28 predicted proteins | sample 5400101 | NCBI WGS metagenome assembly WNFV01 (sample SAMN13153361, study PRJNA577476) | soil metagenome | isolation source: 115 cm soil or saprolite under grassland replicate 1 | place: USA:California | collected 2016-06-15
TCAAGACGAACGAGAACTGGGCTCTCGTCGAAGGCCGTGGCAAACGGGCCTTCGTCCCACCTGGAGATCCGAGACACCCGCAGCACGCGCATGGTCCACCTGTCGCCGCCTGAGGCAGGGGGAATGAAGATCCGCGCGGCGCGGCCTGACGACGTTGGCGTGGTCCTCGACGTACTCGGCGACGCGGCGGCGTGGTTGCAGGCGCGGGGCATCCGGCAGTGGCCGGAGCGGTTCGACTCCGACTGGGTGATGCCGGCGATCGAGCTGGGCGCGACGTGGCTTGCCGAGGTCGACGGCGAGATCGTCGGCACGCTCGTCGTGCAGTGGGACGACCCGATCTTCTGGGCCGGCTACCGGGCCGACGCCGGATACCTGCACCGGCTGGCGGTACGTCGTCCCGGCACCGGGCGCGGCCGCGCATTGCTGCGCTGGGCGGAGCGGCACGCCGTCGAAGCCGGCAAGCGCTTCGTGCGCCTCGACTGCGTCTCGTGGAACGAACCGCTGCGGGCGTACTACGAGTGCGCCGGGTACCGGCACGTCGGTGACGTGACGGTCGGTGAGTACACGCAGAGCCGCTACGAGAAGCGCGTGGGTGGTTAAATGCGCGCGTGCCGGAGCTCGCAGGAATCTCGCACGTCGATCTGACCGTCACCGATGTCGACCGCAGCGCCCGCTTCTACACGGAGGTGCTCGGCTTCGAGGTCGTGCGGCGAGCCGACGAGCATGCCTGCCGCATCGCCGATCTCCGGCACGCTGACCTCGCGACGGAGGTCGCGGTGCGTCAGCCGACCAGTGGTGACAGCGTCCGGTTCGACGAGCTCCGCACCGGGCTCGACCATCTGTCATTCCTCGTCGCGACCCGCGACGAGTTGGAGCGGTGGCAGGAGCACCTCGAGCACCACGGGGTTTCGTACACGCCGATCGTCGACGCCCCCTACGGCGCGGTGCTCGTATTCCGCGATCCCGACAACATCCAGCTCGAGCTCATGGCCGGGCCCGGCACCTGAGCTGTTACGCGGCGCCGTCGGGGATCCACGAGCCGTGGAATCCGAACGGAACCCGCTGGGGGAGGTGCACCCGGGCGACCTCGACGAACTCGCGCGCGTCCAGGATCACGAGATCGCTCGCGTTGCGGCCGTCGTCGTAGACGATCGAGAGGACCCAACCCTCGTCCTCGCCGGCTCCCGGCGACGCGGCCACGAAGACGCCTTCGCCGGCGTGGGTGCCGGGCCCGAAGGTCGTTGCGTCGACGCCGCCGGTGCGCAGGTCGTGTTTCAGCAAGCCACCGAACTGGATGCCCTGGTCGTCGAGGCCGAAATGGGCCGCGTAGCCGAATCGGTGCGGCCGGCCGACGACCCGGTCGTCGACCCGTGGGAACTCCTGGGGCCGGTCGTCGAGCCGTTCCTCGATGACCTTCCCGGCGTCGATGTCGATGGTCCACCGGTCCAGGGTCGGCGGCAGCTCGGCTGGTCCGTAGATGTCGGTGGCGAACATCTTCGGGTGCCGTGCGACGTCGATGACCACCCGGCCGTTCTCGTCGTACGCGTTGAGCGGATGGAAGACGTAGCAGAGCTCGACGTCGAACCACCGGACGTCGGCGTTCCCGCCGTCGCGAGGCATCACGCCGACCCGCGCGCCGTAGTCCGGCTTCCACGCCGCCGGGAACGGGCGCTTCCCGACGAGGTCGAAGTCGAACACCACGGGCAGGTCGAGGAAGACGACGTTGCGTTCGGTGATCGCGAAGTCGTGCACCATCGACGGGCCCTGGATGTCGATGTCCTCGCTGCGGACGAGCTCGCCGTCGGCGTTCACCGTGTGGAAGCGGAGCCACGGCGGGCCGAACGGGTCGTAGCCGAAGAAGAGCATCTCGCCGGTGACGGGGTCGATCTTCGGGTGCGCGGTCATCGCCGAGCGCAGCTTGCCGCCGAAGTCGTACCGCCCGACGGTCGACAGATCGGGTCGCACCTGCGTCGGGAGGCACACCTCCACGAGGGCGAAGATCTTCCCCGCGTGCGCGACGACGTGTGTGTTCGCCGAGCTCGAGCCCACGGGGAAGACGTCGTCGGGTTGGCCGGGGATCGGGTCCTCGCCGAGGAGATCGAGCGCCTGGTCGGTTCGCACCCACCGGTTCCGGTAGGAGACGGCCTTCCCGTCGCGCAGCTCGACGGCGTGGAGCATGCCGTCACCCGTGAACCAGTGGTACGCCGCCGGGTCTGGCGCGATGGGATTGGGTCCGTTGCGCAGGTAGCGGCCGCTGATCTCGGGCGGAATAGCGCCGTCGACGGGCAGATCGGTGACGGTGAGCTCGTCCTTGACGGGCGCGAAGTTCCCGACCAGGTACCGATTCTCGACGGTGGTCATGATTGCTCCTTGGGTTCGTGAACGGATTCGCTCAAGCCGCGCATCTGGACGTCACACACGTGGTTGACGAGCGCGTCGACGTCGGGCCACGGGAACTGCGGCACCGAGATGAGCAGGGATGTGATGCCGTGCACCGCGGTCCACACCGCGGTCGCGGCGAGGAACGGATCGACGGGCCGGAACGCGCCGGAGGCCATCGCTCGCTCCACTGCGTCGACGAGATGCTGGAACGCACGCGCGCCGGCGCCGGTGATGGCATCGAACCGGCGGTCGCCCCCGGTCCGGGACATGAAGAGTATGCGGTAGGGCTCCGGGTTCTCGAGCCCGAATTGCACGTAGGCGCGCCCGCGGCGCCTGAGGCTCTCGACGGGATCGTCGGCGGTGGCGCCGGCCTGTTCGATCACCGAGTCGAAGACCTCGAAGTGCCGCTCGCACACCGCGACGATCAGTGCTTCCTTGTCGGGGAAGTGGAGATAGATCGACGGCGGTGTGACACCCACGGCGTCGGCGATTGCGCGGATCGAGACCGCGTCGGCGCCGCCCGATTCGATCATCAGCCGCTCGGTCGCCTCCAGGAGGTCGCCGCGCAGCTTGTTGCCCTCCCCGCGGCGCGCACGGGATCGGACCCCCACGGCGGAGCTACCGGCGGCCGTCATGGCGAGCCGACCGGCTCGGGGATGCGGTCGTCGGGGAGCGCCTCCGGCGGCCGCTCGGGCTCTTCGCTGATCCCGATCCGCTCGTGCAGGCGCCGCATCCACATCGGCGCCCACCAGTTCGCTTCGCCGGCGATGCGCATGAACGCCGGTACGAGCGTCGCACGGATCACGAACGCGTCCATCAGCACTGCGATCGCGAGGCCGACCCCGAAGATCTTGATGAACGACACGCCCGATGTCGCGAACGCGATGAAGACCACGCTGATGAGCACGGCGGAGGCGGTCACGATCCTGCCCGTGCGCTCGAGCCCCATCGCGACCGAGCTCCTGTTGTCGCCGGTGCGGTCGTGCTCCTCCTTGATGCGCGAGAGCAGGAAGACCTCGTAGTCCATCGACAAGCCGAACGCGAGGCAGAACAGGAGCAACGGGATCGACGCCGGCAGCGTGCCAGTCGGGGTGAAGTCGAGCACGCCTGAGAAGTGTCCGTCCTGGAAGATCCACACCAGCGCCCCGAACGTCGCGCTGAGGCTCAGCACATTGAGGATGAGTGCCTTGATGGGCACGAGGATGCTGCCGAACATGAGAAACAGCAAGACGAACGTCGCCAGCGCGATGAGCCCGGCGGCGAGCGGCAGCCGCGAGAACAACGACACCTTGGAGTCGACCAGCTCGGCCGAAGCCCCGCCGACGAGCACGGGGAAGGGCGCGGGCGTCTCGCGAACGGCGTGGGCGAGTCGCTCGCCCGCATCCGAATACGGCTCGACCGAGGGGACGACGGACAGCCACGTGGCGTCCTTGGCCTGGAAGCGCGCCGTCACCGCTCCCGGCCCGGCGACTTGCTGCCCGTCGACGTAGCTCCCCGTGACGGCGTCCACGCGAGCCGCCCCGCGGTGTCGCGACAACGCGGCGGCGTACCGGTCGATCTGGTCGGCCCGGGCGCCTGGGTCACCGATGCCGCTCGCCACCACCTCGAGCGTGCGCGCCTCGTTGGACGCGAAGCGCGAACGGATGTCGTCCTGCACCTGGCGGCTGGACGCGCTGGTGGGCAGCACGCGGTCGTCGGGAAGGCCGAACTGGATCCGCAGGAACGGCAACCCGAGAAAGATGAGGAGCGCGACGACCACCACCGCGATCGGCACCGGGCGGCGCATGACGAACGTGGCGATCCGATGCCAGATGCCTTCGCCCGGCGGCTTCGGGTCGCGCCGCCAGAGCCGCAGGGAGTCGACCCGGTGGCCGAGCACCGCCAGCAGCGCCGGGAGGGCGACGACAGCGGCGATGCCGGCGAGCAGCGCCACGCCGATGCCGGCGTACGCGAACGATCGCAGGAACGCGAGCGGGAAGACGAGCAACGCGGCCAGCGCCACCGCGACGGTCAACGCGCTGAACGCGACGGTCTTCCCCGCGGTCTGGACCGTGCGGACCACGGCGTCGTGCGGCGCGCGCCCCGCATGGAGCTCCTCGCGGTAGCGCGACACGATGAACAGGCTGTAGTCGATCGCGAGGCCGAGACCCATGCCCGTCGTGAGGTTGAGGGCGAAGATCGACACGTCCGTGAGCGAGGCGATGACGAGCAGCACGAGGAACGTCCCGACGATCGCGAGCACGCCCACCAGGAGCGGCAGACCGGCCGCGACCACGCTCCCGAACACGAGGATCATCAGTACGAGCGTGATGGGGAACGCGATGAGCTCGGCGCGCACGAGATCCTGCTCGACCTGCTGGTTGACTTGCCGGAAGACCTCGGAGAAGCCGCCGACGCGCACGGTGACCGCACCGTGGTCGCCGGCATAGCGGGGCGACAGCTCCTTGGCCGCGTCGAGGACCTGCTCGTCGTCGCCGCGCAGCGAGGCGAGGACGAGCGCCTGGCGACCGTCGGTGCTGCGCAACGGCGGCGGACTCCCGATGCTCCAGTACGACACCGCCCGCGCGACCTTCGGCTCGGCGGCCAGCTCGGACGTCAAGGCGTCGGCGGGCGTCCTGACATCCGCGTCGTCGACCGTGCCGTGCTTGGCCGTCACGAGCAGAACGAGGTCGGGCTGCTGCCTGCCGAAGTCGTGCTTGATCGCGTCGGCGGCCCGGCTCGATTCGGAGTCCGGGTCGTTGAAGCCACCGCTCACGAGGCGGGAGGCCACCCCGCCGCCGAGGGTGACCGCGAGCACGAAGAACAGCGCGGTGCCAGCGAGCACCGCCTTGCGATGTGCGACCGTGAAGCGACCGAGTCGAGCGAGCACGGGCGGCCCCGCAGGGTTGAGTTATCACCGATAAGTCAACGCCGGTCCATCATCGGCTCCCGCCCCCGCAGTTGCCAGATGACGTCGGTCACAGGGCACGAGGGAGAATGGCGCCATGCCGCCCGGGCCCGCACGACGACCAGCCTCGGAGCTCTCATGACGACGCCGCTCCATCCCGACGTCGAGGCGCTCGCGTTCCTCCTGGGCGAGTGGCGCGGCGAGGGGCGCGGCACCTATCCGACCATCGAAGACTTCGCCTACCGCGAGGAAGTGACGTTCGGCCACGTCGGGAAACCGTTCGTCTCCTACACACAGCGGACATGGGCGTTGGACGACGGCCGCCCGCTGCACTCGGAGACCGGCTACCTCCGTCCCCAGCCGGACGATCGTCTCGAGCTCGTGCTTGCGCTGCCGTCGGGCCAGGTCGAGATGGACGAGGGCACGAGCCGCGGCGGCCACCTCGAGCTGACGAGCACCCTCGTGGCGCGGACGCCGTCGGCGAAGGAGGTCAGCGAGATCCGGCGGGTCCTCGACGTCGACGGCGACACCCTTCGCTACCTCGTCGAGATGGCCGCGGTGGGCCAACCGCGCCAGGTCCACCTGGAGGCGGAGCTGCACCGCGTCTGAGGACGCGACCTCTGAACCTCCGAACGGGTCGAACGAGTGATGGACCGGACGTCGCGCAAGACCGTCGGGATCGCCCTCGCGCTGGCCGCCGTGCTCTGGCTGTTGGTGTGGCTCTCCGTCGCGGTCATCGTGCCGCTGTTCGAGGAGGCCCAGTGCTCCGGCATCGTGTTTCGCGCCGGCGCGTCCAGCCCTTCGAGCGAGCCTGCAAATCGACCTCCGATCGGAGGCACGGGCGGGCTCGCGGGGAAGGTGCGCGCCGCGCTCCGAGGAGAGGACTCGGCGGTCTACTGCCGCGACTTCGCCGATCCGTTCGTCCTCGGGGTGGGGAACACCTACTACGCGTACGCGACCGACAACCAGGACCACCACATCCCGGTCCTCACCTCGAGCGGGCTGTTCGGCACCGCGCACATCAGCGAGGCGCTTCCGAAGCTTCCGGCATGGTCGTCGCCCGGCGGCGTCTGGGCCCCGGCCGTGCTGCCTCGCCCGGGTGGGTACGTCCTCTACTACACGACGCTGGCGCACCATCCCGACCGGGAGTGTCTGTCGCGCGCGTTCTCGAAGGAACCCGGGGGGCCGTTCGTCGACGACTCGAGCGGTCCTCTCGTCTGTCCCGCCGACAGGGGAGCAATCGATCCGAGCCCGCTCGTCGGCCCTGACGGCCGCGCGTATCTGTTGTGGAAGAGCGATACCACCGCGGGCATCGTCGCTCAGGAGCTCGCGCCCGACGGCCTCACGCTCGTTGGCGACGCGCAGCCGATCCTTCGAGCGGATCAGCCCTGGGAGGCCGGCGTCGTCGAGGCACCGAGCATGGTCGGGTACGAGGGCCGCTACTACCTCTTCTACTCGGGGAACAACTGGTCGACGGCCGGGTACGCCGTCGGGTACGCGGTGTGCGACTCACCGACGGGGCCGTGCACGAAGCCGGCGGACGGGCCGTGGCTCGCTTCCACCAGCAAGGCGGAGGGGCCCGGAGGCGAGGAGGTGTTCGTGGACGAACAGGGCCAGCTCTGGATGGCGCTGCACGCCTGGGTGCGCGGAAAGGTCGGCTACCCCCAGGGCGCGCGCAATCTCTTCGTCGTCAGACTGACCTTCGTCGACGGCGTACCCGCCGTCGGATAGGGCGTACGCGGCGTTACGGCTCTGTGCCCGGGAGGTAGTCCCGGAAGACGTCCATCTCTTTCCACTCCGGCACCGGCGGGACATGGCCGGGGCGTGGCGAGTACACGGAGTGTTCGACCACCTGCATCTTGTGGATGTACCGGGGACAGTTGGGGAAGATTCGCTCGGCGCGCACGCGCACGATCAGCTGCGCGCCCTCGAACGAGCTGAGCAGCTCGTCGTCGTCGTGCAGCGACGCGATGCCGTTGATGCGCATGCGGTTCGGGCGCTCGAAGTCGACGAACAGCATGCCGACCTTCGGGTTCACGAGCACGTTGCCGAGGCTGCGGAACATGCCGTTGCCGTCGTAGCTGGGGAAAGCGAGCGTGCTGTCGTCGACGACCCGCACGAAGCCGGGCTGTCCTCCCTTGTACGAGCAGTCCGGCCATCCGTCGGCGCCTGCGGTCGCAAGGAAGAACATCGGGACGCGTTCGATGAAGGCGCGGTCGTCGTCGCTGAACCGGTCGTGAACCGTGATCTGCTCGAGACGGTCGGCGATGCGCCGGCTGTCGAAGCGGTCCTGGAGCTCACGCGACCCGTCGTTGTACATGCCCATGCCGCCCACGGTACGCCCGCTGCGCCGCCGTGGCCGACGAGCTCAGGACGGGTCGACGTCGATGTCCAGGAACAGCGGAGCGTGATCGGACGGAAGCTTGCCCTTGCGGGCGAAACGGTCCACGAGGCCCCACCGGATGCGCCCCACCAGCGGCTCGGTCACGTACGCGAGGTCGATGCGCATACCGCGGTGCTCATGGAAGTCGCCCCGCCGGTAGTCCCAGTATGTGAACAACTTCTCCTGGTCGTACAGGGCGCGGAAGCCGTCGACGAACCCCCAGTCGCGTAGTCGGGCGACGGCGGCTCGCTCGGGCTCGGTGACGTGCGTGTCGCCTTCGAACGCCTGCGGCGACCAGAGGTCACGGTCCTCGGGCGCGACGTTGAAGTCCCCGAGCATGATGATCGGGTCGCTCGCCTTGTAGGTGGCGGCGATCCAGTCGTGCAGGCACTCGAGCCACGCCAGCTTGCGCTCGTAGAACTCCGTCCCGACCGCCCGCCCGTTCGGGACGTACACGCAGATCACGCGGACACCTCCGCACATCGCAGCGAGCAGACGGGCGTCGCCTTCGTAGGGGTCGACGAGCTCTGTGCCCTCGAAGCCCGACGTGACGTCTCCGACACCGACGCGCGACAGGATCGCCACGCCGTTCCATTGGCCCGGGCCGTGGTGCACCGAGTCGTAGCCGAGCGCGGAGAAGGTCAGCTGCGGGAACGTGTCGTCGGAGAGCTTGGTCTCCTGCAGGCACAAAACGTCGGGGTGCGCGTATTGGAGCCACTCTTCGACCCGTGGGAGCCGGGCCTTCAGCGAGTTCACATTCCAGGTCGCGATTCGCACGGTGATCGGAACCTACCCGAGGTAGTCGGGGTTCGAGACCAGCAGCTTGTCGCGGACCGACGCTCGCACCGCCGCGATCACCTCGGCGCGGCGGTCGTCGAGCGACCCGTCGCGAATGCGGTGTGACAGGTCGCGGGTCAGGGCGGGCACGTCGTCGTCGTGGCCGAGCAGCCCGGCGAGCCGCGCCCGCTCGGCGGCGTCGAGCTCGGGGCCGAGGTCCAGCTCGCGCTCGAGCATCCCGAGCGCATTCACCGCGACCCGGCTGTGGAACCGGACCCTGCCTTCCACGGTCGGCATCACGTCGTGCTCGACGAACTCGCGGATCGCCACGAGGAGCTCGACGGCGGTCGGTCGGTCCTGCATGTCGGCCATCACGCCACCCCTTCGATCAGCTCGAGGAGATCCCACTCCATCTCGGCGACGCGGCGTCCGAGTGTCGCCAGCTCGACCGACCGCACCGCGCCCTGCAGGTGCGTGAACGCCTGGATCTCGCAGATCACACCCCACTTCAGCGTGCCCATGGCCTCCCAGAAACGGAGCTCGGCCGGGTCAAGGTCGCGCCCTCCCGCGGCGCGATACCCGGCCAGCAGTTCCTCGACACCTCCGAAGCCGCCCACGGCCTGGTCGGTCACGCCGAAGCGCCACGATTTCACGCACAGCCACCCGAGGTCCTCGACGGGGTCGCCGAGGTGCGCGAGCTCCCAGTCGAGCACGGCGCGGAGCCCGTCGGGACCGACGATGAAGTTGCCGTTGCGGAAGTCGCCGTGGACGAGGACGGGGTGGGGCGGATCGGCGGGCGCGTGCTCCACGAGCCAGCGGAACCCGAGCTCGAACGCGGGGTGCGGTTCACCGAACCCGTCCATGTACTCCCGATACAGCTCGATCAGGTCGCGCGCGCCCTGCACCGGGAGCTTTGGGAGCGATGACGGGGCGAGCGCGTGGATGCGCGCGGCCTGTTCGCCGCACTGCCGCGCGAGTTGGGATCGCGCCGCGGCGTACGCGTCGTCCCGCAGGATGCGGCGCGGAATCGTCTCGCCGTCGACCCGCTCCATCACGAACCCGGAGCCCAGGGCGTCGTCGGGCTCCAGGAGGAACCACACGCGGGGGACCGTGACCCCGCCGGCGCGGGCGGCGTCCAAGAGCGAGAACTCGACGCTGCGGTCCGACTGCCCCGCGAACTCGCCCGGGTCGCGCCGTAGCACGAGCGGCCGGCGCTCGCCGCCGCCGGTCACGGCGTCGAACGACCACGTCTCGCGGGACGCGCCGCCCGAGAGGCGGCGGAGGCCGTCGATCGTCACCGGCTCCTCGACACGACGACCGACCGCGGCCGCGAGTACCTGGTCGTCGACGCCGGCGGGCACGGTGCGGAACGGTAGCCCTGCCCACGGCCGGTTAGATTCCCAGCCGTGCGTTTGGGCCGGGATGCTTTCTTCGCTGGACTCGCCGGGGCGATTCTCGTGCTCGTGTTCTGCGGTCCGGCGGCGGCGGGGACCACAACCCAGCTCGGGCCCGAGCAGATCTCCAGCTACGAGGTCGACGTCCGCATCGAGCCCAGCGGTGTGGTACGGGTGCACGAGGTGATCGACTACGACTTCGGCGTTCACCAGAAGCACGGGATCTTTCGGGATATCCCCGTCCGGTTCGACTACCCGCAGAAGGCCGATCACGACCGCGTGTACCCGCTCGACGTCCTCTCGGTGCGGGCGTCAGAGGGAACGCCGGGGGGTTACACGATCGAGAGCGGCGACAGCGACGGCGTCGGGTTGAAGCGCATCAAGATCGGCGACCCCGATGTCACGATCACGGGGCCCCACACGTACGAGATCACCTACACGCTCCGAGGTGTGCTGAACGGGTTCGAAGACCACGACGAGCTGTACCTCAACGCGATCGGTCCGGGCTGGAAGGTTCCGATCCGGCAGGCGACCGTCGACGTCGAAGCCCCTGCCGACATCACGCGCGTCGGCTGCTTCAGTGGGCCGCTGCGGTCGAACCTGCCGTGCGCGAGCGCCACGAGCAGCGGCCCGACGGCGACCTTCACGCAGGACGACATCCCGCCGAACGCGGCGTTCACGGTCGTCGTCGCCATCCCGAAGGGCGCGGTGCCTCCGCCCCGGCCCATCCTCGAGGAGCGCTTCAATCTCGGGAAGGCGTTCGCGATCACCCCGGTGATCGTTGGGGTCGGCGGCGGGCTCCTTCTCCTTGCGATCCTCGTGTTCGCCGTCCTCATGTACCGGTTCGGGCGCGACCGGCGCTACCGCGGCTCCGCGGTCGACCAGGCCTATGGCACCGACAGCGGCGCCGACGAGCTTGTGCCCGTGCTCCACCACGAGGAGACCCCGGTCGAGTTCGTCCCGCCCGACAACCTGCGGCCAGGGCAGCTCGGCACGCTCGTCGATTTCACGGCCAACCCACTCGATGTGACCGCCACCATCGTCGACCTCGCCGTGCGCGGATACCTCGTGATCGAGGAGATCCCGGCCGAGGGAGGGTTCCTGCACAAGCCCGACTGGAAGCTGACGAAGAAGAAGGAGCCGGACGCGGAGCTCAAGGACTACGAGCAGAAGCTCCTCGCCGGATTGTTCGAGGACGGGAACGAGGTGCAGCTCTCCGACCTGCGCTACACGTTCCACACGAAGATGGAAGAGGTACAGGGCGCGCTCATCGAGGACGCGATGGACCACGGTTGGTTCGTTCGACTGCCCTCGAGCTCCCGACTCCAGTGGGGGTTCCTCGGCGTCCTCGTGCTGCTGGCCGGCGCAGGGTTGCTCACGCTGCTGATCCTGTTCACGCACGCGGCGCTGCTCGGCATCCCGCTCCTGGTGGCCGGCATCCTGCTCACGTTCGGGGCGTACTGGATTCCACAGCGCACGGCCAAGGGCACCGCGGTCCTGCGGCACGCCGAGGGATTCCGGCGATTCATCAACGAGTCGGAGAAGGAGCGCGCCCGCTTCGCCGAGCGGAAGAACCTGTTCTCGGAGTATCTCCCCTACGCGATCGTCTTCGGCGCGACGGGCAAGTGGGCGGCGGCGTTCGCCGGCCTCGACGACCAGCCGCCGGACACGTCGGCGTGGTACATCGCGTCGACGCCGTTCACGTTCCTTGCGTTCTCGAGCGCCATCGACGGCTTCACCGTCTCGACGTCCGGGACGCTCACGTCGACACCCCCGTCGACGTCGGGTTCGAGCGGCTTCTCCGGCGGCGGCTTCTCGGGCGGCGGGGCCGGCGGTGGAGGCGGCGGCAGCTGGTAGCCGGCGTCAGTCTGGGCTGCGCGCGGTGTCCAAGCCCGCCCACACCGGACGGAGGCGGGGGGAGAGCCGGGCGAGCTCTTCGAGCGTGACCGCGGTGAGCTGGTGCAGTGTCTCGGCGCCGCGCGCCGTGAGGTGCAAACGGACGATCCGGTGGTCGTCGCGGTCCTGACGTCGGCGGACGAGCCCGGCGGCCTCCGCGCGATCGACCAATCCGACGGCGCTGTGATGGCGTAACAGCAGGCACTCGGCCGCTTCCCCGATCGTGGGGCCGCGTGGATCGGTATGGCCCCGGACGGCGAGCAGCAGCTGGTGCTGAGCCGGTGAGAGACCGGCAGCTTGGGCCTGCTCCTCGCTCCAGTGCAGGAACCGCCGCAGCCCGGTGCGGAACTCGAGCAGGCGCCGGTAGTCGTCGTCGGTGATTTCGCCAGCGCGTGAGATCGAGGCCGGCACAAAAACTATCGTACCACGATATAATTCGCGTATGCGGTCATCTCCTGGGCGGCTCGTGTTCATGTCGCTGCTCGCCACCGTGCTCGGACTGGCGGGCGGCGCTGCGGCGTGGCTGCTCGTCAGGCTGATTGCGCTGCTCACGAACGCGGCGTTGCTCCATCAATATGGGTGGGAGTTACCGTCGTTCCGGCACTTCCATCCCGGACCCGACCTGTTGCTCGTCGCTGTGGCAGGCGGGCTCGTCGTGGCCGTGATCGCGCGATGGTCGCCAATCATCCGTGGCCACGGCATTCCCGAGGCCATGGACGCCGTGCTGACACACCAGAGCCGCATCTCGCCTCGCGCGGCGGTCACGAAGCCGACGTCGGCCGCAATCGCGATCGGCACCGGTGGGCCGTTCGGCGCCGAGGGCCCGATCATCGTGACCGGCAGCGCGCTCGGATCGATCGTCGGCCAGGTCATCCGGGTCTCGCCGTCCGAACGCAAGATCTTGCTCGCGTGCGGGGCCGCGGCCGGTATGTCAGCGGTGTTCGGCGCGCCTCTTGCCGCAGTCGTGCTCGCGGTCGAGCTCCTGCTCTTCGAGTTCTCGGCCCGGGCGCTGGTTCCACTTGTCGTCTCGGCGAGCATCGCCGGCGGTGTCCACGCGGCCGTGTTCGGCACCGGCCCGCTGTTCACGGTGCCGCATCACGACTTCGCGGGGCTCAGCACGCTGGGCGTGTTCGCGCTTCTCGGATTGGCGTGCGGTCTCCTCGCCGTCGTCGTGGCAAGGGGCCTGTTCGCGGTGGAAGCCGCGTATCGCCGTTTACCGATCCCACAGTTCTGGCATCCGGTCATCGGCGCCCTCGGGTTCGCGCTCATCGGGTTAGCGGTCCCCCGCGCGCTGGGTGTGGGGTACGACGCGATCGACGACGTGCTTGCCGCAAAGCTCACCGTGGGCGCGCTTGCGCTCCTGCTCCTCGCCAAGGTGTCCGCGTGGTGGATCGCTATCGCGTCCGGCACCTCGGGCGGAACGCTTGCGCCGTTACTCCTCATCGGCGGCGCGTTCGGTGGGCTCATCGGAGCGGGCATCGATGCCGCGTTCCCAAGTCTGCACCTGTCGCCCGGGGCAGTGGCCCTTGTGGCCATGGCGGCCACGTTCGGAGCGGCAACGCGCGCCACGTTCACCTCAATCGTCTTTGCGTTCGAGCTCACACGTGATTACGCAGCGGTTCTGCCGTTGATGCTGGCCGCGGTGCTCGCAGACATCGTGTTCAATTCGCTCTCCGAGCACAGCGTGTTGACCGAGAGATTGGCGCGCCGGGGTGTGACCGTGCCGCGTCGCTACGCCCCTGACATTTTGCAGCTGCACTCAGTGCGCGAGGCGATGACGCGAGATGTCGAGACCCTTGCTGAGCACGCGACCATGGTCGACGCCCGTCGGCGTTTGGAGGCGGGCCGCCACGCCGCCTACCCACTCGTTGACGAGGGCGGCGCCCTCACCGGGATCGTGAGCCGCGCTGATCTGCTGGTCCGAGATATTTCCGAAGGCTCACCGGTGACGGAGATCGCCAGTTCCGACGTCGTGACCGTCGCGCCCGACGACAGTCTGCTGACACTGCTCGAGCGAATGACAGAGGAGGGCGTGGATCACGTCCCCGTCGTCGACCACGATCGGCTCGTCGGGATCTGCACCCGTACCGACCTGCTGCGGGCGCGGAGCCGCTACCTCGAGCACGAGCGGCGTCAGGAAGGCTGGCGACCCCGGTTCCGCCGCGCGCAAAGGAATGGAGAGCGCTCGACCGCCTGACGTTCAGATCAGCCCGCGGCGACGGTGGCTTTGCCGACCGGCGCCGCGCGAAGGCGGCGGCTTGGCCGACCGCCGAAGCACGAGCCGGAGCTTGCGACGGCGACCGAGAACCCAGGAGCCGGAGCTTGCGACGGCGACAGATCAGTCCTTGATGCCCACGGGCTGCCCGTCGACGATCTGGTCGAGGTACTCCGAGAGGCCGAACCCGACTTTGCCGTCGCAGCGCCACTCGGTCATGCCCTCGGAGATGCGCGTCAGCAGCATGTCGCCGTCGGGTGTCTGGCGGCGGTTGCGCAACGGGATGAGCGACAGCACGCTGCCGGTGATCTCGTAGTCGCGGTCAGCGGTGTGTGCAGTCGCTCGCATCTCCTGGTGGTACGTGTCGGCGCCGCGCCATTCGGTCTCGAGCTTGGCGTCGTCGATCGTGCGGTACTCGCCGTCTTCGAGCACGACACCGCCGATGCGTTGGCCGCCGTCGCGCGACGTGATGATCGAGATCACGAAGCCGAAGTCTGCGCCGAAGTTGGCGGTCAGCCACCGGTACCACCACGGCGACTGCCAGTAGCGCGGCCCCCATGAGTGGTCGCGCAGCCCGAAGCCGTCGATCTCCCACTCCTCGTCGGCGACACGCACGACGCCGCGGGCGCCGACGTGCTGCTCGTAATGGCCGCGGGCGAAGCCCTGCTCGGCGTTCTCGGTGATCGGCGTGCCGTCGTCGTTGACGGGCTCGCCGCCCCACATCGGCGACACGCCCCGGTAACCGAGCTCGACGGTGGCATCGACCCACGGGTTCTCGGTGAACGCCTGGCGCGGGTTCGCCATCTCGAGCGGGCGCTCGAGGAGCGCCACCTTGCCGTCGTACGAGACGCGCTGCTCCTCGAAGGGCGTGATCACGTCGAAGCGCATGCCGCCGGCGTCGAAGGCGTCGTTGCTTGCGATCTCCGGCCGGCCGAACATGAAGCCGACGCGGCCGTCGGGAAGATACAGGCACGTCGTCATCTCGGCGTAGCCCTCGTTGGCCCGGTTTCCGAGCCGGACCCAGCCGCCGACGCGGTCGGCCGGATCGAAGAAGTTGAAGTACATCGACTCGTTGAAGTTCTTGGCCGACTCCAGCGGGTGCATGTACTCGTCGGACGGCTCCAACCGCAGCTTCATGCGTGCCATGCAACCCGCCCTTGACCGAGCGGTCAAGGGCGTGCTTCGCTCCGCGGCGACCGGAGAGGTGGCGGCGAGGGGGGAGAGCATGGACCCGGAGATCACTGAAGTCGCGACCGGCCTGCGGTTCCCCGAGGGCCCCGTGTGGATGTCGGACGGCAACCTGCTGTGCGTCGAGCTGCTCGGCGGCACGGTCGTGCGCGTGCAGCCCGACGGCAAGAAGGAAGTGGTCTCGGAGAACGGCGGCAGCCCGAACGGACTTGCGATCGGACCGGACGGCGCCGTGTACGTGTGCAACAGCGGCGGCTACGGGTCGCACGACATCGGTGGCCTCACGATTCCGGACAGCTACCTGCCGCAGGACCACACCGGCGGGCGCATCGAGCGCGTCGACCTCGCAACGGGGGATGTCACCGTCCTGTACCGCGAATGCGACGGCCATCACCTCATTGGTCCCAACGACCTGGTGTTCGACGACACGGGCGGGTTCTGGTTCACGGATCACGGCCGCTGGCGCGAGCGTGACAAGACCCATGGCGGCCTCTACTACGCCCGTCCCGACGGCTCCGAGATCCGCGAGGTCGTGTACCCGCTCGACGGCCCCAACGGCGTCGGCCTGTCACCCGACGGGAAGCGTGTCTACGCGGCGGAGACCTACACGGGTCGGGTCTTTGCATGGGACCTATCCGGTCCGGGCGAGCTCGGCGCGCCCGCGCCACCGGTCGGCAACGGTGGCCAGCTCGTGTGCGGGCTCCCGGGGATGCAGCTCTTCGACTCGCTGGCGGTCGACGGCGACGGGAACGTCGTCGTGGGGACGCTCGTCAACGGCGGGCTGACCGTCACGTCGCCCGACGGCAGCAGCGTCGAGCACGTGCCGTTCCCCGACCCGATGGTGACGAACGTGTGCTTCGGCGGCGACGATCTCCGCACCGCCTACGTGACCTGCTCGGCAACGGGGAGGCTCGTGTCGACGCCGTGGCCGCGGCCGGGCCTGAAGCTCGCGTTCTAGAGCGCGGTTAGATCCGCGCCGGGTGCACCGGCGCGCCGCCGACCCCGGCGGTGATGCGGAAGATCGTGCCGCGCCGGTCGGGCTCCTCGGTGTTGTCGGCGGTCACGACGTAGAGGTCGTGCTGATCACTGCCGGCGAAGCAGAGCGAGGTGACGGTCCGGGCGGGCACCTCGAGCACGCGGTCGATCTCGCCGTCGGGCGTCAGGCGCGCGACGCAGCCGGCACCGGCCGACGCGACCCAGAGAAGGCCTTGCGCGTCGACGGCCATCCCGTCGGGTGCGCCGGGCGGGAAGTGGAACGCGCGGCGGTCGCCGGCGGTGCCGTCGTCGGCGAGCGTGTGCACGAGGATCACGTTGTTGCGCGTGTCCGAGTGGTAGATGGTCTGCTCGCCGGGCGACAGCGCCACGCCGTTGGCGTGGAGGACGTCGTCGTACAGGCACATGGCGTCGCCCTCGGCGTCGATGCGCCAGAGCTCACCGGGCACCGGCGTGGCGTCGCGATCGAACACGGCGAAGCGGATCGAGCCGGCGTATACGTGTCCGGCGGAGTCCGTGCAGATGTCGTTCCACCCCGGCAGCCCGTCGATGGAGAAAAGCGTGCGATTCTCACCGTCGCGCACGTGCACGATGTCGCGACCCGACACCACCACGCCGCCGTCGGCGTGGAGCACGATTCCGCCAACTCCTCGGCGTTTCGGCACGACCGTCGTGATGCCGCCGTCGGGGTCGCGGCGGTACACGCCGCCCCCCATGACGTCGCTGAAGTACAGGTTCCCGTCGCCGTCGACCGTCGGCCCTTCGACGAGCCCGTACCCGGAAGCGAGCGTTTCCATCGGAGGCATATGAGTTACTTCAGCGGTGTCGCGAACCACCAGCGGTAGCCCTCGAGGTCGCGAACGCCGTACTCGCGTTGTCCGTAGGGTTGGTCGGCGGGCTCCTGGTCGATGTCCGCGCCCGCGGCGCGCGCCTGCGCGAAGTGCGCGTCGACGTCGTCGACGCGCACGACGAGCCCGCCAGTCTGGGCTTTCATCGAGTGTGGCGACGCGAGCTCGTGCTCGGGGGTGACGCGATGAAGCCAGATCCGTTCGCCTCCCGCGACCACCTCGCCGTGGACGACCTGTCCGTTGCCGTCGCGCTCGACACCGCCGGCGCCGAAACCGAATGCGTCGACGAGGAAGTCGTGCGCGCGCTCGATGTCCTCGTAGACGAGAAGAGGAATGACGCTTTGGATCGTTGGCATGGCGCGACGGTAGCCCGGGCATGCGCGGAGGTCCGCTGACCGCGTCGAGGTAGTGTCGCCTCGACACAGGATGTGACGGAGGACGGCGACGTGGGACCACTGTCGGATGTGAAGGTCGTCGAGATCGCCGGCATCGGGCCGGGGCCGTTCGCGGCGATGCTGCTGTCCGACATGGGCGCCGACGTCGTGCGCGTCGACCGCGCCCAGTCGGTCGAGCGCGGATTCGACCCCGGGTGGATGGAGGTGCTGAACCGCGGCCGGCGGTCGATCGGCGTCGACCTCAAGCAGGCCGACGGCGTCGAGACGGTGTTGCGCATGGTCGAGCAGGCCGACGCCCTCATCGAAGGGTTCCGCCCCGGCGTGGCCGAGCGGTTGGGGATCGGGCCCGACGCGTGTCGTGCCCGCAACCCGAAGCTCGTCTACGGCCGCATGACGGGCTGGGGCCAAGAGGGTCCGTACGCGCACGCCGCCGGCCACGACATCAACTACATCTCGCTCGCGGGGGCGCTGGCGCACTTCGGGCGTGCCGGCGGCAAGCCGACCCCGCCGATGAACCTCGTCGGCGACTTCGGCGGCGGTGGCATGCTGCTGGCGTTCGGCGTCGCGTGCGCGCTCCTCGAAGCCCGGTCGTCGGGTGAGGGGCAAGTTGTCGACGCGGCCATGGTCGACGGCAGCGCAACCCTCATGGCGATGACATGGGGACTGCGGGCCTTGGGCGCGTTCGACGAGGAGCGCCTCGGCGGGAACGTGCTCGATACGGGTGCGCCGTTCTATGACACGTACGAGACTGCCGACGGCAAGTTCATCTCAGTGGGCTCGCTCGAGCCGCAGTTCTACGCCGAGCTCATCGAGAAGCTGGGCTTGTCGGACGCGGACCTCCCGGCGCAGATGGACCGCAGCGGTTGGGACACGCTGCGGGAGAAGCTCACGGGTCTGTTCAAGTCCAAGACGCGCGACGAGTGGTGCACGATCCTCGAGCAGACCGACACCTGCTTCGCGCCCGTCCTCACGATGAGCGAGGCGGCGAACCACCCGCACATCAAGGCGCGCGACACGGTCGTGGAGCACGAGGGCGTGCTCCAACCCGCTCCTGCGCCTCGGTTCTCGCGCACGCCGGGCGCGATCTCGCGGCGCGCAGCCCAACCGGGACAGCACACCGACGAGGCGCTCGCCGATTGGGGCTTCGGCGCCGACGAGCTCGCCAAGCTGCGCGACGCCGGGGCGATCAAGTAGGCGGCGATGTCGCTGGCGATGACCAGGGCCGAGCGGGAGGAGTTCCTCGCCGCGCTGCACGTCGGCGTCGTCAGCGTGAACGCCGAAGGTCGGGGCCCGCTCACGATGCCGATCTGGTATTCGTACCAGCCCGGCGGCCTTGTGAGCTTCATCACGGGCAAAGCGTCGCGTAAAGGCGTCCTCATCGAGCGCGAGGGGCGACTGAGCCTGTGTGCGCAAACCGAGGCTGCTCCTTATCAATACGTCAGCGTCGAAGGCCCGGTGGTCGCGGTCGAGGACGAGGTGGATCCCGAAGAGCGGAAGGCGATCGCGTACCGGTACCTCGGGCAGGAGTTCGGTGACGCCTATCTCGCCGCCACCGAGGCCGACGTCGGGGGAAGCGTCGTCATCAGGATGCGCCCCGAGCACTGGCTGACAGTCGACTACTCGAAAGAGTTCGGGTGAGGAAGCAGGACACCGCGTGGTTCGCGTCGGTGGCCACGGGAGTCGCGGCCGGTGGTGCGCTCGTACGGCGACGGCTTGCCTTGGCCACCGTGCTGGCGCTCGGCGCTGCGGGCCTGGGTGTGGCGACCCGCCGGTGGAGCCGCGGCGCGCGGGCCCCGTTTCCTTCCTCCTTGCGCTGGATCCTCGCGTTGCCGCATCCGATCTCGCCCGGTTTGGTTCGGCGGGGGATCGAGCCTGCGGCGGGTGACCGTGTGCTCGAGATCGGCCCGGGGACTGGCCGCCATGCGGTGCAGGTGGCCCACTGGATCGCGCCGACGGGAACACTCGACATCTTCGACATTCAGGAGGACATGCTCGACGCCGTGATGCACAGGGGATTCGACGAAGGACTGTCGAACATCATCCCGTCGCGTGGGCAGGCCGGCGAGCAGCTGCCGTACCCGGACGGACGCTTCGACGCCGCGTACCTCGTGACCGTGATCGGCGAAATCCCCGACCCCGACGTCGCGCTTCGTGAGCTGCATCGCGTCCTGCGACCGGGCGGCCGGCTCGCGGTCGGCGAGGTCGTGCTCGACCCGGACTACACGACGCTCCGAGAACTTCGCTCACGTGCCGAGGCGTGTGGGTTCCGGTTCGTGCGGCGCGAGGGCTCGCCGTTCGCTTACGTCGCCCGCTTCGAGGCCGCCTGATCGCTCGCCGTCACGACGCGCGTTGCGGCGTGTTGCCCGAGACCCAGGCCATGTCCGCGTAGCGCTCGCCCGACACTGCATCCGTCGACGCAACCGCCTCGAGCTCCGCGATGTCGTCCGCAGTCAGCTCCACCTCGAGGGCGCCGACGTTCTCCTCGAGGTAGGTGCGCCGCTTCGTGCCCGGGATGGGCACGACGTCGTCGCCCTGGGCTTCCACCCAGGCCAGCGCGAGCTGCCCCGGCGTCACGCCCTTCTCGTCCGCGATCGTGCGCACCCGCTCGACAACTTCCGCGTTGCGGTCGAAGTTCTCGCCCTGGAACCGGGGAGAGCCGCGCCGGAAGTCGCCACGGGACAGGTCGTCGGCGCTGGTCACCCGACCGGTCAGGAAGCCGCGCCCGAGCGGGCTGTACGGCACGATCCCGATCCCGAACCCCCGGGCCGTGGCGAGCACCTCGTGCTCGATGTCGCGGCTCCACAGCGACCACTCGCTCTGCAGCGCGCTGATCGGGTGCACGGCCTGTGCTCGGCGGATTGTGTCGGGCGCGGCTTCCGACAGGCCGAGGTGCCGCACCTTTCCCTCTGCCACCAGCTCCGCCATGGCCCCGACCGTCTCTTCGATGGCGACGCCCGGATCGGCGCGGTGCTGGTAATAGAGATCGATGTGGTCGACGCCGAGGCGCTCCAGCGACGCGTCGCACGCGTTGCGCACGTAGTCCGGCCGGCCGTTCACGGTCCGCAGGCCGGAAGCGTCGGTGCGCACGATCCCGAACTTCGTGCCCAGCACGACCTCGTCCCGGCGCCCGGCGATGGCCCGCCCGACGAGCTGCTCGTTGTGCCCGAGGCCGTACACATCGGCGGTGTCCAGGAAGTTGAGGCCGAGCTCGAGGGCACGGTGGATGGTCGCGACACCCTCGTCATCGTCGGCGGGGCCGTACACCCCGCTCATGCTCATGCACCCGAGCCCCTGTGCCGAGACCACGAGACCCTGACCGAGGGAACGCGTCGCGACCGTCATGCGTCGGAAGCTACCCGACAAATCAGGGCATCGAATCCGCCGCACCCGAGATACTCGGGTCGTGACCGACACGCACCGCAAGACGGTTCGGGACGGGTACGACACGATCGCCGAGCGGTATCTCGACGAGCGCGTGACGGGCGGCGACATGCTGCTGCTCCCCGAGCTCGTGTCTCGCCTGGCCCCCCACGACGCCGTGCTCGACGCCGGGTGCGGCGCCGGCGTGCCTGTGATGCCCCGGCTCGTCCGCGCCGGCCTCCGCCCGGTCGGCCTCGATCTCTCGAGGACCCAGCTCGGGCTGGCGCAGTCGCTGGTCGCCGGCACCGACCTCGTCCAAGCCGACCTGGCCGCCCTGCCGTTCCGGGGCGGCAGCTTCGCGGGCGTCGTCTCCTTCTACTCCGTGATCCACGTACCTCGTTCCGATCACCCGACGGTGTTCGCGGAGTTTCGACGGGTCGTGCGGCAGGGCGGGATCGCCCTCGTCTGCCTCGGCGCCGGTGACCTGCCCGAGGACGACGACGGCGAGAGCTGGCTCGGCACCCGCATGTTCTGGAGTCACTTCGACGCTCGCACCAACCTCGAGCTGCTCGCCGAAGTGGGATTCGAGATCCTTCGCCACGAGATCGTCCCCGACCCCATGAGCCACGGCCGCCACCTCTTCGCCCTCGTGAGGCGGGCGTGACGATGACCCGGACCGACTACGAGGGCTGGATGGCCACCGCGTACGACGCGGGCCGGGCGTTGACGCCGGCGGCGGTCACCACCTGGCGCGACGCGGCGACACCATTCCTGCGTGACGGCAACGGGCGGTTGCTCGACCTCGGCGCGGGTACCGGACGCTTCTCGGCGCTGCTGGCCGAGTGGGCATGCGGCACGGTGGTCGCGGTCGAGCCCGCGCTCGCAATGGCGAGGCAGGCCAAGGACAAGGAGCAGGCCGACGTCGACGTGGTGAACGGCCGCGCCGAGTCGATCCCCCTGCGTGACCATTCCGTCCGGGCGGCGTGGCTGTCGAACGTGATTCACCACGTCGACGACCTGGACACGGCAGCGTCACAGCTCGGCCGGGTGCTGCAGCGCGGCGGTCGTGTCCTGCTTCGAGGCGCGCTCGGGATCGAGGGCATGACACGTCCAGGGAGCGCCGACGCTCGGATCCTTCAATACTTCCCGTCCGCGCTGAAGTACGCGAGAGCATTCCCCGGCCGTCGACGAGTCCTCGACGCGTTCGGTCGAGCGCGCTTTTCGGAGGAGGCGACAGTGACGGTGGCGCAGGTCACTGCTCCGAGTCTGCGGTCGTTCTCCGAGCGCATCCGCACCCGCGCCAATTCGGTACTCGCGCAGCTCGACGACGATGACTTCGCAGCTGGCCTGGCAGCGCTCGAACGCGACGCGGCGCTCGAGGCGTCCCCGCAGCCGGTGGTGGATCATCTGGACCTCGTCGTTCTGCGGGCGGGCGCGGATTGAGGAGACACTGGTAGAGGACGGAGGAGGTCGGCGATGACGAGGACGCAGGCGTTCGTGTTCGAGAAGGTGGCCGTGCTCGTCTTTCCCTGGCACGAGCCGATGCAGCCGCCCGAACGGGGTGCCCGGATCGAGGTGCGCCTTCTCGCCGACGAGCCGCCCCGCGGGACGCGCTTCGCCGCCCAGCGCGTTGTGATCGACCAGCCCGTCTTCCGCGCCGATCTGTTCGATCAGACCGACGGTCCACCCGGGAACCTGCGCAGCGCGCATTTCCATCCCCGCTTCGACGGTGTCGAGCCGTGTGAGCGCCAGTGGCGCGACGACGTCAAGGTCGACCCGACGGGTTGGCTCGGCGCGCAGCTCGGTGCCCTCCGCCAACTGCTCGAGCAGTCAGGGGTCGACGCCGGCGACGGCGCGGCGCTCGACCGGGACGCCGCCGCGCTGCGCGATGCGGTCCCGGACGTGGTGGCCGCGGTCGAGGCGACCTGGGCCGACGTCCGTTCGGATTGAGCGGCTACGCCGGGCAGTACCCCAGTTGGATCGGCGGGATTCCCCGCAGGCAGAGCGGCGGAACAGGAATCGCGCTCGACGTCCGGGTTTTAGCCGAGCGTCTTCTCCGGGTGGCGACCGTCGACATGGCCCATGAACGGCGGGTGGATGCTGTAGCCGAGGAGCTGCCGCAGGCGCGGGGGCAGGTCCCGCGCCATCTCGGGCGGGACCGCGAGCAGGTAGCTCTCTTGCTGCCGCGCCCACGCCACCACGTACTGGATCGACACCCCGAGCCGGAACCCGTCGGTGGTGTTCGCGCCGCCGGCGTGCCACAGCGTGCCGGGGTAGATGGCCACCGAGCCCGCAGGCATCTCGAGCGAGACGAGCTCGACGGACGGGTCGGGTCGGCCGTCGCCCCAATGCGTGCTGCCGGGCGCGATGAGTGTGCCGCCGTTCTCGGCGGTGAAGTCGTCGATCGCCCACAGCGTGCTGAGCGACAGCGGCCGCCGAGGGCGCGGGAGCCCGTAGTAGAAGGCCTCGTCGTAGTGGAGGTCCTGGGCCGTCTCGCCCGGGCCGAGGTTGATGGCCAGCGCTGCGGTGAGGAGGAAGTTCGGGCCGAGGATCGCGCCCGCGACGTCGAGGACCCGCTCGTCCTCGATGAGCCGGTCGAAGGCCCGCGACTTCGCCGGCAGGCTGTAGACGCGCTTGGTCTGGAAGCCCTCGAAGTCGTTGCGCCCGAACGGGCCCTCACCGAGGTGCGGCGCCAGCGCCTCCCGGACGGCTTCGACGTCCGCCGGTGACAGCGCGTTCTCGAGCACCGCGTAGCCCTGGTCCTCGATGACGTCGACGAGCGCGTTGGGCACTCCGTGCACGGGCATGTCGCCCTGGGTGGTCCGCATCACCGCCGTCACCTCTCCTCCTTCTGCGATGCCCAGCTCGGCGCGGAGCCGGTCGGCCAGCTGCGCGACGAATGCGGGTCGCGGCCGGGCGGCGTCGTCCGTGTGACGCAGCGCCTCGAGCGGATCAGTCATGACCGCCTCCTTCCAGGTACACGCGGCGGTACGCCGCCCGCGCCCGGACGAGCAGTGCTTCCGTCGCGCTGGGCGTGCGGTCGAGCAGGTCGGCGACCTCGGCCACCGGGAGGCCGTCCACGTAGCGGAGGGTGAGCGCGAGCCGGTGGTGCGGACCGAGCGCGGCGAGCACCTCGCCCGCGCGCAGCTGGTCGAGGTGGACGTCCCACGGGTCGTTCTCAGGCTCATGGTCCAACTCGAGAGCGTCCTGCAGACGGTCCTCTCGGGCGCGCCGGCGCCAGTGGTCGGCCAACTTGTGCCGGGCGACGCCGATCACCCACGGGACGTCGAGCGGCGCGGGGCGGCCCTCCTCGAGGTTCCGCACCGCGGCGAGGAAGGTCTCGGACGTGAGGTCCTCGGCGGTCGCCGAGTCGCCGCACCGGTGCAGGAAGTACCCGTACACCTCGGGCACGGCCTCCAGGTAGAAGGAGAGGAACGCCGCGCCGCGATCCGGTTCGGACACCCCCGACCCCTCGCTCACGGCCGCCTCCGGCCAGTCACCCACGTCCCCATCATCGCTCCGAGACGCCGATTCCCTACGGGCTCGGCGGCGAATTCGATCCGAGGACGTCAGAGCTTCCGCAGCCGGACCGCCCGCACGGAGTGATCGGGCGCCTTCTCGAGGATGAGCTGGGCCCGCTCGCGGGTCGGGAGGATGTTCTCGTGCAGGTTCAGGCCGTTGATCGAGCGCCAGATGCTGCGTGCAACCTGAGTCGCCTCGTCTTCTGACAGCGCCGCGAAGTGGTGGAAGAACGATCGCTCGTCGGCGAACGCGGTCTCGCGCAGCGTGAGGAACCGCTCGAGATACCACTGCTCGATGTCGGACTCGACCGCGTCGACATAGATGGAGAAGTCGAAGAAGTCCGACACGAACAGCTGCGGCGGGCGACCGGCACGGCCGTCCCCGGTCTGCAGGACGGTCAGTCCCTCGAGGATCACGATGTCGGGCTGGCGGACGACCTGCTCCTCACCCGGCACGATGTCGTACGTGAGGTGCGAGTAGACCGGCGCGCTCACCTCGGCGCGGCCCGATTTCACGTCGACGAGGAAGCGCACGAGCCGGCGGAGGTCGTAGCTCTCCGGGAACCCCTTGCGGTCCATGATGGCGCGCTCTTCGAGCACGCGGTTCGGGAACAGGAAGCCGTCGGTCGTCACGAGGTCGACCTGCGGATGATCGGGCCATCGCGCGAGCAACGCCTGCAGGATGCGGGCCGTCGTGCTCTTGCCGACGGCGACGCTTCCGGCGATCGCGATGACGTAGGGGACCTTCGCCGCGGGACTGCCGAGGAACGTGTCGCTGACGCGGTGCAGGTTCTGGCTCGCGGCGACGTACAGGTTCAGCAGCCGCGAGAGCGGGAGATAGATGTCGGCGACCTCGTCGAGTGAGATGCGCTCGTTGATGCCTCGCAGATGGGCGAGGTCCCCTTCGGTGAGCGTGAGTGGCGTGGCTGCGCGCAGCCGAGCCCATTCGTCGCGGGTGAACCGGACGTACGGCGAGAGCTGCTCAGGTGTCACGCGGGTACGTCCATGCCGGGCAACCCGGCCAGCTGCGGCACCCGCGCCCGCAGGTCGTCGCGGTCGCGGGCGGTGAGCGTGACATGGCCGACCTTGCGACCGGGTCGCGGCGCCTTGCCGTAGTCGTGGAAGTGCGCACCCGAGATCGCAAGGACCGTTCCGGCGTCGGGCAGCGCGCCGATGCAATTGACCATTGCGCTGACGCC
>WNFV01002318.1_pt1 | contig 25429 bp, 24 predicted proteins | sample 5400101 | NCBI WGS metagenome assembly WNFV01 (sample SAMN13153361, study PRJNA577476) | soil metagenome | isolation source: 115 cm soil or saprolite under grassland replicate 1 | place: USA:California | collected 2016-06-15
CGCAGATCAACGGCGATCAATACGCGCCGCAGAAGCTCAATCTTCCCGAGGCGCATCGGCTGGCGACCGGCAACAGGGTCCTGATCGCGGTGATCGATTCCGAGGTCGATGCGTCGCACCCCGACCTCGCCGGCGCCATCACCGCCAAGTTCGATGCGACCGACAAGGAGAAACCACACGCACACGGCACCGGCATGGCGGGCGCGATCGCGGGGCGGCGCACCGTGCTGGGGACGGCCCCGCAAGTCGGGCTGCTGACGGTGAATGCGTTCACGACCCGCGCGAACGAGACGGAAGGGACCACGTTCCACATCCTCAAAGGGCTCGATTGGGCCGCCACACAGGGCGCGCGCGTCGTCAACATGAGCTTTGCGGGCCCGGCCGATCCTCGTCTGCAGGACGCGCTGCTCAAGGCCAACAGGAAGGGAATCGTGCTGATCGCGGCCGCCGGCAATGCCGGTCCGAATTCTAAGCCGCTGTTTCCCGCTGCCGATCCGAACGTGATCGCGGTGACGGCCACCGACATCGACGACGGGCTGTTCTCGGGCGCCAATCGTGGAAAGCACATCGCCGTCGCGGCGCCCGGCGTCGAGGTCCTGGTGCCGGCGCCGGATGGCGCCTATCAATTCACCACCGGCACGTCGGTGGCGGCCGCGGAGGTGAGCGGCGTTGCGGCCTTGCTGATCGAGCGCAATCCTTCACTCAAGCCCGCCGACGTCCGCCGGATCCTCACGAGCACCGCCAAGGACCTCGGTCCCAAGGGCCACGATCCGGGCTTCGGCGCAGGTCTTGTCAACGCGTTCAAGGCCGTCACCGCCGCCGGCACTGGCGGCCGATCGCAGCCTGGATTCTGACGTTCGCGAGTTACGGCACTGGCCTACGACGCGACCTTGATCAGAACACCCGCCGCATTCGGGATCTCGACGTCGATCTCGAGCGTCGAGACGGTGGCGCCGCGATCCATCCGGACGTGGACGTTGTCGTGCTCGACCGTGACGTGCTTGGCGATCACCGCCAGGATCTCCTCGCGCAGAATGGCGAGCAGGTCGGATTGGCCCCGCGCCGCCCGTTCGTGGGCCAACAGGATCTGCAGCCGCTCGCGCGCAACGGGGGCGGAGCCCCGGCGCCGGAACAGATTGAACATGCTCATGCCGCTCTCCGTCCGAACAGCTTGTCGAGCAAGCCTTTCCGGTCGCTCGGGATGGTCATCGGCAGGTCTTCACCGCAAAGCCTGCGCGCGGCGTCGAGATAGGCGCGACCCGGAGCGCTCGTTGCACCGCTCACCGTAACCGGCGAGCCGATATTCGAGGCACGCAGCACCTCCTGGCTTTCGGGAATGATGCCCAGAAGCGGCGTCGACAAGATGTCGAGCACGTCCTCGATATTGAGCATCTCGCCGCGCGCCGCGCGTTGCGCGTCGTACCGCGTGATCAGGATGTGTTTCTCGACGCGCTGGCCCTTCTCGGCCCTCTCGGTCTTGGAATCGAGGAGCCCGATGATGCGATCGGAATCGCGCACCGACGACACTTCCGGATTGGTGACGATGACGGCCTCGTCGGCATAGCGCATGGCAAGCGTGGCGCCGCGCTCGATTCCGGCCGGACTGTCGCAGATCACCCAGTCGAATTTGCCGCGCAGCTCCTTGATGACGCTGGCGACGCCCACCTCGGTCAGCGCATCCTTGTCGCGGGTCTGCGAGGCCGGCAGCAGCCACAAGGTCTCGATGCGCTTGTCGCGGATGAGCGCTTGCGAGAGCTTGGCAACGCCTTGCACTACGTTGATCAAGTCGAACACCACCCGGCGTTCCGCTCCCATCACCAGATCGAGGTTGCGCAGGCCGACGTCGAAATCGACCACCGCGACCTTCTTGCCGGCTTGCGCCAGCGCCGCGCCGAGCGCAGCGGTCGAGGTCGTCTTGCCGACGCCGCCCTTGCCGGACGTGACCACGAGCACCTTGGCCATGTTTGCCATCTCTTGCCCCTTTCAATCCAAGGCTGCTATCGACAAGACGCGATCTTCGAGCCAGCACTGCGCCGGCCGGCTGCGGAGGCTTGCGTCCATGTCCTCGGCGGTCCGGTAGTAGCCGTCGATCGCAATCAGCTCGGCTTCGTTCCTGCTGCAGAAAATCCGCGCCCGCGCGTTGCCCATGGAGCCCGCCATGGCGCGCCCGCGCAGCGCGCCGTAGACGTGAATCGATCCGCCGGCGACGACTTCGGCACCCGACGCAACCGAGCCGAGCACGGTCACGTCGCCGTAAGGGAAGATCACCGATTGGCCCGAGCGGATCGGGCTCTCGAGCAGCAGCGAGGTCGGCTCGTGGCGCGCCGGCGGCCCGGCCCCCGCAGCCTCCTCGGGCGTCTGGCGGGAACCCGGCTCGATCGCCGCGTCCCCAGCGGTCGGACGCCCGCCTTTGAGACACGGCGGCAGCGAGGGGCCGGTGAGGTCGGGGTCGACGCCTTCGAGCCCGATGATCCGGATCCCACGCTCGCCCAGGACCGCGATCAGACGCGTGATCTCGGGCTGATCGAGGCTCAGCGCGGCGAGGTCGAGAATGATGGGGCGGGCGACAAAGAAGTCCGGAGAGGTCTTGGTCCACTTGTCCAGCTCGTCGAGCCAGTCGCCGAGCGGCGGCACCGGTCCCAGCACGAACGCGATGAAGGAGCGGCCACGGAAACGGATCGCTTGCTGCGATCGAACGGGATGCGCGCTTGTCACGGCGGACCTCGGAGAGGCTTCGATTCTTACCAGTCGGTTAATCCGATTAGCGCGCTCCGCGGTTAATGAAGGGTTAACGCGGCCCAATTTGGTAGTCCGCTAGGGTGGTCGACGGCTGCCAAGGAGGGGTACGCAACCATCGGATGCATAAGCAGCCTGCGCTCACGGGCTGACACCGCGTCAGCTGCGAACCCTGCCGCCGTCCACGTTGAGCGTTTGGCCGGTGATGAAAGCGGCATCGTCGCTGGTGAGAAACGAGACCGTCCCGACCAGATCGTCGGGCACCTCGCCGCGCTTGATCGCCTGCATGGTGGCGACCGAGGCGAATTCCTCCTCCATGCTCGCCAGGCCCGCGCGTGGGCTGCGCGCCAGCGTGCCCGGCGTTCGCGTCAGGCCCGGCGAGACGGCGTTGACGGTGATGCCGTGCGGGCCGAGCTCGGATGCCAATGCCCGCGTGAAGCCGACGATCCCGCCCTTGCTGGCGACGTAATGCACGAAGCCGGTCACCACCGAGCCCAACGTGCTCGACGCCATGTTGACGACGCGCCCCCAGCCGCGCCGCTTCATGCCGGGAACGAAGGCCGCGGTGACCAGGAACAGGCCGTCGAGGTTGATCGACAGCACTCGACGCCAATCGGCGAAGGTCATCTGCTCGAACGGCTGTTGCGGAAAGATGCCCGCGCAGTTGATGAGGATGTCGCAGCGACCGAAGCGCTGCTCGACTTGGCTCGCGAGCGCGGCCACCGCGTCCGGCGACGTCACGTCGCAGCGGCAGGCGAGCGCGTCGCAGCCCGCCTGCTCGACCAGCTTCACCGTCGCGTCCGCGGGCTCGATATCGGCGATGACGATGTGCACGCCGTCTTCCGCGAGCCGCCGCGCAAAGGCCTGCCCGAGGCCGTTCGCCGCACCGGTAATGACCGCAACCTTATCGCGATGCCCCTTGCCCATTCACTCCCCCATTTGCGTGCGAAGCCGTTCTATCAGATGCTTCGTCCACGCGCACTCGCGTTGGTGCCGGGAAACGCAAATCTCACGGGGTGAAAAAATGCGGCTGAAGGACAAAGGGGCGATCGTGACCGGCAGCGTCGTCGGCGCCGATGGCGGCCAGGCGGTCGGCTATTTCCTTTCCGTTCCCGGTCGGCGGTTCTCCGGCGGCCGCATCGACTGAGCCGCAGGCGGAATGGACTCGCACCGTTGGAGGCGGTAGTCGTCTTCATGTTCAGGAACTGCCATGACCCGGCTGCCGATAACCATAGCGACATGGGACTATGATCGGGTGCGGGCTCTGGTGGACGGCCGCGTTGCGATCGAAGGCTGCGACGTCAATTACGTCACCATGCAGGTGGAAGAAATCCTGGAACGGGCCTTTTTCCATCGCGAATTCGACGTCGCCGAGATCGGGTTGAGCCCCTATTTGATCGGCTTGTCGCGCGGTATCGCTCCCTATGTGGCGATCCCGGCGTTTCTGTCGCGGATGTTTCGGCACTCCGCCATCTATGTCCGCTCCGACCGCGGTATCGACGGTCCGGCCGACCTGCGCGGCAAGCGCATCGGCGTCCCCGAATATCAGATGTCGGCGGCCCTGTGGGTGCGCGGCTTCCTGGCGGACGAATGCGGGATTGCCGCGCAGGATATCAACTGGGTGCAAGGGGGCCTCGAGACCCCCGGCCGCCGCGACAAGTTTCCGCTCAATCTGCCCGACGGCTTTCCGCTCGCATCGGCGCCAAACGGCAAGACCCTCTCATCGATGCTCGCGGAGGGCGAGCTCGATGCGGTCATCTCGGCGCGACGGCCGTCCTGCTTCGTCGCCGGCCACCGCCTGGTGCGGCGGCTATTTCCCGATTACCGCGCGGCCGAGCGGGATTACTATCGACGGTCGGGGGTGTTCCCGATCATGCACGCCGTCGGCGTCCGGCCGGATTTGCTCGAAAAGCATCCATGGCTGGCAGCCAGCGTCTACAAGGCCTTCGTGCAGGCGAAGCGGCTTGCGGAAGCGGATTTCACCGAGACAACGGCGCTCAAGATCGGGCTACCATGGGTGACCGCGGAGTATGATGCAACGCGCGAAGTGATGGGCGACGATTTCTGGTCCTACGGCGTGGAGGCCAATCGCAAGTGCTTACAGTTGATGGCACGCTATTCCTACGAGCAGGGTCTCGCCGTCCGACTGGTCCCGGTCGAGGAGATGTTCGCGCCGGGTACGTTGGGAGAGCTTCGGGTATAGGGAGACGACCATGAGCGTTCAGCTGATCTGTTGCTCGCACAGTCCGCTGATGACGACCGACGTCGAGGAGTCGGAGGAAAACGTGCATGCGGAGTTCTTCCGCGAGCTCGAGTCTTGCGCCGCCGCGCTACGCGGTTTCAATCCCGATCTGGTGGTGGTGTTCGGGCCGGATCATTTCAACGGCTTCTTCTACGAGCTGATGCCCGCGTTCTGCATCGGCACCGCCGCCGAGGGAACCAAGGATTGGCGTTTGGACGGCGGTCCGCTGCGGGTGCCCCGCGAGCTCGCGCTGTCCTGCATACGGTATTTGCAGTCGCGCGATTTCGACGTGGCGATCTCGCACCGGATGAAGGTCGATCACGGCACCACCATTCCGCTGTTCAAGCTCACCGGCGCGCTGGCGCGCTACAGCGTGCTGCCGATCTTCGTGAATTGCGCGGCCGACCCGCGGCCTTCGTTCCGGCGCGTCCGCGCTTTTGGCGAAGCCATCGGCGAGTTCCTGGCCGATCAGGATCTGCGGATCACGGTGATCGGCTCCGGCGGTCTCTCGCATGACCCGCCGACGCCACGCCTCGACGCCAGTCCACCCGAGGTGGCGCGGCGGCTGATCGTGCGGCACACGCCCACCCAGGAGGAATATGACACGCGCGAAAGCAGGGTGATCAAGGCGGCGCGCGACCTGGTGGCCGGCAAGGGGCCGTGCCTGCCGCCGAGCGAGCAATGGGACCGTGACTTCCTCGGCTCGTTTCTCAGCCACAAGCTCGAAGATTTCGACGCCATGACGGATGCGGAGATCGACCGTATCGCCGGTTTCGGCGCCCACGAGGTGCGAACCTGGGTTGCGGCCGCCGCGGTTGCGCGCAAGATGGGCAATCTGCGCACCGAGCTTCGCTACTACCACCTGGTGCCGGAATGGATCACCGGGATGGGAATCGTGGTCGGACAAGGCTGAGCCGCGTCGTTGAACGGGTCATGATCGAAAAAATCGACATCGAACGCTGCACCGGCTGCGGGATCTGCGACGCCGTTTGTCCGGCCGACGTGATTCACATGGAGGCCGTTCCGGTGGCGTCGGAAATCGCCGGCCTGACGCGCACCAAGCTGTTGCCGGTGATCAAGTTCCGCGAGCACTGCATCACCTGCTTCAGCTGCGAAATCTTTTGTCCCGAGCAGATCGTGGACGTGCACCCCTCGGTCAAGAACCGGCCGCGGCCCTGGTGAGAAGCGATGGCGAAGCTCAACGGGGTCCTGATCGAAACGGATGTGCTGGTGGTCGGCGCCGGCGCCGGCGGGCTGATCGCGGCGCTGAGCGCCAAACGCCATGGCCGCTCGGGGACCCGGGTCACCCTGCTCGATTCATGGATGATCGGCCGCACCGGCCACACCGCCTTCTCGAATGCCTGGATGATCGTCGCCTTGCCCGACGACGACATCGACGGCATCACGCGCGAGATCGTGGCCGGCAATGACGGGATCGCCGACCAGTTGCTGGTGCGCTACGTGCTCGAGCAGTCCCACGCGCGGCTCAAGGACTTCGAAGCCATCGGCATGAAGTTCCACCGCGCCGATGACGGCGACTACGCGCGACGGCCGACGCGCGGGCTCGATCTCGCCCGCGTCATGTATCCGGAGGGTGGCGGGCTCGAATATTGCTGGCGCCTGCGCCTCGCGCTCGAAGCCGAAGGGGTGCAACTGCTCGACCGCATCTTCGTGACCGGGCTCCTTCGCGGCAGCGACAACCGCATCGTCGGCGCCGCCGGCATTCACAGCCGGACCGGCGCCTTCCACGTCATCAAGGCACGCGCCACCATCGTGTGCACCAACGCAATGACGTTCCGATCGGGCTTCGTGCGCGACATCACCGGCACCGGAACGCTGCTGGCCTATCGGGCGGGTGCGGCGCTGCGCAACGCCGAGTTCAGCTATGTGCGGCCGGGCACGCCCAAATTCTATTTCGAAGGCATCACCTTCGCGATCCAGGAAGGCGCGCATTTCGTCAATGCCAAAGGCGAGGCGTTCATGCGCGAATATGAGCCGGATTGGGCGGACGAGGCCGATGTCCCGCGCATCGCCCGCGCCATGGCGCTGGAGAAGGACAAGGGCAACGATCCGCTCTATCTCGACATGTCGGCAATTCCCGCGGGCATGCGGGAGGACTTCATCCAGAGCAAAGTGAAATGGATGGACTATTTCTTCCGCAAGCTCGGATCGGAAGCGCGCACCGACATGTTCGGCAAGACGCCCTACTATGCGCTCAATCAGATGACCAAGATGGGAATCCGCACCGGTCCGGATTGCCGGGCCGATGTTCCGGGCCTGCTCGCGGCCGGGCTGGCGCAGGCCGGCTGCGCCAATCATTTCGCCGGCTTCCACATCGGACTGTGCAACGGCAACGGCTGGATGGCCGGATGCAGCGCGATCGAGGATCTCGACCAGCTGCCGCCGCCGCATCTCGACGCGGGGGCGATCCAGCTCCTGCATGACGACACGATGCAACCGTTGAAGGCGGCGGCCGCGGCCGAGTCGGACCGGATCTTGCGTGACTTGCAGGCGGTGATGTTCTCCTATGACGTCGGCATTCTCAAGAGCGCCGATCGGCTCCGGCATGCGTTGCAGAACGTCGAGGCGCTGGAGCAGCAATTCCGGGAGCTTGCGGCGCCGCACACGCACGAGCTCGTGCGCCTCAAAGAGACCGAAGCGATGCTGCTCGCCGCGCGCTTCATTCTTGAGGCTTCGCTATTCAGAACCGAATCGCGGCTCAGTCACTTCCGCGAAGATCACCCGCACCGCGACGACGAGAGCTGGCTGGTCTGGATCGATGTCTCGCCCGGCGCGGAGCAACCCCAACTGGAGAAGACACCGATTCCGACGCCGCTGTGCTCCGTCCTCGCACGTTCGGTCCGTCCGACGCGGCTCAACCAACGCCTGGCGGTCGCCGGCAACTAACCCCTGGAGGATACATGATCCGGCATGTTTTCATTCGATTTGGCTTGGCGGCGACCCTGGCCTTGCCGTGTCTCACCGTGGCGCGGGCGCAGGATTTTCCAAGCCGGCCGATCACCATCATGGTGGGCTTGGCCCCGGGCGGCATCACCGACGTGACCGCGCGCCTCTACGCAGAAGCGGTTTCGACCAGCATCGGCCAGCGGATCATCATCGAGAACCGCCAAGGCGCCGGTGGGGCGGTGGCCGCGGCGGCGGTGCAGAATGCGGCGCCGGACGGCTATACGTTGCTGGTGTTCTCCGGATCGCAGCATGCGGCCGTGCCGGCGGTGCAATCGGCGCCCTATGATCCGATCAAAGGATTTCAGTCGATCACCTTGCTGTTCGATCTCGCGGCGTTGCTCGCCGTGCCGGTCACCAGTCCGGCGAATACGGTCGCAGAGTTGCTCGACTACGGAAAGAAAAAGCCGGGCGGCCTGCTGTTCGGCTCTCCGGGCGTCGGCACCCCCTCGCATCTGCTGGCAGCCAAGATCAGCGACGCCACCAAGACCCCGATGCAATACGTGCACTATCGGGGCGGCGCTCCGATGATGGCTGACCTGGTCACCGAACGCGTCGATTTTGCGCTCGCCTCCTACACGGTCGCCAAGGGCTTCTTCATCGAGAAGAGACTGAAGGCGCTCGCGGTCGACGCGGCCGCCCGCCTGAGCGTCTTGCCGGAGGTACCGACCTTGACCGAAGCGGGACTCGGTCAGGCGAAAGTGGCGAGCTGGTTCGCGCTGGCGGCTCCGGCCGGGACACCGGCCAATATGGTGCAAAAACTGCGCGATGAGTTCATCAAGGCATCACGCGATCCCGAGCTGAAGCGGCGACTGCTGGACAACGGGACTCTCATCCACACCAGCACCTCGGAGGAGATGGCCAAGCTGCTCGCCGAGGAAGTGGAAAGCACCAATCAGCTGGTCAAATCGCTGGGGCTTCGGCAGCAGTAGCGCCGTGAAGACCGGCGGCGTTCGTGGTGGCGAAGAGTCGCACGCGAAGCTACGTTTGAGCGCCCCGCCACCCCACCCGTCGGCTTCCCGGATGCGGTCGACGAGACCGTTGCAAAGGCCGCTGCCAACGACAAGACTGACCTTGTCCGACCGGAGCTCAACGTGACTGGCTTGCCGAAGCGGATTCACATTTTCGAGGAAGGCCCGCGCGAGGGCTTCCAGATCGAGAAGGGGCCGATTCCCACCGCGCGCAAGATCGAGTTGATCGATGCGCTGTCCAGGACCGGCCTCGATCATATTCAAATCGTTTCATTCGTCGATCCGAGGCGCGTCCCGGGGATGGCCGACGCGGAAGACGTCGTGCGCGGCATCACGCCGGAGCCGGGGGTGGTCTATACCGGTCTGTGGCTGAACGACCGCGGCTTCGAGCGCGCCGTCGCGACCAAGCGCCTCGACATCAAAGGCACCATCGTCCTCTGCGGCTCGGAGACGTTTCTCAAACGCAACCAGAACCGCACCAACGCCGAGCAACTCGAAGCGCAGCGTCTGCTCGTGGAACGCTATCGGGTGCTTGGCTACAAGGTCGAGCGCGGGACGATCATGGCGGCCTTCGGCTGCAATTTCGAAGGCGATGTTCCCGCTGCGCGGATCGTCGAGCTCACCGGCCAAATCCTCGATGTCGCCGACCGACACGGGGTCGAGCTCGATTATCTGACGCTGGCCGATACCATGGCCTGGGCCACTCCGGAGGCGATCAAGCGCGTGGTCGGCGCCGTGCGGGAAAAGTTTCCCGAGCTCGAGCTGGCGCTTCATCTCCATGACACGCGCGGCATGGGGGTGGCGAATGCTTACGCGGGAATCGAGATGGGAATCACGCGGTTCGACGCCGCGGTCGCCGGCCTCGGCGGATGTCCTTTTGCCGGCCATGCTGCGGCCGCCGGCAACGTCTGCACCGAGGATCTCGTGTTCATGTGCAACGAAATGGGCGTCGAGACCGGCATCGATCTGGAAGCCCTGATCGATTGCGCGCGGCTTGCCGAGGACATCGTCGGCCACCCGTTGCCCGGCTCGATTATGAAGGGGGGCAGCTTGAAGCCGTTGCGCGCCCGGGCAGCGCAGGCTCCGTAGCGCGCGGGGTTTCGGCAGGACCTTACACCGGGAGCTCTTGAAAATCGGTGGAGAAGGAGTGCATCCGGCGCGCGCCGTCGTCGGTGATGACGATGGTCTCGGCGAAGACGCAGCCGGTTTCGCCGTTGTGCCATTTCGGATCGAACAGGTCGATATTCATCGCGAACACCATGCCCGCGCGGAACTCGTCGCCGATCGCCTTGAGCGCCCCCTCGTCGGCACGCAAGGCGTGGTGGCGGTAGCGCGGATATTCCAACGACGCGAGGCCGTGGCCATGGATGCCGGCTTCGCAGATGCCGAAGCCGCTCCCCTCGATCGTGTCGCGGACGGCGTCCATGGCTTCGGAAATTTTGCGGCCGGGGCGGAACAGGTCGAGCCCGCGCCGATAGGCGGCGAGACAGGCGTCATAGATGTCGAGATAGCGCGCCTCCGGCTTGCCGAGGCAGAACGTCCGCTCGACATGCGTGAAGTAACCGCCGAATTTCGGATGCATCTCGCAGATGATCATGTCGCCCTTCTCCAGGCGACGGGTGGTCGGCACGCGAAACGGATGCGGATAGGGGTGCTTGTCGGCCGCCCAGAGAAACAGCGTCGGCTCCTCGCCGCCGTTGGCCACCATGGCTTCCATCATCCGCGCATAGACCTCGCACTCCTTGACGCCCGGGCGAGCCGTGTCGCGGCAGGCCTGCAACATCAGATCGCCGAGCGCCGCGGCCTTGTCGAGAATCGCGATCTCCTCTGGGCTCTTCACGGTGCGGATCTTTTCCAACATGTCTTCGAGATTGACGATCTTCAGGCCCGGCAGGCGCTGTTGCAGCCGGACGTACATGCTGTGCGGCACCCAGCCGTCCGGATCGAGGGGGCCGGCGAGCCCGTCGATCCCGACCTTGGCGCCGGTCAACTTCAGCTCCGTGAGCCGGTCGGCAACGCTGTCGGCGAAGGTCCCACGCTTGGGTCGGACGTCGGCGACCCAATCCTGCGCGCCGCGCCAGTAGTTGGTGAACACCGGCGAATAGATGAAGGAGGTCGGTTCACCCTCTGCTGGAAAGACCAGGACGTTGAACTCCGCATTGCCGCCGATCGGGCAGAGGTAGCGGGCGTTGGCGATGTTGAAGTCCCACATCGCCGGCCAGCCGCACAGGATGAGGCAATCGAGGCCCCTCGCCGCCATCTCCTTGCGGACCGCGGCCCAGCGCCGGTCGCGCTCGTTGCGCGACGGCGTCGGATACTCCACCAGCTTGCGCATGGCCCACGTCCTCTATTCCGGTTGTGTCAGAAGCCCATTCGCTTGAGAGACTGGAGATAGTCGGCGATCCCCCGCTCGAGGTCGTATTCGGGCCGGTATCCGAGCTCCTCGCGGGCGCGCGAAATGTCGTAGATGCCGGTCGCCGGATAAGGAAAGTTGAAAAAGTTCAAGCCCGGGCCGATCTCCATCACCGCATTGGGAATGTGGCGCCGAATGACGGCCTCGAAGTCGCGCAACGTGGCGCCGACGCCGGTCCCGATATTGAAGACCCGGTGCTTGAGCTTTCCGGCGACGGTCGCAAGATAGATGCCGTTCGCCGAATCCTTGTTGTAGATGAAGTCGTCCTGCTCGTCGCCGCCCTGCTCGATGCGGAACGGCAGACCGCGCGCCGGATTCTCGACGATGCGGCTGGTGACGCCCATGGCGCCGTGCCGCGCCGTCTTGCCGGGGCCGTAGGTGGACGCGAACCGGAGCACCACCACCTCGATCCCCATATTGGCGTCGTAGTAGATGCCGACGTTCTCGCCCATGAGCTTCGCCGAGTCGTAGATCCGCTTCGGATTCTTCGGCATGTCCTCGGGCATGGGCTTGTAGGTCGGATGACCATATTCGCCGAGAACCGGGCCGTAGACGCCCTTGGCGCTGGTGAACACCACCCGCGTCACGTCGAAGGCGCGCGCCGCCTCCAGCACGTTCACGACGCCCATCACGTTGACCTGGACGCTGAGCGCCGGATTGGCGGCGGAGACCGCACCGACGAAGGCGGCCGTGTGCACCACATGGGTCACCCGATGCGCCTTGATGGCCTGCAGCAGGCGCGGCATGTCGAGCACGTCGCCCAATTCGATATCGACCTTGTCGACGATATCGCCGATTAGGCTTTCGTCCCGGTGGCGCGCGAAGATGACCGGCCGGTGGCCCTCCTCGACGAATTTGCGGCTCGTCTCGGCGCCGATGACACCCATCCCGCCGGTGATCAGGACCTTCACGCTCTGGCTCCCCATCGTTGTCGATCGCGGCGCAGCCGAGGCCCACTGCGCACCCTTCGGAACGGTCGCGGTAGCCGGCTCCATCCGGACCGCGGGTCGCATCCATTTTAACGGATAATGTCGGTCTTTTATTAACCAGAACAGGAGCTTGCTGACGAATTTAAGGTGATCCAAACCGCCGATCGGTACGCTGCACACGGGGTATTAACAATGAAATGTGCGGCGATGAATTTGCACATCCTCCGGTTGCCGAAGCTCATAGCGGAGCGGCGAAGCACCGCTATCTTGGGCATGACGATCATCGTCATGCTCTGGGCGGGCATCATCATGAAATATTTCGAGAGCACCGGCAACGACCGTAGAGAGGCCGAACGAACGAATCATAATTTCGCGATGCTGTTCGAGGAGAACGTGCTTCGCTCGATCGGCGAGATCGATAAGGCTCTGCTCTACCTGCGGCGAACCGTCGAGACGCGCAACGCGTCGGCTGACTACCATAGCATGGTGCAATCAACGGACGTGCTGAGCGAGATCATCGTCCAGGCCGCCATCGTCGATAACAAGGGCATCATCCGCTGGTCCAACGCCCGTTCGGAGTCCAGTCCGGCGATCAGCGTCGCCGACAGGGAGCACATCAAGGTTCAACTCAACAGCAACGAGGACAACCTCTTCATCAGCAAGCCCGTCGTCGGCCGCGCCAGCGGCCACTGGTCGGTGCAGTTCACACGGCGCTTCTTGAACAGGGACGGCACCATCGGCGGCGTCGTGGTGGCTTCGCTCAATCCCGCACACTTTACGGCGTTCTACGACAAGATCGACCTCGGCTCGTCCGGCTCGATCTCCATGATCGGCAGCGACGGCGTGATCCGATCGAGCGGCGGCAACGCCACCGAACGCTTCAAGCTGGGTCAGGATATCAGCGGCACCACATTATCTCGTCACATGCAGAACGCAGGCGATGCGACGTTCGAAGACACCGAAGCCGGTACCGGCGAACCCTTGTTGGTGACCCTCCGCAAGGTTCGCAGCCACCCATTGTGGGTGAGCGTCAGCGTCAAGCAGAGCGACATATTCAAGCGCTCCTCGAGCAATCTGAGGCTGCATGCGATCGCGGGAATAATCTTGACCCTGCTGATCCTCGCCGCCATGGAGCAAATCCTGCGCACCGAGGCAAAGGCCAGGCAAAAGGCGGAGCAGCTCCAGCTCACACTGGAGAACATGAGCCAGGGCATCATGCTGGTCACCAAAGACCTGCAAATTCCGATCATCAACGGCAGATGCGGCGAGCTCCTGGATCTACCTGCCAAATTCATCGAGCACCCGCCGCGGTTCGACCAACTCGCGGAATTCCAGAGTCGCATGGGTGAATTTCGCGATTCCGCGATCGCGACCGAGCGCGCGCCCATTGAACACGCCGAGGCGAATGCCGGGTCGGTGCAGTTCACGATCTGTGAACGCAAGATGCCGAACGGAAACGTCATCGAGATTCGCAGCGGACACCTCCCCGACGGCAGCTTCGTGCAGACTTTCACTGACGTCACGAAACGATGCGAGGCGGAAGACCATGTGGCTCGGCTGGCGTCCGAAGACCCCCTGACCGGTCTCCCGAACCGGCGCGTGTTCCGATCCACGCTCGATCAGTTGAGCCGACGACAGCGCCCGGCAACGGATGATACCCGGCAGCGAGTGGAATTTGCCGTCCTGTTTCTCGACCTCGATCGTTTCAAAGTCGTCAACGACACGCTCGGCCATCGGGTCGGCGATCTGCTGCTGCAGGAAGTCGCGAGGCGGCTGAAGACAGTACTGCAGGCGACCGACGTTCTGGCCCGACTCGGCGGCGACGAATTCGCAGTCGTGGTGCCTTGCGTCGAATCCCGTTCCGCGCTCGAGGCGCTGGCGAATTGCCTCACCGAGACGATCAGTCATCCCTATGAGATCGACGGCCACCGAATCCGCTCCAGTGTCAGCATCGGCATCGCGGTCGGGCCGCTCGACGGCGACAACGCCGACGACCTCCTCATGGCCGCCGATTTGGCGCTTTACGCGGTCAAGGCAGGCGCACGGGGCACCTATCGTTTCTATCAAAGGTCAATGAACGAGGAGATCAACGACCGGCGGCAAATCGAGATGGATCTGCGTGAGGCGATCGAAAGGAATGAGCTCGAGCTATACTATCAACCGATCATAGATTTGCGGCGCAAGGTCATAACCGGCTTCGAGGCCTTGGCAAGGTGGCGCCACCCGGCCAAAGGGATGGTGCCGCCGGCAGTGTTCATCCCGGTGGCCGAAGACAGCGGGCTGATCCTGCCGCTTGGCGCATGGGCGCTGACGGAAGCGTGCCGCAGGGCGGCGCAATGGCCCGACGATCTCAAGATCGCCGTCAACCTCTCGCCCGTGCAGTTTTCGACTCCCAACCTGTTCAACGCGATCGAAGCGATACTCGCCAAGACCGGGCTGGCGCCGCACCGCCTCGAGCTCGAAATCACCGAGCGGATTTTCATGGAGGATAGCGAGAAGACGCTCTCGACCTTGCATCAGCTGAAGCACCTCGGCGTTCGCATTTCGATGGACGACTTCGGCACCGGCTACTCGTCGCTGAGCTATCTCCGGAGCTTCCCTTACGACAAGATCAAAGTGGACCGCGCCTTCGTCTCGGATCTGGTCGAGGGCACCGAACACGTGGTGATCGTGCAAGCCGTGGTCAGCATCGCTCGCGCGCTCGGGATGACGACGACCGCCGAAGGCGTCGAAACCATCGGCCAGCAGGAGTTCCTCACGGCACTCGGCTGCGACGAGGCGCAAGGCTACCTGTTCAGCGCGCCGGTCCCGATCGACAAAGTCCCCGAGCTCATTGCCGAGTGGACGACGGTACGGAAAACGCTGGCGGCCTAGAGTCCGAAGGCCATTCTCTCGCCGGCGAGCGGTCCAGCTCCCCGCCCTTGCTTGGCTCCGTAGCATCTTCGGCGGCGGTGGACGCAGGTTGCGCCGGCCGCCGGCGCTTGGCCTCGTGCCAGAGCAGGAACAGTCCGGATGCCACGACGATGGCCGATCCGACGAGGAGCCCGATCGTCGGCACGTCGCCCCAGACGAAGAAGCCGAGCGCCAGCGCCCACACCAGCATGAGATAGTAGAACGGCGACACCGCCGTGGTCGGCGCCAACAGAAGCGCCTGCGTCCACAGATACTGCCCGATCGCCCAGGTGATGCCGCAGAGGAGAAGCATCGTGGCGTCGCTCGGCGTCGGCCAACGGAAGCCGAACAGCAGCAGGAACGAGTGGCACACCGCGACCGTGACCATCTGCCACATTAGCAGCGTGTTCGCCGACTCCGTTTTCGTCATGCCGCGCACCGCGACGGTGACGCTGCCGTACATCACCGCATTGCCGAGCGCGAACAGCGCGCCGACCGTGAGCGAGTCCCAGCCGGGATTGGTCACGATCAGAACCCCGATGAAACCGGCCAGCAGCGCGGTCCAGCGGGCGGGGCCGGCGCGCTCCTTGAGCCAGATCACCGACAGCAGCGCGGCGAACAGCGGCGCCGAGAAATTGATGGCGATGGCGCCTGCGAGCGGCATCAGCCAGAAAGCGATGACCGTGAAGGTCTGCGAGATCGACTGCGACAGACCACGCGCGATATGGTCGCGCGGCCGTCGCGTGGCGAACACCGACAGGCCGGTGAACGGCAGAACGACCGCGGCGCAGACCGCGAGCGAAGAAAACGAGCGGAAGAACATCACCTCGCCAACCGGATAGATCGCGACCTGCCACTTCGCGATCGCGCTCGACAGCGCGAACAGCACGGTCGCTCCGATCATGAAAAGAATGCCGCGCGGCACGTCGTCCTTGTGCGTCGCAGCTGTCACGGTCCGGGTGCTCTGTTGCATGGCGCCGGTTGCAGCGAGATCGGTCTTCATGAGCTCTCCTGACACGGGGAGCTTGTGCCGTTCGGGTCGAAGGAGCGGCGGCGGTTCGGCTACATGATCCAGCTATGCGCGTCGACGACCCCGCTGACGAGATTGCAATCCAAGAGCCTTGGAGCGACCTCTGCATCGGTCCGCGCGACCGGCACGATCCGGTCATAGATTGCATCGATCTCGGCGATGAGCGCACGGCGCAGCGCTTGCGCGGCCTCGACGGTGACGGGCTCGAAGGCGATTTTTCCGCCGATCGGCAGCCGACCGAGCGCCGGCAGGTCCGCCGAGATGACGGTCGCGATCTTGGGATAGCCTCCGGTCGTCTGACGGTCCACCAGCAGCACGATCGGCTGTCCGCTTCCCGGCACTTGGATCGAACCCGGTGCAATCCCGTCGGAGGTGAAATCCAAGCTGCGGGAGTGAACGAGCTTTCGGCCGTTGATCCGCATCCCCATGCGGTCGGAGCCCTCGGAGACGATGAACTCGCTGTCGAAAAACGACGCGATTTCGCGGTCGGAGAAATAGTCGCTCTGCGGGCCGGCGATCGCACGAAACCGCGTCGGCGGGCTGAGATCGAAGCCATCGAGCCGGCAGTCGTCGCGATCGCTGGCCGTGGCACGGCGCAACGGCAGTCGGTCATCTGCCACGAGCGCACGCCCCTGCCAGCCGCCGAAGCCGCCGCGGAGATAGGTCGACACGCTGCCGAGCACCGGCTGGATGTCGAAGCCGCCCTCGACCGCCACATAGAGCACGGCACCGCCCGAGAGCGAGCCGATCCTGACGATGTCGCCGCGCGAGAGGCGGATGCTTCGCATGCCTTCGATACGCTCGCCGCTGGGCGCGTCTTTGTCGGTGAGGATCTCGATCGGGGCCGGCGCCCCCACGAAGGAAAGCCGCACGTCGTCGGCATCGACCTCGAGGGTGGGCCCGACATAGGCCACTTCGAGAGCCCCGGTCCCAGGTGGGTTGCCCACCAGCGCGTTGGCCGCGCGCAGGCTTATGGGATCGAGTGCGCCGCTCACCGGGATACCCAGCCGCTGATGGCCGGGCCGTCCGAGATCCTGAACCGTAGTCAACAGTCCGGGTGCAAGGACGCGCAACGCCGGATTCATGCCGCCGCCCCTGCGGTCTGGTCGACCGGTAATATCGTCAGAGCTCCGGCGGCAGCCCGCGCCGACAGGTTCTCGTATTCACGCAGCGATACCGGCACGAAACTCACCTTGTCGCCGGGGTCGACCAGGGCCGCTGGCCGGGGTCGCCGTTGCAGAAACGGGACCGGCGATCGGCCGATCAGATGCCATCCCGCGGGAGTTTCCAGCGGATAAACGCAGGTCATGGTCGAGGCGATTGCCAGCGAGCCGGCCGGAACCTTCAACCGCGGCGTCTCTCGCCGCGGCAGCACAAGCTCAGCCGGTACGTCGCCCAGATAGGCCATGCCCGGCATGAAGCCGAGCATATAGACGTGGTAGACCGTCGCGCTGTGGCACTCCACGACCTGAGCCGGCGAGAGGCCGGTCCGCGCTGCCACATCGGTGAGGTCGGGCGCAATGAGCTCGTCGTAGCAGGCGGGCAGGCGCCAGGTGCGGCCGGTTTCTTCGGTTGCCGCGAGCCCCTGCATGAGCTCGACGATGCGGGCGGTGAGCGCGGCTGTCGGAAGCGCGAGAGGATCGTAATAGACCATCAGCGAGCGGAACGTCGGCACCGTCTCGACAATGCCGTCGAGCTCAAGGTCGTTGAGGCGCCGGGCCAACGCCAGAACCCACGTGCTGAGCTGCCGGTCGATGTGATCGCCGAACTCGACAACCAACGCCGTGTCCCCGGCGGGCAGCACTTTGTACTCTGGCATGGTGAGGAGAACGCCGCTCATTAACCGGATGTTAATAATAATTAACAACTGACTAATCGTCAATTTTTATGGGCGCTAACCATAGTTTAAACAAGTATTAAGGTTACTGATGGGCCAGTACTGAATCTAATCTACAATTCATCCCTGCGGTTAGGGCTCGCCTACTGAAAATCGCGACAAGCCGATGACAAGTGGCCATGTTCGTTGACTTTCCACTCACCTGCCAGCTCGACTCCGTCGCATACGGGATATCGTAGCGCGTCCTGCTCCCGTTCAGGTCGGCGCGCGCTCGATGCCGCCATCGAATTCATCGCTGCAAAACGGCCCACCCTGATACCAGTCGCCGATCGGATCGGCGGGCAGCTTGGCGTCGGCGGCGAGCGCCGCGGCGCTATGGTCCTCGGAATGGCCCTGCGGCCGGTAGCCGAAGCGGAACGCCGCGCTGTTGTCCCACCAGCCGCGCGCATTGTCGGACGCGCCGTAGAAAATTTCGTAGCGGATGTCCGGGTGCTCAAGCCCGATGCGGATCAGCTGCACCAGGTCTTCGGGCATCAGCCAGATCGCGAGCCGGCGCTTGTCGGCCGGCGTATCGGTGACATTACCGATACGCAGACAGGTGACCCGCAGCCCGTGCTTGTAGGCGTAAAGCGCGGCCAGCGCCTCGCCGAAGGCTTTGCTGGCGCCGTAGCGGGAGTCGGGTCGGACCGGCGCTTCGACACCGATGCGGCGCTGCCGCGGATAGAAGCCGACCGCATGGTTCGATGACGCGAACACGATCCGCTCGACGCCGCGGCGGCGCGCGGCCTCGAACAGGTTGTAGCAGCCGATGATGTTGGCGTTGAGGATCGTCTCCCACGGACCTTCGACAGAGAAGCCGCCGAGATGGACGATGCCCTGCACCCCATCCACCACGCGCTCGACCTCGCTCATCACCGCAAGATCGGCCTTGATGAAGGTCTCGGCGGGCGCGAGATCGGCGGGCGGAGCAAGGTCGCTCCAGCGGATATCGGCGTAGACGCCGCTCAGCAGCTTGCGCAGCCGGGTGCCGATGCCGCCCGATGCCCCAGTGACCAGTACCTTTTGCATGATGCTTCCGTCGCTGGCGTTATCGTGTTTGACGCGTTTTCTACGGCGAACCGGTTCCCACCCCGGATCAAATCCGGGGCAGGCTTTCGCCGGAAAACGCTATCCACCAAACCGACGCGTCACGCCTTGCCGAGCTTGGCTGCGAACGTGTGGTAGCGGTTGCGGCTGTTGAGCAGATGCCGGCGCATGGCGGCGCGCGCCTGCGCGACGGCACCGCTGCGGATCGCCTGCACGATCTCGCGGTGCTCCTTCTGGAACGTCTCGCTGTAGGCCCGCTTCGGCATTCCGGGACCTCCGCGAATGGTCTGGCGCGGAATGATCAAGCGGCCGAGATGCTCCATGAAGCGCCGAAATTGCGGATTCCCGGTCGCATCGGCGATGCTGCAATGAAGCGCGAAGTCCTGGTCGATGGCGTCCTCGCCACGCTTGAGCGCGGCGTCGACGGCGTCCAGGCAATCGACGATCCGGCGGACCTGCGCCGCCGACGCCCGCTCGGCGGCGAGACCGGCGGCCTCGACCTCGATGCCGGTGCGCAACTCCATGACCTCGATCACTTCGGGCAGCGACGACAGCCCGTCGAAATCGATGCGGAACGGCCGGCGGGCGTTCTCGGGGACGAATGCGCCGACGCCCTGACGGGTGACGACCAGCCCCTCGGCGCGCAGCGCAGCCACCGCCTCGCGCACCACCGTGCGGCTCACCCCGGTCGCAGCGGTCATTGCCTGCTCGGTCGGCAGGCGCGAGCCGGGCGGCAACTTGCCGCTGGTGATGTCGGCCAGCAGCCGCGCCACCAGTTCCCCGGTGAGCGAGCGCGGCGCCGGCAACGGCCCAATCACCGAAAGCTTGCGCGTTGCTGCCTTGTCCACCTTGACACTCTGCGAGGCCGGGTCATCATATGATATGACAAGTCCCTAACACGAGCCTGCCGGGGGATCAACGCCATAGCGACGTATTGGCGCTTGGGCGATCCGAACGGCAAGACCGAAGTCACGGCAGCCATCGAGGGAGGACATCCATGGATCGCCGCACTGTGCTCCGCCTCGGCGCCTTCACGGCGCTCGGCGCATTCGCGAAGGATTTCGCTCGACCTGCGTTCGCCCAGCAGAAGCTGGTGCTGAAAGCGACCGACGTCCATCCGCTCGGCTATCCGACGGTCGAAGCGGTCGTGCGCATGGGCAAGAAGCTCGAAGCCGCGACCGGCGGCCGGCTCAGCGTGCAGATGTATCCGTCGATGCAGCTCGGCGGCGAGAAGGAGATGATCGAGCAGGCACAGGTCGGCGCGCTCGCCATGGCGCGCATCAGCGTCGGTCCGATGGGCCCGCTCGTCCCCGAGCTCAACGTCTTCAACCTGCCCTTCATGTTCCGCGACGACGCGCACATGGAAAAGGTGATCGACGGCCCGATCGGCGATGAGCTTTTGAAGAAGCTCTCCGACCATCCGACCGCCGGCCTGATCGGGCTGTGCTGGATGAACGCCGGCACCCGCAACGTCTACAACAGCAAGAAGCCGGTCCGTTCGCTCGACGACCTCAAGGGATTGAAGATCCGCATGATGGGCAACCCGGTCTTCGTCGACACCATGAACGCGCTCGGCGGCAACGGCGTCGCCATGGGCTTCGACCAGCTCATCAATGCGATGCAGACCGGCGTGGTCGACGGCGCGGAAAACAACTATCCGACCTACGCCACCGGCCAGCATTATCGCTACGCCAGATACTATTCGCTGACCGGGCACCTGATGATCCCGGAAATTCTCGTGTTCTCGAAGCGGACCTGGCAGACGCTGTCGCCGGACGACCAGGCGCTGATCGCGAAGTCCGCGAAGGAGGCGCAGCAGGAAGAGCGCAAGCTCTGGTACGAGATGGAAGACAAGTCCATCAAGCAGATCCAGGAGGCCGGCGTCGACATCATCAAGATCCTCGACAAGAAGCCGTTCCAGGACGCGGTGAAGCCGGTCTGGGACAAATACGGAGCGCAGCACGCCACGCTGATCAAGCGCATCCAGGACGTGAAGTGACGCGTCCGAGCGCGCATAGCGTTTTCCGGCGAAAGCCTGCCCCGGACTTGATCCGGGGTGGGAACCGGTTCGCCGCAGAAAACGCGTCAAACCCAAAAAGATAGGGAGCCGGCCGATCCCGAAGGGTCGTGCCGGCTTCGCTGTTGCTGTGGGGAGGGCATCATGAAGGCGCAATATATCAGGGCGATGGACGCCATTCACAACGCCTGCCTGTTCGTCGCCGGAGCGTGCCTCGTCATCATCACGGTCATCGTTCCCTACGGCGTGTTCACCCGCTACGTGCTCAACAGCGCGGCGTCATGGCCGGAGCCGATGGCGGTGCTGCTGATGATCGTCATATCCTTTCTCTCCGCCGTGGTCTGCTACCGCGAGTATCTGCACATCGGCGTCGGCGTCCTGCCGATGTTTCTCGACGAGCCCGCCAGATCGGTGCTCGGCTGGTTCCTCGAGATCTGCATGCTGGTCACCAACCTGTTCATGCTGGTGTGGGGGATCAAGCTCGTGCAGGCGACCTGGTATCAGGGCATCGCGGAATTTCCGATCGTTTCGGCCGGGATGGCGTACCTGCCGATCCCGATCGGCGGCGCGCTCACCAGCCTGTTCGTGATCGAGCGATTTCTGACCCGGAAATTCTTCCAAGAGCCCGAACCCGAGACCGTCAGCCAGATCTCGACCGAATAGCGCCGCGATCGGACCCGCGTCATGGCCATCCTCATCCTGGTCGGCGGCTTCACCGTCGTGTGCCTCCTGGGCATGCCGGTCGCTTATGCGCTCGGGATCGCCGCCATTCTCGCCGCTTTGTGGATCGACATCCCGCTCGAAGCGGTGATGCTCAAGGTTTCCGGCGGCATGAGCGGCTTCTCGCTGCTGGCGATTCCATTTTTCATCCTCTGCGGCGCGATCATGGCAGTCGGCGGCATGGCCGAGCGGCTGGTCAATCTGGCCAAGGTCTTCGTCGGCTTCATTCGCGGCGGCATGGCGCTCGTCAACATCGTCGCGTCGACGATGTTCGGCTGCATCTCGGGCTCGTCGGTCGCCGACACCGCGGCGGTCGGCGCGGTAATGATCCCGCAGATGATCAAGAACGGCTATCCCCGTCTGTTCGCGGTCAACGTCACCATCTCGGGCTCGCTGCAGCCGCTGCTGCTGCCGCCCTCCCACAACATGATCATCTATTCGATCGCCGCCGGCGGCACGATCTCGGTGGCGCACCTGTTCATGGGTGGCGTCGTGCCGGCGCTGTTGCTGGGTCTTTCCCTAATCGTGCTCGTTCTCTTCATCGCGCATCGGGAAGGCTTCCCGAAGGGCGAGGTGGTATCGCTTCGGCAGGCACTCAAAATCGCGCTGGACGCGGTCTGGGGATTGATCACGATCGCGATCATTCTGGGCGGCATCCTCAGCGGCGCCTTCACCCCGACCGAATCCGGAGCGGTCGCCTGCGTCTATGCCTTCCTGGTCACGATGTTCGTCTATCGCGACTGCAAGTGGCGCGACCTGCCGCGGCTGGTCGCGCGCGTGGTGCGCACGGTCGGCATGGTCATGATCATGATCGGGTTCTCGATCGCCTTCGGCTACATGATGGCGATCATGCAGATTCCGGCCAAGGCCACCGAATTCTTCGTCGCCATCTCCAGCGACAAGTACACGTTCCTGCTCTACATCAACGTGCTGCTGCTCCTGCTCGGCACGTTCATGGATCTCGCGCCGATGCTGCTGATCTGCACGCCGATCTTCCTGCCGGTGATCAAGACGTTCGGCATCGACCCAGTGCATTTCGGTATCATCATGATCCTCAATCTCGGCATCGGCCTGCTCACCCCGCCGGTCGGCCCGACCATGGTGGTGGGGTGCGCCATCGGCCGCGTGAGCATGGAGGCGGTGTCGCGCTCGATCCTGATCTTCTACATCCCGATGCTGGTCGTGCTGGCACTGGTGACCTACGTGCCCGAGCTTTCACTCTGGCTGCCGCGGCAGCTGATCAAATAGCGAAGTGATCAAGACATCGGCTCATCGGCGCCGCTACGCCCCAGATAGGCCGTCACCACGCGCGCATCCCGCAGGACGTCACCCGGCGGGCCTTCGGCGAGCGTGCGTCCGTAGTCGAGCACGTGAATGCGGTCGGTGAGATCGGCCACCATTTGCATGTCATGCTCGATCCAGATCATGGTGATGCCGAGCTCGTGCTTGATGCGCAGGATGAAGCGCGCCAAGTCCTCGCGCTCGTCGCGGTTGAGCCCGGCCGACGGCTCGTCGAGCATCAGCAGCGTGGGTTCGAGAGCAAGCGCGCGCGCGAAGCCGACGACCTTCTGGATGCCGAACGGCAGCCCGGCCACGGGCGCATGCCGGTAGCGTTCGAGCTCGACGAATTCGATGATGCGCTCGACCGCCTCGCGGTGGCGCAGCTCCTCACGCCGCACGCCCGGCAGGAACAGCATCTCGGCGAGCGGATTGGTGCGGATGCGGGCGTGGCGTCCGGTCAGGAGATTGTCGAGCACCGACATCTGCGGGAACAATTCGCCGTGCTGGAAGGTGCGCGCGAGGCCCAGCCGCGCAATCCGGTGCGGCTCGCGGCCGGCGATGTCTTGGCCACGAAAACGGATCTGCCCCTCGCCGCGATAAATCCCGCTCACGCAGTTGAGCACGCTGGTCTTGCCGGCGCCGTTCGGCCCGATCAGCGCGAACAGCTCGCCCGCGTTGACCGCGAGCGACACGCCGTCGAGCACCGTGAGGCCGCCGAAACGAAGCGTCAGACGGTCGATCTCCAGGTCAGCCATACCACCTCCGGCTGCGGCGATATTGCTTCACCTCGCGGTAGCTCCGTCGCTCGCCGCTGGTATGGCCGAGATAGAACTCCTGGATATCCGGGTGGCTGCGCAGCCGCTCGGCGGTGCCGTCGAGCACGATCCGGCCGTTCTCCATCACGTAGCCGTAGTCGGCGATTTCGAGCGCCACGGTCGCGCTCTGCTCGACGATCAGGATGGTGATGCCGAGCTCGCGCCGGATCTCGATGAGGCGGCGCAGCAGATCCTCGACGACGACCGGCGCCAAGCCAAGCGACAATTCGTCGACCAGCAGCAATTCGGGCCGGCACACGATGGCGCTGCCGAGCGCCAGCATCTGCCGCTCGCCGCCGGAGAGGAGACCGCCGATGCGGTTCTTGAGATCGCCGAGCTGGGGAAAGAACTGATAGACCAGCGCCTCGCGCCGCCGCCGCTCGGCACGGGTGACGCCGCGCGGAACCGGCGCGATCAGGTTCTCCGCCACCGTGAGATTGGGAAACACTTTGTCGCGCTCGGGGACCAGCACGATGCCGCGCCGGGTATTCTGGTGCGGGAGCCCGTTCTCGATGCGCTCGCCCTTGAAGACGATCGCGCCCTCGGTGACGCGCGCGTCGTCGATGCCGAGGAAGCCCGAGATCGCGCGCAAGGTCGTGGTCTTGCCGGCGCCGTTGGTTCCGAGCAGCGCGACGATCTGGCCCGCCTCGACCGCGAGCGTGATGCCCTGCACCGCGGTGATCGCGCGCTGATAGACCACTTCGAGCTTGTCGATGCCGAGCAAGGTCACCGGCGCCCTCCCGTGACCGGCCGCTGCTTGAACGGCCACAGCAGGAAATAGCTTTGGACGCGGCGCCAAATGCCGACCAGTCCCAGTGGCTCGAGGATCAGAAAGAGAATCATGACCAGGCCGAAGGCGGCATAATTCACCGCGAACAGCACGCCGGCATAGCGCTGCGCACCCGGCAAGGCGAGTAGGCCGGCCTCGATGACATAAGGGAAGACCGTGACGAAGGCCGCGCCGAGCAGCGCGCCGATGAGCGAGCCCATGCCCCCGATGATGACCATCGCGACGTATTGGATGGTGAGGAACAGTGAGAAAGCCTCGACCGACACAAAACCGCGGTAATAGGCAAACAGCGCCCCCGCCACCGCCGTGATCGCCGAGCTGATCACGAAGGCCAGAAGCTTGTAGCTCGCGATACCGATGCCGAGCGCCTCGGCGACGGTCTCGTGGGCACGAATCGCGCGCCAGGCCCGGCCGGTGCGGGCGCGCAGGAGATTGAGACACAGCAGCAATGTCAGCACCGCCGCGCTGAGCAAAATGAAGTACCAGGCGCGTCCGTCGGTAATGGAGACGCCACCGAGTTGCGGCGGATCGATGACGATCCCGGTGGAGAAGCCGCGCCTGGTCTCATACTCGCCGCCCAGATAGACCACCACGAAATGCAGCGCCAGCGTGCTCACCGCGAGATAGAGCCCACGCAGACGCAGCGACGGCAGCCCGAAGACGATTCCGAGCACGCCGCCCACCAACGCGGCCGCCGGCAGCGTGA
>WNFV01002321.1_pt1 | contig 25419 bp, 23 predicted proteins | sample 5400101 | NCBI WGS metagenome assembly WNFV01 (sample SAMN13153361, study PRJNA577476) | soil metagenome | isolation source: 115 cm soil or saprolite under grassland replicate 1 | place: USA:California | collected 2016-06-15
GCCGTTGCTATAGTGCTCGCCTCGCGCGGATGTGGCTCAGTTGGTAGAGCATCACCTTGCCAAGGTGAGGGTCGCGGGTTCGAGTCCCGTCATCCGCTCCGCCCTCGGGGGCCCGACCGCCCCGTGACGGGTCGTCGCCGGGGGTACCCTCGGAGGGCGCTCCGTGAGGAGCGACACGGCGGTGTGGCCGAGTGGTTCAGGCAAGGGTCTGCAAAACCCTGTACCCCGGTTCAATTCCGGGCACCGCCTCCACCCGGTCGCCGTTGACCACCCAAGGCCGTATGATCGGGCGAGCACGGGCGCGTAGCTCAGCGGGAGAGCGCTTCCCTGACACGGAAGAGGTCACAGGTTCAAACCCTGTCGCGCCCACTACCATTCTCGCAGGTCAAAGCGCTGGCAGCGCCGAGGCTGGAGCACCCCTGCACACCTGGGCCGCGCTGGGGCCGCGCGGCCATCCCTTGCCACCAAGCTCATTGGCCTTCGAGCGAGGCCACTCGGGCGTCAGGCTCGACAACGACCACGGAGAGTAGTCGCGAGTCCCGGCCCAGATCAGCCGCCGGCGACAAGCGACCCCAGGCCAGGCTGGCCTCCCTGGCCGGTCAGCGGCCGAGCGCGGCCGCCGCCTCAGCCCGAGCGCAACCCGGCCCAAGTCCGCGACCGACACCCTCCCCTACCGGTGGACCCACGATCTCCGCAGCGTCGCCTGCGTCCAGGCCTCCTCAGCCGTCGACGGAGCCACTCGGGCACACGGCAGGCCACACGGAACCCGACCCACTCAAGCCGTGAAGGCCCCGCTGGACCGGCGTGGTCCCAAGGGCCACGGCGGGCTGACCCGGGACGGGACGGACGCCACAGGACGGACAGGCGGACACCAGACAGCTGGACGCCGGACGGGCGGCACCAGACGGCCGGACAGGCCGGTCCTGGACGACGGAACCAGGCGACCGGACACCCGACGGTCGGACACCCGACGGTCGGACACCCGACGGTCGGACACCCGACGGCTGGACACCGGACGGCTGGACACCGGACCGGGTGGACACCCAATGGTGGACAAGGACCGGCAGCGGACGGTACGGCGGACATCTCGGCCTACCTGACCACAGCGACGCCCTACGACCGGGACACCGCCCAGAAGCTCCGCCGGGTAGGCGCCGCATGGGGCGATCAGCAACCAGGACAGCTCAGCAGACAAGAACACTGCCAGGGGGCGGGCCTGGCCACCGCCGGACCAGACCGCTGCAGTGGCACTCCGCCGTGTCCAGCCGGTGCCTTGGCGCACTGCTGTCCTCAGACGATTTCGGGTCGAGCGTAGAGCGAACGGCGACGCTTCATCCGTTATGGCGAGTGCATTCGTGGGGCTGCTGCGAGTGGTGAGCGGTGCGGCGTCGTAGGTGGGATGGAGTGACATAGGCTGAGTTGGCGGTGGTAGATGCAGCTCAAGGGAGGACAGGCCAGCACAGACACGTAGAGTGCCGGCAGGGGCGGGTTACCTCGCCCCTGCCGGCGTTTCCAAGGTCGGACCCGCGGATCGCGACTCAGCCGGTGAGCGCCGCGCAGAGCTCCGCGGCCACCTCCGGATCCTCAGGGAAGCGGAACGTGCCGTGGAAGGTCTCGTCGGGCACGAACAGCCCGGCGATGTGCACGATCACCCCATAGCCCGGAGCCGAGATGGTCAGGCTGTTGCCGAGTTCTGGGCCGCTGCCGGAGGACTCGTCGCCGGGGACGGCGTAGTAGGTCCAAAAGTTGGCGTGCTGCACCAGTGTGGCGGTCGGTCCGGCGCCCGTTGGCGACAGGCTCACGACGCTGTCGACGTCCCGAGTGACGAACCGCTTCACGAGCTTGCGGTCGTCGGCGTTGTACCAGCGGATGCCGCTGCGAACGTCGCTGCCGGTCCAGTACATGGTGCCGCAGGGCAGCTCGATGTCGAGGATCGGCTCGTTGACGGGGGTGAACTGCAGGCCGGTCTGGCAGATGATCCACTGCCCGTCAAGCCGACATTCGGCGCCGGGGGGCGGGGGTGGCTGCAGGGTGTCGGGGTCGACGAGCGGTCCGGCGGCGGCCGGCACCGCCATCCCGACGAGCCCGGCCAGCGCCAGGATGCTTGCCCCCACGAGCGCGCGCAGTCGCGCCCTTCGGCCCACGACCCCCTCCGGCGAGGCTGTCTTGGCAAACGTCACCAGCTTGCGCATCGCGGCCCTCCTTTCGACTGGATGCAGGTGTGGCCCGAGGCTAGGCGGCAACGGAGGCCGACGAAACAGGGCGAGCCCTCGGCCTGGGAGAGGGTTGCCCCTGATCTTCGGGAAGGACGGTCAGGGTGTGCCCTGTGCGCCACCGATGCGCGGTCGGCGCTCCGACCAAGGGCTAGCCCCGATGCGGCGGGGTTTGGCTCGTGCGACGATGGCCTTGTGGAGCGGACAGTCCTGATCGTGGATGATCATCCGGGGTTCCGCTCGGCCGCCCGTGCCCTGCTGGAGGCCGACGGGTTCGACGTGGTCGGGGAGGCGGCCGACGGCGAGTCCGGGCTGGCCGCCGCGGAGCGGCTGCGTCCCGGGCTGGTGCTGCTTGACATCCAGCTTCCGGATCTCGACGGCTTCGCGGTCGCCGAGCGCCTCGCGAGCTCGCAGTCACCCCCGGCGGTCGTGCTCGTCTCCAGTCGCGACAGCTCCGCGTACCGTCGGCGGCTGGCCGACAGCCCGGCCCGCGGGTTCATCCCCAAGGGTGACCTGTCGGGTGCTGCGATCGCCGCACTGGTTGGCTGAACGATGAACCGGCGCCCGTTTGGCGTCGCGGCGGCCGGACTGGCGATCGCGGTTGCCGCCGAGTCGGTGAGCTACCTGCCCGAGGAGCCCGAGTTGGCCGCCGCCGACGCCACCGTCGGCCTCGCCTTCATCGGCCTCGGCGTGGTCGCCTGGCAGCGGCGGCCGTCGAGCCGGTCTGGCCCGCTCATGGCCGCGACCGGGTTCGCCTGGTTCGCCGGCAGCTTCGCCGGGGCGGCGCTGTTCCTGCACCGGGGGCCGCTGGTCCACCTGCTGGTTGGCTATCCGCGGGGCCGGCTGCGGTCGCGCCTGGAGCGGGTCGTGGTCGCGGCGGCGTATGTCGATGGTGCGGTCTATCCCCTTGCCCGCCAGGACACGGTGACGATCGCACTGGCCCTTGTGGTCATGACCACGGTACTGGTCGGCTACCGGCGCGCCGGCGGTGCCGAGCGGCGGGCACGGGCGGCGGCGCTGGTGGCGGCTGCGGCGGTCATGTTGGTCCTGGGGCTCGGCGCCGTCGGACGGATCCTGGACGCTGGCGCTGTCGCGGCCTGGCTGTGGGCCTATCAGGCGGTGCTGGTCCTGACCGCGGTGGGCCTGTTCGCTGATCTGCTGTGGGGGCGCTGGACCCAGGCCGCCATCACCGGCCTGGTGGTGGACCTGGGTGAGCTCGAGCAGGCGGGAACGCTGCAGGCCAAGCTGGGCCGTGCTGTCGGGGATCCCTCGCTCCAGGTCGCCTACCGGCTTCCTGCATCTGACGGCTATGTCGACGAGGCCGGCCGGCCGGTGGTGCTGCCTGCTGCCGGGGCGAGCAGGAGGGTCACCTACCTGCAGGAGGGCGGCCGGCAGATCGGCGCCCTGGTCCACGACGCCGCCGTGCTGGACGACCCAGTCCTCGTCAACGCGGTGGCGGCCGCCGCCGGCGTCGCGGTCGCGAACGCCCGGCTGCAGGCGGAGGTCCGTGCGCGGGTCGCCGAGGTCCAGGCGTCCCGGCGACGGATCGTGGAGGCCGGCGATGCCGAGCGCCGCCGCTTGGAGCGGGAGCTACGCGAGGGCGCCGAGCGACGGCTCGCCCACGTCACCGAGCTGCTCGCTGACCGCGGACCGCCGTTGGCGGATCTTGGCCGGGAGCTGCAGGGCGCGCGTTCCGCCCTGACCGAGTTCGCCCGCGGCGTGCACCCGAGGACCCTGACGGAGACCGGGCTGGCCGCGGCCCTGGCCGAGCTGGGTGAGCACTCCCCCGTTCCGGTACAGGTGCGCGTCTCGGCAGAGCGGCTCCCGTCCACGGTGGAGTTGGCCGTCTACTTCGTGTGCTCGGAGGCGTTGGCCAACGTCGCCAAGCACGCCCAGGCGTCCCATGCTGCCGTCCGGGTCGAGCGCCGAGCCGGCCTGGTGGTCGTGCAGCTCGAGGACGACGGTGTCGGTGGCGCCGACCCGGCCGGCTCGGGCCTTCATGGCCTGGCCGACCGGGTCGAGGCGCTGCGGGGGCGGCTGCGGGTTGAGAGCCCGCTGGGTGGAGGGACCCAGCTCGTCGCCGAGTTCCCGCTCAGCGAACCCGATGCCAGGGCTTGACGAGATACGGTGTCGGGAGTTCGCCGAGGCGCTCGAACGTGAGCACGTCGCGGTAGAGGCTCCAGTGGGCGCTGAAGGTCTCGTCGGCGTTTGCTCCCTCGGTGAAGCGAAGGGTGACGGCCTTGCCGTCGACGGTGTCGGTGCCCGAGGTGGAGTAGCTTGCGGCGTCGTTGCGTTGGGTGAAGGTGACACGCCGGCGGTCGAACGTAAGGGTGAAGTCGCCCCAGTTATCGTCCCGCACCTCCCCGGGGCCATGCGGTGAGTTGGCGAGCTCCTCACGGGTGAAGCTGGTCCGGTAGACCCCATCGAGCGGGGTTGGCTGCTGGTCGGCCGCACCCGTGGCGGACGCCGAGGGTGCGCAGGCCGGGGCGTCGGGGGTGGCGGTGGCGCGGGACTCGTGCTTCATCGCCTGGATCCGCTGCAGCAACGACCTCGTCTCCGCGTTGGCCTCGAGCTGGTCGTAGACCGGCTGGACGGCGCGGCGCAGGCCGGCCAGGTCCCGGTCACTGGCGCGTACGAACCGAAGGCCCCGCTGGCACAGGATGTCCCGGGCCCCGTCGTTGAGCCCCTGGAAGAGATCGAGCTGCCGCGAGACCGCAACCGTGCCCGCTTGGCGCAGCGCGTCCTGCTGCGCGGCGGTCAGCGACTCGAACACCGTGCGGTTGATCACCACCGTCACCGGCCTGGGCCAGAGGGTGACGTTGGCGGTAAGGGCCTTGGCCTGCTGCTCGTAGCCGCCGCCCTTGATCCCGCCCAGATCGATATCGATCCCATCCAGGCCCCCGATCGGTCCGCCCGGGATGGTGGGGACGGGCCTGGCGCCAAGGGCCGTGAACGTCGCTTTGGCGACCTCGCCCTCGCGCACGCCCATGCGGGCCCCGCGGTAGTCCTTGGCCCGCACCAGCGGACGCGTGAGGCCCAGCGGCTTGCGCAGCTCGGTGGGCAGCACCGCCAGCCCCACCAGGCCAAGCTTGCTGGTGCCGGCCAGCATCTGGCCCGCCAGGTCGCTCTCCAGGACGCGCCGCTCCAGGGCCGGGTTGTCGATCAGCAACGGCGCCACCAGCGCCTGGAAGCTGTCCACGCCGACAGTGTCGTAGGCGCGCGCGTTGACCTTGGCCAGCTGGACCTTGCCGGCCTGGACGTCGGCAATCGTTCCCTTGTCGTAGGCGAACTCCTGGTCCCGCCAGCGGTTGGTGACCTGGATGCGGAGCGACCCGCCGGTGCGCCGCTGGACCTCGTCGATCCAGACCTCGACCTGATCGGGGCTCTGCTCGTGGTCGGCGAGGGTGAGCACGACCGGCTGCTGGGTCCTGGTGCCGCCGGCCTTGTCCACGCCCGAGCCGGAACAGGCCGCGGCAGTGAGCATGACCGCGAGGGCGGCGAGCAACGCGAACGCTCGGGTGAGCGACAGATGTCGGTGCATGGGTGCCTCCTTAGCTCGACACCCCGACGCTAGCCGGGCCCCTCTGCAGGCACATCAGGCCCGACCCCGATTCTCGCACCGCACCGATCAGGGAGAACCCTCGGCCAACACAAGGGTCTGCCCCGATACCGGCGCACGGTGTTGAGCCTGGTGGCCGCGCTTGCGACCATGAGCCCATGATCGCCGGTCAGCTTCGACTCGAGCGCGCCGCTCGGCTCGCGATGATTCCCATCGGGGTCACCCTGGGAGGGCTGTGGCTGGCAGTCTCCCACGGAGATCCAGCGTACTCGCTCGCCGGCGGCTCCCTTGCCGCTGAGTTGGCCGGACTGCTGGCCGGCTGGAGCCTGATCGGCGCCGGCCTGGCCGCCTGGGCCCGGCGCCCCACCAGCCGCTTCGGGCCGCTGGTGGTGGCGGCGGGCCTGGTGTGGTTCCTGGCGGGGTGGAACAACCCGGGCATCGGGGTGGCCCTGGCCTTCACCGCCGGCCTGCTGTCCCACGCCGCCTGCCCAGCTCTGGTTGGCCATGCGGCGCTGGTGTATCCGGACGGGGGGCTGCGGTCCCGCATGGAGCGGGTCGCCGTGACAATCGCCTATGGCGGAGCGGTGCTGGCGTTGGGGATCCTGCCCGCGCTGTTCTTCGATCCTGCTGTCACGGGCTGCGGCCAATGCCCAGCCAACCTGCTCGGCGCCGTCGACGACGCGGAAGCGTTCCGGGCGCTGAACCGCGTCGGCGTCTGGCTCGGGCTGTCCTGGACGCTCCTGCTAGTCGCGCTTGCCGGCTGGCGGCTGCTCGGGTCGACGGCCGCTAGGCGGCGGATGACCGCGCCGGTGCTCGTGCCCGCGGCCGTCTACCTGACCCTGGTCGCCTGGGACTTCCAGCACGCTCTGGACCGGGGCTTTCTTGGCAACGACGCCGTCGACCGCCGCCTCTGGCTGGGCCAGGCGGCGGCGCTGGTGGCGCTGGCGCTGGGTGTGTCCTGGGAGTGGGTCCGGGGCCGGCGCACCCGCTCGGCACTGGCGCGGCTGGTGGTCGAACTCGCGGCCTCCCCGCCGCCCGGCGGCCTTGGCGCGATCCTCGCTGACACCCTCGACGACTCCTCGCTCCAGCTGCTGTACCCGCTTCCCGACGGGGGCCGCGTCGACGCCCGTGGCCGTCCCGCGCAGCCACGCCAGGAACAGGCGGTGACCCCCCTCCTGCGCGGCGGGCGGACAGTAGCCCTGCTCGCCCACCGGCCCGGCCTCCTCGACGACCCAGGGCTAGTCGACGAGATCGCCGCCACCGCACGCCTCGCGCTAGAGAACGAGCGGCTGCAAGCACAGGTCCGCGCCCAGCTGGAAGACCTCCGAGCGTCACGCACCCGGATCGTCGAGCAGGGCGACGCCGAACGCCGGCGGCTGGAGCGCAACCTCCACGACGGTGCCCAGCAACGACTGGTCTCCTTCGCACTCTCGCTGCGTCTCGCCCGGCTTGGATGCGAGACTGAGACTGATGCCGCAGCACTGGAGCAAGCAGAGGCCGAGGTTCGCCAAGCCCTTGCGGAACTACGCGGGCTTGCGCACGGGCTGTACCCCGCGGCGCTCACCGAGGAGGGCCTAGGGGCGGCACTCGAGGCGCTGGCCGAACAGGCCTCCAGCCCACTGGCGTTGGGGCCGCTGCCACGGGAACGCTTCGATCCGAAAGTGGAGGCCGCGGCCTACTTCGTGGTCGCTGAGATACTGAAGCGAAGCCGGCCGGGGCGTGCCGCGGTCGACGCAGCTCGCGAGGATGGACGGCTGGTGCTCAAGATCGTCACCAACCAGCAGCCGCCCCAGGAGCTGACCGACCTGGAGGACCGAGTAGGGGCGTTGGACGGCCGGCTGCTCGTCCAGGCCGCCCCAGGGGGCGGGACCCGCATCCGCGCGGAGCTGCCATGCGGGTAGTGGTCGCCGACGACGAGGTCCTCCTCCGCGAAGGACTGGCCCGGCTGCTGACCGAGACCGGCTTCGAGGTGGTCGGCAAGGCCGGCGACCCCGACCAACTCCTGCGCACCGTCCGGCACACCCGCCCGCAGGTCGCGATCGTGGACATCAAGATGCCACCCACCCACACCGACGAGGGGCTGGTGGCCGCCGAGGAAATCCGCCGCCTCGACCCCTCGGTGGGCGTGCTGGTGCTCTCCCACTACCTGGAGTCGCGTTATGCCATGCGCCTACTCCAGCAGCACCCCGAACGGGTCGGCTACCTGCTCAAGGAACGCATCTCCGACATCGCCGTGCTCACCGACGCCATCCGGCGCGTGGCCGAGGGCGAGTGTGTCATCGACCCGACCATCGTGGCGCGGCTCATGGCTCGCCAGCGTGACAGCGGCCCGCTCACCCAGCTCACCGACCGCGAACGCGACGTCCTCACCTTGATGGCCGAGGGTCACTCCAACCAGGGCATCTGCGACAGGCTGTTCCTTAGTCCCAAGACCGTGGAAGCCCACATCAGCCAGATCTTCTCCAAGCTCGGACTCCGCGACGCACCCGGCTACCACCGCCGCGTCCTCGCCGTGCTCACCTTCCTACGCACCCCATGACACCGACCACCCCGCTTCGAAGCATGGCGAAGAGAGCGCTAACTAAAGGGTACGGAAGTAGCTGGATATTCGAACTGGTCCTGACCTGGGCAAACGGCCTCCGGCGAGTCCAGCATCCAGCTTTCTCCTTGGTAACTTCAGCACCTACGGTCCGAGTCGACCTGCAACAACGGCGTAGAGCACAGCGCTTCCCCGCGGTTTGCTGACACCAGAGGTCACCAGACGGAGCGCGGCGGTCGAGCATGCGCGGCGACGGAGGGGGCCAAGAACCGTCGCTGACGTGGCCTTCGTCAGAACGCCTAACTTCGCCCCTGACGGTCGACGGTGACCTGGGAAAACGCAGGTCTGCACAGCGGTGAGGCGGTCCTTACTCGCACGGAGGAGGTCAGAGGGTTCAGACCCATCACTGTCCGGACTCGTTCCCCTCGAGGTCGGCATGCCGCGTGACGGAACGGCTGTGTCACTGGCCGGCGATTACTGCATGTCCGCGCCGCGCTGGGACCGAGTGTCCTGACCCATGAGGTCGACGACGACGCCCTCGAGCGGCCGGGCGGTAGCATGCAGGGTGTCGAGCCGTTCCCGCAGCCTGGTATCCGCCTCGGGGTAGAGATGGCCGTAGCGGTCGAGCGTGAAGCTGACCGAGGTGTGCCCGGCCCGCACCGCAACCTCCTTCGGGGAGGCACCCACGGCGATCCAAAGCGCCACGGCCGTGTGGCGAAGGTCATGAATGCGAAGGCCGGCAAGCCCGGCCGCGTCGGTGGCCGGCCGCCAGATCCGATTGCGAAAGGCGACGATGCGCAAGGTGCCACCCTGGGGCGCGGTGAAGACGTGATCGTTCGGCTCGCCGCCGCTTGCCAGGTGCGCCGCGAGTTCACGCGTGACGACGCGCGGTAGGGTGACCGTCCGTCGGCTCGCCCTCGTCTTGGGCGGGCCGAAGTGGAGCCGGCCGGCGACCTCGGTGAGGATCTCGGCGACCCTGACCGTTCCCCGCAGCAGATCAACCCGGCTGCGACGCAGCCCGGCGAGTTCCCCGATGCGCAGCCCACCGTAGGCACCGACGAACACCAGCGCCCGGTAGGCGGGCCGGATGGCCTCGGCCAAGGTGATGATCTCGGTTGGCGTGAGGAAGCGCATCTCCTCGCGCTCGACCCGGGGCAGCGGGACGTTGCGGCACGGTGTCTGGGCCAGGTAGCCGGCATCGACCGCGGCGGCCATGACCTTGCCGAGGAGCTGGTACGCCTTGGTGACGGTGGCGGGGGCAAAGCCGCGAGCAGTTAGCTCGGCGACCCAGGCGCGGACCTCGAGCTGGCTGATGGCCGCGAGCGGTATCTGGCCAAAGCGCGGAACGGCGTAGAGGCGCAGCAGCGTCTCGTCCCGAGCTCGCGTGCTCGGCCGCAGGTTCGTCGTCGTCGCCCACCACACCGCCAGCCAGTCAGAGAACCGCACCCTTCCGAGCGCAGGATCGGCCCATGCTCCCCGCGTCTTGGCGTGCTCGATCTCCGCCACCCACCGTTCGGCGTCGACCTTGCGACTGAAGCTCTTGGAGCGCTCGCGGCCAGCCGGGTCGCGGTAGCGAGCCCGATAGCTCACCTTGCCGCTCCGCACGCGTCGCTCGATGTGGGCCATCGCGCGCTACTTCTCCCCTCCTGCGCCACCGTTGGCAAGAGGGTACGACCCGCCTAGCACGAGAGGATGGGCACGAGCCGGCCGTCTGCAGGTCGACCTTCGGCGACGCAGGCAGCTCCCCTGAATCTCGCCACTTCACCAGGACAGAGGACGATGGCGACTGCGGCCTCGGTCCAGCAGGTCTCGCACGTCGGCAGTGGGCCGGGGACGCCAAGCGCGTCACCCTCGATGAGTCCGGCCAGCAACGCTTCGTGGAGGTGCAGCACTCCATCGTCGTCGAGCTGCAGCAACACCGTGCGCTTGATTAGCGGTTCGTGCGTCGCGTCCCGGAGCATAGAGCCTCCCTCGCAGAACGGAACGGTCCGGACAGGTGGTACTGTTCGGGTGTTTGAGTCGTACCTAGCGGTCTGCAAGGGACAAGAAACTCGGTCGGTCGTTGATCGTCCAACGGCGAACTCTTTGGCAGGTAGCAAACAAATGGAGCCCGGCTCCCTCCCCCGTCGTCGCGGAGTCCTTCCGCGAGGACGGCCACCGAACCGGCTGGACCCGACCAGCTCGGCGGCGGCCCGCTTCGGCGTCGAGCTTCGAGAGTTGCGGCTCAATGCCGGGCTGAGAGTCAAGGACCTTGCCAGGCTGCTCGGCTTTTCGGCCACCCGCGTCTCGGAGGTCGAGAACGGCAAGGGCAAGCTCTCCCACCAGTTCGTTGAGGCCTGCGAACACGCACTGCCGGCCGACGGTGCGCTCGTCACCCTCTTTGAACTGGTAGTCCAGGAGGAGGCCGCCGAGCGGCACGCCAAGCTGGCCAGGCGACGCGGAGCACACAACGCCGAGCGCCCGACGAAGCCCCCTGTACAGTTGAGGACACCCGAAGCCAGGCAAGAGTCAGCTCCCTCCTCGTCAACGCCCACTTCCCCAGGGGTGGTCACCAGGAACAGACGCCAAGCGCTACGCACGGGCGCCACCGTCGCCGGCGCCGCCCTCAGCGGCAAGCTGCTGGAGCTGTTTGGCACCGAACCGCTGGCGATGACCCGCGCGCTGCGAACCGCGACGGTGGATGCCGAGGAGCTGGACTACCACGAGGCGACGGCCGCGGGCTACATGATCGACTACGAGGAGTCGGGGCCGCTGCTGCTGTTTGCCCCGGTCCTGGAACGCTTCCATGCGGTGCGCCAACTGGTCGAGGACGGCCAGCCGATCGCCTACCAGCGCCGGCTGTGCCGCGTGGGTGCGGAGCTTGCCACCCTGGTAGGGATCTTCGCCTACGAGGATCAAGCCCGGTCGCGTGCCTGGTTCCACACCGCGCAACGGGCCGCCCGCGAAGCCGAGGACGACACCTTGGAAGCGTGGGCGGTGGTGAAGGAGAGCCTCATCCCGACCTACGGCGGTGACCCCCAAGGAGGCCCTTGAGCTGTTGGCCAGAGCGGCCGGTCTGGCCGGCCGCAGCAGGAGCGTCGTGACCGCGATGGTCGCTGCCAGCCAGGCCAGGGCGCACGCGATCCTCAACGACGAACTGGCAGCGTTGAAGGCAATGGAACGCGCGGAACGGGCACTGGACCACGCAACTGCCGACGACCGCCGGCTGTTTGCCTTCTCGGACGCCCAACTGGCGTTCTACCGGACCACCTGCCATGTCCGCCTCGAACGCCCGGACGCCAACCAGGCCGCCCTGCAGGCGCTTGCCCTGTATGGCGCGTCACCGCACTACATGGACCCAACGCTGGTCCGCTTCGACCTTGCCACCTGGTACCTGCAGCGCCGGGAGGTCGACGGGGCCTGCCAATTCGGCCACCAAGCGCTGGAGATTCCCGCCGAGCACCGGACCGGGCCGGTCGTGCAGCGGGGCCACGACCTGCTCCGGAAGCTGGAGCCCTACCAGGCCAACCCCGCGGTCCGCGACCTGGCCGAGCAGCTGGCATGCCTCTGAGCTTCGGACTCTGGTACGACTTTCGAAACCCTGCACCCTGGCGGCAGCCGTGGCAACGCCTCTACCAGGAAACCCTCGAGCAAGTCGCATGGGCGGACTCGCTCGGCTTCGACTCCGTATGGCTGTCCGAGCATCACTTCACTGACGACGGCTACCTCCCGGCGCTCTTGCCCATGCTGGCGGCGCTGGCGATGCGCACCTCCCACATGCGGCTTGGAACCGCCGTGCTGCTGGCCCCATTGCACCACCCGCTGCGGCTTGCCGAGGACGCCGCCGTCGTCGACGTGCTGTCGGGCGGCCGGCTTGAGCTTGGACTGGCCCCCGGGTACCGCGCCGAAGAGTTCGCACTGCTGGGCGTCCGCCGCGCCGAGCGCGGCCAACGCACCGACGAGACCATCGAGATCCTGAAGGCCGCGTGGCGTGCCCGGCCGTTCTCCTACCGCGGAAGCTGCTTCCGGTTCGAGGACGTGGTCGTCACTCCCCCACCGCTGCAACACCCCCATCCGCCCATCTGGGTCGGCGGCAGCAGCCAAGCATCAGCCAAGCGGGCCGCCCACCACGGCTGCCACTTCCTCCCAGACGCCGACGCACCAGCCGAGCTGTACCACCTCTACCACACCGAACTCGCCACCAACGGGCACGACCCGGCCCGCTTCCGCATCGCCACCAGCCGGGCCATCTACGTGTGTGAAGACCCCGAGCGCGGCTGGCGGGAAGTCCAAAAGCACTACCTCTACATGGCCAACCGCTACCGCCAGTGGTCTGCCGCGGGGAACGCCGAGCACCCCCACCAGGCGCCCAAGCACGCTGACGAGCTGTCGCGAGGAAACTACCTGGTCGGCACGCCCGACATGGTGGCCCAGGAGATCAGCCGGCTCCGGCAGGCGTTGCCGTTTGACCGGCTGATCTTCTGGGCGCGACCACCCGGCCTGTCAATCGCCAGCAGCTCACGATCTCTCGAGCTGTTCGCCCAGCAGGTCCTCCCCCGCTTCGCGAGCTAATTTAAGCCTGGATCGTATCCAGGCTTAAGACCTTTCGTTTTGCTCCTTGGGCCCTCCTGACACGGTTATTTGCCATGACGGCCCGGCTAGAAACTGGTGCCTGACGAGCTGTGGCGGATCGTCGAGCCCATGCTGCCAGCCCCACCCCGAGCCTGGTACGACGTCCAACGCCGTAGCGTCCCGGACCGTGACTGCCTGGATGTCATGGCGTACTTGGCTTGGACCGTCGGTCGATAACGACAACGTCAAAGCGCTGGAAGGAGTGCAGCGACGTCTTGACCGTCGCGCAAGCTGAGGTGACGCCTCAGACGTTGGATGCGTGAGTGCATGTCAGGGCGGAGTGGCTGACTGGGCCGGTGGGCGGGGCGACGGCCATGCCAGCCGCCCGCCAGCGGCGCTGGTTAGTCCAGGGCCCACCCAAGGAGGTCCCCCGGTTCTGCGGTATCGGCGACCCCGGGGCTGTCCTGGGTGAACAGCTGCCCGCCTGTTCCTGGCAGGCCACTGACCGATCCGTACAGGACATTGACCGCCCCAGCGTTGGATATTGCGCCGACGTCCTCGTCGACCGCCCCGACGGCCAGATCGGCCAGGCCGTCATTGTTGAAGTCGTTGAAGAAGATCCCCCTGGCCAGGGCGCTGCCGAAGCGGTCGCCCGACTCGGCGGTGCCCAGCAGCCCAGGGCTGCCCTGGACGAGGAGCTGGTTGCGGCCGCCCAGCCCGGTGGCCGACCCGTACAGGACGTTGACCGCCCCGGCGTCCACCCTGGCGCCGACGTCCTCGGCGGGGGCGCCGACCGCAAGATCCCAAGGACCCCCGGCGTCAAAGAACCCGGCCGCCAGGGTGGTCCCGAACCGGTCGCCCGGTTCGGCGGTGCCGCCGGTCCCCGGACCCTGCACGAAGCTCTGGCGCGCACTCCCCGCCAACCCGGTGCTGGCCGAGCCGAAGAAGACGTTGACCGCCCCCGCGTTGGCGTTTGCGCCGACATCCTCGGTTGGGGCGCCGACCGCCAGGTCATACCACAGGTCGTTGTCGAAGAACCCGGCCGCCAGCGCCGACCCGAACCGATCGGCCGTCTCCGGGTTGCCCTGGATGAGGATCTGGCTGACGCCCGGCAGCCCGCTGGGCGTGCCGTAGAAGACGTTGACCGCCCCGGCCTCCCTGGTAGTTCCCAGCCATTCCCCCGGCGCGCCGACGGCAAGATCCCCCTCACCCGCGTTGAAGAACCCCGCCGCCAACGCCGCCCCGAACTGGTCGAAGCTCTCAGGGTTGGCCTGATGCAACACCTGGCTGCTGGCTGGCAGGCCCGCCGCCGACCCGTAGAAGACGTTCACCGCCCCGGCCCATTCGGTCATGCCGAGCGCCTCGCCGGGTGCGCCGACCGCCAGGTCCATGAAGGCATCGTCGTTGAACAAACCGGCGTCCAGCGCCCTTCCGAAGAAGTCGCCGTCCTCCGGGTTGGCCTGGGTGAGCACCTGGCTGGTGGCTGGCAGGCCGGCCGCCGAGCCGTAGAAGACGTTCACCGCGCCGGCGGGGCCAATTGTCGTCGAGCCTTCCTGCGGCGCACTGACGGCGAGGTCGGTGAAGCCGTCGCCGTTGAAGTCGCCCTTGGCGAGCGCTGCGCCGAAGAAATCGGAGGCCTCGGGGTTGGCCTGCGTGAGGAGCTGGTCGGTGCCCACCAGGCCACCGGCCGCGCCGTACAGGACGTTGACAGCCCCAGCCTGTTCCAGCCCCAACCCGCCGAAACCCTCGCCCGGTACGCCGATGGCCAGGTCGTCGAACCCATCCCCGTTGAAGTCGACCCGATTTGCGCGGTCGCTCGGCGACGGCTGGAGAACCGATTCAGCGTTGGTCGACGCACCCGCCGCTGGCCATGCGCCTGCCATGATGGTCGCCAGCGCCACGGTAAACACCACGAGTACTCGTCGCATCCTGATCACCCTCTGCCACCGGCCAGGCGGCGTCCATGGGGATCGTGCACCTCTACGCCCGGAGCGTGATCCTCCCGGTTCACCCTGTCCAGGAAATTCGTCCCATACGACCGAAGAAGTCCCGCGTTGTCTAGCGGCGGGCGGTGCGGCGTGCCCGCAGCGCGAACGCGCACAGCGCCAGGAACGCGATGGCGGAAAGCGCTCCGATCGACCAGCTGAGCTTGCTGGCCATGGAGCTGCCCGAACCGGTGACGCTGCCTGAGGCGCCGACGAAGTTGGAGACGGTGATCCCAAGCACGGCAACGACGAGCGTCACCAGCATCCACGTCCCTCGAGAACGAGTGCGCATCTTTGGCCTCCCGAATTGCTGCCGGGTGGTTGCCCGGTCCGCTGCTACTTGCGCGTGAGACTGCTGTTGTGGCTGCCTGGCAGGAGCGTTCTGCTGATGGCATCACCTCCCGTTGCGCTACCCGCAGGGCGGTTGCCTGCGAGCAGGAGCCAGAGCTCGCTTGCCGGGTTGTGTGGGCTGTCGTCGACCGGGGCGGCGAGCTCCCAGATGGTCTGGAGTGCCGCAGCAGGGCCCACCAGGGCCGGCTGGCCTGCCCGGAGCTGGTGGCCGGCCCTTGTGGGAGAGAGGGCATCTCCATCGCGGCATGGCGGCTAGCCACAGCTGACACGCTCCATCTGGAAGGCGACCGTCACGGTCCCGTCGGCGTTCACGGTGGCGTGGACGACGCCGTGTAGCGACAACGAGGAGCCGTCCGACCCGGTGGCTTTGCCGCTGAACGTGACGGTGAGCGTGGAGGTCTTGGTGGTGACGTTTTGCCCGGTGCCAAAGGTTGTGGTGCCGGTGAGGGTGGGCTGGCTGGGGTCGTCGGGGGTGAAGGTGATGGCCGCGGTGATCCGGAAGCTCTGGTGGTAGCTGCCGTCGGGGTTGGTGGTGATGTGCTCCACGCCCTGGGTGATGGTTTCGGTGAGCGTGCCAGCCGCCCCGGTGCAGGGGTTGACGGCTGGCTGGGTCTGGGTTCTCCCGCTGAGGTGGATGGTCTGGGTCTCGGCTTGGGCGCGGGCCGCCACGGGGGTGGCCAGGATGGCGGCTAGGGCCACGGCGATGCTCCAGCCGAGCGTGGTGGCGATGCGGGCTCGCATGGGTCCTCCTCTGGTTGGTGGGTTTTGGCCCGGTCCGCTGGGCGGTGCGACGGGCCGCCCCAGCTACCGAACGCTCCGGCGGCGTGGCGTGGAGCTGGTGGCCGGCCCGGTTGTCAGCCCAGGTCGCGGATGACCAGGGTGATGTCGGCGGTGGTCGGGCCGGTGCGGGTCACGGTCACCTCGCCGCCGGCCTGGCGGTAGGCGCCGGTGCCGCCGGTGATGGCGGCCAGCCGGTTGGCGGTCTGGGAGGCGGTGACCAGCCCCTGGGCGGTGAGCTGCCCGTCGGGCAGGCTGAAGGTCGCCACCGTCTGGGACTGGGTATCAGCCCCGGCGACCAAGGTCACGGTGGACACCAGGTGGGAGGTCCCGACCTTGTTGCCGTCCAGGAACAGCTCGCGGGTGACGATGCTCGCATCGCCCTGGCTCAGGCCCGCGGCGCCGAGGTCCAGGGTGGTCGACTGGATGGTGACGGCGGCAAGCTGCAGGGTCTTGGCGCTAGAGGCGGAGGCCGCGCGGGAGGGCAGGGCGGCGGCGGCGACCAGCGCGACCGCGAGCAGGGCGGCGGCGGCGGCAAGGCCGGTGCGGGCGCCGCGGCCCTCCCGGCGGGGCGGCGCGGGGCGCGCATGGGAACCCCGGGCGCGGTCTGCGATGCTGGACACGGGGATCGTCCTTCTTTCATGACGTCCTGACGCAAGCGACCGTAGGCTGCTGGGCCGCGTGCGTCGTCCACCCGTTGGTGGCTGGAGGCTCGCTGCAGGGATGGTGTTGGTGGCGGCGGCGTCAACCCCTGGGGGGAGGCCACTCAGCCTGTTGGTGGATGACACCCTGGCGGGCGGCTCGTAGCATCCCCGGTATGGGTGCCAAGGCCACCAGCCAGCGGCTTCGGCTTGCGGTCGCCCCGTGGGTCGGCGACCTCGCGCTCGCGCTCGCGCTGTCCATGCTTGGGTTGCTGTCGGCCCTGGGCCGACCAGGGTCCCAGCTGGCCATCCAGGCTGCCATCCCGCTGGTGCTGGTGTGGCGCCGGCGCGCGCCGCTGGCAGTGGCCGGCGTCATGAGCGGCGTGCTTGTCCCCCACGACCTGCTCATGGGGGATGAGGTCACCCTGGCTGGGGTGGCGACGATGCTGATCGTGATGTACTCGCTGGCCGCCTACGAGCAGTCGCTTACGCGGGCGCTGGTGGGCGGTGTGGTCCTGGGGGTGGCCGCCAACACCGACCTGATCGTTCATGGGCTCAGCCACGATGACTTCTGGCCGTTCCGGTTTGCGTTTTTGGCCGGCGCCTGGACGGTGGGCCGGGTGGTCCGCCGCCAGCGGCGCCAGGTCGGCGAGCTCACCCACCAGGCGGTGCGGCTGGCCCGCGACCGGGAGGAACGCGCGGCTGCCGCGGTCGCCCAGGAACGCGCCCGGCTGGCGCGGGAGCTGCACGACGTGGTCGCCCACAGCGTCAGCGTGATGGTGGTGCAGGCGGGCGCGGCCGAGCAGGTCTTGGCCGGCGACCCGGAACGGGCGCGGGCGCCCCTGCAGAGCATCCAGACCACCGGCCGCCAGACCGTGGTGGAGCTGCGGCGCCTGCTGGGCATCCTGCGGGAAGGCGACCAGGAGCTGGCCACCGCGCCGCAGCCCTCCCTCGGCCAGCTGGACGGGCTGGTCGCCGACGCCCGCAACGCCGGCGTGGCGGTGTCGGCGACGGTGGAGGGCACCCCCACGCCGCTGCCGCCCAGCATCGACCTGTCGGCCTACCGGATCGTGCAGGAGGGCCTGACCAACGTCATCAAGCACGCCGGTCACGCCAACGCCCAGGTGCGGGTTCGCTACCTGGACCACGCCCTGGAGCTGCAGGTCACCGACGACGGACCGGGACGGCCAGACGGAGAGTCCAGCGGGCACGGCCTGCTGGGCGTGCGGGAGCGCGTGGCGCTGTTCGGCGGGACCTTCCAGGCCGGCAACCGCGCCGAGGGCGGCTTCGAGCTGCGGGCGCTGCTGCCCCTGGACGAGGCCCCCCGATGATCCGGGTGCTGATCGCCGACGACGAGGCGCTGGTCCGCGGCGGCTTCCGCATGATCCTGGAGGCCCACGACGACCTCCAGGTGGTGGGCGAGGCCGCCGACGGCCAGCAGGCGCTCGCCCAAGTCCGGGAACTAGCTCCGGACGTGGTGCTGATGGACATCCGCATGCCGGTCATGGACGGGCTGGAAGCCACCCGCCGGCTGCTCAGCAGCCCCACCGCCCCGAAGGTGCTGATGCTGACCACCTTTGACCTGGACGAGTACGTGTACCAGGCCATGAAGGTCGGCGCCAGCGGCTTCCTGCTCAAGACCGCACCGCCCAGCGAGCTGGCCGCTGCCGTGCGCGCCGTGGTTGGCGGCGAGGTGCTGCTGGCCGCGCCGATCACCCGCCGGCTGGTGGAGGAGTTCGTCCGCCGGCCGCCGCCCGGCCACGACCTGCCGCCCAACCTCCGCGCGCTCACCGCCCGCGAAGTGGAGGTCCTGCGGCTGATCGCTGGGGGGCTGTCCAACGCCGAGATCGCCAGGGTGCTGTTCCTGGGTGAGGCCACCGTCAAGACCCACCTCAACCGGGTCCTTGCAAAGCTCGGCCTGCGGGATCGCGTACAGGCCGTCGTCCTCGCCTACGAAACCGGCCTGGTGGCACCCGGCCGTGAGCAGACACCCTCCCACCTCGCCCGCAACCAGGACTAGCCCGCTTCCACGCCAGACGCCCGCCAGGCAGCACGGCCAGTCGGGGCCGAGGCAGGGCAGACGATGTCCCCAGCTGGCCGGGAAACGAGCCGCGCAACCACAATCCCGCTATCCTCAGATACCCCATACCAGCCATAAGTTATGGACTGCCCGTCTAGGGCAGGCTAAGGGTGTGAACCCATATGTACCGTCCAGACCAGCCAATGGCACCACCACCGAGCGCCGCGTCAACCAGCAGGTGGCGCCGGCGCGCCCTAACTGCAGGCTGGGTCGCCTTGGTCGCCATCGTCATCCTGGCCGGGCTCCTGACCGGGCTGGTCGGCTTGATCAAGGTCCAAGGGGGGATCTTCCCGCTGAACAGGGAGATCCGGGAGGGCTGCCTGGCCGACCCGTCGCTGGTGGACCCCCAGCTCCCGTGTCCCAAGGAGGCCGAGGCCATCCTGCGGTACCCCGACGGGCGCACCGTGGTCATCGGGGGATCCCCCCAGGAGGTTCAGCGGCGCATGGACCGGGCCGTCGATGAGGTCATGGCGGCCGAGCGGCGGCGAGGCGTGGGGTACCTGCTGGTGGCGGCGCTGCTGGTGGGCAGCGGGATGGCGGCGATCGTCTGGAAGGTGGTCCGCCGGCGGCGGCGGCGCGCCAGCCGTGTAGACCAACTTGGTAGCCGCGGCGCCAACTCGCCTGCCGGGTGAGGGACGCCTTCCATCACAACGTGCCTCGCTGGTGGCGCAGTGGGTTGAGGCGGATTGAGGCCAAGCTGAGCACGGGTCAGGCTCGAGGGCCGACCCGCTGTGTTGCGATCCAGGCGTCCAGCTCGTCAGCGTCGAAGCGGACGAACTTGCCAACCTTGGTGTACGGTACGCGCCGCTCGTGGCAGAGCCGGCGGATGAAGCGAAGGCTGACGTTCAGCCGCTCAGCCACCTCTTCGGGCTTGAGCATCGGCCGTCCCTGCGCGCTCTGTGATCCGTTCTGGTGCTGCTGGCTCATGTAGCCTACGGTGCCACGCCGTGACGGTAACTGCAACGGCTCAGGGCGCCGGTTGGTTCTTCTCCCGGAGCAGCTTGAACCCCTGGACGAGGTAGGCCTTCTGCTCCTCGGTCAGCTCCGGATCGGCCATGATCGCCTCGACAACGCCGCGCTTGCCCTCCTCGTCACCTGGCGGAAGCCGACCCGCTGCGTTGTAGAGCTCAGCCCGTGCCACGCCGATGGCCGCCGCCAGCTTGTCGAGGACGAAGTTCGGCGGCGGTCCGATCAAGCCACGCTCGATCCGAGACAGGTTGGTGGCGCTCATCCCGCTCGCCGCCTCCATGTCCCGAAGTGAGCGGCCAGCCTGGGTTCGCCAGTACTTGAGCACCTGGCCGAAGGTCCCCGCCTCGCGTTGCTCCATGACGAGCAGCAGCATATCGCCCCCTGCTTCGCCAGCCTCACCCGAGCGTAACGCTCTACGGCACACTGTTGCGTAGCGCGTTACAGCTCTGCTACCTTCCGGTCAGCCAGCCACAACCAGCCATCGCAAGCGACAAGGGGTGATGCCGACCTCCGACCGAAAAAGCGGCCCCGGCGCAGCGTCACCTGCGCCGGGAGCCAAGCACCTGAAAGGACCCCTCCCAGATGCGCCACCAGCGTACCAACTCCGGCGTGCCCGGCCGGCCCACCACCAAGCGCTGCTCAGCCTGCCGGGCCAGCAAGCCCGTCGACGAGTTCTATGCCGATCGGCGAGGCCGCCTCACCGGCAGGTGCAGAGACTGCCATCGACAAGAGACCCGGGCGAACAACCGGCGTCGCCACGCCGCCCTGCGGCTCCTCATCACCGCCCACCTGGAGGAATACCGCGCCCTCCTCGCCGCCCAGCGCACCAGGCCCGAGGCCGACAAGCAGGAGGCCGACACTAGCAGCATCGCGGGGGGTGGCTCGAATGCAGCATGAGCCCTGGCCGCCGTTGCCGCCTGGGGGCCATCGGCCACCCGACTACCCGCCGTTCACCAGCCCCGGCGACCAACTCCTCACCCTCGGGCTCGGCGCGGCCGGCGCCGTCGGCGCGCTGGTGTGGGCCACCGGGCAGCTCGCCGGGCTGGCCTTCGGGCACACCTGGCTGCACGTCACCCCCGCCGACGTCGCCAGCGTGCTCTGGCAGCTCCCGCACCACTGGAGCAACCCGGCCCTGGCGTGGCCGGCCGACGTGCGTGGCGCGCTGCCCGGTCCCGCCGGCATGTACACCACCTTCGCCGGCCTGGTCGGCAGCCTGACCGGTGGCACGGCGGCGGTGCTGCAGCACCTGCCCGGTCGGGCTGCCGGCCACCGCCCCGGCCACGAACGCTCTGCGAAGCATGTCGGCGCGGTCTGGGCCGGCAACCGCGAGCTGCGACTGCTCACCGTCCACCAGCCCGAGCCGGGCCGAGTGATCCTTGGCCGCACCCCCGGCCTGCTCGGGCGGCTGCTGGCGGCCGAGGACTGCCACTCGGTCCTGGTGTTCGGCCCGACCGGCAGCTGGAAGACCTCCGGCCTGGTGGTGCCCGGGGTCCTCGAGTGGTCGGGGCCCCTCCTCGCAACGAGCGTGAAGCCGGACCTGCTCAGGGCTACCCTGTCGCACCGCGCGCGGCGGGGCCAGGTGGTGGTCATCGACCCGCTGGGCGCCTCCGGCGTCAAGGCCGCCCGCTGGACCCCGCTGGCCTCCTGCGGGACCTGGCCGGGCGCCCAGCAGACCGCCGTGCAGCTCGCCAACGCGATCGAGCAGACCCCCACCGAGGAGCAACGCCCCGAGCACCGCTTCTGGAAGACCATGGGCACCAAGTTCCTCGCCCCCATCCTGTTCGCCGCCGCCGTCAAGGGCCTCGGCATGCCCGACGTGCTGCACTGGCTGGACAGCCGCGAGGACGGCGAGATCACCACCATCCTGGAGCAGACCCGCATCCAGCCGGCGATCGACGCCTGGGCGTCCTCCCAAACAAGGACCGACCGGGCCGTGGACTCGCTGTATGCGACCGCCGAGGAGGTCTTGCACGTCTACGGCGACCAGCGGGTGGCGGCCTCCACCGACGGCCACGACCTAGACCTCGACACCTTCCTACAGGGCGACAACACGATCTACCTGTACGCCCCTGCCCACCAGCAACGCCTCTTGCGGCCTTTGTTCGAGACGATCACCCAGCAGGTGGTCGCCGCCGCCCAGGAGAAGGCCGCCCTCGCCCCTGATGGCATGCTGCAGCCCAGGTTGGGGCTGTTCCTGGACGAGGCCGGCAACTGCGCGGCCTTGAGTGACCTGGACGTGCTGGCAACCACTGCGCGGGGGCAGGGCATCCAGCTGGTGACCGTCTGGCACGACAAGTCGCAGCTGGAGGCCCGCTACGGCACCAAGGCCTCGACGATCCTGAACAACCACCGCGCCAAGCTGTTCCTGTCCGGCCTGGCGGATCTGTCGGCGCTGGAGCTTGGCGCCCGGCTGATCGGGGATCGGGCGTTGATAGAGCGCAACCGGTCGATGGGCTCCGACGGCCGCCACAGCCTCAACGAGTCGACCTCGTATCGGCCGTTGCTGCCGGTTGAGGACCTGCGCCGGCTGCGGCCCGGCGAGGGGGTCCTCCTCTATGGGCACCTGCGCCCAGCCCCGATCCGGCTGCGGCCCTACTACCTCCCTCGTGAGCAGGCCCGGCGGGCGCGGGCCGAGCGGCGGATGGCCCGTGCCGAGCGGCGCATGGGCCGCCGCACCGAGCGCGCCTTCGACCGGCTGCAGCAGCGACGGCTGCGCCAGCAGGGCCAGGCCGCGGCGGCACGAACGGTGTGGCTGGAGCGGGGAGGAGGCCAGCAATGACGCCGGACCCCTTCGTCGCCGACCAGCCCGAGGAGCGGCCGTCCGATCCGCGGCCGGCGTGGGAGCGGATCGCCTGTACCTGGCTGCACCATGAGGTCGACGGCGGCCAGCAGATGACCGCCGCCCAGCTGGCCGCACAGACCAGCGTCGCCCCCGCCTTCGCCGGCGACCTGCTACAGGTGCTCCGCGCCCAACACCAGCGCGACCCCGCGCTCACCCAGCTGCGTGCCCGGCTGGTCAGAGACCAGCTCACCGACCTGTACATCACCCGGGAGCTGCATAGCGGCCAGCGGCTGGACCCGGCCACCGTCGCCGCCGAGCTGGGCACCACGGCCACGGTGGCCCGCCAGTGGCTGCACGCCCTCCGCGGCGTCCACGAGCGCGACCCGCGCCTGGCCAACCTGCTCGCTACCCCCGCCGACCACGGCCAGGTCCACGCCGACCAGCTCGCCGCCCTGGCCCAGCGGTTCCGCGCCGGCGGCCCCGCACCCCAGCGGGAGCCGACCAGGCCGGTGGCGGCGGACGCGCTCACCGACCGCATCGAGCTGGCCTTCCGCCGCCAGCAGGCCACCGGGCAGGCGCTCGACCCGGCCGAGCTGGCCCGGGAGCTTGGCACCAGCCGCCACTACGTCACCAGCACCCTGACCGCGCTGGAGGCCGGCGCGCCGACGATGCGCCAGCGCATCGAGCAGGCCTACCGGCAGCGGGAGGTCGAGGGCGGCCGGTGGGTCAACCTCACCGACCTGGCCCGAGAGCTTGGCACCAGCAAGGCCTACGTGCAGCGGGTCATCAGCCCCCTGCGCGCCACCCACCGCCAGCAGCAGCGCACCCCAGCAGCTCCTCGAGCGGATGGGACACCAGGGGAGGGGCGGGTGTGGCTGGACCTAGCCGCCTGCCGCGGCAGCGACCCGGAGCTGTTCTTCCCCGAACGAGGCGAGCAGGCCAAGGGCCAAGCCGCCAAGCAGGTCTGCGCCTCCTGCCAGGTCCAGACCCAGTGCCGCGACCTAGCCGTCCGTACCGCCCGGAGCCGGGAGGAGGATCACGGCATCTTCGGCGCCACCACCCCCCACGAGCGCAGCAGGCTGCGCGGCAACCCCGCCCCCGGCCCCAGCAGCTGGTACACCGACCGGGCGGCGGCCGAGGAGGCCCACCGGCTCGCCGTCCAGGCCGGCCCGGTCGTCGCCGCCGAGCAGCTGGGCACCGCCACCTCCACCCTGGCCCGCGCCTTCGCCAAGTGGGGCCTGGACTACCCCGGCCGCCCCCGCACCTCCCAGTACGCCCGCGACCCAGAGCGGGCCCGGGACGCGTTCGCGCTCGCCGAACACCTCGGCAGCGTCAAGGCGGCGGCCAGGGAGCTGGGCAGCAGCCGCCCGGCGCTGGTGGCCGGCTGGCGGCGGTTCGGGCTGGGCATGCCCGACACCAGCCACCCCACGGTCACCCACCCGGGCGCGCGCCCGGCGGGCCGCGGCGAGCGGGCGGGCCGCCTGGACCCCGTGTTCCTCAAGCTCAACCAGGATGTGCTGCCCGTCCGGGCCAGCTCGGAGGCGGAGCGGTTCTGGCGGGTCCGACGCGCCGAGCAGTACGCCACCCTGGGCGCCGCCGCGGTCACCGAGCTGTACACCGAGAGCCGCTCGGCCCGCCCCACCGCCAGGGTGTGGGCGATCACCCGTCGCGCCCAGCGCGCCCAGACCCTCGCCAGCCAGCGAGCGACCCGCCAGGAGCGCCGTCACGCCGACCGCGCCCAACGGGGCCATCCAGGCCACCATCGCCGTACCCTACCGGAGCGGGAGGTTGGCGCCGATGCCCGCTGAGGGTGCTGCCCGTGCTGCCCAGGACCGCGACCGCATCGACCGCGCCATCGAACATGCGAGCTGGCTGGGTGCCTTGGCGATGTTCACCTACGGCGCCGCGCTCAGCTTCGACGTCCTCCACACCATCGCCTCGGCCGCCGGGTTGAGTCCTGTCCTGGCGTGGCTGTGGCCGCTCGGCTTTGAGACCTTCATGGCCGTGGCCGCCGTGGCGGTGCTGGCTGAGCAGCGCACCCGACCCGGCAGGACCCCGTGGTATCCGTGGGCGCTGACCGCCCTGGCGGCCGGCAGCTCGATCGCGCTGAACTTCGGCCACCCCTACCTCCCCCTTGACCCGCCCCCGCGGCTGCTGGTCGCCTGCGTCTATGGCGTCCCCCCGATCACCGCGCCGTTTGCGTGGCACCTGTTCCTGCTCAGGGTCGCCCACCGCCGCCAGCACACCGGCCAGCACCCCGGCGCCGTGGACCGCACCGGGACGCCGGTCGGACAGCAGGCCGCCGTCCTGCCCCTGGTCGAGCCAGCACCCCCACCAGCGCAGGCCCCGACCACGCCCGCAACGGCCAGCAGCAGCCAGGACGGGGCGTCGTCGCGGGCGGTGGTGCGCGTCCTGCTGGCCCACCAGACCCAGGACACCCGGGTGTCCTGGCAGGACGTCCAGGCCAGGACCGGGCTGTCGCGCAGTCGCGCCTACACGCTGCTGCGCGAGGAACGCGCCCGCCTGGCCACCAGCAACGGCCACCAGCCCACCCGGCACGAGCAGACCCTGTGACCGAGGTCGGCACCTGGTCCCGTCCACCGCGCACGCCGCCAAGGCCCCGGGGCTCTGCAAGTGCGAGGTCTCGGGTAGCGCGAGGAGGGGGCGCCGGGGAGGACCTGCATACCGGCTAGTGGATCGCAGTGGAGTGCGCCTGCCGCACGGTGCGCCTAGCCTGGCCGGCCGGAAATCCCACAGATGCTCCAGCGGAACGGCGCTTCGGCAGACGACGCCCGCGCCCGCGAGGCCCACCGATGCCTGTCACCTACGGACTGGCTGTAGCCTACTCCGCTGCCCCGACTTCCGATTGCTGGTGCGCTCCGGCCGATCTGTCGCGGGACTCTGCTACTCTTCGAACACATGTTCGACCAGAAAGGAACATCTGTCGCTCCCAGGACAAGCCTGCCCCATCG
>WNFV01002322.1_pt1 | contig 25413 bp, 28 predicted proteins | sample 5400101 | NCBI WGS metagenome assembly WNFV01 (sample SAMN13153361, study PRJNA577476) | soil metagenome | isolation source: 115 cm soil or saprolite under grassland replicate 1 | place: USA:California | collected 2016-06-15
GCCGTGAAGTTGAACGGCGTCACCGCGAAGACGAAGCCCTCGAGCGGCCGGTATTCCATGCGATTCCAGGCTCCCGGCGCGGACATCGGCTGCTCCTCGTACATCCGCGTCATCAGCCATGGGTTGAAGCGCCAGAAGTCCGTCAGCTCGCAGGCGGCGTCGATCTCGGCCTGGTGGGCGGTCTTCGACTGGCCGAGCATCGTGGCCGCGTTCAGGGTGTCGCGCCACGGCCCCGCCAGGAGCTCTGCCGCGCGCAGGAAGACGGAGGCGCGCTCCTCCCACGGCAGGCGGTGCCAGTCCTCCCAGGCCTCGCCCGCAGCTTCGATCGCTTTCTCGACCTCCGCGGCGCCGCCCTGGTGGACATCGGCGAGCACGTGCGCCTTGTCGTGGGGCATCACGGCCTGGCTAGTGGTTCCCGTGGTGACGTCCTTGCCTCCGATCACGAGCGGGATCTCCGGTCGCTCGCCCTTCATCTGCTCGAGGCGCACCTGCAAGCTCGCGCGCTCGGGCGAGCCGGGCGCGTAATCGCGAATCGGCTCGTTACGAGGAGGCGGAGGGCGAAAGATCGCTGGAGCGCTCATCCATGGGCATTGTATGGCCGTGGACGTGCTGCAGTACGAGGTCGAAGGGTGGGGTGTGGGGGAGCTCTGGCTCGACGACGGGCGCGTCGTGAATCACGAGCTGCCGAGGCTTGGAAAGCCCGTCCGCCCGGCTAGGCATCCGGTCGTCGAGCGCCTACGGATGTATTTCGCGGGGGAGCCAGTCTTCTTCGACGACGTGGACCTCGACTTCTCCTGGGCCACACCGTTCCAGATGGGGGTGGCGGACGTGCTTCGGGCCATCCCCTACGGCGAGACCGTCACGTACGGCGAGCTCGCCGCCCTGGCCGGCCACCCCAATGCCCAACGGGCCGCGGGGACGTTCTGCGCCCGGAACCGCTTCCCCCTTTTCGTGCCGTGTCACCGCGTGGTGGCCGCAGACGGCCTCGGCTCGTACGGATCGCTAGGGCTCGAGTACAAGCGCCGGCTCTTGGAGCTCGAAGGTGCTATCTGAAAATGTCCGGGGCGAGCTCGCCGCCATCGAGCCGCGGAAGCCGTGCTGCCGCCTGGCGGAGCTTTCTGCGCTGATCCGCGGCGCAGGGAGCATTCACCTGCGTGGCCGCGGGCGGATCGCCGTGCATCTCGACGTTTCCAGCGCGGCTGTCGCGCGACGTGTCTTCACGCTCCTCAAGGGCTACGGGGTCGCCGGCGAGATCCACACGTTCCGCCGGCAAGCCTTCGAGCGGGCCACGCGCTTCCGGATCAACATCGAGGACGACGCGCGGGCGGTGCAGACGCTGAACGAGATGGGCGTCTTGGACGCCCGGCTGGCTCCGCTCGAGCGGCCGCCGGCGAGGGTGGTGAGCCGGGCCTGCTGCCGTGCCGCCTACCTGAGAGGAGCCTTCCTTGCCGCGGGCTCCGTCAGCGGGCCGCGGAACGCTCATTTCGAGCTTCGTGCTGCCAGCGTGGAAGGCGCCGAGCTCATCGCTCGGCTGGGGCGCGAGGAAGGGTTCGCCCTTGCCGTTCACGACCGCGGGCGCCACGCCGTCGCTTACCTCAAGGGACGGGAGGCGATCGCCGAGCTGCTCGCTTTCGTGGGGGCGCAAGAGGCGGCTCTCGAGTTGGGGGAGAGCGCGGTCGTCGCCGCTACGAAGGCCCGTGCCAACAGGCTCGCCAATGCCGACCACGCGAACATCGTTCGCGCAAGCCGCGCCGCGGATGCGCAGCTGCGGGCGATCAAGCGCCTCGAAGCGGCCGGACGCCTCGAGCACCTGCCCGCGGATCTTCGCGAAGTCGCCGATCTCCGCTCCCGGCACCCGACCCTCTCCCTGCGCGAGCTCGCGCGCCGCCTGCGCCCGCCGGCGACGAAGGCTGCGGCGCATCGCCGCCTCGCCAAGTTGCAGAAGCTCGCCCAGCGGTAGCAAGCCGACGCCCTCGGCTCGGCGGTGACGCCCTCGGTTCGCTGGTTCGCCGGTGGCAGAGGAGCCGAGCGCGAGGCGCGAGGACAGTACGAGGGGTACGGCCGAGCGTCGAGCGCGAGAGATCCTGCCGCCAGCGGTGAAAGGCGGGCGGAGCCGGGGCTCTGCCCCGGTTCGTCCGCCCACCAGCGAAACGAGCGGGCCGGAGGAGAAGCTCCGAGGACGACCTCCCCCTCCGGTTGAACCGCACTCCGGACCGTGATGCCGGACGGGGTCTGAATCCGACATCCGACGAGGGCGGACCCGCTCAGATTTCACCCTATCGCCGCACGCGCTCAGGTGGCAAGAGGGATCCATCCAGGATTTGCCATTTCAGCGCGGATAGAATCGCCCCGCGGGGGCACAGACCGGGAGGAGCTGATGAGCGTTCGCGTGGGAATCAACGGCTTTGGGCGGATCGGGCGGAACTTCTTCCGCGCCGCTCGCAAGCGCGGCGCCGACGTCGAGTTCGTGGCGGTGAACGACCTCGGCGACGCGAAGACGATGGCCCACCTACTCAAGTACGACTCGGTCTTGGGCCCGTTTGACGATGAGGTCGAGGCGGTCGACGGGGGCATCCGCGCCGGCGAGGTCGAGCTCCGTCTCCTGAACGAGAAGGATCCCTCGGCGCTCCCCTGGAAGGACCTCGGGGTCGAGGTCGTCCTCGAGTCCACCGGACTCTTCACGAAGCGCGACGACGCCCAGAAGCATCTGGAGGCCGGGGCGGAGAAGGTCGTGATCTCCGCACCGGCGACGGATCCGGACGTAACCATCGTGCTCGGAGTCAACGACGACGCCTACGACAAGGAGCAGCATCGGATCGTCTCCAACGCGTCCTGCACGACGAACTGCGTCGCCCCGCTCGCGAAAGTGCTGAACGATGCGTGGGGGATCGAGTCAGGGTTCATGACCACGATCCACGCGTACACGAACGACCAGCAGATCCTCGACCTCCCACACAAGGACCTGCGGCGCGCCCGTGCCGCGGCCATCAACCTGATCCCCACCTCCACGGGCGCCGCGAAGGCGATCGGGCTCGTCATTCCCGAGCTCCAGGGCAAGGTGGACGGCATCTCGATCCGCGCGCCGGTTGCGGACGGTTCGATCGTCGACCTCGTCGTCCACCTCGCGAGCGAGGTCGACGACGATCAGGTGAACGGAAAGTTCGCCGAGGTCGCAGACTCGGGCGCGCTCGAGGGCATTCTCAGATACACGGACGAGCCGCTCGTGTCGACGGACATCGTCGGGAATCCGTACTCGTGCACCTTCGACAGTGGCCTGACGATGGCGAACGGCCACGAGGTCAAGGTCTTCGGCTGGTACGACAACGAATGGGGTTACAGCTGCCGATTGGTCGACCTCGTCGGCCGGCTCCTTTGAGTGCATAGGCCGAGGTCGGTCCGCGAAGCGGACGTCTCCGGCAAGCGCGTTCTCGTGCGCGTCGACTTCAACGTGCCGCTCGAGGACGGCCGCGTTGCCGACGACACGCGCATTCGCGCAGCGTTCCCGACGATCCGGCTGCTCCTCGAACGGGAGGCGGAGGACCTCGTTCTGGCGTCCCATCTCGGACGGCCGAAGGGCGAGGATCCTGCCTTCTCGATGGAGCCGGTGCGGCGGCGGCTGCGTGAGCTGCTGGACGACGAGCGGATCCGCCTGCTGGAGAACACGCGCTTCCACCCGGGGGAGACAAAGAACGATCCGGAGTTCGCTCGCGTCCTGGCCGACGATTGCGACCTGTTCGTCAACGACGCGTTCGGGGCGGCCCACCGCGCGCACGCCTCGACGGTCGGGGTGGCGCAGCTCCTGCCCGCGTACGCCGGACTTCTCCTGGAGCGGGAGCTCGAGGAGCTCGGGTCGCTGCTCGAGGATCCCGCCAGGCCGTTCGTCGCCGTTCTTGGGGGCGCGAAGGTCGAGGACAAGATCGGCGTCCTCGAATCCCTCTCGCAGCGGGCGGATTCCGTGCTCGTGGGCGGCAAGATGGCGGAGCAGATTCGCGAGGACAAAGAGCATTCCCATCTGCAGCTGCAACTGCCGTTGGATGTCGTGGCAGCGGAGGCGTTCGAGCCCGAGGCCGACGCGAAGGTCGTGCCCGCGGACGACGTGCCGGACGGCTGGCTCGGCCTCGACATCGGGCCCGAGACCAGGGCCGCCTTCGCAGAGTGCATCGCCGAGGCCAGGACCGTCTTCTGGAACGGGCCGATGGGCGTCTTCGAGTGGCCTCGCTTCGCGGAGGGGACGAAGGCAGTCGCCGAGGCGGTGGCATCCGCGGACGCGCACACCGTCGTCGGGGGTGGCGATTCCGTCCGTGCGGTTGAGGAGCTCGGGCTCGCCGACCGCATCGACTGGATCTCGACCGGAGGAGGCGCCGCGCTCGAGCTCCTCGAGGGCAAGGAGCTCCCCGGCGTGGCCGCGATCCCGGAAGCGTGACAATGTTGGGCTTGTGTTTCACACGCACAAACTCCTGTCCGCATGAGGGAAAGGGTCGTGGCCCGAGAAGGAAGGTCGTCGTGAAACACAAGCCTGGCATCAGCGGGTCTCCTCACGTCGGCGAGTCACGGTGCTGATCGCGGGCAACTGGAAGATGCACAAGTGGCCGTCAGAGACGGCGGATTTCTGCACGCGCCTGAGCAAGCCGCCCGGCGTCGACGTCGTCATCTGCCCGCCCTACACCTCGCTCGCCATGGCCGTGGCAAGCGGGGTCACCGTCTACGCGCAGAACGTTCACTGGGCCTCCGAAGGCGCTTTCACAGGCGAGGTCTCCGCGAAGATGCTCCTCGACCTCGGCGTTAAGGGATCCATCGTCGGCCACTCGGAACGGCGCCGGCATTTCTGCGAGACGGACGAGACCGCCTGGAGCCGCGCCGAGCAGGCTCTCGAGGCCGGCCTCGGGGTCATCTATTGCGTGGGCGAGCAGGAGGGGGAACGGGAGGCCGGCCATACCGAAGAGGTCCTCCGCCGCCAGGTCTCCGTGCTCCAGCCTCGCGAGGGGCTCGTCGTCGCGTACGAACCGGTCTGGGCGATCGGCACCGGCAGGACCGCCTCCGCAGAGCAAGCGCAGGACGCGCACGCCTTCATCAAAAGCCTTGTCAAGGTGCCGGTTCTCTACGGCGGCTCCGTCAAGCCCGAGAACGCCGAAGAGCTCCTCTCACAGCGGGACGTCGACGGGGCCCTCGTCGGCGGCGCCTCTCTCGAGCTCGAGTCCTTCGAGGCGATTTGCGAGATAGCGGCACGTATCCGCTCGTAGCGCTGGTCATCCTCGACGGCTGGGGTTGCGCGCCACCAGGGCCGGGTAACGCCGTGGAGCTGGCGGGGACGCCGGTCTTCGACGGGCTTTGGGCGCGGTTTCCCCACACGACGCTCGAGGCTTCGGGCGAGGCAGTCGGCCTCCCTCACGGCCAGATGGGCAACTCGGAGGTCGGTCACCTCACCATCGGGGCGGGCCGTGTCGTCTACCAGGATCTCGTACGGATCAACAACGCGATCGCGGACGGCTCCTTCTTCGAGAACGAGGCTCTCGTCGCCGCCTTCGACCGGGCACGGGAGGGAGGAGGTGACGTCCATCTCCTCGGTCTCGTCAGCCACGGCGGCGTCCACTCCCACATCGATCACCTGCGCGCTCTGCTCGAGCTCGGCCGCATGCAGGGCATGGAGCGGCGGACGCACGTGCACGCGTTCACGGACGGGCGAGACGTGTCTCCGATCTCCGCGGCGAACGATCTGGCCGAGCTCGTCTCCGAGAGCGCCGACATCGTGACCGTCTGCGGTCGCTACTACGCCATGGACCGCGACGGCCGCTGGGAACGGACGGAGCGGGCTTTCAACGCCATCCGCTCGGGTGACGGCGAGCGCGCGGACGACCCGATCGCGGCGGTGCGGGCGAGCTACGACCGAGGGGTCACGGACGAGTTCATCGAGCCGATCGTCCTGTCCGGCCCTCGCCTACGCTCCGAGGATGCCGCCGTCTTCTTCAACTTTCGGCCCGACCGGGCGCGCCAGCTCACGCAGCGTCTGCTCGAGGCCGGCTGCGATCTGACCACGATGACCCGCTACCGGGAGGATTTCGATTGCCCGGTCGCCTTCGAGGAGCAGGACGTCCGGGGGACGATGGCGGAGGTGCTCGCCGAGCACGGCATTCGCCAGCTGCACCTGGCCGAGACGGAGAAGTACGCGCACGTGACCTACTTCTTCAACGGGGGGCGGGAGGAGGAGTGGCCGGGCGAGACGCGCATCCTCGTGCCGTCGCCGCGTGACGTGCCGACCTACGACCAGAAGCCGGAGATGTCCGCGCGCGAGGTGGCGAGCCGCTTCGAGGAGGAGATCGGCAACGGCTACGGCTTCGCGGTCGTGAACTTCGCCAACCCCGACATGGTCGGGCACACCGGCTCCATCCCCGCGGTGGTCGAGGCCGTGGAGACCGTGGACGGGTGCCTCGGACGGGTCGCGGCCGCGGTGGAAGGGCTCGGAGGCGTCTGCCTCGTGACCGCCGACCACGGGAACGCGGAGCAGATGCTCGAGGAGGACGGGGTCAGCCCGTTCACGGCCCACACCGTGAACCCCGTGCCTCTCGTCGTCACGATTCCCGGCGTGCAACTGACGGCCGGGGGCTCGCTGGCCGACCTCGTACCGACATGCCTCGGCCGGCTGGGAATCCCCCCAGAGCAGGGGATGACCGGAAGGGAACTGGTTACTAGTCTGTAAAGGCGCGGCTATAATCGCGCCACCCGCGGCCCAGGCGACACAACCTTAGTGCCACTTCCTCAGCCCGATCTCGAAGTCCTGCGCAAGGCACAGCGCGGGGACGAGCACGCGTTCCGGCTGATCCTCACCGCCTACGAGACGCCGGTCTACAACTACGTGCTCCGCATGGTCGGCGACCGGGCGCTGGCCGAGGATCTCTGCCAGGAGATCTTCCTACGCATCTACCAGGGACTGCCGGGGTTCTCGCTCCGTTGCATGTTCACGACCTGGCTCTTCCAGGTGGCGAAGAACCGGGTGCTCGACGAGCTCCGGGCGCGAGAGCGCAAGCCTCAGAGCGTGCTGACGCTGGACGACCTGCCGCCGCTCGAGGTCGTCGACGCGCCGCCGGAGCGCGTGGAGGCGATCGACGCCGTCTGGCGCGCCGTCGCGGCCCTGAACCCGGATCTGAAGATGGCGCTGCTTCTGCGCGACGTCGTCGGCCTCTCCTACAGCGAGATCGCCGACTCGCTCGAGATCACTCTCGCTACGGTCAAGTGGCGGATCTTCAAGGCTCGCGAGGAAGTTCAGCTCGCGCTCGTCCGCGAGGGCGTTGCCCTCGAGTTCGGCGAGCACGCCGTCTCCTAACGACTGATCAGATCCCCTGCGCGAGCCGCTCGGCGAGCGGCTCCGGGAGGCCGCGCTCGCGAATTTCCTCCTGCGTACGCTCGACTGGGTACTCGACACGCCGGTACTCGGCGCGCTGCCCCTCCAGGTCGAGCAGCAGGTAGGCGGCGCGGGCGTCACCGTCTCGCGGCTGCCCGACCGAACCGGGGTTGAGGATCCAGCGGCTCTCGCCTGAGAGGTCGAGCTCGGTGCCGGCAGGCGCGATCGTCGTCTCCAGGCGCAGGTCCGCCAGGCCGAACGCGAGGGCGACGTGGCTGTGCCCAACGAGCAGGATGCGAGCCTCCGAGGCCCCAAACGAGGCGAGCGCGGCAAAAGGAGTGAGGACGTACTCCCAGACCGGGTCCCGCGCGCTGGCGTGGTACAGCGCCACGTCCTCCTGCACCGACTGAGGCTCGAGCGACTGCAGGTACCGACGTGACTCGTCCTCCAGAACGGTCGCCGTCCAGCGGGCACTTGCGGCCGCGTCCGCGGAGAAGTCATCGAGGTCGAGCCAACCGAGGACGCCCAGGTCGTGGTTTCCTATCAGGCAGACATCAGCGCGTTCCGCGATGAGCGTGCAGCAGCGATTCGGGCGCGGCCCATAGCCCACCAGATCGCCGAGGCACCAGACGGCGTCGGGCGCGTCGTCGGCGATCGAAGCCAGGACAGCATCCAGCGCATGCAGATTTCCGTGAATGTCAGAGATGACGGCGACGCGCACAGGAGCCGCGCAACGTTAGCGAAGCGGGGCGCCTTTCTCCTGGCGGCGGCCGTGTGGATCGTTTCCGGGGCGCTCCTCTGGCGCACCGAGGTGCCGTCCTTGCAGCTCGCCGAGCTCGACCCGCGTGCCTACTTCAGCGCCGAGCAGCTGGCCCGGATCGCCGACTACCGTCGCGTTACGCGTGCGCTGTTCCTCGGCTCGCTCGTCGTCCAGGGGGTTGTCCTCGCCGTCTTCGCTTGGAAGGCTGCGGGCCTCGCCGAGGCGGTCAGTGTCAGCTTCCGAGGACGGATTCGGACCGGCGTCGGGCTGGCCGTCCTAGTCGCCCTCGCGCTCTGGCTGGCCTTGCTGCCCCTGTCGGGCGTTTCGCATTGGTGGCGCCGTCGCTACGGCCTTTCGCACCAGGGGTACGACGGATGGCTGCGTGACGAGGCCGTCTCGCTCGCGGTGCAAGTCGTCCTCGTCACGCTTGCCGTCGCTGCGTTCATGGCGCTGGCCACCTGGCTCGGGCGGTCGTGGTGGCTCGCGGGCGGGCCCGCCCTCGCCCTCGCGGGAACGGTCTTCCTCCTTGCCTATCCGCTCGTCGTCCAGCCGCTCTTCAACCGCTCCGAGCCGCTGCCGGACCGCGAGCTCGCCGCGAAGATCGAGGTACTCGCACGCGAGGAAGGCGTGACCGTGAAGTCGGTGGAGGTGACCGACGCGAGTCGGCAGACGACGGCGGCGAACGCCTACGTCGCAGGAATCGGCCCGACGCGGCGCGTCGTCCTCTTCGACACCCTGCTCGATGGCCGCTTCACCCAGCCCCAGATCCTTTCGGTCTCCGCGCACGAGCTAGCGCACGTGGGCCGCCGTCACCTCTGGAAGGGGCTCGGCTGGTTCGCACTGATCGTGATCCCCTGCGTCGCCGTACTGGCCCGGGTCACGGAGCGGGGTGGAGGCCTCGCCGAGCCCGCCGCCGTCCCGTTGGCGCTGGCCGTCGCGTTCGCGCTCTTCGTGGTGACGCTGCCGCTTTCGAACGTGGTGTCGCGCCGCTACGAGGCGGAAGCGGACTGGATCGCCCTACGAACCACGGACGATCCCGCTTCGTTCGTCCAGCTCGAGCGGAAGCTCGTCCTCTCCGGGCTGGGCGACCCCGCGCCGCCCGGCTGGTTCTCGTTCCTGTTCGCGACGCATCCGAGCGCGATGAAGCGGATCGCGATGGCCGAGGCCTTTAGGTATCGGTCTCGGGCAGGTTCCTGATGCCCTCGCGGGCCGTCCATTTCGACCAGCTGTCGTTCATCGCGTCGATGAGCTCGCGCATGAAGCGAGGAGCCATGTTCACGCGGGTGACGACGACCCCCGGCACGTCACCCTCCTCGACCTCGTGGTCGATGCGAGCGAACGTGACCGTGAACTCGTAGTCGGAAAAGCTGACGTTGGCGAAGTTGGCGTAGACGCCGGCGAGGTTGTCCGGATCCAAATGGATGTTGAGTTGGCGCTCCCGGCCCTCGTCTTCCACGGCCCTACGATATAGCCCCATGCCGGCCGAAGCGATTGCACGAATCGAGCGGAGCCTCCAGGACGGGCTCGGCGTTCCTGTCACCCTCGAGCGGCCGGGCCAGGCCGAGCACGGCGACTACGCCACGAACGCTGCCCTGCGCGCCGCGCCGACGCTTCGCCGCGCGCCGCTGGAGATCGCGGACGAGCTCCGCGCCGCCGCACTCGAAGTTGAGGGCGTGGCCGACGCTCAGGTCGCTCCGCCCGGCTTCCTCAACCTCTGGATGTCGGCGGCGTGGTACGGCGAGGCTCTCGGGGAGATCCTGGCGGCAGGCGAGGACTACGGTGCCGGCACGGCCTCGACGACCGAGCGCGTCCAGGTCGAGCTCGTCTCGCCCAATCCAACCGGGCCGCTCACCGTCGCTTCGGCGCGAAACGGCGCCTATGGCGACTCGGTTGCCCGCTTGCTGCGGTTTACGGGCCACGCCGTCGCGCGCGAGTGCTACTTCAACGACGCCGGAGCCCAGGCCGAGCTCTTCCGCGCCTCCGTCGAGGCGCGCGCGCGTGGGGAGGAGCCGCCCGAGGGCGGCTACTCCGGCGAGTACGTCACGCGGCTGGTCGGCGAGGCCGGCGATCCGGTCGACCGCATGATCGAGGAGATCAAGGAGACCCTCGCGCGCTTCCGCGTGCCCGTGGACGACTGGGTGCGCGAGACAGAGCTCGACGTCGAAGCGGCCCTGAAAGCGCTGGAGGGCCACACGTTCGAGCAGGACGGCGCCGTCTGGCTGCGCACGACGGCGTTTGGCGACGACAAGGATCGCGTGCTCGTGCGGGCGGACGGGCGGCCGACCTACCTGGCCGGGGACGCGGCTCACACTCTGTGGAAGTACGACCGCGGCTTCGAGCGTCTCATCTACGTCCTGGGCGCGGACCACCACGGGTACATCTCGCGCCTCAAGGCTCTCGCCGGCGCGTTCGGCCACGATCCGGAGTCCGTCGAGGTGCTCATCTACCAGCTCGTGCACTTGACGGAGGGGGGCGAGGCCCGGCAGATGTCGAAGCGACACGGCGACGTCGTCTTCCTCGACGAGCTCATCGACGAGATCGGTGTCGACGCCGCGCGGTGGTACCTCGTACGGTCGAGCCACGAGCAGCCCATGGAGATCGACGTCGACCTGGCCAGGGAGAAGACGGACAAAAACCCCGTCTACTACGTCCAGTACGCGCACGCGCGGATCGCGGGCATCCTCCGGAAGGCCGGCTCGGCCAAGCGGTCGCCCGAGCCGCCCGGCGAGCTCGCGCCGGAGGAGCGCGACCTCGTGAAGAGGCTCGCCGAGTTGCCGAAGACCGTCGCAGAGGCGACCGAGCGCCGCGGCCCGCACGCCCTCCCGGTCTACGCCATCCGCCTCGCCGACGACTTCCACCGCTTCTACCACCACCACCGCGTGCTCGAGAGCGACGCCGAGGCGTTCAGACTCGCGCTCTCCGAGGCCACGAAGAGCGTCATCGCCCGCAGCCTCGACCTCATCGGAGTCGAAGCGCCCGAGCGCATGTGAGGCTGGCTCCAAACCGATGGAATCTCGCCGTCGCGGGGCTGGCGGCGTCGTGGGGCTTTGTGTCCGTGATCGCCGCCGGCGTCCACCTGCCCGCGACGCTCGTCTTCTGGCGCTGTGTCATCGCCGCCGTGACGCTGCCGCTAATGGTTCTTGCAGTGGGGCGGCCGCGAGCCCTACGCGTCGAGCACCGGCGGCCGCAGCTGGTGGGCCTCGCCCTCCTCGTCGCCCTTCATTGGGCGCTCTTCTTCGAGACGCTGAAGCTCGCGTCAGTGGCGGTGGCCATCCTGACCGTCTACACGGCGCCGGTCTTCCTCGCCGTCCTGGCGCCGTTCCTCCTTCCGGAGGGCAGAAGCAAGATCGGCCTCGCGGCGCTGGCGATCTCTGCGCCCGGCATCGTCGTGATCGCGCTCGCGGGCGAGGCAGGCTCTCGCGCCAATCCCGTCGCGATCGGCGCGGGCCTCGGCGCTGCGATCACCTATGCGTTCGTCGTCATGTGGACGAAGAGCCTTGTCCGGAACGTCGCGCCGGTCGCGCTGGCCTTCTGGAACTACCTGATCATCGCCGCGGTCGTTGCGCCGTTGGCCGTGGGCGGGAGTCGCTTTCTTCCGCACGGAACCGAGTGGCTCTCTCTGCTTGCTCTCGGCGCGCTCCTCACCGCTGCATCCGGCGTGATCTACATGCGGGCGCTGCGAGAGGTGACCGCGCAGGCGGCCGGGCTGCTCGCGTACATCGAGGTGGTCTCCGCGTCGGTTCTTGCTTGGGCGATTCTCGGCCAGGAGCTCGGCTGGCAGGTCGCCCTCGGCGGCCTGGCGGTACTCGCGGGCGGAGCGCTGGTCGTGCTCTACGAAGGTGCGCCGGGGCCCGCTCCCGAAACCCCGCTAGTCTGAGAAGCCACTAGGATCGCGGCATGGAAGGCGGGACCGGCTCCGTCCCCGACCGCAACCTCGCGCTCGAGCTGGTTCGCGTGACAGAGGCGGCGGCACTCGGGTGCGCAAGGTGGATCGGACGCGGCGACAAGGAAGCGGCCGACCAGGCTGCGGTCGACGCCATGCGCGCGATGCTCGACACCGTGGCCATGGACGGCGTCGTCGTCATCGGCGAGGGGGAGAAGGACAGGGCGCCGATGCTCTTCAACGGGGAAGAGGTTGGAAACGGCGAGCCCCCTGCCGTGGACGTCGCGGTTGACCCGCTGGAAGGGACGCGACTCACGTCGGTTGGGCAGCCGAACGCGATCTCGGTGATCGCGCTCGCCGAGCGCGGGACGATGTTCTTCCCGGGAGCGGCGGTTTACATGGACAAGATCGCGGCTGGCGCGGAGATCGCAGACGTGATCAACATCGACGCCTCCCCACAGGACAACGTACGCCGCGTCGCCGAGGTCAAGGGCGGGAAGCCGACAGACATCACAGTCGTGGTCCTCGACCGGGAGCGCAACCAGGCGCTCATCGAAGGCCTGCGCGAGGTGGGTGCGAAGGTGAATCTGATCACCGACGGCGACGTGGCTCCCGCAATCGCCGCGGCCCGCCAGGGATCGACTGTTGATCTGATGATGGGCATCGGCGGCACGCCCGAGGGCGTGATCGCCGCGGCGGCGGTGAAGTGCCTGGGCGGAGCGGTGCAAGGGCGCCTATGGCCACGGGACGACGACGAGCGCGCAAAGCTCATCGAGGCCAGCTACGAGCCGGACCGCGTCCTCGGGACGGACGACCTCGTCGGAGGCGAGAACATCTTCGTCGCCGCGACGGGAGTCACGGACGGCGCGCTGCTCAACGGCGTCCGCTTCTCGAAGGACGGAGCCGTCACCGACTCGATCGTCATGCGCTCACGCTCCGGGACGGTGCGCCGCGTGGAGGCGTACCACCACCTCGAGAAGCTCTCGAGATTGTCCGGCCGCGAATACCGCTAGCGCCCGTGGCCGGCGGCGGCTCCCGCCGTGCGAAGCCCGGCTACGCCCGCCGCCTGACGCCGCTGGCGGCAGGATGCTGCGCCCTCGGGACTAGGCCGTGCTACGTGCACTGTCCGTCGTCCCTCGGGCTTGCCTCCTTGGCCAGCAGCGCCCCACGAACGCTAGGTCTACGCGACCCCGGCTAACTCCTTCTCCATTTCGGGGGAGTAGGAGCCCGACCGGGCGAGGTCGTTCATCTTCGCCCGGTGCGCGAAGGCGGCCTGGCCCGCAGACACGTTGGACTCCTCGCCGGCCCAGGCCTTCAGGGCAGGTGCCTGCAGCGCCCGGCCGTAGGAGAAGGAGAGCTCCCAAGGGTGCGGCCCCATCGCGTTCATCGCGTTCAGGTGCGCGGTTGCGATCTCGTCGCTCTGGCCGCCGGAGAGAAACACGATTCCGGGCACGGCCGCCGGAACGCAATTCTTGAGGCAGCGGATCGTTGCCTCGGCGACCTCCTCGACGCCGGCTTGTTCAGCCGCGTCCTTCCCGGAGAGCACCATGTTCGGCTTGAGCAGCATCCCTTCGAGCTGCACCCGCTGGTAATAGAGGTCCTGGAAGGTCGTCTTGAGCATCCACTCGGTGACCGAGTAGCAGCGCTCGAGGGTGTGGTCTCCGTCCATCAGGACTTCGGGCTCAACGATCGGAACGAGGCCGGCCTCCTCGGAGAGAGCCGCGTAGCGCCCCAGTGCATGGGCGTTGACGTGGATGCAGGTGTGGCTGGGGATCCCGTCGCCGATCTCGATCACCGCGCGCCACTTCGTGAACTTCGCGCCCAGCTCGCGGTATTCGTCCAGGCGCTCTCGGAGGCCGTCGAGACCCTCTGTGACCTTCTCCTCCGGCGAGGCGGCGAGCGGCTTGGCGCCCTTGTCCACCTTGATCCCTGGAATCACGCCCTTGCTCTCGAGGAGCTCCGGAAACGGGGTGCCCTCCGCCGAGCTTTGCCGGATGGTCTCGTCGTACAGGATGACGCCGCTGATGTGCTCCTCCATGCCGGGCGTCGTGAAGAGCAGCTCGCGATACGCGCGGCGGCTTTCCTCGGTCGACTCGACCTGAATCGTGTCGAAGCGCTTCTTGATCGTCCCGTCGCTCTCGTCCGCGGCGAGGATTCCCTTACCCGGCGCGACAAGCGCCCGGGCGGTTTGTTCGAGGTCGTTTTCAGCCATGGCCAACTCCTTCCCTGAGCTCTCGCTAAGTATCTTCCATACCCGCGGGGGAGGGAGTAGGATCACCGATCTGAGGGGCGGCGCTGCGGCGGCCGTCCCTCGTTCTTTCGGTGTTTGCGGCGCTACGTGATGATGGAGACGATCGCCTGAAAGTGCCCGGCCATGGTGAGGGCGAGAAGGGCGAGCACGGCGACGATTGCAGGCGTGATGACGGCGAGAATGACGCCGTATTCCGCCATCGTCTGTCCTTCCTCACTGCGCCATACGTCTGGGCTGCGCATGCTCAAATGGTCGGTTGGAGGGGCCTCTGGCGCTATCCCCCGCACGAGCGACACGGCGGCCTACCCGTCGGGCAGCCCGCCGCTGTAGCACCTATGGAAGCGTGACGTACTGCGCGAGGAACGTCCGAGCGGTGGGCGTGTCCATGCGATAAGCGCAGTGACGACGGATCGCCAAGCTCGCTGCGCTAACCTTGAACGCGCGCGGACGTAGCTCAGTTGGTAGAGCATCAGCTTCCCAAGCTGGGGGTCGCGGGTTCGAGCCCCGTCGTCCGCTTCGGCGCAAACAAGCCGAAACCCGCTTCGTTAGGCGGATTTCGGCGTCTCATGCGTCTTCTCGTTAGACCGCTTGAAACCGCTACAGACCGCTGGAACCTGGCGCTCACTGGCGCAACACTGGCGCGGAATCTGCTGCCCTCGTCGGCTACGCCACGGTTGCTCGCGCCTCCCTACCGCGACCTCGTCGCATCTAGGACTTCAACGGCTGCTTTGAGCGGCAATTGGGCAATCTCCGTAGAAGCCACGACCAGATAGCCCTACGCTTTCTGGTCTGTACGTTCTCTACGTCGATGGATCGGGCGCTCGGGGCTGCACGACCCTTCCCTCGCGAGCGTGTCCTTTGCTGGACGCCCGCAGCGATACGCGGAGGAGCTGCTCGAAACGATCTGGCGCGGGATCGAGCCGCGCTAAGCGCTTCTTTCGAGGCGGCACCGAGTACGATCCGCCCGATGGAACAAGCGGCCGGAGACCGAGAACCGATCGTGATCGCGACCGACGGCTCCGAGGGGGCCGAAGCCGCTGTCGGCGCAGGGGCACGGGTGGCGCGGACGCTCGGTACGAAGGCCGTGATCGTCTACGTGCGGCCGTCGCTCGGGCCGCTGGGCGAGCCCTATTACCAGGAGAAGCTAAGCGAGCAAATGGCACACGCGCGCGCCGCTCTTGAGCGAGCGAACGAGCTTCTCTCCCGGGAGGGGGTCGAGGCGAAGGAAGAGATCCTCGAGGGAAGCGCGGCTGACCGAATCGTCGAGCTTGCGCGAGAGCGCAACGCCCCGCTGATCGTGGTCGGGTCACGCGGGCTCGGCGCCGTTGCGGGCGCGCTCCTCGGGTCCGTCTCGAGCGCCATCATCCACCGGACGGATCGCCCCGTCTTGGTCGTTCCGACCCCGGAAAGCGCGTAGGCTCGCGCGGATACGGCGCGCGCCGCATCTCGGTGCGAGAGCGGGGTGCCCTTCGACTCGACGACGAAGACGACCTCGCGCCGCGCCAGGTTGACCGTGGTCGCGGACGCGGCGGACAGGTCGCGGACGACGTCCGACGGCGGCTCTTCGGCGAAAAGCTCGAGCGGACGCTCGACCTGCCTGTGCGGTCAGGACGTCGACCGGAGGATGTCCGCCGCCAGCCACCCGATGGCGATCGCGGGGGCGGCGGTGTTGCCCGAAACCTGCTGCGGAAGGCAGCTGGGGGTAATGCGCGTGGTTGAGGTTGAACGTCCGATCACACGGCGATCCTCGCGTGATGCAGGCCTTGCGTCAGGCTCGGCAATTCGCTCGCCGCAGGCCACCGGCACCCCACCGTCAATTGCGTGGACGGGCGCTGAGTGCGTTGGTGCTCGTTGGCATCGTCGACCTCATCGGGACGGTGCTGATGTGGCTCTTCGAGGATGAGGCCAGCCGAAGCGAGATCCACAATCTTTGGGACGCGTTGTTCTTCTCGACCGTGCAACTGCTGACGGTTTCGTCGCAGATGCCCAATCCGGTCACTACAGGAGGACGGATGGTCGACATCTTTTTGGAGCTCACTGCGATCACTTTCGTAACAGCCATCGCCGGAGCGTTCGCAAAGTTCTTCATGGATCTCGACAGTGACAGCAAGCAATGACCGAAACCGGCGCCGTCGACGCTCGGCTGCTTGGGTGGAAGCACCTTTAGAAGTCGTTTCTAAATGAGAGGTGCGCGCCGATGGGCAGTCGGCTTCAGGTCCGTTACATCCGATCGTTGTCGAGGACGATTTCGCCGGCAGCTCCGGTGAGGACGATGCTGGCGACGGCAGGCGTCCCTGGGCGCACGGTGATCGGGAGGCGGTGAGCGCCGAGCCAGGCGGCGAGGCGATCGGCGTCGCCGGCGAGCCGCAGCGTTGCGATCTGGACGGCGCCGGCCCGATGGGTTACCGGGGCGCGGCCTGGAAGTGGGGTCCCGTGTTCCCACTCGATGAAGAAAGGGAGCGAGGGCTCGGCGGTGGCCTGGTCGATGCCGGCCAGCCGCCATCGCACATGTTGGCCGTTCCGATCGGTCCGTGAGCCGGCGGCCACGGTGAGGTCGAGCCGTCGGGCGAAATCGTCCAGCTCATGCGTGCGGACGGCCCAGCCGAGCAGCCGGGGGAGCGAGGGATGCGCTGCCGCGACCCAGCGTCCGAACGGGCTCTGCGCGGCCTCGTCCTCGTCGACGACCGCGACCAGTTCGAGGTACGCCTCACCGAGCGGCACAATCCTGTTGGCCGTGCCCCAGCCGGGGTGACGGCCGCCCTCGATCGAAGCCAGGCCGTGCCGCGCTTCGATCCCCTGCGCGGCTGCAGCAAGGTCGGCCACCGCGAGCAGTACGTGGTCGAGCTCCAGAGCGAGGAGCGTAGTCGCCCAGCGGTCACCGGACAGACAGGGACCCGGCAGCTGACCCCAAACGCCGTCGGCATCTGCCCTCAAGCTAGGAGGGGTGCCGATGGCCGCTGCGCCATGGATCGTGTCCGACCAGTTGTGGAAGCTGGTCGAGCCGCTGCTGCCGAGGAAGGAGCGGCGCTTTCGCTATCCGGGCGGCAAACGGTTGCCGGATCGGCAAGCGTTGCAGGGGATCTTGTTCGTGCTGCACACCGGGATCGCCTGGCAGCACCTGCCGGGCGAGCTCGGATTCGGCTCGGGCGTGACCTGTTGGCGGCGCTTGGACGAGTGGCAGCGGGCCGGGGTCTGGCAGGAGCTGCCTCAGTCGCATGCTCAGTCCGTGGCGTTCGGCTCCATCTCCTTGACTTCGATGCCCCCAAGGAACGCCCAGAGGCTCATCTTGACCGCAGGGCCATCTCCACGCTGAGACACCTTCACCTCGCGGCCCCCGAACAGTCCGAAACCACTGACCGAGACCCGCGTCCCAGGCGCTACGAGGATCTTTATTCCACTCAGGATCGCAACCGCCGTCAGACGCGCATCTGGGCCAGGTGGGCTGCTAGACAGGTCGAGGTCACCCCCGCCGAAGATCGCGATGACGGTCTCCTTCGTCCAACCCGGTGGGAATGGACGACGGAGTCCGCTGAAGATCGCGACATTCACCGTTGCCTCCTTTCGCTTGCGTACGTCGAATGCCCAAGGCACTACTTGACCGTGAGGTCGGGATTCCCTACAGCAACTGGCGTCAGCCGGTTGGCTTACACCTCGCGCATCAGGATGATCGCCTGGGGTGGCGCGATGAACATCTGCTTTTTCGTCGTTACGCCGACGACTTGCCAGCCTTCCGCGCCCAGCTCGTTGAGTTGTTCCTCGACGCGCTTGCCGGTATCGATGACCTTGTACTCGTATCGGCTCATGGCGTACCTCGCCCGCGAGGGCTCGTGCGAAATAGTGGCCATTTCACACCTCCTTTCGCCCTTTCAGCTTCCCGCGGACCCTTTCGGGGGACATCAGGGATGGCCCGGATCCAAGGTGGGTAGAAAGTGGCAAGCTCATCGTCACGGCGACCTACCTCTGCTGGGGCGATCTCAGCTCCGACACAGCCGTGAGAGACTTCGTGCGTAGCCGGCCGTTCGTGTCATTTCGTCCGGCGGACCCCTCCGGACTCTGAGATTGTTGGCTCTGCGACCGCAGCCGTTTTTGGCTTGTTCATGCGAAAACTTTTCGGGGAGAGAAATTTCCTGACTAGGCCCCCACGCGGCGGGCCCTCGGCGTGCCGCGCGCGGAGGCGCTGCCCGCGCGGCGCTAAGTGAATGCTCCGTAACAGGTTGCGTCTCCGACTTCCGCAACGATGAGGAAGATGAACGCGGTCGAGCCGGGGGGGGGTGTGCTGACAGGCGTCTGCGAGGAGGGGTCCAGCGTTGCTGGCGGCCACCCAGTCGTTACATGTCCAATTAACGCTGGCGTCGGAATAATGGACCTGGTCGTCGATCCCGTAGACGCCGTCCAGTTGATCGCAGGCTTCCTCTCCGGTCAGCCAGCTGTCCCCGAAAAGACTCGCCGCGCTAAAGCCATACTTCTTGCTCCTCGCGGTCAGTTCGGCCCGAGTTATTCCGGCCGTCACAGGCGCATACTGGACGGTCACTTTGCACGACTTGCCCGGGCCGAGGCTCACACCCGTGCAGCCATCGACTGAGATTGTGAACGGGCCCGAGAGCGAGATCGTCAGGGTGAGCGCCCCCGTCGCATTTCCGCCCGAATTGGTGAGCGTGAAGTCCCTCGTCGTGCTCGTGCCCGAGTGAACCGCTGTCGCCCAGAATGTTGGGCTAAAGGCCATAGCCGGAGGATCACCCGCCCGCGCAGTGGCGGGCAGGATGAAGGCCAGCGCGCCGACCACGAGTATGACCGCAACCCTGGCACGCCTCATTTTTCCTGCCTCCCTCCCCGCCACGAAGAAAGGCCGGCTAGTGGAACGGTCGAGCGCCAGCCTTGGAAGATCCTCCCACGCTGAGATCGAAAGTCAAACCTCGTCGCTTGCAAGCGTCCCCGCCACCCTAAAAAGGGAGCCCGTCCTTCTCGGCGCGGCATCCTGCGCGTCGAAGAAGGTCGAGTTCAGGACGGGGACGGCGAACTAGCCCGCCGCCGCCCTTCCGCGAGCGTTCCCGCTCCTCTACCGAAAGCCCTCCGGCTCTATCTCTCGTAATCGCCTGACGGCAGCTTCGAGCATTCGGACCGCGTCCCCCACCGGGATCTCGGTCGGAAGGCGAAGAAGATGCGCGATGCGCTCGAAGCTCGCTTCGGTGGTAACTCCGTGGTAACAAGTGACAGGAAAGAAGGGGAAGATACGGAAACGGTTAGCGGCGGAAACGTCTTAGCCATGCCCGCTGTAGGCTCCCGTCCTTGGCCTAAATAGGCTTCCCAAGCTGAGGGTCGCGGGTTCGAGCCCCGTCGTCCGCAAATGATGAGTCTTTCTTCGCAGGTTCGGCAACCGACTCCGCCCACGGTGCCTATTTGGCCCCCAAGCGGGCCCTCAAGGTCGTGAGCCTCACTCAGTACTACACGGCGACCACCCTCGACGGCCTTATCGCCGACCCCGACAACTCGCTGGACTGGCTGTTCACCCGCAAGCAGGAGAAGGACGGGCCCTTGAACTACGGCGATTTCATCGCCGGCATCGGTGCGATGGCGATGGGGTCGACGACGTACGAATGGATCCTCGACCACGAGTTCGCCGGCATCGATCCGGCGGAGTGGAAGTGGCCGTACGACATCCCGTGCTGGGTCTTCACACACCGGCAGCTGCCGGTCGTCCCCGACTCGCGAATGAGTTCACCACCGCGGACGTCGCAAGCGTGCACAAGGAGATGGCCGCCGCCGCCGGTGACCGGAACGTCTGGATCGTCGGCGGGGGAGACCTGGCGGGTCAGTTCGCCGACGTGGGCCTTCTGGATGAGGTCATCGTGTCGATAGCGCCGGTCACGCTGGGCAAGGGTGCTCCTCTGCTGCCGCGCCGGATCGAACTGCGTCTGGACGAGCTGGGCCGGAACGGCGACTTCGCCTGCGCGAAGTTCTCGGTCGTGCGGCCACCGGCCTGACCCTCCTACAGATCGCCGGGAGCGGCGAAGCGGTAGAAGACCGGCGCGACCTTTCCGAACACGCCCGGCACGAAGTCCTCGAGCGCGCGCGCTCTCGAGCCCGCCGAGGCTGACCGGCTCGTAGCCGGCGTCCCGGATCAGCTGCTCTGTGACCTCGCGCGCCTCCTCGTCGGCCGCGTACAGGCACCCCGGCGGCACGCGCTGCTCGTCGCGGCGCTCTTCGAGGTCCCGGAGCGGATGGCGGGCGTGGAGTGAATGACTGACGCACCGGTGATCCACGCTCAGGCTTTCCGACGCCACGCTCAGGAGATCGCGGCGGGCCGCCTGCTGAAATCACGGGGGCTTTTGGCGGGTTAGTCCGGATGTGCGCGTCGCGATCGAGCAGGCTGCATATGGAGTGGCGGGCGGCGTGGCCGAGAGCCTCCTCCAAAAGGCCGCAAAGAACATCGTCTTCGAGGGCGCGGTCGTCGATTCACTGCGTGGCCGCGGCCACGTCTTTAGGCGCGAGTCTTCGGCCCCGGCTGCGTGAGCCCGCTCTCGTACGCGAAAATGACGGCCTGGACGCGGTCGCGGGCGCGGAGCTTCCGCAGGATGCGCTTCACGTGGGTCTTCACCGTCGATTCCTCGATCACGAAGGCCTTCGCGATCTCGCCGTTGGAGAGGCCTCGCGCCACAAGCTCGAGCACCTCGCGCTCCCGCGGCGTGAGCTCTTTGAGCCGCTCGCGGGAGGAGGCGTCCGGCGCCGGCTGCTCGGCCATCCGGTCGATGACCTTTCGAGTCACGGACGGGGAGAGGAGCGAATCGCCGGCGGCGACGGTGTGGATGGCCGCGATCAGGTCCTCCGGGCTCGTGCGCTTGAGCAGGAAGCCCGAGGCGCCCGCCCTGAGGGCTCCGAAGATGTAATCGTCCTGCTCGAACGTCGTCAGGATGATCACCTTCAATTCGGGAGAGACGGCGAGCACGTCGCGCGTGGCCGCGATGCCGTCGAGGTTGGGCATGCGGACGTCCATGAGCACTACGTCGGGCCGGAGCTCGCGCGCCCGGGTGATCGCGGCGCGCCCGTCACCCGCCTCGCCGACCACGTCGACGGTCTCGTCGCTCGAGAATACGGCCCTCAGGCCCGCGCGCATAAGGTCGTCGTCGTCGACGATCAGGACCCGCACCCGTTGTGTGCTCATTCGCGCACGTCCGTGTACGGCAGCCGTGCGTCGATGCGGAAGACGCCGTCGGCGGCGCTCGACTGAAGGTCTCCGCCGAGGAGCACTGCGCGCTCCCGCATCCCGACGATTCCGTGGCCGCTCCCGGCCGCGAGCGAGTCGGGTCGGACTGGATTGGTGACGGTGATCTCGAGCGCGCTCGAACCGAAGGTGATGTCCACCTCCGCCCGGCCGCTGCCATGCCGAGCGGCGTTCGTAAGCGCCTCCTGGAGAATCCGGTAGGCAGCCTGGTCCACGCCTGGAGCGAGCTCTCGACGGGAGCAGTCTACGTGAACCGTCACCTCGAGGCCGGCCGCCCGGTGGCGCTCCGCCAAGGTGTCGAGGGCAGCCAGGCCCAGCGGAGGTTCCACCTCTCGCCCCGGTTCCGGAGAGCCGTCGTCGTCGCGGAGGACGCCGACGAGCTGGTCGATCTCCTCCACGGTCTCGCGTGCGACCTCTTCGATCGTTTCCAGAGCCGCTCTCGCGCGAACCGGATCCTTCTCGCTTAGGAGGCGGGCGGCCCCCGCCTGGACGAGGATGACGTTGATCGCATGGCCGGCGGAGTCATGGAGGTCGCGCGCGATGCGCGTGCGTTCCTCAGCGGCGGCGAGACGGCGCTCGCGCTCGGCCTCGCGCTCGGCTCGCAGGGCACGCTCCTCGAGCTCGGCCATGCGGGCGCGGCGCATCCGAACTCGGTCGCCAAGCACCCACGCGGCTCCCCAGACGAGCGCTCCGAACAGGAGCGGAACGGTCGGGAACTCGTCGCGGGCGAATCCGACTGCGCCGACGTGGACGACGAACAGGCCGGCCACGGTCGCGGCAGTCAGCCGCGTGGGCACGCGCGTCTGTTCGGGGCTCGCGGCGAGGAAATAGAGCGCGATCGTCGGGCCGAGGGGCGGGCCGGGCGGATACCCGAGCGCGTTCAGCGCAGCGCTCGCCGCAGCGGTCAGAGCGAACACGGCGAGCGGCGCCCGGCGCCGGCCGGCCAGGGGCAGCGATGCGAGCGCCGCCAGCGCAACCGCCAAGCCGTCGAGACCGCGGGCGTCTGCCTCGGATTCGCCGACGGGGCCGCCCGTCGCGAGGAGCGCCAGCGAGAGCCCGAAGACCACCACCGCGATACCTGCGTCAACCAGGAGCTGTCTACGCGTCGCCACGTGCCGAGCCTAGCGCGGCCCCCCGCGCACCGAGTCTCCCCGGCGGGGTATCCCGATCCTCCCTGAGGAGGACGCGGAACTTCCTCCCTGGGGGCGTTGTGGTCGCAGGGCCGTCGGCCGTACCGTGACTTGACATGGACGACGGCTTCGTCATCGAGACCAGCGGGCTCACCAAGCGCTACGGCGAGCGAATCCTCGCCGTCGATCGGCTGGACCTGCGCGTGCGGCGGGGCGAGGTCTACGGTTTCCTCGGCCCCAACGGCGCCGGCAAGACGACGACGCTGCGGATGTTGCTGGGCCTTGTGCGCCCGACCTCCGGCAGCGCGCTCGTGCTAGGCGGCGCGCCAGGTTCGCCGGCCGGGCTGGCCCGTGTGGGAGCCCTGGTCGAGAGCCCGAGCCTGTATCCCTTCCTTTCCGGTCGCGACAATCTGCGCGTCCTTGCCCGGCATGCCCACGTGGCCGAGCGCCGTATCGAGGCCGTGCTGGAGGAGGTCGAGCTTGCCGACCGGGCTTCCGACCGGTTCGCCACCTACTCGCTCGGAATGAAGCAGCGCCTTGGCGTGGCCGCCGCGCTGCTCAAGGACCCGGAGCTCCTGATCCTCGACGAGCCCACCAACGGGATGGACCCTGCAGGCATGGCCGACATGCGTACCTTCATTCGCGGGCTCGGACGCGGCCGTCGCACCGTTCTCCTCTCCAGCCACCTGATGACTGAGGTGGAGCAGATTTGCGACCGCGTCGGAGTCATCCGCGGCGGCACGCTCGTCGGCGAGGGGACGGTGGCCGAGCTGCGCGGCCGCGAGAGCTTGCGCATCCGCGCCGAGCCCCTCGTAGCGGCGGAGCGGCTGCTCGCGACCCTGCCCGCCGTCGAGCGCGTCACGACCACTGACGGGGCTCTCAACGTCGCAGCCGATCCCGACGCCGCCCCGGCGATCAACCGGGCCCTCGTGGAAGCTGGTATCGCGGTGAGTGAGCTTCGCCCAGAGCAGGCCTCGCTCGAGCAAGTTTTTCTCGAGCTGACCCAACCTTCAGAGGAGGCGGCATGACGAGCGTCACCGCAGAGCTCTTGGTCGTACGCAAGCGCTCGAGCACGTGGATTCTCCTCGGGATCTGGAGTGCGCTCGCCGTGCTCTTCGCGTACGTCATCCCTTACGTCGAGTACCTGAACGGGAGCGGGCCGGGACCGAGGTCGCTCGGACAGCTGCTGCCTGCCCAGCTCGCCGGCAACCTGGTCGAAGGCTTCCCCTTCTTCGGCGGCGTGATCGCGCTCATGCTGGGCGTGCTCGGTCTGGGAAGCGAATACGGCTGGGGGACCCTGAAGACGCTCTTCATCCAGCGCGAAGGAAGACTCCGCGTGTTCGGCGCCAAGCTGCTCGCGCTCGGCGCCGTCCTCGTCCCGTTCGTGCTGTCGGTCTTCGCGCTCGGCGCGGGCGCCAGCTACGTGATCGCTCTGCGCGAGGGCAGCACCGTGGACTGGCCCTCGGCGTGGCTCGTCGTCCGCGCCATGGGCGCTGGTTGGCTCATCCTCGCCGTGTGGGCGTCGTTCGGGCTCCTGCTCGCCGCGGTCTCACGCGGGACGTCCCTTGCGATCGGTGTCGGCATCCTCTACGCGCTCGTGATCGAGGGACTGATCAGCGCCTTCGCTGATGCGGTCAGCTTCCTCGAGCCGGTTACCGAGTTCTTCTTGCGGGCAAACGCGTATTCGCTCGTCAAAGGACTCGGTCTCTCCGTCACAGAGGCCGCGGGCGACGGCCCCGGCGCTTTCAGCGGGCCGTACGTCGCCACGGGCCAGGCCCTGCTCGTCCTCGTCGTGTACATGGCGGCCTTCCTCACGCTCTCGGCACTCCTCCTCCGCCGGCGCGACGTGACCTAGCCGGCAAAGTAAGTGCTAAGGCCGGTCGCGGCGTATCGGGAGGGATTCGAACCCTCTGTGCGCCTTTTGCGATACTGCGGCCCGATGGAGGACGACCCGAGAATCCGGGTCATGAAACGTGTCTTCGAAGGCTGGAAGGCACATGACTTCGATGCGCTACTGGATTTGACTGACCCGCAGATCTTCGCGGAGCTCGCGCTTCCTCCGGGCGATTCGACGCAGAGCTATCGCGGCCATGAAGAGATCCGCTCCTTTCTGCGGGACGGCGACGAGACGTACGAGCACTTCAAAGCGGAACCGCACGCGTTTGCCGTCGGTCGAGCGGGCGTGTCTTCGCGGAAGGTTCCGTGAGCTACAAGAGGCCAGGCACCGGCGGGATGACGAGCGCCGCCTTCTGGGTCTGCGAGGTCCGCGACGGCAAGATCGTCTCGTGGCAATCATTCTCCAACCGGCGTCGCGCTCTGGCGGCAGCCGGGCTCGAGCCGCCTGTCTGAAAGACGCGCGAACACCTAAAAAGGGGCCGGCAGAAAGGCGGAGCGGGAGAGCCAATCGTGGTCATCTCTCACGCGTACGGGGCGAGGCTAAGCGCGTCCAGGAAATACCAGACCCCGAAAGCGAGGCTCGCCGCTCCGAGAGGGGCGGGCAGGAACGAGCTGCGCCAGCGGAAAAGCGCGAGGCCCAGGCCGCCTGAGAGGGCGGTCATCGCTGCCGCCGTGCCGGCGGCGAGCAAGACGAGGGCAGCGACCGCGACCGGCTGGGACTGGATCGAGGCGACGAGGAGGATGCCGACACCTCCACTCCCTCCGGCTCCATGTGCGATTCCGATGCAGAGGACGCCGAAGGCCGACCGCCGGCGGTGGGGGTGGAGGTGCTCCTTGGAGCCCGCGTGCGAGTGCACGTGGGCGTGGCGTACGCGCCCCTCATGCGTGTGCTCGTGCACGTGGAAGGCGCCCGCGCGCCAGCGCAGAAGCAGGCGCAC
>WNFV01002323.1_pt1 | contig 25409 bp, 36 predicted proteins | sample 5400101 | NCBI WGS metagenome assembly WNFV01 (sample SAMN13153361, study PRJNA577476) | soil metagenome | isolation source: 115 cm soil or saprolite under grassland replicate 1 | place: USA:California | collected 2016-06-15
ACCCGCGTTCTCAACTCCGATTACTTCGGGGAGTCCAAGAAGGGCGGTCTGCGGATGTGGAACAAGATAGTCTACGACAAGGGCGGCCTGCCCATGCACGCCGGCTGCAAGGTGATACCGACAAAGAAGGGGCGAAAAACGATCGTCGTGATCGGCCTCTCCGGCACGGGGAAGACAACGACGACATTCCGCCGCCAGGGCGACTCCAAGGCCGTTCAGGACGACTTCATCGCGCTCATGCCGGGCGGGAAGGTCTACGGCACCGAAAACGGCTGCTTCGCCAAGACCTTCGCGCTGTCTCCCGCGCACGAGCCCGAGATCTACGGGGCGGTCACGAGCCCGATCTCCTATCTCGAGAACACGTACCTCAACGAGGACGGCACGCCGGACTTCTACAACGAGTCGTTCACGCAGAACGGGCGCGCCGTCTTTCCGCTGGAGGCGTTGGGGCGGTACGAGGATGCCAACAGGATCGGCCCGGTAGACGCCATCATCATCCTCAACCGCGCCCAGAGCGTCATCCCTGCGCTGGCGAAGCTGTCAGAGCACCAGGCCGCGGCTTACTTCATGCTCGGCGAGACTCAGGGTACGAGCGCGGGCGGCAAGGATGAAGCAGGCAAGTCGTTGCGCGTGCCGGGCACGAACCCTTTCTTCCCGCTGCCGAACGAGCTCCAGGGCAACCGCTTCCTGGAGCTTCTGCGCACTCACCCGATCCAGGTCTATCTGATGAACACCGGCTGGATCGTCGAAGCCAGGGGCCCCGGCGCGAAAAAGATCACCGTGGAGCACTCGTCAGTCTGCGTTCAGGCAATAGCCGAGGGAGGCCTGGACTGGGTCCAGGACCCCGACTTCGGCTATGAAGTGCCCGTGCGCGTGCCGGGAATCGCGCCCGAGGACACGGATCTGCTGCATCCGCGAGAGCGCTTCGCGGCCCTCGGCCGGATGGACGAATACGGGAGCTGGGTCGAGACACTGAAGGCAGAACGCCACGCCTTCCTGGCCAGCTTCCCCGGCCTCGACAGCTATATCCGCGGCGGCGTCTGACAAATCGCGCTTGACGCCAACGGAAATCCCTGTACACTGTTATAGGTTATCCGGCATTCGCCTCAGGCGGATGCCTGTGAATCGTTGTCCGGCGCACTCGGGACTGCCAAGCGCGGCGGACACGCGCCTTAAAGTGCGATAAGCGGTCAGAACCGCGCGCCTGTCCTTCCTGGAAGGACGGGCGGTAGTTTTTCCTGACCAATTCAAGCGTGAGGAGGACGGCTCGGCCGGACCATGGCCACACAACTGCATCCGCTGGACATCGTCCTGCGGCCGATGATTACGGAGAAGGCCACTCGCCTCGGCGGCGAGGGCAAGTACATGTTCGAGGTACGCCGCGAGGCGAACAAGACGCAGATCAAGGAGGCCGTCGAAAAAGGTTTCGATGTCAAGGTGACGGACGTCAATATCATGAACATGAAGGGCAAGCCACACAGGGTGAGAGGCAACCGTATCAAGCACCGGCCGGACTGGAAGAAAGCCATCGTGACACTCCAGCCGGGGAATACGATAGAGCTGTTCGAGGGCATATAGCATGGCGATCAAGCAGTACAAGCCGACCTCTCCGGGCCGTCGCGGCGCCAGCGGTCACAGCTTCGACGAGATAACCCGCTCCACGCCGGAGAAGTCGCTTGTCGCGCCTCTGAGGCGGCAGGCCGGGCGCAACAACCAGGGGCGCATCACCGTCCGCCATCGCGGCGGCGGCGCCAAGCGGCGGCTCCGCATCATCGACTTCCGTCGCGACAAGCTGGGCGTCCCGGGCAGAGTCGCCTCGATCGAGTACGACCCGAACCGCTCCGCCCGAATCGCGCTGGTCCATTACGCGGACGGCGAGAAGCGGTATATCCTCTGGCCAGTCGGCGTGAAGGTTGGCGATACCGTCATGTCCGGCCCGAACGCTGAGATCAAGCCCGGCAACGCCCTGCCGATGAGGAACATCCCGTCCGGCACCGTCATTCACAACCTCGAGATGCACAAGGGAAAGGGCGCCCAGCTCGTCCGCGGCGCAGGTGGGGCGGCACAGCTGCTTGCCCGCGAAGAGGACTACGCGCTCGTGCGCCTGCCCTCGGGCGAGGTGCGGCGCATCCTTGCGGACTGCATGGCTACAATCGGCCAGGTTGGCAACGTCGAGCACAGCCAGGTCAAGCTCGGCAGGGCCGGCCGCAGGCGGCTGATGGGGCGGCGGCCCAAAGTGCGCGGCACCGTCATGAACCCGCGCGACCATCCGCACGGGGGCGGCGAGGGCCGCGCGCCGATCGGCCTGCCGGGTCCGCGAAGCCCCTGGGGCAAGCCCACGCTCGGCTACCGCACGCGTCGCCGCAAGGACACCAATAAGTACATAGTCCGCCGCCGGTACGAGGTCTAGCCAGATGTCCAGATCGACCAAGAAAGGCCCGTTCGCCGACGCGAAACTGATTGCCAAGGTGATGAAGGTCCAGCAGTCCGGCCAGAAGGCGGTTATTCGCACCTGGTCGCGCCGCTCGACGATCCTGCCCGAGATGGTGGGGCTGACGATAGCCGTTCACGACGGGCGCCGCCACGTGCCGATCTTCATCACGGAGAACATGGTCGGTCACAAGCTCGGCGAATTTGCGCCCACGCGCACCTTCCGCGGCCACACCAGCCGCTCGGCCCAGGTCAGCCAGGTGAGGAAGAAGTAATGGTTGCCGTCAGGTCTTACACCCGCGGCGCTCAGGTCGCGCCGAAGAAGGTGCGCCTCATCCTCGACGAGGTCCGCGGCAAGCGTGTCGACGAGGCGATGTCGATCCTGCGCTTCATGCAGAGCCCGCACGCCCGGACCGTTGCCAAGGCTGTACGTTCGGCCGCTGCCAACGCCGAGAACAACTACAACATGGACCCGAGGCATCTTCAGGTGACGCAGGCGTTCGTTGGCGACGGCGAGAAGCTGCGCCGGATGATGCCGCGCGCCCGCGGCCGCGCCGACATAATGCGCCGTCGCCGCAGCAACATCACCATCATCGTGGAGGAGGGGGCCTGATGGGTCAGAAGGTGCACCCCCACGGTTTCCGTCTCGGTTACATATACGACTGGAACAGCAAGTGGTTCGCGGATAAGAACTACACCGAACAGCTGCACGAAGACCTCTCGATCCGCCGCGCGATCGAGAAAATGCTGCCGGATGCCGGTATCTCTCGTGTCGAGATAGAGCGAAACGCGAACCAGATCACCGTCACCGTTCACACTGCCCGTCCCGGTATCGTCATCGGTCGCGGCGGACAGCGGGTGGATGAGTTGCGCGGCAGGCTGGAGAAGGTAAGCGGACGTCGCGTTCGCGTCAACATCAACGAAATACGGCTGCCCGAAGTGGAAGCGCCCCTGGTGGCCAGAGCCGTCGCCGAGCAGATCGAGCGGCGCGTCTCGCACCGCCGCGCGATCAAGCAGGCTGCACTCCGCGCCATGCAGCGCGGCGCGCAAGGAGTGCGCATCCGCATCGCCGGCCGTCTCGGCGGCTCGGACATGTCCCGGACGGACCAGGAGCGGCAGGGCCGTGTTCCTTTGCACACCCTTAAGGCAGATGTTGACTACGGCACGGCTGAGGCCCGGACGACGCTCGGCCGCATCGGCGTCAAAGTTTGGATCTACAAGGGCGATCGCATCTCGGAGCGCACCGCTCCCCCGCGCAGCGCGGTGGAGAAGGCGCGAGAGGCCAGCGGCGGTGAGCAGGCGCCAGAGGCAGTCGCGGCGACTGTGGCTCAAGCAGCTCCGGAGCATACCGCGTCCGAGACCCCTCAGGAAGACGGCGGCGATGCTACAACCTAAAAGGACCAAGTTCCGAAAGGCGCATCGGGGCCGCATGCGAGGGCAGGCGGCATCGGGAAATAGCGTCACGTTCGGCGACTACGGCCTTCAGGCTCTCGGGCCTTGCTGGCTCACGGCCCGCCAAATCGAGGCGGGACGGCGCGCGATAACGCGCTACGTGCGCAGGGGCGGTAAACTCTGGATTCGCGTCTTTCCGGACAAGCCCATCACGAAGAAGCCACTCGAGGTGCGTCAGGGAAGCGGCAAGGGCCCCGTGGAAGGCTGGGTTGCCGTGGTCCGGCCCGGGCGCGTGGTCTACGAGATTGCAGGCGTCCCGGAAGAGACGGCGCGCGAGGCGATGCGGCTGGCCGCGCACAAACTACCGATCCCAACTCGATTCGTGGCCAGGGTGGAGCTGTAGCCGTGGCGAAGAAACTGAAAACAAAGACGGCTGATATCCGCAAGCTCTCAGATGCTGACCTGCGCAAGGAGAGGGAGGAGGCGCATCGCCGGCTCTTCTCGATGCGCCTCCAGCGAGAGACGAGGCAGCTCACCAACTACCAGGAACTGCCGAAGATGAAGCGCCAAATCGCCCGCCTGAAGACCATCGAGCGGCAGCGAGAACTCACCAAAGCCTCGAGCGGCGGGGTGCGCAAATGACCGGGGCACAGCGCCGGTTGCGGGGTAAGGTCCGCGACGGCACAGTCGTCAGCGAAAAGATGCGGAAGACCGTCATCGTCGCGATTGAGGCCAACTTCCGCCACCGGCTTTACAAGAAGACGGTGCGCCGCGTGCGGCGACTGATGGCGCACGACGAGCTCGAAGAGGCGCATCTGGGCGACCGTGTGCGCATTGTGGAGTCGAGCCCAATTTCACGTCACAAGCGCTGGCGATTGCTTGACGTCCTGATCCGCGCCGAGCTTCCCGAGGTCGCGCCGGAATCGATCGACCTGGAGGTCCTGGGCGAGGTTAAGGCCGAGGAGCCGGAGGCGCCGCCGGCGGCAGCGGGAACCGAACCAGCGGGTGAGGAGCCCGTGCCGGCGGAAGCCGTGGCCGGCCCTGAAGCTGAAGCCGGCGTCCACGAGGAAGTCGACGTGGCTGAGGAAGTTCCGGAAGTGGAATCAGCTGTCGACGAAGAGCCAGAGCAGGCCGAGGCGGAGGCTGAGCCTGAATCGGCAGGGCAAGCCGAGGACGGCGCGGAGGAGGCGGCGGGCGAGCCTGAACCGGCAGGGCAAGCCGAGGATGGCGCAGAGGAGGCGGCGGGCGAGCCTGAACCGGCAGGGCAAGCCGAGGATGGCGCAGAGGAGGCGGCGGGCGAGCCTGAAACCGAGGACGAGGACAAGCCGTCGTGATCCAGGCGTACTCCAGACTGAAGGTAGCCGATAACTCCGGCGCCCGTCAGTTGATGTGCATCCAGGTAATCGGCGGCTCACGGCGTCGTTATGGTACCGTCGGCGATATCATCGTCGCCTCCGTGAAGCAGGCCACGCCGATGGGCGGCGTCAAGAAAGGCGAAGTCGTGCGCGCCGTGGTCGTTCGAGCGGCGCAGCCATACCGCCGGAACGACGGCTCTTACATCCGCTTCGACGAGAACGCCGCCGTCGTGCTTTCCGACGCCTTCAACCCGCGCGGCACGCGCATCTTCGGCCCCGTCGCGCGCGAATTGAGGGAGCGCAACTTCATGAAGATCGTGTCACTCGCGCCGGAAGTGGTGTAGAGATGCAGAGGATCAAACGCGACGACACAGTGCTCGTAACAAAGGGCAAGGACCGGGGCCGCACGGGACAGGTGCGCAAGGTATTGCTTCCCGGCAAGAAGAGCGATAAATTTAGCCAGCCTCAGCCTTCAATGGTGATCGTCACGGGGATCAATATGGTGAAGCGGCATATGAAGCCGCGCGGCCCGCAAAAGCCGGGGGGCATCGTTGAGCGCGAAGCCCCGGTCTCCTGGTCGAACGTAGCTCTAATCTGCGCCTCCTGCGCCAAGCCTGCTCGCGTTGGCTTTCGCCGGCAGGCGGACGGACGCAAGGTTCGCTACTGCAAGCGTTGTGATGCTAACGTGGACTAGGACATAAGAGAGATGCCTCCGAGGTTGAAAGAACGTTACCGCAAAGAGATCGTGCCGGCTCTGGTAAAGGAGTTCGGATACGCTAACGTAATGCAGGCGCCGCGTGTGGAGAAGGTTACGCTGAACGTGGGAACGGGCGAAGCGGTTCAGAACGCGAAGGCGCTGGACGCCGCTTCCGGCGATATCGCTACAATCACCGGACAGCATCCGGTCATTACTCGAGCCAAGAAGTCGATCGCCAACTTCAAGCTGCGCGAAGGCATGCCCATCGGCGTTATGGTGACGCTGAGAGGCGATCGCATGTGGGAGTTTCTGGACCGTACGTTGAACGCGGCGCTACCACGCATTCGAGACTTTCAGGGCGTGTCCCCGAACTCATTCGACGGTCGGGGCAACTATAGTATGGGCATTCGTGAGCAAGTCATCTTCCCCGAAATCGAGTATGACAAGATCGACAAGATCCGCGGCATGCAGATAACCATCTGCACGACGGCAAAAACGGACGAAGAAGGGCAACGGCTGCTCGAGATGATGGGCATGCCCTTTGCTAAAGTGGGTTAGGCAAGAAATGACGCGAAAGGCACTCTACGAAAAGACGTTCAACAAGGACGCGAAGTTTGCGGTGCGCCATCGCAATAGATGCCGCCTCTGCGGCCGGCCTCGGGCGTACATCCGCAAATTCGGTCTGTGCCGTATCTGCTTCCGCAAGTTTGCCCTGGAAGGCCACATTCCAGGCGTCAAGAAGTCAAGCTGGTAGACATCGATGGTTACAGATCCCATAGCTGACATGCTCACCCGCATACGGAACTCGCTCGTGGCCCGCCACGATCACACCGACATGCCGGCTTCAAAAGGTAAGATCGCGCTCGCGGCGGTCCTCAAGAAAGAGGGTTACATCGGCGACTTCGAGGTAAGGAGCGAGGGCAATCACGAGAACGTCCGCATACACCTGGCCTATACGCCAGCGCGCGAGCCTGTGATCATGGGCGTGCAGCGCGTGAGCCGGCCGGGCCTGCGTGTGTACGCGGCCAAGCGCGAGATTCCGCGGGTGTACGGCGGGTTGGGCATCGCGATCCTGTCCACGCCGGAAGGCGTTATGACCGGTCAGGAGGCCCGCCGTCGCGGTGTAGGCGGCGAAGTGCTGTGCTACGTGTGGTGATATCCGATGTCTAGAGTAGGTAAGATGCCCATAACCGTTCCTCAGGGCGTCGACGTACGCATAGAGGGCACACGAGTCACCGTTAAGGGGCCCAAGGGCGAACTTAGCCGCGACCTCGACCCCGAGATGCGGATCGAGCAGAAGGACGGCCAGGTCTTCGTGTCCCGGCCCAGCGAGCAGCCCCGCCACCGGGCGATGCACGGTCTAACTCGAACGCTTGTCGCCAACATGGTAGCCGGCGTCACGGATGGGTTCAGCAAAACGCTGGAGCTTCAGGGCGTGGGCTACCGGGCCCAGATGCAAGGGCAGGACCTGGTGCTGGCGATAGGATACTCGCACCCGGTAAATGTGCCGCCACCGCCAGGCATCGAGTTCGAGGTGGACGGCACCTCGAAGATCATCGTTAAGGGGATCAACAGAGAGCACGTGGGCCAGGCGGCCGCCGACGTCCGCAAGATCAGGCCGCCGGAGCCGTACAAGGGTAAAGGCATCCGCTACGCCGGTGAGTACGTCCGTCGTAAAGCCGGCAAGGCCGGCAAGGCCACACATTAGGTCTGATACGATGAAGAAGACACGCGCGCCTCGCGCCGCCAGAGTACGCCGTCACCGTCGCGTTCGCGAGAGGATCGTCGGCACTGCGGAGAGGCCGCGCCTCGCGGTCTTCCGCAGCCTGAATCACATCTACGCCCAGATCATCGACGATACCGCGGGCCACACGCTTGCGTCTGCCGCAGACATTGAGGCTGCCGTAAAGGACGCGCGTGACGGCAAGAAGAAGAGCGAAGTCGCGGGCCTCGTCGGTGATGCGCTGGCGAAAAGAGCCAGGGAAAAAGGGATCGTATCGGTCGTCTTTGACCGCGGCGGCTTTAAGTATCACGGCCGCGTAAAGGCGTTCGCGGAGGCTGCCCGCAAGGGCGGCCTCACGTTCTAAGAAGGCAAACAATGTCGAATCCGCGCAAGTACATCGCCAAGAAAGAGCGAGTAGACGCCGCCGACCTGGACTTGACGGAGAAGGTTGTCTTCATCAACCGCGTCGCTAAGGTGATGAAGGGCGGCAGGCGCTTTCACTTCACGGCAATTGTGGTCGTCGGCGACATGTCCGGTCGCGTCGGCGCCGCCATGGGTAAGGCGACAGAAGTGCCTGAAGCGATCCGCAAGGCCGGCACCATAGCGCGTAAGCACATGATCAGCGTGCCGATGAGCGGGACCACTGTACCGCACCCTCTGTTAACGCACTTCGGTGCGGCTAAAGTGCTCATAAAGCCCGCTCCTCCCGGCACCGGCCTCATCGCCGGCGGCGGTGTGCGGGCTGTGCTCGAGATGGCGGGCGTAAAGGACGCCGTCGCCAAGTCGCTTGGGTCCAACAACCCCGCGAACACCGTTAAGGCGACCATGCTGGCGCTTTCGCGACTGCGCTCACCCGAACATGTGCAGGCGCGCCGTCGCGCGGTCTCGCAGGAGGCCTCCGTTGGCAGCTAAGCTCCGCATTACCTGGAAGAAAAGCGCCATCGGCTACAAGAGCGACCAGAGGCGTACGATCGAAGCGTTGGGTCTGAGGCGGCTCGGCCACAGTGTGGAACACGGCGATAGCCGTGCCCTGCGTGGTATGATTACGAAGGTTCGCCACCTCGTCGAGGTGGCGGAGATTCCCCAGGACTGATCTTTCACAGCTAGATGCAAGCCCACCAGTTGAAGCCCCCGCGAGGGGCGAAGCATGCTCGCAAACGCGTCGGCCGCGGCAACGCCAGCGGACACGGCACGTATTCCGGCCGCGGCCTCAAGGGACAAAAGTCTCGCGCCGGTAACAAGCCTCGCCGCTTCTTCGAGGGCGGCCAGACCCGCCTTTTCAAGAAGCTGCCGTTCCGCCGCGGCTTTCGCAACCCGTTCCGCGTTGAGTACCAACCTGTCAACCTCGATGACCTCGAACCCTTTGATGAAGGCAGCGAAGTTACGCCGGAGCTGCTGAAGGAGAAGGGCGTCCTGCGCAGCCTCAGTCGGCCTGTGAAGATTCTAGCCTCGGGGACGCTCACGAAGAAGCTGACAGTAACGGCTCACCGTTTCTCCGTGACGGCCAAAGAGAAGATCGAAGCAGCCGGCGGTTCCATCGTCGAGCTGGGCGAACGCAAAGCGAAACGGTCTCGCGCCAAGAGCGCTGCCGCTGTCGAAGAAGGCGGCGGTACGCCGGCCGAAGCCGCCGAAGGCGAAGGCGATGGCGGCAGCGGGTAGACGGGAGCAGCCGCAGAGGCCGCAACTGCTCCAGGCAGCCGTCAGCGCGATGGCCCAGCCGGACATCCGCGAGAAGCTGCTGTTCACGTTCGCGCTCATCGTCATCTTCCGCTTCATCTCCAACGTTCCCGTTCCCGGAGTGGACCCGGCCGCGCTTGACCAGGCGTTCAAGCAGAGCACGGTGCTCGGCTTCATGAACATCTTCAGCGGCGGCGCGCTCGCCAACATGAGCGTGGCCGCTATGGGCGTGTACCCGTACATCACATCGTCGATCGTCATGCAGTTGATGGTGCCGCTAGTGCCCGCGCTTCAGGCCCTCTCCAAAGAGGGCGAACAGGGCCGCAAGCAAATCAACATCTACACGCACTGGATGACGCTGCCCATGGCCTTCGTGCAGGGTTATGGCCAGCTCATCATCGTTCAGAACATTGCTCCCGGAGCTATACCGAACCCGTCGCTGACCGGTGGGGACGCGCTTCCAACGCTGTCCGCGGTCATCACTATGACCGCCGGCACCATGTTCCTCGTCTGGCTCGGCGAACTCATCAGTGAGCGGGGTATCGGCAACGGTATCTCTATTATCATCTTCTCCGGAATCATCGCCGGCATGCCGCAGTTCATTGGCGGCCGGCTTTACACAGGCACAGGCGAGGGTATAACCGCCACCTTCTTCCTGGCGATTATGATGATCGGCCTCGTCGCGTTCATCGTCTTCTTCCAGGAGGCGCAGCGCCGCATCCCCGTCCAGTATTCGCGCAGTGTCTTCCGTTCTGGTCGCATGTATCGCCAGTCCGGCCAAACGCACATCCCGCTCCGCGTCAACAGTACCGGCATGATCCCGCTCATCTTCGCATTCTCTGTGGTCATCATGCCGGCGTTCATCGGCAGCGCCATCGCCAATTCGGACAATAGCCTGCTGGCAAACATTGGCGACTTTATGAAGTCGGCCTTCGATCCCGGCAACGTCGGTTATTGGGTGTTTGTATTCTTTACCGTGGTCATCTTCACGTTCTTCTACACGATAGTTGTATTCCAGCAACAGAACCTGGCTGAGAACCTTCAGCGGCAGGGAGGGTTCATCCCCGGTATCCGGCCGGGCCGTCCGACGGATGAATACATCAATCGCGTCCTGCTGCGCATAACCTGGGGAGGTGCGATCTTCCTGGGAATAGTCGCTGTTGCGCCCTTTCTGTTCTCTCATTTGGTCGGAGCGGGAGCAACAACCGGCCGCCGGACTGCATTCGGCATAACGACCAGCGGTCTCGTCATCGTGGTAGGCGTGGTCCTGGATACGCTCCGTCAAATCGAGGCGCAACTGCTGATGCGACAGTACGAAGGCTTCATCCGGTAGGGCCGGGACCCCAGATCACTTGTACGTAATCCTTCTGGGCCTGCCGGGTGCCGGAAAAGGCACCCAGGCGGCGTTGCTCAAAGACGAGACCGGACTGGCTCACATTACCACCGGCGGGCTATTCCGCGAGAACATCCGTCTTGGGACAGATCTCGGGCGCGAGGCGCAGCCCTTCGTGGAGAGCGGCAGACTCGTGCCCGACGAAATCACGATCGGCATGCTGCTCGACCGCATCTCGAAACCCGACTGCACCGGCGGGTTCATGCTTGACGGCTTTCCCCGCAACATCGCGCAGGCGCGCGCACTGGACGACGCCCTATCAGAGGTGGGGGGCAAGCGCATCGACCGCGCGATATATATTCACGTCTCGACCGACGAACTCGTGCGGCGCCTCGCGGGGCGCTGGAGCTGTCCCACCTGCGGCGCTGTCTACCACGAGACGAGCCAACCGCCGAAGCGGCCGGGCGTCTGCGACAATTGCGGCTCGCAACTATATCAGCGCGAAGACGACAAGCCGGACGTCGTGCGCACACGGCTCGAGGTCAATCTGAAGAACCTCGAACCACTGCTCGACTACTTCCGCGACCAGGGTAAGCTCTGCGAGGCAAACGGCGAAGCCGGCGTTGAAGTGGTCAATCGCGCCGTCCTCAGTTGCCTTGAGGGGGAGCGCTAGGTGCCGATAATCCTGAAGTCCCGCGACGAGATCAGCCTCATGCGCGAAGCTGGGCGGATCCTGGCGGAGACCCTCCAGCTTCTGCTGGAGCACGTGCGGCCCGGGCTCATCGAAAAGGAGCTCGACGAGATCGCGCGGCGCGAGTTCAAGAAACGCGGCGTTACTCCTACTTTCCTTAACTACGGGCTACCGCCGTACCCGGCCACCGTTTGCGTCTCCATCAACGACGAAATTGTTCACGGCATCCCCGGAAGCCGGGAGATAGCGGACGGCGATGTCGTCAGCATCGATATCGGTTGCACGCATAAGGGTTTCGTCGCCGACATGGCCGTCACCGTCGGCGTGGGCGCCGTGCCGCCGGAGGCCCAGCGCCTGATTGACGTAACGCGCGAGGCGTTGTGGCGAGGCATCGCGGCCTCTCGCGGCGGCGCCCGCATCGGCGAAATCGGCGCGGCGATCCAGACCTACGTCGAGGCGGAAGGCTTCTCCGTCGTCCGCGAGTACGTGGGCCACGGCGTCGGCCGCCAGATGCACGAGGACCCGCAGATACCCAACTACGGCAGCCCGGACTCCGGCGCCGTCCTCCGCCCCGGCATGGTCATCGCCATCGAGCCGATGGTCAACGCCGGCGACTGGCGCACCAAGCGGGACTCCGACAACTGGACGGTCAGGACCATGGACGGCAGCCTATCCGCACACTTCGAGCACACCCTTGCCATCACGGAAGGTGAGGCTGAGGTCCTCACTTTGCCTTAACTTTTCTAATTCAGTAGAATATTTCTTTTGGATGGCAAATTTCGGGAGGTGAGCGGAAACTAACGCCGAATGGCAAAGAAAGAGTCGATTGAGGTTGAAGGCACGGTTAAAGAGAATTTGCCAAACGCCATGTTTCGTGTAGAATTGGCAAATGGGCACAGGGTGCTGGCCCATGCGTCCGGCAAGATCCGGATGCACTTTATCAGGATCCTTCCCGGAGACAGGGTGTTGGTGGAGTTGTCTCCCTATGACCTCGCCCGGGGCAGGATCACTTATCGTTTCAGGTAGCTCATGAAAGTACAGGCTTCAGTCCGAAAACGCTGCGAGAAGTGCAAGATCGTGCGCCGCCATGGCATCGTGCGAATCATCTGCCCTAACCCGCGGCACAAGCAGAGGCAGGGGTAACAGATGGCACGCATCGCCGGCGTCGATATTCCGCGTGACAAGCGGGTTGAGGTCTCCCTTAGCTATATCTTTGGCATCGGCCGCCCCACGGCTCACAAGATCTGCGCGGCCGCCAACGTGCCACTTGAAACGAAGGTACGCGATCTCACCGATGATGAGGTGGCCCGCATCCGCGAATACATCGACAAAAACCACACCGTAGAAGGCGAGCTGCGCAAGGAAGTGCGGCAGGACATCCAGCGGCTGATCGAGATCAGCAGCTATCGCGGGATACGGCACCGTCGCGGTCTGCCGGCCCGTGGCCAGAGGACGAGAACAAACGCGCGCACAAAGCGGGGACCACGCCGGACGGTTGCCGGTAGGCGCCGCGCAGTGGCGAAGAAGTAAGGATAACGCCGGTGGCAGAACGAAAGACGCGGACAAGAAGGCGAGAGAGGAAGAGCGTCCCGTTTGGGCGCGCTTACATCGCCTCCACCTTCAACAACACTACGATTACACTCACGGACCCAAACGGCGCGGTTCTATCGTGGGCGTCCGCAGGCACCGCCGGGTTCAAAGGTTCTCGCAAGAGCACCCCCTACGCTGCCGGTCTCGCCGCAGAGGCGGCGGCGCGCAGGGCAATGGAACACGGCCTCAGGCAGGTGGAAGTGCGCATCAAAGGACCCGGCAGCGGGCGCGAGGCGGCCATCCGCTCTCTCCAGTCTGCGGGGCTTCAGGTCACGAACATTCGGGACGTCACGCCAATGCCCCACAACGGCTGCCGCCCGCCCAAGCGCCGTCGCGTGTAGGAGAGAGAGAACATGGCCCGCTATACCGGTCCCGTTTGCCGTCTATGCCGCCGCCTGGGGGACAAGCTATACCTCAAGGGCGAAAAATGCTTCACGCCCAAGTGTCCCTTCGAAAAACGTCCCTTCGCGCCCGGACAGCGTTCCACGCGCCGGCGTAAAGTCTCCGATCGTGGCCTTCAGCTGCGCGAGAAGCAGCGTGGTCGCGCGGTCTATGGCATTCTCGAACGGCAGTTCCAACGCTACTATCAGGAGGCCGTCAAGCGGCACGGCGTCACCGGCGAGAACCTGCTCCGCACGCTGGAGCTACGGCTTGATAACGTAGTCTACCGTCTTGGCTTCGCGGATTCGCGCCCCCAGGCCAGACAGATCGCCCTCCACGGTCACATCGCGGTCAACGGCCGTAAGTCCGCCATACCGTCTCACGTTCTCAAGCCGAACGATGTCATCAGTCTTACCAGCCGGGGGAACAAGAGTGAGTATTTCAAGATCGTGAGTGAACAGATCGCGAGTAAGAACATCCCCTCCTGGCTCAATCTGGACGCCGGCAATATGACCGGGCGCATCCTGGGTCTGCCTGAAGTGGATGAGATAGGCGCCAAATTCAACGCGGCGACAATCGTCGAGTACTACTCGCGGTAAAGGAAGGTCATGTTAGAATCGCAGCTTTATCGAGGGGCCGGTTCGCCGGCCATGTCGCCTCAGCCACAGCAACAATCGCCGCATCAGGTCGAAGAGCCGCGGATAGAGGTCGAAGACGTTAGCGATAACGGCGATTTCGCGCGCATAGTAGCCGCGCCCCTGCCGCCGGGTTTCGGTATCACACTCGGCAACGCTCTGCGGCGCGTTCTATTGAGCTCTCTGACGGGCGCCGCCGTAACATCCGTTCGCATCGACGGCGTGCTGCACGAGTTCTCCACAATCCCGAATGTCAGGGAGGACACCATCGAGTTTCTCCTCAACGTCAAGGAGCTGAGGCTGCGCGCACTCTCTCCTGACCGCCCCGGCACCCTCATCCTGGACATTAGCGGGCGCGAAGGCCCCGTCACGGCCGCCGATCTCCAGGTTCCGGAACATTACGAGGTCGTCAACCAGGACCTCTACCTTGCCACGGTGGATTCCCCGGACGGCAGACTCTACGTCGAATTCAACGTCGAACAAGGCCGGGGGTATGTCCCCGCCGGCCAGGTGGATGGCACCTCGATCGGAGTGATCCCCGTAGACTCCATCTTCTCCCCCGTGCGGAAGGTGAACTACAAAGTGACGAGCACGCGCGTGGGTCAGGCTACCAACTACGACAAACTGATCCTGGAAGTCTGGACAGACGGCACGGTCAGCGCAGTGGATGCGGTGAGCACCAGCGCAGATGTCGCCATCGAGCAGTTCCGTCTGTTCTCGCACATGGGACGGCCTGCCCTGCCCATAGTCGAGCGCGGACTCGGAGCCGGCCTACAGCTTCCGGCTGACAAGTACGCCATGCCCATAGAGGACCTCAACCTCTCGATGCGGGCTTACAACTGTCTGCGGCGCAGTGGTCTGGTCACCATAGCTCAGGTATTGGAAAAGAGCGAAGAGGAACTGTTGGCCCTGCGCAACTTCGGGCGTAAGTCCTACGACGAGCTGCGCGAAAGGCTGGATGAGTTGGGTCTGCTGCCGATCGACCGCGGCGAGGACCTGTTGTTCGAAGCCGCGCCGCTCGACGAAGAAGAGACGCCTATCATGGCCCAACGTATCGCGGAACCCGAATCTGAGGCCCAGACGGGGATCGAAGCGCCGCCGTTGCATGAGGCGGCCGTCGAGCCTGCACCCGTCGGTCGTAAGAAGACCGCGAAGCCGAAGGCTAAGGCCGAGCCTGCCGCCGCCGAAAGCGAAGAAGAGATCGAGGATTGGAAGCGTAAGCTTATGGAACTCACGGGTGAATCCGGAGAGGGCGGGGAGTAAACGTTGGCTCACCGTATCGACGGGCGCAAGCTGGGCCGGGCCACGGACCACCGCCTGGCGCTCTTCCGTAATCTTGTCACCGACCTGCTGCGTTACGAGAAGATAATTACGACCGAGGCGAAGGCCAGGGAAGTCCGCGGCCTGGCCGAGCGCATTATCACGCTCGGCAAGCGAAACGACCTGCCCGCCCGCCGCCGCGCGATGGGCTTTGTCTATGATAAGAAGGTGGTGCAAAAAGTCTTCGATGAACTCGGACCTCGCTTTGCTAGTCGCCCGGGCGGGTACAGCCGAATGGTAAAGCTCGGCCCGCGGCAGGGCGACGGCGCCCGCATGGCGCAACTCGAGCTGATCGGGGAGGAGGCGTAGGTCACCGGTAGAGATCAGGGGAATGGGATGCGCGAAGAGGCCCGCACGCGCCGCCTGGCCCTCCTCATCGAATACCAGGGAACGGCGTACGGTGGGTCTCAGTTGCAGTCGAACGCACCAACCGTGCAGGGCGCGCTGGAGCAGGCCCTCAGCAGTTTAACAGGCGAATCTATCAGGGTGGCGCTGGCGGGCCGCACGGACGCCGGTGTGCACGCCAGAGGCCAGGTGGCAACCTTCGTCACCGGCAGCCGCTTGGTCGTCGAGACGTTCGCGCGCGGAACGAACGCGCTGCTGCCTCTCGACATAAGCGTGCGGGCAGCTGCGGTAGTCCCGGCGGGGTTCGACCCTAGGCGGCACGCTATCAGCCGTTGCTATCGCTACATCCTGTGCCCCGGTCGGCAGCGGCCGGCGTTGTTGCGCGATTTCGCGTGGCATTCGCTTGCGGCGCTCGACCTCGATGCGATCGCGAAAGCCGCGTCCTGCCTTACCGGCAGGCACGACTTCGCCGCCTTCACGCAACCCTCAGAGGCCCGGCGTAGACGGACCGAACGCGAGGTGATGCGCGCGACGCTGCGGTGGAAGGGCGAGCTGGCGGTGTTCGACATCGAGGCCAGCGCCTTCCTGCCGCAGATGGTGAGGCGCATCGTAGGGGCGCTGGTGGAGGTCGGCTCCGGCAAGAGGAGTCGTCCGGGTTTCGAGGCTCTGCTCCGCGAAGCGCAGCCGGGCGCAGCCAACTTCGTCGCGCCGGCGCGTGGCCTCTGTTTGATGAAGGTTCGCTATGGGAACGGTTTGTTCGACTAACGCTACCGACGGGTTTGGTTAACCGCCTTCCCCTTGGTGGGCGCCGCGGGCCCGGGGTGTCCCCCACGTCTCCTACGACTGGGGGTGGGGCTGGAATGATGGTAGGATTGGCGAGAGGAAACAAATGAGAGGCACGAAGACATATAGCCTGAGCGCAAAGGACATCCATAAGGGCTGGCACGTCATCGACGCGTCCGGTCAGACGCTGGGCCGCCTCTCCACACAGGTGGCCGGGCTCCTCATGGGGAAGCACAAGCCGGCTTACTCCCGGCACCTCGATATGGGGGACTTCGTCATCATTGTGAATGCGGCTAAACTCCGCGTGACCGGCAAGAAGCTGGACGACAAGATCTACTATCGCCACAGCGGCTACATGGGCGGACTCAAGGAGACCCCCCTCGGCGATATGCTTGAGCGCAACCCCGGCCGTGTGATCGAGCTCGCTGTGCGCGGAATGCTGCCCCGCAACCGCCTCTCGCGTCACCTTCTGCGGCACCTCAAGGTTTATGCCGGCCCAGAGCACCCTCACGAGGCGCAGGTTAACTCCTCCCGGAAGAGCCCGGCGTCCGCGGGCACCCCCCGGTCTGTCCTGAAGAAGCCGGAGGCAAGTGCGCCCCGTCGGAAGCCTGCTGCCGAGGCAGCGGCCGTAGCCAGGAAGGGACGGGCGGTTGGAACGGTCGACGGATCTTCCCGTACGAAGCGCGTCTCGGATAAGGCACGCCGCGGGCAGAAAGGCGCCGCCGAGGTTAAAGACGCTGGAGGAACCAAGACATGACCCAAGAGCAGACATCGATCGCGCTTCCCGCTGGGCAGTACTATTACGGCACCGGCCGCCGCAAGACGGCCATCGCCCGTGTCCGGCTCTACTCCGGCTCCGGTGCCTTCCACATCAACGGCAAGCCCTATCTTGACGTATTCACGCGGCCGCTGCACCAGAACAAAGTCCGCCTGCCCTTCGACGCGGCTGAGCTCGCCGGCACCTTCGACGTCTACGCCAAGGTGACTGGCGGTGGGGTCAGCGCCTGGGCGGACGCCGTCGCGCACGGTGTCACCCGTGCTCTAATCTCCTTCGACGAAAAGCTCCGCCCAGCGCTCCGCAAGGCTGGCCTCCTCACCCGCGACCCTCGCATCAAGGAGCGCAAGAAGCCCGGCCTCAAGCGCGCCCGCAAGGCCCCCCAGTACACGAAGCGCTAGACACCCGATTTCCTTGAAGGCCTCAGGCGTGGCTGGCCTGCCGGACCCGCCGACGACGTGATCTAGCCCCTAAAGATTGGGCCGAAAGGCCCGGCGTCCATCTGCGTCGTCCGGGTACAATAGGGCTGTTCCGGCGAACAGCAACGGGCGACCAATACCGGTAGGAGGATCGTTATGGCGTCGAACACCCACGTAGTAATCGCGGGAGGAGGATTCGCAGGGCTCGAGACGGCCTTTCTCCTCCGCCACCGTTTGCACGATCGCGTAGATATCACAATCGTCTCCGACAAAGACCGCTTTCTCTTCCGTCCAAACACGATCTACATACCGTTCGGACTCGACCCGGCGGAGCTCGAGATCCCTCTCGATCAGCCGGCGCGCCGGCAGCACATGAGGATCGTCCACGACAGAGTCGTCGGCGTGAATCCCGCCGCTCATACACTCCAGCTTGAGCGCAGCGAGGTGGAATACGACAAGCTGGTGATCGCCACCGGCGCCGGAATGAAGCCTGAGGAGATCCCAGGGCTGGCGGAGCACGGCTCGACAATTTGGACACCGGAAACGATGCTCACGCTGCGCCGGACCGTCGAGCGCATCGTGGAGCGGGGCAAAGCAGGCACGCCCACGACCGTGCTGTTCCTGATCCCGCCCAACAACAAATGCGCCGGGCCTCTGTACGAAATCGTCTTCATGCTGGACACGCATCTCCGCCGCCAGCACGCGCGATCGCCGGTCAAGATCGTCTGGGCCACGTTCGAGCAGTCCTACATCCAGGCGTTCGGCCCCAAATTACACGAGGTTGTCACTCACGAGTTCGCCGAGAGGGGCATCGAAGGGCATCGCGAGAAGCTTGCGACTGAGGTCACTGCCTCACAGGTCCGCTTCCAGGACGGAGAGGCGATCGATTACGACGAGCTGATCTCGTTCCCGCCCTACGTCTCAGCCGTGCGCTACGACGCTTTGCCTTCAGACGAGCGCGGGTTCATCCAGACGGATCCGCTGACGCGTGCCGTGCAAGGAGTAAGCGATGTCTACGCTCCCGGAGACGCCGGCGACTTCCCGGTCAAGCAGGCGTTCCTCGCCTTCCTTCAGGCCGACGCGACGGCAGAGGCGATAGTAGCAGACGTCCAGCGGCAGGCCGAGCCGCGCGTTACCTTCGACCCCGTTTCCATGTGCGTCATGGAGCAATTCGACAAGGCAACGTTCGCGCAGGTCCCGCTGCGCGTCACCGGCGATCCAAAGCACCCCGTTGAGGTGCGTCCGGACGCCGGCGATGACTACAAGGTCGGCGTGGGACCGGTGTGGCGTTTGGGCAAGAAGCTGCTGGGGATCTATCTGCCGATGCGCTTCCGCGCCGGAGAGCCGTTTCACGCCGGCACCGCCTGGACGATGATGGACATCGGCCTCAAGACGATGTCTGGTGTGCTTGCCGACTAAGCCCTTCAGAGCGTGTCGCTGGAATGAGCGACATCGACCTACTTGGCAGTAAGCGTTCCTGTCATCTGCGCCGGGTGAACGGAGCAGTGGAAGAAATACTCTCCGGGCGTCAGGTTCAACTCCACGGTGTCCTTGCAAGGTCCCGTGCAGACCTTCGTGCTCGCTATTTCAGACTTGTTCGCGTCAGCATCTGCCTTTGACTTATACAGGAAGAAGCTGTGCTGTACGCCGGTGTCGGTGTTGTTCACGGTCAGCGTCACCGCCTTGTTGGCGTCGATGGTCAGTGCAGTCTTATCGAACTTGAGCGTCGGGATCATCTTGATCTCGGCGCCCGCAGCCGCGGATGCACTCGTGCCCGGCGTGCGTGTCCGTGATGCCGCGGGGGTTTGGCTGGCGGATCGCGAAGACGAGGCTTGTGGCGTGCGTGTCGCCGTCTTCGACTCATTATTGTCGCCGCCGCAAGCTGAGGCCAGACCGGCAATTAGCAAGACACCCGCGATCGCTGCTATCAATAGGCGGTGATTTCGCAAACCCATTCCTACCTCCTTAGATTGTGAAGAGCCGCCCGTACGGCGCTCGGCCCGGATCTGCTCATGCCCGAAGGCGGCTGGTACCACCGGCCTGCGATTCTCAGGATCATCAGGGACGCCCAGGCCCTGTAAAGAGCCGCCAGCATTCGCGCGCTGGTAATGGTCGACGGCGGGTGCGTGTCCTTCCCAGAATCGGCCCCAGCCGGCGCTCGATCCATTGCCGGGGCAAGAGGGGCAGACCCGCTCCCAGCGTCCGACAAACGCCGGGAGCGGGACTCACCGGAGGCAGGCGTTCGGAAGTGCACCTTCGCTTCTCCTCCTGTCCTATCACCCAAAATCATCGAATGACTCCCGAACGTGTGGCCCAAAAGGGGATGAACCACAGGCCAATGGTGTCACCGGCGTCGTCTACGCACATGAAGACGACCCAAAGCGCGGATGAAAATTCTGTGAAAATTCTGGCTGGTCTAAGCCAATTGTCTGTCGGCCGTGAGCGGCAAGTCGATCACGAACTCGGTTCCCTCGTTCGGCGCGCTCGTTACCGATACCGAGCCGCCGTGGGCCTCCGCTACATACTTGACGATCGAAAGGCCCAATCCCGCGCCCTCCGGGCGGCTTGCGCGCGCTGCGTCGCCTCGATAAAAGCGATCGAAGACGTGCGCTAGCTCTTCCGGCGCGATGCCCCGCCCGCTGTCTGCCACTTGCAGACGGGCACGGCCGTTCAAGCGCTGGAGGCTCAATGTTATGGTTCCCTGGGGGGCGTACTGGACGGCGTTCTCCAGGAGGTTCCGCAACATCTGGTCCAGCCGTTCCTGGTCACCGAGCACGGTTATCGCGTCTTCAATGCGCGACCGCACCTCCTGTGTCGTTTTTGCCGTTAGCCGGGCGATCGCCCGTTCAGACAGGGCGCTAAGATCGACGGGCGCGCGCTCAATCGCCTGAGACTCTTCCCGAGCGAGCATGAGGAGGTCGGCAAGGAGCCTGCTCATTAGTTGTGCCTCCTCGCGAATCTCTGCAACGCATCGCTCTCGCTCGGCTTGCGAAAGACTCTGACGGCTCAAGATGTCGACATTCGTTCGCATGACCGTCAGCGGTCGCCGTAGCTCGTGAGACGAATCCGCGAGGAACGACTTCTGGTGGAGAAGCGTCTGCTCCACTCGCTCGATCATGGCATTGAACGCCACGGCGAGTTCCGTTACTTCCCCCGCAGCAGGGACCACCTCCAGCCGGCGGCTGAAATCCGCCGTCTCCTCAATATCTCTCGCCACCTGTGCGATCCTTCGCACCGGTCTCAAGGCCCTCCCCGCCAGGGTATACGCCGACAGCGATGTCACTACCGCCGCGATCAGACTGCTGATGAGGATGATATCCCGAATCTCACTCAGCGCTCCCTTCGCGCTCGCGAGAGACTCGCCAACCTCGACCGTCGCCAGGCGGGCGCCGCCTCTTTCGAGCGGCTCGTGCAGGATGCGCACGTCTTGTCCCCGCACGTCTGTAGTGGCGAAGCCGCCGACGCCCGTTCGCCCCTCCGGCAAACTAGCCGCTGTCGCGGAAGAATAGAGCACCGTGCCATCAACGCCCCGTATCTGGAACACGAGATCGGTGGAGGCAAGGTCATCCAGTTCGCCGCGATTAGCCTCTACATCGGCCGCGGTTAGCTCGGTTCCCAACGGTTCGAGTGCTTCGGCAACCGCCTCGGCCCGCAGCCGGAGGCTATCGTCCACGCTTCCGTAAATCCTGTGAGCGGCAATGACATACCCCGCCACGCCCGAGGCCCCCAGGGCAAGGACCAGCAAGAACGCGTATATCAGAGTGAGACGGAGTTGCAGAGCCAATCAGCCCTCTTTCAGGACGTACCCGGCCCCCCTTACTGTCTGAATCAGGCGCGAACGATGCCCCGCCTCAAGCTTTGCCCGCAGGTTAGCGATGTGAGCATCAATTACATTCGACTCGACGGGCGCCTCCTCACCCCAAACAGCCGTCAAGATGTCTTCTCTGGTGACTACACGGCCCTGGTTCTCGAGGAAGTACCTGAGCAATTTAAACTCCTTGGCAGTAATCGGGATGGCGTCGCCATCCCGCAAAGCCGTCCATGTGGACGTATCGAGTGTCAAGTCCCCGCATGATAGATGTTCCACCGCCGCAGGCGATGGCTGAGTCCGCCTCAGTAGTGCCTGAATCCTGGCGATGAGCTCATCCAGTGCGAATGGCTTGACCAGGTAATCATCGGCCCCCATCTGCAAACCGGCGACCCGGTCCGGCACGCTGTCGAGCGCCGTTAGCATCAGAATACCGACGGAAGAGCGCTCCCTCACCAGGCGGCAAAGGCTTAGCCCATCGAGTCCAGGCATCATGATGTCCAGGACCATTGCATCCGGCCAGCCGCTTTCGGCGCACGCCAGCGCGTCCCCTGCCTCTCTCGCCGTCCGGATGTCGAAGCCTCCGAGCGAGAGCCCGCGGCGCAGCGCATCCAGCAGGCGCGTATCGTCGTCTACTAGAAGCACCTTCGGCTGACTGCTGGATTCCCGTGGCTCGGCGTCGTGAGGTGGGCTAGTCATGAAAATTCCGCTCCCGTGCTGATTACACTGAGGTGCCGCTGAATATTTCCCATCTTATATCTTCACACCTGAAGAACGCGCCATACAATATGTTGGATTGGAATGGTGCCCGTCGGCCTGGGCTCAACCCTAATGTTCCGCCAACCATCCCTTCAGCTCGTCGATCACCGCCGTCGGCGTCGGGTCCACGCCGTATAGCAGCGCCAGGTAGGCCGCGGCGTAGTCGCCCAGCACCGTCAGAGAGAGCATCTGCGCCAGCGCGCTCTCGCCTCGCGCTTCGACCCTGAGTGCATCCACTCTGGCGTCGGCGAGAAGCCGCTCACTTAACTCGTAACGCAGCCGAATTCGCGGATGATCGAGCCCCTCAGAGCGAAGGCAGATAACCGTCGCGGCTCGGGCTACAGCTTTCGGCAACCCCAGCCCCGCGACTGCGTTGTGGTGCGCCTCCGGCATCTCTTCAAAGAACGCCCACACCTTCGCCGACTCGTTGAGCTGCGTCTTCCACCGCCGAGCGACCTCCACCAGCGGCCCGCCGCCGTAGATTACGGGCAGCCGGTCGTGCAGCCGCAGGGAGAGCTGCTTCGCCTGGTTGCTGGATGAAGGCATGTGCGCGGCGCACTCCTCTCGCAGGGCGGAGAGGACGGTGACTGCCTCGTCGACGTCGCCCGCAACGCCCTGCATCAGGCCGAGCTTCTCCGCGATTGCCAGCAGCGGCATCAATCCCCAGCCGATGGCAGCCCGCGGTTCGCCCTGATAGGCGAAGATGAACGCCGGAACGCCGTTCGCGCGTGCTGTGACAAGCAGCCGGCCGCCGGTGGTAATCACGAGCTTCCTCGCCTGCGTGCCGAGCGCCTGCTCGAAGGCGGAGAGCGTCTCCTCCGTATTGCCGCTGAAGCTGGAGGCGATTACGAGCGTCTGTTCGTCTACAAAGGCCGGCAAGGCGTAATGTCGCACGTTGAACACAGGCACCGTCGACTCGAGCGACAGCAGAGCCCGGAAGTAGTCGCCGGCGATCGCCGAGCCGCCCATCCCCAGGACCACAACACGGTCCGGCCGCTCTCGCCACGGTAGCTCGAACGCCTGCGCCGCCCTCCACGCCTCCTGGCACTGCTCCGGCAGCGAATGCACGGCGACGAGCATGCCGCCCGGGTCGAGCCTTAGAATCGCGTCTGCGTTGTCGAGGAGGAGGTGGCCGCCGCCGGTCATGCGCCCGTCAGTTTGCGGACGGCTTCGAGCACCGGCTGCACCTGGTCGCGCTCGCGGACCTCGGTATAGATGCGCATCAGAGGTTCGGTGCCGGATAGCCGGATCAGCGCCCAGGCGCCCCCGTCCAGCAGAAAGCGCAGCCCGTCTGTTCGATCGCAGCCCGTCACCGGCAGTCCGGCGATTTCGGGCGGATCGAGCTCGGGCAACATCGCGGCGATGCGGTCGCGCTCGGCGCCCGACATCGTAATGTCGATGCGGTCGTAGTAGTGCGGCCCAACCTTCGTAAACAGCTCCTCGATCAGAGCCGGAAGGTCCTTCCCGCGTCGCGCCATCAAGTCAAGGATGTAGAGGCCGGAGAGGATACCGTCGCGCTCCGGCAGGTGGCCACGGAAGGCGAACCCGCCGGACTCCTCGCCGGCGATCAGCGCGTCCGTCTCGATCATCTTCGGCCCCAGATACTTGAAGCCGACGCCTGTCTCGTGCACGGGGACACCGTACAGCTCGCCGAGGCTTCGAACCATGCTGGTTGTCGTCACCGACTTTACGATCGGCCCGCGCAGCCCGCGCACCTCGAGCAAGTAGTACGTAAGAAGCGCGAACGTCCGCAGCTGGTCCACGAAATCACCCCGGTGGTCCATCACGCCGATGCGGTCGGCGTCGCCGTCGGTCGCGAGCGCGACCTGCGCCCTGTGCTGGAGGACGGCCTCGCGAGTGGCCTCGAGGTTCCGCGCGATCGGCTCGGGGTTGTGCATCCCTGGGAAGGCGGGGTTGCGCTCGGCGCGGATTTCGACGGCTTCCGTGCGGCCCCCGGAGAGCAGCTCGCGGAGATACCCTGATCCGGCACCGTGCATCGGGTCAACCACGACACGCAGTCCCGCGTCGCGCAAGCGCTCGATCTCGACCAGCTCAGACAGATGCGCCAGGTACTCCGGCCGCGGGTCGAACGTCTGGACCAGGCCCTTCCTTTCTGCTTCATCGAGCGGGATCTGGTGGGCGCCGCCGGCGAGCGCTTCCGGGATCAGCGCCTCGATCTTCGAGAGGACCTCCGGCGGCGCCGCGCTCGCCGTGTCCGTCCGCACCTTGAAGCCGGAATAGAGCGCCGGATTGTGGCTCGACGTGATCACGATCCCGCCCCCCGCCTTCAGGCGTCGAATCGCGAAGCCGATCACGGGCGTGGGTGCGGCGCGGTCGCACAACTGCACCGGTATGTCGTTCGCTGCCAGTACCTCCGCCACCGCCGCCGCGAACTCCGCCGAAGCGAAGCGCGTATCGTAACCGACCACGATCCCCCGTCTCGCCGAGCCGGCTTCCCGGAAGTAGCGCGCGGTTGCCTGCGCGCAAGCCCGGACGTTCGCGAACGTGAACTCATCCGCGATGATCGCCCTCCAGCCGTCCGTGCCAAATCGAATGGGTGAGGCGGCCATGTGCCCCATACTACGAGAACAGCGCCATCGAGGAAACTGCGGAAAGAGCCAGGCCATTAATGGCGCGTGCCCCTCGGGTGGGCTGTACAAGAAACAGAAAAGCGGGCTAATCGCCCGCTCGCCTGCTGAACCGTCTAGTGACGGCGCCGATTGACACCCGTAATCTAAGAGTGCCAGTGCGTCAGTCGTTTGTCAAGATTCAAACGTCAGAGCGGAGAGCGGGGGAATTGAACCCCATCCACCGTCTCCGGCCGAACCGTTCGAGTGTCAATCGACGCCGACCACCAGATCGGATCACTCTCCACCCGAAAGCGTCTCCGCTCGACAATGAGCTTACGCGGCCATTGTCGAAGGAATCAACAACCGGATGTCACTCCCTCGCAGCTCGCAACTCACAACCTTCGCCCCTCGTCCCACCCCTTACTTCCCGGCCAGACTTGACAGCTCCTTCTCCGCCTCCTGGAGGTCCTTCACCGTATCGATCGCCTTCCAGAACGTGCGAGAGCGGAAACCGTAAAGCTTTCCTTCCGCCGCCAGCTTCGGGAAGAGATGGTCCTCGTGATCGCCCACGTCCGGACAGGCCTCGAGGAATTCGCGGTTCAGTACGTACACCCCTGCGCTTAGCCAGTGTGGCAGCAGCGGCTTCTCCCGAAAGCCCGTGATCTGCTTCCCACGCTGCTGAGCGATGCCGTACGGGCTGCGTAGCTGCGTCAGGAGCAGCGTGGC
>WNFV01002643.1_pt1 | contig 25409 bp, 24 predicted proteins | sample 5400101 | NCBI WGS metagenome assembly WNFV01 (sample SAMN13153361, study PRJNA577476) | soil metagenome | isolation source: 115 cm soil or saprolite under grassland replicate 1 | place: USA:California | collected 2016-06-15
CGCGCACGAACCTCATCGCGCGACGCTCCTGCGACCACCATGACCGGAACGGCGCCAGGTAGTAGTCCGGCTCACCAGTGAAGACGCACCCATCGTCGCGCTCGACGACCTCGACGACGCGACGCCCGGCGAGAAGATCAGTCAGCAGGTGACCGAAGGCGTCTTCAGCAGGCTTGAGAACGGTGCGCAACACGCAGGACGAGCGTAGTTAACCCGCCCGCCTAATCGACCCTCACCGGCGCTACGTCCCAACCAATCGGCCTCACTCTGAAACGAGTTCTTAGGCCACCTGCTCGCAGAGCGGTGAGGGCGGGCGGCGAGTCCGCGCCCCCGACAGATGGGCGCTGCCTCGCAAACAACTCCGCCAGTCGGAAACCGGCCCGACTCCGAGCACAGCCGGCGGAGCACACGATCTGATGCTTGACGGCGCAATGCCGGCTCGCGGTCACCGCCATTAGCTGAACCTGGCGCAGCCCATTCCGTCCAAATCGAACCAGCCGAATGAGCTACCGGGATCCGGCTCAAACCCTTGCTGAACGCGTCCGCACGACCCGCGCGCCTTAGGCGGGCCCGAGCCGAGACATAGGATTCCGCCGTGGCGCACCCAGCAGGACGAGACCCTTACATCACCGTCGGCGAGATCCTCGTCTGGCTGCTCTTCGTCGCCCTGCTCGTCCCGGCGGGCGTCGTCGGCTGGGCAATCGGCCACTCGACCGGCGGCACCCGCACGGTCACGCGCACCGTCGCCGCGGCGTCCGCCCCGACGAGGACTGCGAACACCACGACCGCGGCGAGGACGACGCCCTCGCCGCCGGCGGCCGGGAATGCGGCAAAGGGAAAGGCCGTCTTCATCGCCAACCCCTGCGGCAGCTGCCATACCTTCAAGGCCGCCGGCTCGACCGCGAAGGTCGGACCGGATCTCGACACAGAACCGGCCGTCGACGCAAAGAAGAATCACATGCCGCTCGCGGCGTTCGTCCGCGAGTCGATCGTGAAGCCGAACGTCTACATCTCGCCCGGCTACAAGAAGGGCGTGATGCCCCAGACGTTCGGCAAGCAGCTGTCGACGACGCAGCTTGCCGATCTCGTCGCGTTCATCACCGCCCGCAAATAGCCGCTCGGACCGCACGGCAATGAGCGGGGAATGACTCTTGGCGCACGCAAAGAGGTCCGGCCACGCAGGGAGGTCCCAGCCAACGCCAGCCAACCTCGCGTTCCGACCCGCGAACGCTATCGCCGCGAAACGCTGAAACGAACCCGCACGTCTTCGCAGCCCTGTCGCCGCCAAACGTTGAAACGTCGGCTCCCTCCACGCCCGTCCTCAGCCCTGCCCGCGCGACAACACCGAATCCTCGCGCAGTTGCCGAGCGGTGCTCGCAGGCCCGGGCCGATGTCGCCTTTCCGCCAGAAGGCGACAGGCGTCGCTCGTGCGTCTTGAAAGCGCGGAACTCAGCGTCGGACATGTTCCGTCTGGCCGATTGGTAACGCTCGTACTCGAGGGCATCGGTTGGGGGACATGGGCTGCTTCAGTTCGCGGGCGTCCACGTAATCGCTCCGGTCGAAATGGGTTGCCTGGATGAGACCGGCGCGTTCAGCTCGCGAGAAGGCGGGTGTTGATGCGTCGGCGCGCCTGGAACGCGCGCGCCGCGGCAGCGTGATCGAGCGTGATCGCGAGCGCGATGACCGAGTCCTGGACGAGGTTTTTGTCCGGGAGCTGGTAGTCGCGCAGCTCCGACTCCAGTTGCTTCGGGGACGACTGCGCCTGTTTCCGATAGCGGCGGGTCGGGCAGAGTGGGGCGATGGCCGCCCCGGACCTCGGCGGGCCTGCGGAGCGTGATCGTTTCGATGCGCTGATCGCGACGGTGCGCGCGCTGAAGGCGAACGGGATCGACGATCCGCTTGCGGCGATGCGCGCAGAGTTGGAGGGGAAGCTTCGCGCGGGAGCCGGTGGCAAAGACGCGGAGGATGCGCGCGGGGCGCTGGCCGCTCTACGGAGCGTGAAATCCGCGTTACGGGGGCTACGGGGCCTGTGTCGTCTTTCGGCTCTTCCGCGACAATCAAGAGCCGGCTACCCCCTATACAGAAGCTGAAGTTTGCGCGGGAGCAGAGAGGAAGCACGCCGATGGGGAAACGTGGTCAAGCGCGATTCACGCGGATCAGTCGAGGAACTCCAGCTCGAGACCCGGGTGACGTGCTCGCCAGGTCTCGAGGTAGAGCTGGAGCTCGCGACGCGCCTGCTGCGCGCCGGGAGCGTCGGGCACGATGACCTCGATCACGTCATCCTTGACCTGATAGGTAACGCAGCCCCAGCGGTGGAAGAAGTCCCGTAGCTCGACGCGGAGGGCTGGATCGGGAAGTCGAACACGCACGGCGAAGAGTCTCGCCTTGCATCATCGCTCGTTTGGAGTCCCAGCCTCACCAGCCGACGGCTGCCCAGCACGACCCCCTCCCGAAGCTCGGCAGCCGCGGCCGCAGGGGTGAGGAGACTGTCGCCCATTGGCGGAAGCGCGACAATCTGTGCCAGGCTACGTTTCAACATTTGCGGCGATGGGGTCGGGCTGCGATCTCGTTGTCTTGGTCGCGCCGGACTACGTTTCACGCCGATCACGTTCGGGGCCAGACCACAGCTCGATCTAGCGACTGCGCCTTGACGACCGCCGGCGCTCCCGTTTCTAACCTTCCCGAGCCCCGGCGACCGACGCGGCTGAGCTCTCAGGCAACCGATCGCGCTCAACCTGCCTAGAGCTCTTCGTACGGGCTGCTGTCTCTCTCGCCGCGTGCGATTCGGCGCTCACGTTCATCGAGGTAGTCGGCGCGGCGATCCGCCGGCGTGTCCTCGCCTCGGCCGAACCGCCAAGCACGCTGCTGGATCTCGTGACGCGCACGTTCGGTGGCGGCGTCGTACAGCTTCTCGCGCCACTCCCTCGTTGCCACCTGCTTATCGCAGATCAGTTCGATGCGCAGCGGCTCTCCGTAGAGAGTTGTCTCGTTATTCAGCCCTGGGACGAGGTCACCGAGTTGCGGACGAGGTACAAGCACGCGGACGCGCTGAGGGGGCTGGTTCGGAATGAGGTCGACCGTTTGTGGGATGCACTGGACGGCGGCGCCTGCAACATGAGCTTCGACCCTGCACCGGCACTGCCGTGCGCCATAGTTGGCTACTTCCACTCGGAAGTCGACATCCCCTGAGCTGCCGCCAGTTGGCGTGATCTCGACCATACGAGGATTGGCAAGAGCAGACTGCTCCGCCGTGTCCGGCCCGTGTGGAAGGAGCAATACGGGCGGTAACGCCTCGTCGGTATCACGTCGGAAGAACCGCTCCCGAACCCAACTGAACGCTGCGAGTTGCTGACCGACGAACGTCCCGAAAAGGACGAGCACTCCGATGACGTAGAGCACGATCGCCCACGCACCTGTTGGACTGAATCCGAGCATCATCCCGAACATCGCCTTACACATTCTTGCTGCGTTCAATTCCGTCAGCGACGTCGCACTTCCAACACACAGCGACCTGACCACATCGGGCGAGACTTGGGGTGGTTAGGCTGGCCTGGATGGAACGCCTGGTAACGGTGGAGTTCGGCCCCTCGCGGTCGAAACGATTCGGAAAGGCGGTGGTCGAGGCTCGGAACGGCGGCGAGTGCACCGAGGTGGAGCCGGGTCGCTACCGGGCCAGCTTCGCGTTGGGCGCGGACTCCGACGCCTACACGGGCCTCGCCCGCGTGCTGGAGCGGGTACGCCACTGGCGTGCGACCGAGGTCCGCGAGGGCGACGAGCCGCTCTCCGCCTACCACGCCAAGGAGATGGCATGGTGCGCCTCCTCCCAGCTGAAGTCGTTCGGGACGTGCCACTTCCGCTTCTACTACGGCGTCCTGCCCCGCTGCTCGCTTTGTCCCCTATTCGACGCCGAGCGGGCCATCCGGGAAGGCGCGAATCCGCCTCCGGCGCTGGTGCTCGAGATCAGCCTCCGCCCACACCCCCGCACTCCGCCTGGGCGGGAGCCCTCTCCCGACCTCGACCCCGGCTGGCAGGTTCCCGACTTCCCGCCCCAAGCATGGGAAGAGCGAGCCGCTGAAGATCCACCGGACTAAAGCCGCGTCATCGCGCGGCTGACCGAGCGTCAAAGAGCCGCGACTACGCGTATTACCAAGGCGTTCGTCCCTTCGGGGTCGAGGACGAAGGCGCCGTAATACCCCGCGTGGTAGACGGTCCGCTCTCCCGGGGCGCCGTTGTCGCGGTAGCCGGCCTCGGTCGCCGCGCGGTGGAAGTCATCCACCGTCCGGTTCTCGCCCGCCGGAAAGGCGAAGTGGACGTGCTCGGTCGGCGTGCCCGCCACGACGGAGAAGGAGCCGTTCTCGCCGACGAACTGTGCGCGGTCCGGCGTGTCGCGCCGCAGCGTGAACCCCGCGTAGGGCGAGATGGTCTCGTAGAACTGTTTCGATGCTCCGACGTCCGCGACGCGGATCCAGAGATGGTCGATCCCGCCGCCTGCGCGTAGCCCGCCGTGGTGCACGGCCTCGGCGCTGTTTCCATCCGGGTCGAGGAGGAACCCGCCGTAGTAGTCGTCGCCGTACTGCGGACGGGGGCCGGGCGAACCGTCGTCGCGGTAGCCCGCGTCGGTGCCGACGCGCCAGAACTCGTCGACGTGGGCGCGCGACGGCGCGACGAAGCCGATGTGCAGGCCTCGCGTCACCGGCTTCTCGGGATTCGCCGGTCCGAGCGAGAAGTCGTCCCATTCGGTGTAGTGCTCGTCACGGCCCGGCCTCTCGATGCCGAGCGTATGCAGCACCGTGTCGTAGAACCGCTCCGACGCGGCGCTGTCCGAGACACGGATCGTCACATGGTCGAACAGGGGCACTAGGGCCGGTACTGCTGGTCGAGCGAGCGCACCGTGTCGATGTTGACGAGGATCCAGAAGCCGGTCGCGATGGGCTCGAACAGGGGCTTCGGGAAGGGGTTCTTGCCGGCGACCACTTGTGCGAGCTGGTCGACCGTAATCGAGGATCCGCTCACTCCCTCGGTGAGGACCGTGACGTGAGCGTCGGCCGCGACCTTGTACGTCAGCAACCGGTGACCCTCATTCACGACGTAGTTATCGTTCGGAACCGGCTCTCCCGGCTCGACGGCGCCGTCTTGCGCAGCGGCGGTGTTCGCCGTGAGCCCGGTGAGGAGCCAGGCAGGATCGAACTGCATCTGGAAGCCGTTGCCCTTGCGCGTCAGCGACTCGATGTAGCCGAACTGGACGATCTCGCCGGGCGGACCGGCGCCGGTCTTCCCGGTGCCGGCGACGGTCACCGTCTTCGTGACCGTGACCGTCCGCGAGCTTCCGCATCCCGCCGCGACCGCGACCAGCACGCCAGCAGCAAGGATGCGCGGCGTCATCGTCCAGATTCTGCATCAGCGCGGCACATCTTCGGGGAGCAGATACGGCTCCTCCTCCGCGAACCAGACGAGGACTCGTCCGGCGAGCGAGTCGTCCTGGATCAGGCCGAGGACGCCGCCTGCGATCGCACGCTCAGTGCGGGCCCGCACCCAGACCGGCGACGGAGGCGACGTTCACGATCGCTCCGCCGCCGCGCCGTCGAAACGGGCCCAGCGCGAGCTGGGTTGCCAGCATCACGGCCGGAGGTTCACGTCGATCACGCCCTCCCACTGCTCGAGTGCCCGCTCTCCCGCCGCCGAATCGTTCCGCCGTCTCGATCATCCGCCGGAGGTCGTCATCCTCCGCCACATCGGCGTGGACGAAGAGTCCGCCGAGCTGGGCGGCCGCCTGTCCTCCGGCCTCCGCGTCACGGTCGGCGACGACGACCTGTGCACCTGCGTCCGTCAACGCCTTCGCGACGGCAAGGCCGATTCCCATCGCAGCGCCGGTCACGACCGCCACCTTCCCGCCGAGCTCCACGGCAGTAGTTAACTTCGAACTCGATGGACGTCGTCGCGTACCAGGGCGAGCCGGGCGCCTACTCGGAGGAAGGCGCGCTGGCGCTCTTCCCCGCGGCGGAGCACCGTCCGCTGCCGTCGATCCGCACGGTGTTCGAGTCCGTCGAGGTCGGACGCGCGAGCTGGGGCCTCGTTCCGATGGACAACTCGCAGGCCGGGAGCATCAACGAGACGTACGACCTGTTCCTGCGGCACGGACTTCACCTCGTCGGGGAAACGGTGGTGCGCGTCGACCACTGTCTGCTCGCACTGCCCGGCTCCGCAATCGACGAGCTGCGAGAGGTGGTCTCGCATCCGCAGGCGATCGCGCAGAGCGAGGAGTTCCTGAGCGCGATCGACGTCACCGTGCGCGCCGAGTACAACACCGCGGGCGCGGCGAAGCGCATTGCCGACAATCGCCTCGAGCACGTGGCTGCCATCGCTTCGCGGCGCGCGGCCGAGCTGTACGGACTCGAAGTCCTCGCGGACCGGATCCAGACGTATCCGGACAACTACACGCGGTTCGGCGCACTCTCGCGCGATCCCTCGCCGCTCGGCGAGCCGGATAAGTCCTCATTCGTCTTCGGAGTCGGCCACGTGGCGGGCTCGCTGTACCGCTGCCTCGGAGCGTTCGCCGAACGCCATCTCAACTTGACGAAGCTCGAGTCCCGACCACGGCCCGGCCGCCCGTGGGAGTACGTGTTCTACGCGGACGTCGATGCACCGGCGCAGCGGCCGGAGATGATCGAAGCGCTGGCCGCGTTGAGCGAGCATGCGACGTTCACGCGACTGCTCGGCACGTACGCGGCCGCAACGCAGCGAAAGCCGTAGCGCTAATGGACTAGCAATACGTCGCGTGTGGAACGCCGCGCAACCGTCTCGTCGACCCCGTGGCCGAGGAGTCGATCGAGAAAACCGCGCTCGCGACTGCCGACGGCGATCAGGTCGGCATCGCGCGCGTCCGCGACCTCGAGCAGCCGTTCGGCCGGATCACCCACCTCGACGACGTACTCGGCCTCGACATCTCGGCTCGCCAGCGACGTCCGCGCGCGCTCGAGCTGGCTCCGCGCGAGGTCGTCCGGGTCCGGTGGCTGCGACGCCGCCCGGATTCTGGGCACCGGCATTTTGTCGCCCATGGGAACCGGGCCGGCTGCAGCCGGCGGGACGAGCATGGTTTCCGGCTCCAACGCAGGCTCCGGAGCGAGAACGTGCGCAGAGCCTGTCACGCTCACCACTATCAGGCGCGCGGACAGCGCTTGGGCGACGTCGGCCGCGCGCCCAAGCGCGCGCTCGGCCGCGTCGGAGCCGTCGTAGCCGACGACGATCGTTTTCATGCCCATCAATCAGGATTCCTTTCCGCCATTTTTGATTCGCTTTGGTGGACCGGTACCCGCGGGGCGCGGCTGGTAACCGTCGTAGCGGGGAAGGATCGACAGGTGCGCATCGTTCCCTGGATCCCGCCACTCTTCCGCGATCGCGCCGCTGCTGGACGCGCGTTGTCCGAAGCGGTCACGGCGCTCCAGCTCGACGAGCCGGTGGTCGTAGGCGTTGCCCGCGGCGGCGTCGCGGTGGCGCTCGAGGTAGCGCGCGAGCTCGGGGCTCCATTGACGGCGGTCGACGTGGAGCGGGTGAACGCATTCGGGTTGCGCCTTGGCGCCGTGACCGCCCATGGACCGCCCTACCTGCGCGAGGACCACGGCGTCCCAGAGGAGCACGTCGAGCCGGCGGTCGAGCGGGCCCGGCGCGGCGCCGAGGCGCTCGAGGCAAGACTCGAACACGAGACGTTGCCCGTCGCCGGACGCACAGCGCTCCTCGTCGACGACGGCGTCATCACCGGGCTGACGCTGGCCGCGGCCTGTCGCTGGGCGCGCGCGGCCGAGGTGCGGCGGCTGGTCGCGGCGACGCCGGTCGGACATGTCGCGGGTCTTGCCCGGTTGCGCGAGGAGGCTGACGAGGTCGTCTGCCCGCATCCGTTGGAGCAGATCGCGGTGGTCGGCCAGGCCTACGACAGCTTCGATCCTCTCGACGAGTGGTACGTCGCCGGGCTCCTGGCCGACGGAGTAGCTTCTCCGTGATGCGGAGGTTGAGCTGCATCGTGCTCACCTTGGGACTCGCCGCCGTCGCGTTTGGTGCCGCGTCGACGGCCCAATCGCGGGGTTCCACCGCCTGCGGCGCTGCCACGTTCGAGGGCTGGCGCTGACCGGCTGCGGCCAGACGAGCCGTTCGAGGGACGAATCGTGCGCGTCGAGCCGATCGCGGAGTATCACCGCGAAGGGCTGCGCGAAGCGGCCGAACGCGAGCCGCAGATCCACCGCTACACGGGCATGTATCTGCTGGGCTTCGAGCGCTGGTTCGACGAGGCGCTCGCAAGCGAGACAGAGGTGCCTTTCGTCGTCCACGTCGGCGGGCAGCCCGTCGGCTCGACGAGATATCTGAACGTCGAACCGTTCCACCGCCGCACCGAGATCGGCTGGACGTGGCTCGACCGTGCGCAATGGGGAACCGGTGCGAACATAGAGACGAAGTACTTGCTCCTGCGGAACGCCTTCGAAAGCTGGGGCGCAATGCGCGTCGAGTTCAAGACGGACGCCCGGAATCTGCGCGTCCGCGGCGCACTCCTCGGCATCGGAGCCACGTTCGAGGGGATCTTCCGCAAGCACATGGTGCTGCCCGATTCGATTCGCGACACGGCCTGGTACTCGATCGTCGACGACGACTGGCCAAGCGTGAAGGCGCTGCTCGAGGAGAAGATCGAGCGCCACGCCGCATGACGCGCCGACGCCAAACGACATGAGCCGTCGGCTTCAGCCTAGACAGCCGCCTCGGCGAGTTCTTCGGAGATCCGTCGCATCCATCGCTCTCGAGCAACGAACGCTACGACCACTCGCGGGTCGAACTGCCTCCCGTTCTCGACGAGGATCTGGTCGACCGCTTCAAGCGTGATGTTCGAGGGCTAAGCCGGGCTCGGTTCCGCTTCCCTCTCCAACGCCACGGCCGCGGGATTCAACCCGGCAACGCAGGACTCGGGAAGCGCCGAGCAGCCGAGCCACGCGATTTGTGGACGAATCGCGACGACGGCGATCGCTCCGACGACCACCGCCAGACCGTCGACGAAGACCGCGCCGCCCGGCCCGATCACGGCCGCGAGCCCGGCGGTGAGCAGCGCACCGAACGGAAGCATGCCGACGAACGCGGCCGCCCAGATCGCGAGCGTCCGCGCGCGGATCTCGTCGGTGCTCATCGCCTGCACCACCACGGTGGACAGCCCGACGAACAGGACGCCGGCCAATCCACCCACGAAGGCGAGTCCGAGCGAGAGCCAGGCGTTCGTGGACGCGCCGATGCCGGCGAGCGCCGCACCCGTGACGACGAAACCGACGAGTAACGGCTCGCCCTTGTTCGGCCTGCCGGAGACACGTAACAACGCGATCGACCCGACGAGCGAGCCGAGACCGATCGCCGCCATGACCGCTCCCAGAGTTCCCGCGCCCGCGTGGAGGTTGTAGCGGACGATCGCCGGGATCATGAACGCGACCGGAGGAGTCCCGAACAGGCCGGCGACGAGCATGAGCCCCATCATGGCCGCGAGGCTGCGCTGGCCGAAGACATAGCGGAACGCCTCGGACAACGCGCCGCCGGCCACGGCTGCAGCACTCCGAAGGGGACGCGAGCTCGGGAGCACCGCGAGCGTCCCCAGCACAGCGACGAAGCTCACTGCGTTGACCCCGAACACCCACGTCGGCCCCGCCACGGCCAGCAAGAATCCGGCGATCGCCGGTCCGACGAAACGCGCGACTTGCAGTGACAGGCTGTTGATCGCCACCGCGCTCTCGAGGTCGCGTGCCGGCACCGTCGCCGCGAGCATCGCCTGAAAGGGTGCGAAGCTGAGCGTCCCGAGGATTCCGCCGAGGACGGCAAGGACGCCCAGTAGGCCGATCGTCAGAGTTCCCGTCGCCCACGTGACCGCGAGCGCTGCCGCAAGCACCATGTTCAGAGATTGGAAGACGAGCAGCAGCTTGCGTCGGTCGAAGCGGTCGGCGAGCGCTCCGGCGGGTAACGCAAAGACGAGATTCGGGATCGTGTTCAGGAAGCCGATCAGGCCGAGCGTCGCCGCGGAGCCGCCGAGGAGGAGAACGACGTACCCGTATGCCGCCGCCTCGACCCAGTTGCCGATGAGGGAGAGCAGAACGCCCGCCGAGTAACGCCGGAACAGCGGGGAGCGCAGCGCCGCCAGTACGTGCAGGCGCGAGATCGGTGTTGCTTCGTCCGCAGGCACCGGCGCCGCCTCGAGCCCTTCGCCCGTGAGCGCGGCAACCCCGCCGCGTACCGCATACGCCGCGAATCCTCGATCCCTCAGCCAGTGCGCCACACGGACGCTCGTCGCCTCACGAAGTCACCCGCACGCGAGCACGATCGGCGTGTCACGCGAGAACTCGTCCAAGCGCTGGGGAATCTCGTCCGGAGGAATCCGCAGCGCATGCTCGAGCGTCATGGCCGGATCGTCCTTCCGCCGGACATCGACTAGCACCGCACCGTTCGCGAGGAGCTCGCGCGCCGTCACCGCGTCGATGCGCGCGGCCGAGCCCCGGACCGCCGAAGGCACGTGAAACCGCCGGGTCGGCGCATGGGCCCGCCTCGAGTGCTCGGCCATGAAGGCGACGTTATCGACCGGTGACGAACTCGTATCGGATCACCCCCGTCAGCTAGCCGCAAGGACTCGGTCTCGCCGGCCGCTCAGCCCGACGAGCGAAGCGAGCGATTGCGCGATCAAACTCGGGAAGATCCTTGCGAACGGTCCGCTCGACGATCGTTGGGTCGACGCGGAAGTACTCGTGTGCGAGCAGATCGCGCATTCCGGCGATGTCGTCGGCGCGCTAGGCTGCCGCTTCGGCGAGCTCTTCGGAGATCCGTCGCATCCATCGCTCCCGAGCAACGAACGCTGAGACCACTCGCGGGTCGAACTGCCTGCCGTTCTCGAGGAGGATCTGGTCTACCGCCTCCTCCCAGGTCAGGGCGCTCCGATACGGCCGCTCGTTCGTCATCGCGTCCACCGCGTCGACGAGCGCGAAGATGCGCGCACCGGTCGGGATCGCGCGACCGGCCAGTCCATCCGGATAGCCGGTGCCGTCCCAGCGTTCGTGATGCGATCGCACGACCCTCAGACCCTCGCCCTGGAGGAGAGCGACCCCGGAAAGAATCTGCGCGCCGACCAGCGTGTGCTGTTCCATGACCTCGCGCTCCGGCACGGTCAGCGGCCCTTCCTTCAGCAGAATCGTGTCCGGAATCCCAAGCTTCCCGACGTCATGGAGGAGGAAGCCGTACTCGAGGCTGGGATCGTTTAGCAGGCTGGGATCCAGGGCTCGGGTGAGCTCGATCGCGTAGCGATGGACGCGCAGCGCGTGCAAGCCCGTCACCGGATCCTTGGCCTCGAGAGCGTCGGCAAGCGCGGTTGCTGTTTCGCGGTACGCCTGCTGGACCAGCCGCCGCTGGGTCCGCTCGATCTCGAGCAGGCGACTGAGGTCTCGTGCGTAGATGAGGAGTTGCTCCGCGCCGGTCTCCGTGGACTCGGCCGGGAGAGCGGGAGCCGGCTCGCTTACGCGGTCGAGCACCCTGATCAGCTCGAGCGGACTGAAAGGCTTGCGCATCACCGCGTCCGGGCCGGCGGCTCTGATCTCGTCGGTGGTGGTTTCCTGTCCGGTGAGCAGGACGACGAGCGGGGCGCCGTAGGCGGGGTTGCGCTTCAGCTCGCGGCAGAACTCGAACCCATCCATTCCCGGCAGCCCGACGTCGAGGATCACCACCGCTGGAGACCAGAATCGGCCGACCTCGGCCGCCTCCTCGGCGGAGCCCGCCTCCTCGACCGCGAACTCGTCGGCGGTGAGCGTGGTTCGAAGCAGCAATCGAAGGCCGGCGTCGTCGTCGACGACGAGGATGCGTCGGCGCTCCGGTGCGACGACGGGCTCGCGCATTTCAGCCGGTTGCGCGGCCCGGATGAGCTCCTGCTCGACATCGCGGGCCACCGACTCGTCGAAAACCCGTACGAGCCCGAGGACGCGGAGAACCAGCACCGTGAACAGGAGCCAGGCCACAACGCCGATCAGGACCCAAACGGCCCAGCCCGGCATCTCACGTATCCCTGTTTGGCTGCGGTCTTGTCATCGGCAAGCGGATGGCGGCCGCAGGGCACCACCCAGCTCACTATGGCTGAAAAATGCTCATTTCGCGAGAGGCGGGCGACCGATGAGTTCCGAGCCTCCCGCCGGTCTACACCTGAAACGGCGCAGAGGAGGGAAACGCGATGCCCAAGCGGAAGGTCGGAACACAAGAGGAATGGTCCGCGGCCCGCAAGGAGCTGCTCGAGCGGGAGCAGGAACTCGGCAATCTCGACGAGGAGCTGGCGAAGCAGCGAAAGGAGCTGCCTTGGGTCCCGGTCGAGAAGGAGTACACCTTCGACACCGAGGAAGGGAAGAAGACCCTCCCCGAGCTGTTGGAGGGGCGTTCGCAGCTCCTCATCTATCACCTGATGTTCGGCCCGACCTATGAAGCCGCCTGCCCCGGGTGCACCGGCCTCGCCGACCACCTCGACGCCGCTCTCCCCCACCTGAACAACCGCGACGTGACGCTGATCTGCATCTCGCGCGCGCCGATCGAGAAGCTGCAGGCTTACAAGCGACGGATGGGTTGGCAGTTCCCGTACGTGTCGTCGTTCGGAAGCGACTTCAACTTCGACTTCGACTTCGCGTTCACCGAGGAGCAGATGGCGACCGGAGAGCTCGCGAAGATGGTCGCGGAGGCGGACGACTGGCTGAAGGACTGGGCGGACGACGTCGGCACCGATCTCGCGCACGGCATGGCGGAGTCGCCGGGCTGGAACGTCTTCGCGCTCGACGACGGCGTCGTGTATCACACGTACTCGCGCACCGCGCCCGACCGCTTCCTGCTCGCTCCCTACTACTACCAGCTGCTCGATCAGATACCCGACGGACGTGACGCCGACTTCCCGCTCCGCCGCCATGACGAGTACTAAGGGATCGAGGGCGGCAGCCGCCCTCACCGCGACGCTCGGCGTCGCCGCCGCGTCCTGGGTCGTTGCGGTTCAGCAGCTGAGCGGCATGGACATGGGAGCTGCGACAGATCTCGGCTCGTTCGCGTTCTTCATCGCCGTCTGGGTGGCGATGATGGCGGCGATGATGCTCCCGGGCGCGGTTCCGGCAGCCGCGAGGTTCGCTCGCGCCAAAGGTCGTGCGCTTGCCGCGCCGCTCTTCGCAGGGTCGTACCTCGCCGTCTGGACAGTGGTCGGTCTCGCGGTGTACGCCCTCTACAGACCGCACGGCTCTTCCGCCGCCGGCGCGCTGACGATCGCGGCCGGCGTCTACGAGCTGACGCCGCTCAAGTGCGACTGCCGTCGAAGCTGCCGCAAGAGCGTCCGCTCTGGATTCCAGTTCGGGCTCTCCTGCGTCGGCTCGAGCATCGGACTGATGGTGATGCTGGTCGCTCTCGGCGTCATGAGCGTCTTCTGGATGTCCGTCGTCGCCGCCCTCGTCGTCGCCCAGAAGTTGCTGCCCCCGAGAGCGTTCATCGACGTGCCGGTAGCGCTGGCGATCGTCGGGCTCGGCACGATAATCATGATCGCGCCGTCGTCGGTTCCCGGGCTCGTCCTACCGATGTGATCAGCCGCGGACGACGAGCGTGTGCGCCGCACGGTCGCCGAGCCGCTGGCCGCGTGAAGAAGCGAGCGCGAACAGTCCGCCGACGAGATAGAAGAAGAGAGCATCGACGACACGTAGCAAGTTACGCACGAGAGCCGCGCCGAACGTCAACTGTTCCCCGTCCTCGCCGACGACGCGAATGCCCACCATGCGCTTGCCGAGGGTCATGCCGGTCGCCGCCTCGCAGACGATGTAATAGCCGAGGCCGAGAATGAGCAGAAGCCAGAACGCGTTTCCGCCGACGTCGACTCCCGCGTTCGCGTAGCCGTCGCCGCTCTCGACGTAGCCGCCGCCCGAGAGGAGCGCGACGACGATGCCGAGGGGGAGGAAGACGATCAGCGCGTCGAGCAGAACCGCGACGAAGCGGAGTGCCAGACCGGCGTGCTCCGCGGCGGTGTAGGCGCTGTTCGCCGCGACCCATTGCTCGGGTTGTCGTGACCGATTGCCAAGCCCACGCGACTCGCCGGTCACAGCGGACGCAATGTCGATCGCCTCCCCGCGCGGCACGCCGGTTTGCCGCGACAGCAGGTCCGCGAGATCGATGTGGTCCCAGCTCTCTATGGCCGCAGCAACCGGTCTGCGCTCGGCGTCGAACCGGTAGGCCGAGATGATTCGGCTCTCCTCGTCGACGAGAATCTCGATCGTTCCGACGGAAGTGCTGAAGGATCGCTTCACGGCGACTCCAAGGCGGCGGACTTCCTCATGGTCTTCTGATCGGCCCGTACTGCCGGGCCTGAGATCCCGTTTGGGGGATCGGCCTCCAGGCGGGCAGGCGCGTGACGCCCACGCGTGCACCTTCTGTCAACGCAAAGATCTCGAAATCTGCTTGAAAATCGCATGAAAGGGTGTAACTCTTGCCGCAATCTGCGGAGAAGGGGAGGGGCCGAATGATGAAGACCAGGACTGTCCGCCTGCTCGTCGGAGCAGCTGTCGCGGCAGGCTTCGTTGCGATCACTGTTCCGCAGTCCGAGTCCGCGGGACCGAGCTGCACGCTGACGCCGCAGATGCGGGAAGTCGCAATCGACCAGGGCCTTCCCGGCTACCCCCGCCTCGTGCGCGGCAAGGAGACGCTCCTCCGCGCCTTCTTCACGCTGCCCTCCTGCGCAGACACGACGAACGGCGCGAACATCATGGTCAAGTCGGCAACTCTCGCCGTCAAGAACGGGACCTCCACGCTCACGCCGCCCGGCGGAATTGCGACCGCGCCGGCCCCTCTCGGGCCGGCATTCCCGCTGATCACGACTCCGAGCAGCGCGACACTTCCGCCTGACGCCGCCGGCAACCCGATCTTCGTCGTTCCCGGCTCGGTCCTCGCGCCGAGCTCGACGACGTCGTTCACGGCGACCTTCGAGATCACGCTCACATTCGCCGGCCAGGCCAACAGAAGCTCCGGCTACTCGGGCGACACCACAGCGACGTTCACGACCCTTACCGGCTCGCGCTCCGCGATCACGAAGCCGGTGGAGAAACGAACGAACTCGCTCCGGATCCTGGCCGTGCCGATGGGTGGCGTCCTCAGCGCGGACGCGACGACGAACCTGCAGAACGCGATGACGACGATGTCCAGGATCTGGCCGGTCCCCGACGGAACCGTTGTCTCCGGCACGCCGGGCGTGCGAACCGGGGACCTGTTCACCGGGACCGGCGGGATTCGCTATTCGATCAACGCCGGCGTGGTCAACTTGACCGGACTGCTCGATTCGACCGGGAAGTTCTGTGGGAACAGCACCAACTGGACCTCGGTCAAGTCGCAGCTCGCGCAGTTCCTGCAGACCTGGAACTCCGCGAACACGAACGCGCAAGCCGACCGTGTCAGCGGCATCGGCGATCCCCTGACCACGATCAGCAACACGGATAGCTCCTCGTGCGCGGAAGGGATGGCGTCGGTCGTCTCGTCCGAGAGCTGGTTCAGGGCGAGCGCGGACAAGGCCGGCCCCACGGCGGCGATGGAGATGTGCCATACGTTCGGCTGCGTGCCGGGGACCCGCAGCGACGGCGCGTACCACTCGCTCTACGCGAACGCGGACTTCACGACCGGAGACGCAGACCGCGGCTACAACATCACAGATCGGAGATATCTCGCAGACGACAAGAGCGCGATGCGCTACAGCAGCACGTGGACGAATGCGAACGCGATCTTCGGCCGCGACGACTTCGCAATGATGCTGTGCAAGCTCGGCGGCGCGACCACGAACGACTGCGGGACGTCGGGGGTCGCCGGAACGAGCTCCGGGGTCACGGCCGGGTCGACCGTCGACTCCTTCGTCATGTCCGGGACGACCGATGGAACGAAGACCGGAACGAAGGTGCTCGAGTCGTTCACGGCGGGCACGCTCCCGACGCCGGCCGACGCCGCCAGCCCTTATCGGCTTCGGCAGTTCAACGGCGCGACGAAGGTCGCGGACGACGGCGTGCCAGTATCCGTCGAGGACAGCGTCCACACCGATGGCGCACACGCGAGCTCGCCCGGTGTCTTCTCGATCGCGTTCCCGGTGGCCAGCCAGGTTACGAAGATCGTGTTCGTGAACGCCCAAACCGGCGAGGTGCTCTACCAGGTGAATGCGAACGCGCCGCCGCAGATCGGCCCTCAGCTGACATTGCTCAAGGCCCGGCCGCACGCGATCTCCTCGCCCGCCACGATCCGCGCCCGCCGGTCGGTCCACACCGATGCGCGGCACAGGGTCCTACGCAGCGCGCGCCACGCAACCGCTCCTGCCTTCCCCACGAGGTTCCGGCCGCTCGCGGGGCCCGGAAGCACCTACACCGTCAACACGAATGCGGACACCGATGACGGCACATGCGACGCGGTCGACTGCACGCTGCGCGAGTCGATCAACGCTTCGAACTCGAGCCCGGGAATGACCGACACGGTCGCGTTCGACCTTCCGGCCGGATCGTTGACGATCACGCCGGCTTCGGCCCTCCCGGCGATCACCGATCAGGTGCTGATCGACGGGAACACGCAGCCGGGCTGGGTCGGGCCGCCGGTCGTGGAGATCAACGGGTCCGGTACTCCTCTTGGGACGTTCGGGTTCTTCCTCAACACGGGCTCCGGCAACAGCACGATCCGGGGGCTCGCGATCGACTCCTTCCCAGGCGAGGGCATCCACGTCAAGAGCAACGTCAACCACATCGCCGGCAACTACATCGGTACCGACGTGTCGGGCGCGATCGCGAAGCCCAACACCAACGGGATCGCTATCGAGACCGGGACGAGCAACGTCATCGGCGGACCTGCGATCTCCGATCGCAACGTGATCTCCGGGAACTCCGGGGACGCGATCTACCTCAGCCCCGGCCTGAGGGGCAACGCGGACAGCAACACTATCCAGGGCAACTACCTCGGCACGACCGCGGACGGCAACGCCGCGCTTCAAAACGGCGGTCGCGGCGTCACCGCCTACAGCAGCCACAACAGCATCGTCGGAAACGTCATCGCTGCGAACTCGCCGAACATCTGGATCCTCGGGGACGGGAGCGCGGGCACCGGCTCCGACAACACGATCCAGGCGAACCTGATCGGCACGGACGCCGTCGGGACAGCCTCCCTCGGGCGTTCGGGCGGCATCGCGCTGACGACGGGCGCGAGCAACAATCTGATCGGCGGAACCTCGGCGTCCGACCGGAACGTGATCGCGGGAACCGGGGGCCCCGGGATCATGATCAACGACGCGGGCACGACCGGCAACGTGGTCCAGGGCAACTACATCGGCCCGGACAAGAACGGCGGCAGCGGGCTCGCCACGTCCAACGGCCAGGGCGTGTACATCACCGGCGCGAGCGGCAACACGATCGGCGGCACCGCCGCGGGAGCCGGCAACGTCATCGCCTATAACCAGAGCGCAAACGGCGGCGTGATCGTCTCCTCGGGGACGCAGAACGCGATCTTCGGCAACTCCATCTTCAGCAACTCGGGCCTCGGCATCGATCTGGCTCCGAGCAATGCGTTCGGCGTGACGACGAACGATGCCGGCGACGGCGACAGCGGCCCCAACAACCTCCAGAACTACCCGGTGCTGAGCTCGGTCGCGACGGGCGGAAGCGGGACGACTGTACAGGGGACCCTCAACAGCGAGGCGGGCAAGACGTACCGGCTCGAGTTCTTTGCGAACGGCGCGTGCGACGACGTTTCCGGGCACGGGGAGGGCAAAACGGTCCTTGGCTCGACCAGCGTGGTGACCAACGCGAGCGGTGACGCCGGCTTCACGTTCAACTCGGCTACTCCGATCAACGCGACCGACCAGGTCACCGCGACCGCGACCGACCCCACCAACAACACCTCGGAGTTTTCGGCCTGCAAGCAGCCGGAGGGCACCGGGGCCTCCGCGGACCTCGCGGTCACGAAGGCCGATTCGCCGGATCCGGTGGGGCTCGGCAATCAGATCACCTACACCATCACGGTGAGGAACGATGGGCCGGACGCGGCGAGTGCCGTCGAAGTCTCCGACACCCTGCCGGCGAGCGTGACGTTCGTCTCGGCTTCGCCGACCCAAGGGACGTGTAGTGGGACGACGACTGTCACGTGCAGTCTCGGCGACCTCGCGAACGGAGCGACGGCGACGGTGACCATCGTGGTCACGACAACCGCGGCAGGCTCGATCATGAACCAGGCCACAATCGCGAGCTCCACGAACGACCCGAACGCGGAGAACAATTCCGCGAGCGAGTCGACGGAGGTCGAGCCGGCCGGCGGCGGGGGCGGCGGCAGCGGAACAGGTACGAATCTCCGCCAGATCACCGCCGACCTGACCGGCACGGCGTGTGCGGACAAGAACGGCACCGCCGACGGGCCGATCGGCGTCGGCGTCGCCTTCGACGGCGCGAACCTGCTCGCGTCCTGTTACACCGACAGCACGATCACGGTGGTGAACCCGGCCAACGGCGCGCAGGTGAGCCACTACCCGGTCAGCGGAGCCACGAATCTCGGCGCCCTCGCCTGGGACAAGAGCCGGAACGTGATCTGGGCCTGCAGCGAGTTTTCGAAGGTCGGTCAGATCGATCCGACCACGCACGTCTTCACGTCACAGTTCACCGTCCCGGGCTGCTTCGATGGGCTTGCGTACGACATCGCCGACGACACGATCTGGACGAGCCCGGACGCCACCAGCTCGATCACCCACTCGGGCGTCGACGGCACGGTGCTCTCGACGAACACGGTGTCGCTCGGCAGCTTCGGGAACTCGGGCATCGCCGTCGGCGGACCGAATCTCTACCTGGCAAACAACGGCGGTCAGGAGATCTACACGAGCCCGAAGGACTTCTCGACGGCGCCGGCGCTCTTCGCGAGCTTCCCCTCGCGGCTCGAGGATCTCGAGTGCGACAACGTCACGTTCGCGTCTCAGAGCAAGGACGCGATCTGGTCGGCCGACGCCTACGACAAGACGCTCAACGCCTGGCAGATCCCGGCCGGGACCTGCTCATTCGGCGGCGGCGAGCAAGGGGGTTCGACCTCGTACACCGCGACCGATACCGACAGTGACTGCGCCGACCTCAGGTCGGACGTCTTCCTGAAGCAACCGGACGGCACGTTGCACGTCCTCGCCGTCGGGCTCCAGCCGACCACGTGTGGCTCATCCGCAACGTTCGACTTCGATGCCGCCGTTGGCTGCGCCGGATGCAAGATCGAGGCAAAGGTCTATGACGGCTTCAAGGCGTCTCCGCTGACGGAGATCGCGGACAGCTCCGGGACGGCAGACCCGCTGCCGACCGATCCGGTGGTGGCGATAAACAGCACGGCACCGGGGGCGGACATCCTCCAGTACGACCCCGTGACGCTCGACGGCTCGGGCTGGGACGCCCAGGACGGTGTGCTCGCCGGCGACAAGCTCAGCTGGTCGGCGCCGTGCCTGTTCTCGGGCACGAAGACGTTGACGAGCGTCTACCTATCGCCGCCCGCAAACGGTTGGACACCGAACAGCTCCTGCACGGTCACGCTGAACGCGACGGACGCTCAGGACAACGCGGCGACGCCGGTCACCCGGACCTTCCACATCCTGGCGGATGCGGACCACGACAAGATCCCGGCCGCGCAGGATGTGAAGTGTGAGGGTGGCAGCACCGCTGACGACGATCCGCTGAGCGACCGCGCCGATTACGACGGCGACGGGATCCCGAACGGCACCGACTCCCAGCAGTGCTCCAAGGCGACGCTCTACGACGACGGCTTCGGCGTCTTCCTCAGCACGGACGGCATCGGCAAGCTGAAGACGTCGAACGGCGATCCGGTCGTGTCGGCGAGCGGCGTGCGGGTCTTCTACGTGCCGGGCCTACAGTTCGTCCCGCTCTCGGGTGTCCGGATCAGCAAGATCGACGGTGAGCCCGTCAGCGGGCTCCAGGCGGTGAAGGGTGGCGGATCCGGCGAGATCGGCGTGTGGGGGTTCAACCGTCGGGCCCTCCTCGACGCGCTCGTCCCGCTCGGCGTCAACCGTGCGCACGTGCTGACCCTCCGCGGCGACACCACGACGCCGAGGCAGTGGTCGTTCGAGATCAACATCGACGTGTTCCTGAGCAGCGGCTAACAGAGGAAGGGAGAAAGAATGAAACGATTCGTTCTCGTAGGGCTCGCGGCGGCGTCGCTCGCGCTCACGGCTGCCCTACCGGTGAGTGCGGATACGGTCGGCGATGCCTCACCGGCGTGCGCCGATATCGCCGAGGGTGGCGCCTCGTACAACGTGCTGGGCGAACCGAACAACTCGGTCACGGGCTCCGTGCTGCTCAACGACACGAGCTGCCGGGGGATCTTCCACGAGATGTGGGTCTCGTACACCAGCGGTGGCCAGTCCGTGAACCGGGTCGACATCGTGAGAGGGGACGGCGCGAACCCGTTCGTTCGCTTCGAGGTCGACAACGTCGTGTCGGATGACGGCACCGCCTGCGTCGGGTTCACAACCAGTCGGGGGCCGAACCTTCTCGATGCGGCGCCGAATGCATTCTCGCCACCCGCCACCGGGTGCGTGACGATTACCGCCGACAGCCCGCCCAGCGGCGGCTTCTGGTAAATCGACGAACCGGCTAAGCGAGGGCGCGGGCCCGGGCCGACACGTCCCGGGCCCGCGTCGCTTCTCCGGCCTTCTTCCACGCTTCAGCGGCGAACTCGAGCGACTGCGTCGCCGCCGGGAGGGCTCCCATGTCGATGAACAGCTTCCCGGCCTCCTCGGCCGTCGAGCCGGCGGCGACGGCATCGCCTTGCTCGAGCTGGATCGCCGCCCGCGTCTGCGTCGCGTCCGCGACGGTGTAGGCATTTCCGATCGCCCGGGCGAGCTCGAGCGCTCGATCGCAGTACCCGAGTGCCTCTGCGATCTCCCCGATCTCGAGGAGCTTGTCGGCGAGATTCGCGTACACCGTCGCCCGGCCCGCCCCGTGCGCGATCCGCTCGAACTCCTCGATGGCCCGGCGATCGCACGCGATCGCCTCGGCGAGGTTGCCCCGCTTGTGCTCGGCGCGCCCGAGGTTGATCAAGCAGCCGCCGATTTCCTCGACGCTGCCGGTCCGCTCGGCCAGCTCAACGCCCGCCCGGAGCGTCGTCACTGCCTCGTCGAACCGGTCGAGATTCGTGTACACGTCTCCGAGGACGCGCAGCGCAGTCGCTAGTCGACGGAGGTCACCCTGCTCCTCGAAGATCTCCCTCGCCTGGGCGACGTGCTCGAGGGCCTCGGTGAGACGTCCCCCGATGCTTTCGGCGCGAACGAGCCCGAGCAACAGCTGGCCGACGAGCGAGTCCCGTCTGCCTTCCGCTGCCTCGAGGCCTGCCAGCTGGACGTCGATCGCCTGCTCGAACCGCCCGGCGGAGAGGAGCGTCCAGCCCTGCTCGAGCCAGAGCAACGTCAAATCCGCCCCGCGCAGCGCGTCGGTTCGAAATGCGCGGTCGATCGCGGCGAGCGCTTCCTCATACGCGCCGCGCTTCCGGAGTATCGAGGCGGTGCCGCGCCAGGCATGGATGTCGCCGGTCTGCTCGCAGATTTCTTCGTAGAGCCGAAGGGCGTCGTCGTAGTTCCCGACGAGCTCGTCCAGGTCGGCGAGCGCAAGACGCAGCTCGTGATCGTCTGGAGCGAGCTCGGCGGCGCGAGAGAAATGAAGAATTGCCTCCTCGTTGGCGAACAGGCGCTTGGATCGCTCTCCGGCGCGGCGCAGGTATTCGACCGCCTTCGCGCCGCCGCCGAGGTAGAGGTGGCGCGCGAGCAGGTCGATCGCGTCCTCACCCGCACCGTAGAGCGCTTCGGCGGCCTCTGCGACACGGCGGTGCAGCTCTTGACGCCGACGTCGAAGCAGCCGGCCGTACGCGGCGTCCTGGATCAACGCGTGGTGGAAGGTGACCGTGCCGTCGTGGAGCTCCAGGAAGCCGCGGGCGACGAGGTCCGCGACGAGTGGCTCGATCTCCGGCGTCTCGGTCGCGACCGCTCCGAGAAGTGGAAGCGGCACGCGCCGCCCGATCACAGCCGCCGTCTGGAGCAGCGAAGCCGCGGCGCGGCTCAGCAGGTCGATACGGGCCGAGAGTACCTCCTCCACGCTCGCCGGCAGCGTCCTCGCATCCCAACCGGGGCGCATCCGCCAGCGGCCGTCCTCGCGTTCGATCGCATCGCTGTCCAGGAGCGAGCGCAACAGCTCCTTGACGAAGAGCGGATTACCGGCCGTGCGTTGCGCGATGAAGGACGCGAGCTCCGTCGGCGGGGCGCTGTCGAGCGCCGTCTCGATCAGCGCGTGGATTCCCACCTCGTCGAGCGGCTCGAGCGCGATCGCGAGTCCGTCGTGCGCGACCTCCTCGAGCCAATCGCGCGCCTCCGGGCGGGCGACGAGATAGAGAGCGACCGGGACCTCTCGCACGAGCGCCTCGAGCTCGCGTGTCAGCGCCAGCGAGGAGGCGTCGATCCAATGCACGTCTTCGAGGACGAGCACGACCGGGCGGTTGGCGGCCAGGGCACGAAGCCAGTCGGCGAAGGCGCGATGGAGCGCGTGACGGAACGCCTCGGGCTCCAGCTCCGGCGGGGCTGCCGCTCCCGCCGGTGTGACTCCGAGCAGTTGGGCAAAGTAGGGCAGCGCGGCCGACGTTCCACCCAGGTCGAGCGCGGCGGCGAGGCTGGCTCCTGCCTCGGCCGGGCCGGCCTCGCTGCGGATCCCGGCCCACCCGCGCAGCAGGTCGGCATACGGCCAGTACGCGAGGCCCGCGCCGTAGGAGAGACAGCGCGTTTGGATCCAGCGGACGCCGTTTTCAGTCGCGTCACCCTCGACAGCGGCAGTCAGCCGCGACTTTCCGACGCCGGGCTCGCCGGTGACGGCGATGAGGCTACCTCGACCGTGCTCGAGGCCGGCGAGGGCGGCGTGGATCGCCGCTAGCTCTCCTTGCCGTCCCACGAAAGCGGCCATCGTCGCTGGACGCCCGTCCTTGCGCCGGCCGACGAGCCGCCACGCGGGAACAGGCTCGGCCTTCCCCTTCAGCGTGAGCTCGCCGACCGGCTCGAACTCGAACCTGTTCTCGGCCAGCCGAACTGTCGTTTCGCTGACGTATGTCTCGCCCGGCGGCGCGGCCGATTCGAACCGCTGGGCAAGGATCACCGAATCGCCCAGAACGGCGTAGTCCATGCGGGCGGCGCTGCCGAGGACGCGCGCGATGCCGTGCCCCGAGTTGACGCCGACATGCAGGGTGAGCTCCGCGTCGTGCGGGAGATCCCCGATGATCCGGGCCAGCTCTTGGTGCATCTCGAGCGCGACCTGAAGAGCACGTTCCGCATCGTCATCGTGGCTGACCGGCGCTCCGAAGAGCGCGAGCAATGCATCACCCGCGAACTTCTCGACGTAACCTTCGTAGCGGCCGACGATCGAGCTGAGGCCGGAAATCACGGGGTCGATCACCTCGAGCAGCTGCTCCGGATCGAGCCGGTCGGCGAGGGTCGTGAATCCGGACACGTCCGCGAACAGGGCGGTGATCAGCCGACGTTCTTCGGGAAGCTTGCCGCCGGTCTCGACGAGGCGGTCCGCTACCGATCCCACGACGAAGCTGCGGAGGGCCTCGGCGACGTCACGCTCGTCGGCAGCCCCGGCAGCGGGGGCGCCGGCCACGGGCGCCCCGCAGTGGCCGCAGAACGTCGTCCCCGCGGGGTTCTCGCGACCGCATGCCGTGCAAGCCCAGGTCCCCATTGCCCTCTCCGCCAAGTCTAGGCCGGAGCGGCCAAATCGAGGCCATATCCGATCTCGGCTACGGGGATCGTGTTAGTGCTGGGTCTCCCCCCTTCGGCGACTGCGGCCAGCACCCAGGTCACGACTCCCTTCACGGATGTCGTAACGAATCCGTGCAATGGTGACGAGGTCGTCATCACGGGTTACTCGCACCTCGTCATGGTCTTGAACGACAACACGGTCGAGATTCAGGAAAACTGGCCGGATACGAGCGGCGTGTCGACGACGGGCGTTGCGTACCAGGTGAACGACGCGAACCATCTCTTCGTCCTGACGGTCCCGGACGGAGGTTTCACGATCGGCGTGAGAGACAGCTTCGAGCTAGTCAGTCAGGACGCGAGCGCGAACTTCCTCGTCCACGAGACCGTCGAGCTCGTTTTCAGTCCCAGGAATGGTCTCTCGACCAAGATCCGCGGCGCCGGCGTCGAGTGCTCCGGGCCATAGCCGCGGCCTGCCCGATCGGCCGTCAGCAACTCACGTTGTCGATGAGGAACGAGCGCCCGACATCACATGCGTTCAGGAACTCGACGAACGGCAGTGTCAGGCCGAGGTAGAGGAGGACCACGATCCCCGTGACGCCGGCGACTGCCGCTCCACGACGCACTCGCACACGGCCGAACACCCAGCCGCAGCCGACGGCGACCAGGACCAGGCCCGTATAGAGCGCGACGAAGCCGACCCGGGCCCAGAAGTAAAAGTCTTCGAAGCCGCCTCCCTGACGTTCATACCCGGAACCGTGCGGTACCGAGCGATACCAAAGCGCGGCCGCCTCGAAGAGCGTGATGCCGATGACCGCGACGATGAGAACAACCGCCGACGAGGCGATGACTGTCTCGACGAACGACACGCCGAGCCGTCGGCGAGAGAGGAAGAGCACGCCTGCAAGTGCGATGAGGAAGATGAGCGACGCAATGGCAAGGAGGAGCGCGTCTCGGTCGAAGCTCTGCTCGAGGAAGTGTTCAGGGAACGAGTTGCCCAACTCCGCCTCCTCAACCGTTATCTCAATCTAGCTATATAGCAAAGATGCGATCGCGCGAGAGGCGTCGATCGGTAGGTTCGTCGTCCTACGGCGGCCGCCGGATCCTGTCGGCAGGATGCGCGTATGCAGACGGAGCTGCGGGAGGTGGCGGCCGACCTCTGGGTCTGGCGTGTCGAGCATCCCGCATGGCAGCCGGGTTTCGACTGGGGGCCGTTGGTGGCTTCGACGTGCGTCGAGTCGGGTGGCAAGACGGTGGTTCTCGATCCGCGCTCCGCCTCGTTTCGCACGGGGACCGGTGCACGCCCGCGCCGACTACGAGCGCGCCCTCGAGCTCCCGCCCTGGGGCGGTCTAGCGCAGCCACCTGCCGCTGCGGACATTGAGCTGAACCGAATCTTTACCCGCTCCGAACATGCCCGAGCCTAGCCTCGGTTAACACGGCAGCGCGAACCACATCCTGCCAGGGGGTACTAATGAGGATTCAGCTTGCGACGCTAGTCGGCGTCATGACATTGGTTCTGCTCGGGCCTGGCGGCGCGGAGGCTGCGAGCCGCGTCCAGTACGGCGTGCAGGACGACGCGTGGTTGCTGTACGGCCCGGAGGCGCCGGCGAAACGAATCGAGGTCCTGCAGCG
>WNFV01002328.1_pt1 | contig 25388 bp, 25 predicted proteins | sample 5400101 | NCBI WGS metagenome assembly WNFV01 (sample SAMN13153361, study PRJNA577476) | soil metagenome | isolation source: 115 cm soil or saprolite under grassland replicate 1 | place: USA:California | collected 2016-06-15
GAACTTTTCCAGCCGGTGTGGTACGTTCCGTTCGTCGGCCAATATGCGCTTCTTGCTGGCGGCGGTCTCATTCTCAACCGACGCGGTTACGATCGGTTTTTCGCGTGGTACCAACTGGTGACAATGCTGGTGTGGGCATTAGTTGTGAGAAGGTATTTGGTAGGAACGCGATGACGCCTTGATTGCTAGCCTGCTTCGCTTGCGGCTCTCGGCATTACACTGAGCGTTTGATTGCTACCCATTCGTTCCGCCCACGAGAATCAGCGACAGCTTGCACTACGCGCATGTATCGAAGGCCATCTTCGAAGTTCGGATGAGGACGCACGCGACCTTTTGACTTCACCGCCGCGAGAAAATCTTCTTCCACGCGCCATTCTCCTTCCAATTCCTGGGGAATATCGACCACGTGCAGTGCCCGATCGCCAGTCTTTCCCGCTTGCAAAACATCGGAAGTGAAATCGTACGCGAGCGCGCCGGCGCTACCGTAAATTTCCAGCCGATCGCCCGACGTTAATGCGTTGATACCGCTAAACTCCAGGACGCCTTCGGCGCCATTTTCGAAACTGCACAGAACGGTAAGCAAATCAGGAACGATCACTTCGTAACCTTCGCGAATCGGATCAATAATTTTGCCGCGCGCGAACACGCCAGTGATATCACCGATCCAGCGTTGCAATACCTCAACGTAAATTCCGAGGGTCAGGGTGTTGAGCCCGCTGATCTCAATTTTTTGCCGCCAATGCGCCGGAGCATCCGGGTCCAAATAATTGCCGGTGAAACTTTGTAGCCGCACATGATGTGGTCGGCCGATGTAATTTTCCGCCAGGATCTTTTTGACCAGCAAATCCGCCCGCAATCCGAATGGCGGCGGGCAAAGCATCGTCACCAGCTCAGGGTAACGTTTCGATGCTGCGAGCATTTCTTCGGCTTCGGCCAAATCCATCGACATTCGCGCCTGACAAAAGACGTGTTTACCGGCTTCAAGCGCGGAAATTGTCACCGCCGAATGCATGTAAGGCGGTGTGCCGATCCAAACAACGTCGATGTCCGGCAGTGCCACCAAGTCCGGCCAATTTTTAATCGGGGTTGCCTCCGGCAGATTTTCGCTGCAAAAATTTTCCGCGCTTTCGTAGGTCAAATTAGAGACGGCGACAATCTCCACCTCCGGGTGCTTCTTGAGAGCGGGCAAATGGCGGGTACGAACTATGTTGCCTGCCCCGATGATGCCGATCCGCAGTTTGTGATTATTTTTGTGCATGCGTGCGATATCAATCTCGCAAACTCGATTAGTTCTTGTGCGAGCTAAGTTTGACTGTGAACGGCGATGGCGCGTTCAACCAATCACTTATCGCTGGTGGCTGATACGCTCTTTGCGTCTGCGATCCACTTGACGCGCTGACCTTCGCACGGCAGCTTACGCGGCCTCGTTGGGCTCAGCTTATGTCAAGAATTTGTGATATTACAGGATCTAGGGCCATGCATGGCAGCGTCATTCATCGCCGTGGTCTAGCCAAGAAAAAAGGCGGCGTAGGCCGGCACGTGACCAAAATGGTGCCGCGCATTTTCGCGCCAAATTTGCGTCGCCAGCGAATTTGGGTGCCGGAACTGAAGAAATTTGTGCGCATCCGCGTGACAGCGCGGGGCCTCAAGACGATCAACAAACACGGCGCTTACAAGGCGCTTAAAAAAGCTGGCGCCATTTAATCTGTAGGGCGTTTGATTCGCTCGCTCCCGCGAGCTTCACCCTTCGGGCTCCCCGTCTGTGTCGCTCGCGTCCCCGCGGCTCCGCTCTGTCAGCGCAGTAGCGTCTGACGTTACTGTTCGGGCCAGGTAAGCTGTAAAGGCGCTTGCGCCCAGAGCTGCTCGATCGGCTGGGCGGACACACTCGACAACGCAGAGGCAGGCTCTACCGCGGCGAGAACTTGCGACGGCTTCGATTTTCCTCGCGGCAGATCAAGCGAACCGTCGTTGAACTCAATGACGTAACCCACGTTTATCAGCCAACGTAGGTCCGATGCCAGGGCGAGCCTGCTCGGCTCGGTATCTTCCATCGCGCTAGCGCCAAGTAATTTTTGGAAAAGCTGTTTGCGATTGGTTCCTGGCGCACCTGACAGCGTTTCGAGAATCGCATTCACAGACGGAGACACGCCAGCCTGTTCATGAACAAAGGCGCGTACTCGAATTGGCGAGACAAACAACATCCCGCGCCGATGCCGAAACACCTGCAAACCGTTTTGTCGAAACCGGCTGGATAACTCCTGCATCATGTTTGAAGGCGAGCGAGTTTCGCGTGTCCATGCCTCCTCGATGATCTGGTTTAATGTCCGATCCGGCAAACGCCTGCTGGACGCTCCGCCGATGGTTACTTCATTTATGCTGCGAATCAATCCCGACAAATAGTTCGACCGAAAATGCCGTTCCGCTTCCACTGGAGAAGAAAAGGTTACAGGAGTGTTTTCTCGTAGGGCCTTATAGGTCGTTACCTTTCGGGCTTCCTCTTTCCAGCGGTCGATTAGCGCCGCATCGCTTACAATTTCGATTTGCCGCTCATAATCGGCGAAACTCATCCGACGGCTGAAGCGTTGGTCGTAAAGACTGCGCAGCTGCGGTTGATAATTGTGATGGTTGGTCGGGCCAAGGAGCGTTCCGCTTAATCTACATCGCGCGACATTCGAGAAATTTCCCTTCACTGGATCCGTCTCGACAACGTCGACGTGGTAGAAATCGCGTTGAGCGAATCGGAATGCATTTCGCTCGAGGAATTCTCGGTCCACAGACACCGCGCCGTTATCGCCGAGCTGATAAAGCGGCGATTCCGCCTTTGCCGTAAGACAGACCTCGTAGCCCACCGGCTTTTCCAGGAACAAGCGCGCCAGCGCAAATAGCGAATACGCGACTGAACCGGACTGGATCTGCGCGACTACATTCTCGAATGCAGGTAAGTATGGGAGGAAACGGATCGTGACTGGCGACGTTCGCATAACCGGAGCGTCACGATTCGGCGAGGGACGATGTTTGACTCCGTGCCAACGGCGATTCGTGCTGCCGGTTTTGTTTCGCGATGCCTCGCGATGTGGTCTGTCTGCCTTGTGTGTTTGACGTTGGATCTTGGACGCCTGCTCGCGATTTATCGGAGTTCGGCGTTTCGGTTTACCGCGCTGCGGACCGTGCCCCGCGTGTCGCCGCCCGGTGTCTTCTTCCCCTGAATAACGCGCATAGCTCCTCGCCTCGGCAGGTTCTTTCACCCATGCAGGTAGCAGCTTCAGGTCGAGAAGATCGACAGTCTCGACGGTGGGAGATGTCATCAGGTTCATCTACTCGAATGACAAATGGAAGCAACCGGCAAGAATCTCGGTAAGGAACCGCGCGTTACGGTCGCCGCGGGCCATTTCAGGGCGAGCTTTCCAGCCGCAACCCTGAAAATGATTGACAACCTCTTTAATTCATTTACTTGCCATGCTGTGCCCGGATTGCTGTAAGCTTTTCCCGCGCAACTAACACAAACCGAACAAATTTTATGGCGGAAAAATCGATCGAAGAGAAGGTCAAGGACATCATCGTCGAGCAACTTGGCGTGAACCCGGAGCAAGTTACGCCGCAGGCGTCTTTCATTGAGGATTTAGGCGCAGACTCGCTTGATATCGTCGAACTCGTGATGGCCTTTGAAGAGGAGTTTGGGGTCGAAGTGCCGGACGAAGACGCTGAGAAATTGCAGACCGTCGGGGACGTCATCAAATACATCGAAGACAAATCGTCCAAGCAGTAGCGCCGTTGTCGAACGTCTTCGGGGCTGGGGCATCCTGTTTTTGACATAGATCGGACATTCGCCGCGGCGAACGTCTCTACAACGCGCAGGTTCAATAGCGCATCGCTCCATGGTTGCGAAGACCTACAACACGTTCACACTTGAGAACGTGGAGATGACGCTTCTGGAACGGCCGCTCTTTTACATCGGCGATCACTACGTAACGGTTCTCGGTCTGATTGCTTTCGCCGGCTTTTTTGCAGCCGGACTTCTTATCGCGCGATTTTTACAAAGTCAGTTCGTCCGCCGTTTTTTCAGTCGTTTCAAAATCGACACAAATTTCATTGCGATAGTTACGACCACATTAAGTCTGGCGTCGATCATCTTCTTCAGTGTCACCGCAATCAACGCAGCGGGAATTCCCTTGCCTTGGGACGCACCTCTTCCGGCGATCAAGTTGAGTCTGCTTCAGATTTTTCTGCTCGTTGCGCTTTTGATCGCGGTGTTTTGGATATCATCGAGGACCAAGCATTTTCTTTTTAATCGACTTCTTGCCGACAGTGGACTCGACCGTTCGCTCCAGTACGCCATTGCCCAAATTCTCAGCAACATCGTCCTCGTGGTTGGCGTTTTCATTGTCCTGGAGAACACGGGTATTCATCTGGCTGCGTTGACGGTTTTTGCAGGCGCAGTTGGCGTAGGCGTCGGATTCGGCCTGCAAAACATCGCCAGTAATTTCATCAGCGGTCTGGTCATTCTGGCTGAGCGACCGATCACTATCGGGGACCGCGTGGAAGTGGCGGGCGTCGTAGGTAGAGTGCAGCAAATCCGCGCACGCAGCACCGTTATTTTGACGAGCGACAACATCGCTATGATCGTGCCGAACTCGAAGTTTATCGACTCGCCGGTGAGGAACTGGCATTACGGTGATGAACGGGTGCGGTTTCGTTTGCCCGTAGGCGTGGCATACGGCAGCGACGTCAACAAAGTGCGCGAGGCCCTCATCGAGGCCGCACGCGAGCATTCGGCCACACTAGGAGATCCGGAGCCGACCGCGTATCTCGAGAAATTTGGCGCTAGCACCATTGATTTCGAGCTCGTCGCCTGGACCCAGGAGATGAGTTACAAGCCGCGCCGATTCAGAAGTGACCTAAACTACCTGATCTACAAACATCTCACTGCGGCCGGTATCGAGATCCCAAATCCGCAACGCGATGTCCACATTCGGGACGGCGTCATTAAAGTGAAAAATGTGATAGAGCGGGAGACAGGAGAACGATCAGAGCGTTAGGCGCTCCTCGGCGGTTCGTTATCCAAGCCGTATTGGCTTTGACTTCCCATGCAGCGTGGTGCTCCAATCCGGCTTTCTCACGGAGTGGTGAAAGTTGTCACGCGCGCTGAGTTGCAGAATTGCGGCGCGTGGAAACGGGCGTTTCAGAATCGGTGCCAGGACCATCGTTACTACGAGATCGTTGAAGAAACGCTGCAGAACGACTTCGAACATTATTACCTGCTGCTCGAGGACTCTTCAGGCAACGTTCGCGCTATCCAGCCGGTGTTCCTTGTGCGGCAAAATCTTGTTGAGGGCGTGCCGGGCAAGATTCGCTCTGTCGTCGATACCATTCGCAAAGTTTTTCCGCGTTTTCTGACCATGCGTGTTTTGATGGTTGGTTGCGCAGCCGGTACGGGAGATCTGGGCGCGTGCGACAAGAACGACGAAGCATGGACCGCACAAGCGCTGCGGGCGAGTCTTCGGACTTATGCAAGGCAAAATAAGGCTTCTCTCGTCATTTTGAAGGATTTCCCGGCGAACTATCGCCCATCCCTCGAGACATTTGCCTTAAATGGTTATGCTCGGATTCCCAGTATGCCAATGGCGCGGCTGTCGCTCAATTATGAGAATTGGGACGACTATTTTCGCAGCCTAAGCAAGGCGACTCGAAAAGATTTGCGCCGGAAATTTCGGAAAGCCGAGCGCGCTTCGAAGATCGAGATGCAACCCGTAAGCGACATCGCCCCTTTCATTGACGAAATCTATCCGCTTTACCTCGCGGTCCACGAGCGGTCACCATTAAAATTTGAAACGCTGACAAAGGACTATTTCCTCAGCATCTCGCAGCGCATGCCGGAACGTGCGCGGTTCTTCGTCTGGCGACAAAGCGGCAAAATCGTCGCGTTCAGCTTTTGCCTGGTCTGTGGCGACGCGATTTATGATGAGTGCATCGGGCTCGATTACAGCGTCGCGCTCGATTTGCATCTCTATTTTTACACACTACGCGACATCATTTCATGGGCGCTGGAACAAGGATTGAAATATTACTACAGCAATCCGCTAAACTACGAGCCGAAGCTGCATCTGGATTGCGAGCTGATGCCGCTCGACCTTTATGTGCGACACACCAGCGCCCTGCTTAATCCCGCGTTTCGTCGCGTAATTAAATACCTGGGCCCGACGCGTCACGACCCTGTTTTGCGGCGATTTCCCAACGCCGATCAGCTTTGAGACGCGGCATGCCCGCGACGTGCCTGCAATCACAAAACCTGGTAGGGCGAGCAGTCCTCTGCACGCCGAACGCGCGGCGCGGCGCGCACGGAGTGGCGCGCCCTACCAAAACGCGCGGAATTCGAAACATCTTGCGGCAATATGCCCGCACGCTAGAAAAGCGAATGCGAGATCGACCTCGGGGATTTGGCAATCCATGGCTGCAACTCGGCTTGAGTGTGGCCTGTGTGCTGGTATCCGAGTTTCTTTTGAAACGTGGTGCCACAGACGTGGCAGATACCGGTAGCTCATTTTCTTGGACAGGAATTAACGGTTTGGCATCGCCCCTCGTGTGGTGGGCGATTCTTCTTATCATCGCCAGCTTCATCAGCTGGCTTTATGTCCTTAGATATATTCCACTCACCATCGCTTTTCCTCTATCGCGTGTGGTCGATATCCTCGTGCCGCTCGGTTGTTGGATTTTTTTGGGCGAATCGATCTCGCCCCTTCGCTGGTGCGGTATCGCGCTGGTGATTATCGGATTAGCGCTAGTGGCGAAACCAATCGCACAAATCGAAGAGCGCCTGTGAGCATTCTCGCTTTCTTCTTAATCGTTGTTTCTTTGCTGAGCTTTGTGGCAGCCCAGCTCGTTTTGAAAAGAGCGATGGAAGTCTCGGCAACGAGCGGTCTGCGCAATTCTCGGTTCATTTCGCTCATTGCCATCGGCACCGCTCTCATGACAGTTTCCTTTTTTCTTACTCTTGGGCTGCTTCAGCGATTCGACTTAAGTTATCTCTATCCATTTCAAGGTTTGAGTGTGATTTTCATCACGCTGACAGCCGCGATAGTGTTGAAGGAAAAGTTAAGCCTGCGACTTATCGTTGGCGCAGTGCTGATCAGCGTCGGTATCGTGCTCGTTTCAATGAGCTAGAGTTCCGCCCCGTAAAGAATTTTGAGCAAATCCTTGATTAGCGAATGGGTTTGGCGCGGATGGAACGCGCCAAGCCCTGTGATCGGTCAGATCTCGAATGTCGTCACAAACAGCCGAAGCCGTTCTCTACGGCAACCGTGTCGCCGTTCCTAGACCTAATCCCACGCTACTGCCTCCCGCAATTTGCGGTTTCGAGTTTTAACTGCTTATCAAGTTGGTCACTCTATTTCACGCGCGCGTGCGAGGATAACGGCAAAAGCGCAGCGATCCGCGAGAGCATCGTCTTGCCGAGGTAGCGCTTCCCCCATCAACGGGATCAAGCGCTACGCTCGGCGACGGTTTGGCAGAGGGCCTGCCAACGCTCACCGTCCTCTTACGACGATGGTGCCGCTGATGGTACCACTGGTCTCGCCGGTCACAAAGTTCAGGCATCGGTCCATGGTGAAGCTGCCTCTAGCACCAGCGTACCGGCCCGTTCCGCCAACAATGGTATTGGTTTCTACAAGGTGAAGATCGCCGTTGGCGCATGAACCAGGGTTCGCTCCAATTGAGCACGTTAAAATGCTGTCACCGTTGGCGGCGTCTCCCACTATCAAACGACTTGCCCCGTTTCCCTCAGGTGGCATACCCAGGAAAGCGAAGACCAGTGGGGCCGAATAAAACTGTGTGAATGGACCAAGCTGCGTGTCGGTTGACGTGACGCTCCCATTGACATAAAACCCTTCCGTTGGATCGGGAAAAGGTGCGTCACTTTCGCTCCCTGCGATAGTACCATTAATTCGTATCACTCCCGCTTCCACCGCGGAGCTGACGAGCGCCACGGTCAGGAAGATTGCTGTCATTAGGCTGATTCTTTTAATGTTATTCATTGTTTAATTTCCTTTTTTGTTTTGGCCTTCTTTGATTCCTCGTTATTGAGTTGTCATTTCAGGCTGTTCACTGAAGTACTGCGTAAAATTTTTGGATCCCTTACGCAGAAAATGGCTTCACCACATTGAAGCGTTGAAGCGGAGGAACCACGGATTTCGCGGATGTCACGGATAGGAGCAGGAGGCAATTGAAGTTGAGTTGACGGATGCCGTATCGAGGCGATACGCTTGGCTAATGAGCGTTGAGGAACTAAAGAAGACCGTAGCGACGCTTTCGCCGGGAGAACAGAACGAGCTGACCGCTTTCCTTTTTCATCTCCGGCACCGTGGGGACGTTGCATACCAAGCGAAGCTGAAGGCTCGCGTGGATGACAAAGACCCATCACACTGGTTGACGCCGGAAGAGTTCGAAAAGCGCTTAGACGCCGAATGAGCCGGTGGAGCCCTACCAAGTTTATCTGAACATTGATCTGCTCGAAGCCGTGCCAAAGAGCGGCCGTCAAAGAGAAGAGATCATGAAGTTTATATACAGCTTGCGGGACCGGCCGCGGACAAGGCGACTATACTGATAAGGATGCCTCGCTCCAAACCCGGCAGATCAAAATCATCGGTGACTATGCGATCACGTACTGGCTGGATGATGCGGTAAAAAGCGTAATGGTAGTGGATGTGCGTCCGGCTGATAGATAAGCGTTCTCCGAAATTTCGCGCATCCCGACTGCTCCCCAGACATCCGTGCTATCCGTGTCATCCGTGGGTTAGAACTGTAGAGGCAGCCGTGTCGGCTGCTTTGGGGTAGATGCAAGGAATGCAGGCGGCCCGCCTGCCACTACAGTTTTATTTCGGCGCGAGGGAGGCGACGATTTTAGACACGAATTTCACTAACCCGCACGAATTAAACCGAACTTTGCTGTGATTCGTGACAATTCGTGTAATTAGTGTCTCTCTCTGGGCGCGAGGGAGGCGACAATTTTTTCGAAGCGCGGATCGCCGCGCAGCGGGTCCCAGAACGGCATCAGTTTTAATTCGCCATAGCTGAGGTCGAGACCGCTTTGATTCCTAGTCATTGAGTTGTCATTTCTGCCGTTCACTGAAGTACTGCATAAAATTTTTGGATCCCTTACGGCGGGAAATGGCTTCGCCGCGTTAAATCGTTAAATCGTTCATCCGTTGAAGCGCTGAAGCGGAGAGACCGCGGATGGCGAGGATGTCACGAATAAAGTTTCAAACAGAAGGAAATGGCAAAGAATGGATTTGGATTCCACCGACAAAGCATTGTTGCGGTCGATGAGCCGAGCTACCATCGAGCGCGCAATCGCCAACACACCGGGGCGCGTGCTTCCCGCAGACGGAGAAACAATCAGCCGCCACACAGCGAAGCGTGACGGCTGATCGCGAGCTGCTTCAGAGCTATTGTCTGCTATTGTTTGACCATGGAACCGCCGGCTACGTCGCCGCCGGTGGGGTCGGTATCAATATACTTAAGTTCGTTTCCGCCAGCGCCAATCACGAAGTGGCGGCGACGGATCTCCGCAAAAGTCATGATGCCAGTACCGTCCGCATTCACGGTATAGGTTCCGGTGAGATTCAGATCCCAATTATCGCCGAATATAAAGCCGCCACCGAAGTTGAAGACCAGACGTGTCGTGAGGCCGCCTGCGCCATCAAACGTCCACAAGCCCGCCGCGTATAATGGCAAATACGCGCTTATGGGCACGGGGCGGTGTGGCCCCTGGGGGCTTACTGGAGCAAGGCCCGAGTTAAAGTCGGCGTAACTGCCGTTGAGGCTACTCAGATCATAGGCTTGGGCGCGCGGCAGGGAGACGTGCATGATCAATGCGACTACCCCCAGCGCCAGAACCGACCTAAACAGCCGGGCCTTCGACATCTTGGGAACGCTTCTTGTGAACACAATGTTTTGGTTTTTCATAAACTAATTTCCTTTTCTTGTTTTGGCCTTCCTTGGCTTCCCACTGTGGGAGGTCATTTTCGGCCGTTCACTGAAGTACTGCGTAAAATTTTTGAATGCCTTACGCGGGAAGTTCGGGAATTTTTTGAGCAACCCGCCTCCGCCAAGGCTACGGCGTGTCAGGTTGAACGGATCGCTGTAGAGGCAGCCGTGTCGGCTGCTTTGTAATTAGATCCAGGCAGCCCGCCAGCCGCTACCGAATTACTTCGGCGCTAACGAGGCGACAATTTTTTCGAAGCGCGGATCGCCGCGCAATGGGTCCCACAGCGGGCTCAAGCGCAAGTTGCCATAAGTGTGATAGCCCGGATTTTTGGTGAACGCTTCAAGTTGCCCAAGCGCCAACTCGCGTTCGTTTGTCCAAGCACAGCTGATGGCAAAGCACATCTTTACGTATGGCTCAGTGAATGAGTTTTTGACGCTGGACCCCAGTTCCATCGCGCGGCGGGCTTCGTTCAGCGCCTCTTCTTTTCTTCCCAAGCCTGCATCGATCAGCCCGAGATCAGAAAGTAGGGTTACATCTTCAGGGTGACCGCGGATCGCTTCCTCTTGTTGTGCGCGTGCCCTCATAAAGGCAGCGCGTGAAGAAGTTTCGTCTCCTTTCAAACGAGCGACTACACCCACCCAAAAGTCGCGGCCAAGTTGGGGAAAGCTCCACTCGAGCGAATTCTTCTGGGAAAGCACCGCCGCAAGGCTGGTGGCGGTGCCCAAGTCGCGATCGTACAAAGCAAGTGTGTAGCGCTGCCCCGCCACAAATGGATCTTTCTCTGACCCAGCTTCACTGGTCAGGATCTTTTCAATTTCAGCACGCCAAGGCCCTGTGTCCGCTCGCCGGTATACTTCCACGGAAGCGCGAAAAATCCGCTCACGCCTCCGCTCTGGATGAAGCGCAACGATGCGATCCATGATTTTCGTGTGCTGGTCATAGTCGTGCAACCACAAGTACATCGATCCGAGGTTAATCAGGTAAGGGTGGTTTCGAGGATCGAGCTCACATGCGCGCTCGAGATTGTGTGTGGCGTCAACCCAGCGACGCTGACTGCGGTCCATCGATCCAGCTAACTCGTAAACCCGCGGGTTATTTGGTAAACTCTGTTGAACAAGAGCAAGTTCGGCGCGGGCGCGATCATAATCCAAATAGCCCCAATAAAGGTGCCACGCCAGCGCCAGGTGCACTTCCCCCGAGTCCGGCCTCAACCGAAATGCAGAATCGATGGCCGACTTTGCCAGGGCCAAGCGCTCGGGTGTATCGCCAATCAAGTCGTGCGCGAAGGCTAGCTGGCAATAGGCGAGAAAGAAGTTAGGATCACGAGCAACCGCCTTATTAAGCAGGTCCACTGCCTCGGAAAGAGTCTTCTCTGTATCTATACCCAGACTCTCCTCGGGCACCTGGGCAGTGTAAATCATGGAGACAGCACGGACGTAAAAATCATAAGCGACCAGATCCTGAGTTGGTCTTTCTTCAACGGACGCCTGCTCACTGGCTGACAGCTTGGCGTGAAGGTGCTGGGCGACTTTTTGCGCAATCTCACTCTGGACTGTAAACAAATCATTCACATCGCGGTCGTATTGCTCGACCCAGACGTGGGTATCAGTCCGCGTATCGATCAACTGCGCATTCAGATGAAGATGCGTTCCGGCTCTGCGGACGCTGCCCTCCAGCACGTGAGACACGCGAAGCGCATCGCCGATCTGGCGCACATTGCGTTTGCCACGATATTCCATCACGCTAGTCCGGCTGATGACTTTGAGACCGGCGATCTTCGCCAGCTTGCTCAAAATGTCGTCCTGCACACCGTCGGCGAAGACAGAGTTTTCTTTCTGCTCGTTCAGATTTTCAAACGGCAGAACGGCGATGCCGTTTGTTAGCGGTTGCCGTATCAATTCACTTTTCCAAATAATCCAGCCCGCAGCTGCCGCCAGTGCCATCAGCGACGCTGCAAGTACCGCGCTGGTTGGATTGCGCCGCACCCATTTCTTTCCTCGCGCGAAAACTCCAGAATGCCGCGCCTGAATCGGTTCATACTTTAGCCAACGGTTGAGATCTTCCGCAAGCGCCAGAGCGGAAGAGTATCGACGCTTTGGATCTTTCTCGAGGCATTTGAGACAAATCGTAGAGAGGTCGCGATCTACTTTGGGATTGAGTAACCGCGGCGGCCGCGGCTCGGTATCTTCGAGTAACTTGATAGTCTCGTAGGTGGTACCGCCAGCAAAAGGTGGATGGCCGGTCAGCAGTTGATAAAGAACTGCACCAAGCCCATAGACATCGGTGGCGCTGCTCACTGCCGCGTTGTTTCCCACGGCTTGTTCGGGCGCCATGTAGCTGGGCGTGCCTAGGACGTCCAGGGTCTGGGTGACACTGCTTTCAGATTCGACTAATCGGGCTAGTCCGAAGTCGGTAAGATGCGGTTCGCCTTTTGCATCGAGCAAAATGTTTCCCGGTTTGATGTCCCGATGGAGAATAAGGTGCTCGTGCGCATAGTGGACAGTACGCGCCACTTTCGCGATTAATTCCACCGCTTGCCGGATGGACATCGGGGTTCGCCTGACTACTTCGTCAAGCTGGCCGCCCTCGACGAATTTCATGCTGAAGTAGCACGAGCCGTCACGCTCGCCGACTTCGTAGATCGGAACGATGCTCGGATGATCGAGGCTAGCCGCAGCCTCGGCTTCACGGCGAAAACGTTTCAGGTGCGCTTTGCTCGCCCACTGACCGAGGCTAATGACTTTTAAGGCAACTGTGCGATTGAGACTCTTCTGCCGGGCGCGAAATACTACTCCCTGAGCGCCACGTCCGATTTCTTCCAGCAACTCATAATCACCTAACTCTCCCAGCATGGTTGCGGCGCTAGCCGCTTTTTTGCTATGGACAGTAGCAGCGTTCGCTTGATCGCATGAGGCCTCGTCCACGCCACCGGGGTCACCGCCCCCGGCTACAGCATCCGGGAAAATCCCGAGCGCCGTTTCCAGCACGCACGCGGTGCAAAGCCCTCGCGGCGCGTCAGAAAAGATCTTCGCGCCGCATTTGCGGCAAACTCTGATTACTCTGATCATTGCCCGAGACTCGGCGTGTGTTCCCATCTTGTACTGCGTAAAATTCTGTCAAAGATTACGCCCGCCTTAAAGACACGAATTTCACCAATTTACACTAAGGCTGACCGTAAGCGTCCTTGTAGATGACTTCGTCGTGGCCCTTTCCCAACTCGCGATGAATTTCCATGCAAAGACCTACGAGTTGAAAAATCTCTTCTTTTAAAGCAACTCAGACACAAATGGATTGAGGCACGAATTTGAAACTCACTTGCTACCTCGCGCGCTCGCCGCTACCCGTCGCGGCTTTACCTTCTATGTCGCTGATCCTTCAGCTCCGTTCACGAATTCACACTAATTGGATCAGCCGTATTCGTGATAGTTGGTGGAATTCGTGTCGAGCCTTCGTGTACTTCATGTCTACGCGCGAATCACAGCAATCAAATAACGCAACTCGTTTTCGATATCGCCGGGAGTCGCAACGGTATGGGCAATTTCCTCGCGCAATAACGATTGATAGCTTTGCCGAAATCGATGAAACGCCTGCGAAACGGCATTTTCGGTCATTCCAAGTTGCGCCGCGATATCGGCCTGCGACGGCGCCCCAGGCTCGTCTGCCAGCAATTGATTGAAGGAATCGAACAACGCCGCGTTACCTCGCGTGCGGTATTTATCCTCTAATCGGCTCAGCACGCGCTCCAGCAGCGTCGAAGCCCAACGCCGCTCGTAGATCCGCTCGGCAGTGAGTGGCTCGGTTGCCCCCATGCCGGTCCACTCCTCGGCATTCAGTTCTTCCAACGGAATGAGCCGCTCGCCTTTTCCACGTTTGATCGCCATCGCGCGGCGGCGTTCGTCGACCAGAAAGTGCTTCAGCGCCGAGAGCAGATAAGAACGCAATCGCCCCTTCTCTTTGCGCACAGTGCGCAGATCCCGGCGTTCCAACAAGAGAGCAAAAAAACCTTGCGTAAGATCCTGCGCTTCCTCCGGCCCGGCCCCCTGTCGCCGCACAAAGCTGTAAATGGGTCGCCAATAAATCCGGCAGAGTTTTTCAAGTGCCTCTTGTGCCTCTGGCGATTCGCCCTGTGCCTCCAGCACCACGCTCCAGTGCGTAGTAGTAAACGCCGCCGGGCCGTGATAAGCATTTCCGCCGATCGCGCTCTGTGAAGTCACCTCGTCGTGAGGAGGCACACGACCATCGAATGAAAAAGGCGCGTCAAAATCAAGCCTGCAACTACAGGGTTCCCGTCAATGGTGGCCAGAGATTTTGCAAAGCTTTAAAATTGATCGCGCGACTAACGGTTGGCGCGCTGCTGATCAGTGCTGGGATCGTGCTGGTTTCACTCAGCTAAGAGAGGCCCGGAATTGTAGGGCAAGCGGAGCGCTTGCCCTACAGCGGCTGCGCTAACAATGGCCAAAGGTTTTCCAAGGCCGCGAAATTAATTGCATGAATCTTATCTTCGTCTGGTAATTGAATCTTCGGGTGATCGAATTCCGCCGCGAAGCGTTGTTTAGAGCGCGCGTATTCTGGTTTTGAATACGCGCCACATATATCGCCACCTAAAATTTGGGAAGATTCGTGCAGTTTTCCTAACGCCCACTCAAGATCTGCAATTGAAAAGCGGCCATCCTCCCAGTTTGTCACCGCTTGTTGTCCCAGCAGACAATCCAGGTCGATTGTTATGTAAACACTTGTTTCACCGAGGGTTTTCAAAAATTGCTCAAAACGCTCGCGCCAATTGTCACGAAGGATAGCGCCGTGACGGGCTCGATCTTTCACTGGCCGATCATCTGCCCACGGGTGCACTTCAAGAATCCCTGCTCGTTCAGCGCGACGGTTGCCGAAGATTTGGTGCGGCCACCAACATTCGAAGTTGCCGCAGCCCCAAACGCTGACACGACGCACCTGTGGAAGTTCCAATGCGCGGTTCACCCAGCCGCCACAGCCCCACTTTGGAGGGCGCACATCCCAATCCGGATGATTGTCGAACGAAACGAGCGCGATCGGTTCGGCAATCTGTCGTAGTCGCAGCGCCGTTAGATAGTGGAAGTCACCTGATCCATAAAGAAAGAACGCCGCCGCGAGATTCGCCTCATGTTCCCGATAAAACTCTGTAACCAGGCGCGGCGGCGCGGAGAATCGTAATCGCGGGCCCCAACTTCGCGCATCAACAACGGGCAATCCGAACGGTTCATCCCGCCACGCGCCATCGAGATTTAGATGCAGAGCCCTGCTGGTCAAAGATCAGCGGCTCGCGGCCGGAAAAAGCTGAGCATCGGCCGCCTGCGCCGTATGCAGGTTTTCCTCAGCTTCCTTGTAATTAGGATTGAGCCGCAATGCTTCACTAAACTGGACCACCGCTTGCGAGATCTGGCCCTGGGTCAGGTAGAGTCTACCCAAATTATTGTAAGCAACAGTCAGCTTCGGGTCCGTCCGCAGCGCAGCCAGATAGTGCAACTTTGCTCCCTCGAGATCTTCCTTAGCAAAGAGCGCGTCGGCAAGTCGAAGCTCAGCATACGGGTAATCTGGCCTGAGTTGTAGAACCCTCTGAAGCTCGGCGATGTATTCATCATTTTTGCCGATTCCGGCAAGGAACGCTGCGTAGCTGTAATGGGCCTCTTCTGAATTCGGCTTCAGGCGTGTCGCAGCTTCGAAGTGAAGTGCAGCCTCATCATTATGTCCGATCCGTTGAAGCAAAGTAGCGTAAACGAGGTGGAATTCGCCGTTGTTGGGTTCGAGACGCAAGGCCGTCTCCATGTGCGGCACCGCTGCATCGAACTTGGATTGCCCGGTGAACGCAACAGCGAGACTTGTATGCGCCTTTGCATCTTTCGAATTGAACTGGAGCGCGAGCTTGTACTGTTCGACCGCTTCGTCCAAGCGGCCTTCCTTTTGCAAGGCCGAAGCGTAATCAAAATGTGGTTTTGCGCCCACTGGAACATCCGCGACTACCCATGCCTGTCGTTGCACTTCGGGAACAGCGAGGTGTATTTGCCAAAACCATAAAGCGCCGAGTGGCAAAACGAATACGGCTACCCATTTCAAGCCGTGCCACGCCCACCCGGGAAGCATGCCGCCCAAGCTCACATCGGCCGTTCCCCCAGCCAGACCGAGCGATTGCCGCGTGGAGCGCTCCCGAACTTTCCAGATGAATCCGTCGTAATAAAAATGGAGCAGTGTGGAAGCAGTGACCACGCCGGTGAGAATGCGTTTCATAGTGTCCATGCCGATATGCGCATTGATGAATGACACTGAGCCATAGGCGAGGACCAACCCGACATACAGCCCGATCAATGAGCCGCTCCGCCGAAACACGAAACGCATGAACCCGCCGATGTTGCTGTCCTTTTCCACACGGTTGCGATTGTAGATCCAGACGAGCGAGAGGTATTGCACGTCGTGGAAAACTTCGAACAGCGCAATACCAACCAAAATATTGGCGACGAGATTATTGCAGTACCACCAAAACGCGATGCTCGTGATCAGTAAGGCCACTTTCACGGGGTTCGGCCGGTGGCCGATGATCCACATCCGAAGGAAATGAACGAGGAACAGGACCGAAACTGCGATGGCCGCCAATAGGATCAGTTGCTGACCATGGTGCACCGCAGTCGGCGGGATAAACGGCCCACCACACATGTAGTACGTGTCGAGCGTGTCGCTCAGGCGGTATGGCGAAAGCGCCACAGCGGTAGCGAACCAGATCACACACATGGTGAAATCGAGCCGGCGCGTGAGAGCGTCAAACGTTCCAGTTTTCGCGTCGTAGATGCGGCAGAAGCCGTAGGTCTGCATCAAGCCATGCCAAACACCCCAGAAGAAAACGATCAGCATGATTCCCTTCAGGTCCCACCAAAAGAAGGCCGTGCATACAACGAGCAGAAACAGCGGCGCGAAAATGAAACGCCATTTGAAACGCTCGAACAGAGCGCGGTCGCCATACGCGCGGATCATACCCGGCAAGTGATGTCCCATTGCGCCGAATGCAGCGACAAAGAGATAAATGTCCTGCGGACTCCAGCGCGCCTGGGCCAGCGCAAACACCGGCACCAGCAACAGCGGGGTGCCGACGTAGAGAATCAGGTCGCGCCACGAATCCAAAATCCACAAGTTCTTCCTGGGTGCGGTCGCCGGACCAACCGGAACAGTCTGAGGACGTGAAAATGCGCTGAGAAGCTGCATGAATTCGGGAGCTAAGTGTTCCGTAAAACAGCGCTAAAATCAATCCGCTTTATGCAGAAGATACGGGGGGACCGGCGTGTTCGGTGCGCGCAGTTTCAGAGTCACACGCGAAAAGTTAAGGGCTATCGTGAACAAAACCCAAGCCGAAGAACTAAAACAACACGAGCAAGAACGCGATTTCTTTTGCGTCGTCCGTGACGCATTCCGCGTGTTTGCGCAGCGTTCCGCCGCTATGCTGGGCAGCGCGTGGGCATTTACCGCTGCCGTCCTAGTGATCTTTGTCTGGCTCCTGACCGGTCCGATGTTTCATTTCTCCGACACATGGCAACTGATCATCAACACGGCCACGACAGTCATCACGTTTCTGATGGTCTTTTTGATTCAGAACACGCAGAACCGCGACGCTAAGGCAATCCATCTGAAGTTGGACGAACTCATTCGAGCGATCAAAGATGCGCGCAATGAACTTGTCGATCTCGAGGACCTTTCCGATGGGGAGCTTCGGAATCTCGAAGAACAGTTCCGGAAAATGCGAAGACGAGCCGAGAACGATGGAAGTCCTTCGCGCCATGTCGATCCTGCCGAAAGCGCCTAGGGCGCGCGTTAAGCAGCCTTTGCGTCCGGCCTTTTTGCCACGCCGGTTCGTAGAAAAACTTTGCCGCTTGGGCAGAGCTGAAAAACCTCGCAGTTTGAGCAATCCGGCTTACGAGCGTAGCAACGACGGCGGCCGTGCCAGATGAGCCAGTGACTCCAGTCTGTCCAATGTTCGCGCGGCACCAGCTTCATCAAATCGCGCTCGATTTTTTCTGGGTCCTTATGTTTTGTCAGGCCAAGCCGCTGCGATAGCCGGATCACGTGCGTATCCACAACGATGCCTTCATTTTTGTGAAAGGCATTGCCCAGCACCACATTTGCCGTCTTGCGTCCAACGCCGGGCAAAGCACATAGCTCCTCCATCGTGTCGGGGACCTTTCCGTCATGTTTCTCGACGATGGCGCGCATCGCGCCGCGAATGCTTTTCCCTTTGTTGCGATAAAAGCCCGTGGATTTGATCGCGTTTTCCAACTCTGCCTGGGGCGCATCCGCATAATCTTTCGCCGTGCGATATTTCTTAAACAGCCCAGGTGTAACCATATTTACGCGCCTGTCGGTGGATTGCGCGGAGAGAATTGTCGCTACCAGCAACTGCAGCGGGTTGCGAAAATCCAGCTCGCAATGCGCATTGGGATAAATCTTCGGCCAGGCCTTAATCAATTGTCCTGCTCGCTCCCGCGCAGTCATATGGTTTTCGTTATCAACATTTCTTGCGTTCTGATCCTGAACGAAGTGAAGGATCTCATGGCTAATGATCGATCACGCAAAGAAATTTGTGGATTAAAAATTCAGCTGCGTGATTGATGCAGACACGGCATCCAATTAGGGCCTCGAAATTGACGGTAGATAGTTTACCAAATTAACAACTCCTATGCGATTTTTCCCGCCTCTCCCCTTTTCGCAGGGGGAGAGGAATGAGGTGAGGGGTTTGGGGCCATATCCGCGACTTACCCTCAAACAAAGCCCTCACCCTCCCCCTCTCCCTTCCAAAGGGAGAGGCGACCCTACGCCTGCAAGACATTCCGGCTTTTTAGCCATCCCAAGTACAAATTGGTGCGAAAGCATTCGCTAGTTGAAACATCCTACGATTTTTGCTGCCCAGTTTCCGGCCGACCTGCTATCGGTTCGGTTCAGCCACTTATGGAAGAAACGACCAGCAAAGCGATCGATCGGCGGCCCATTGCCACGCGTAACCGAAAATGGGCGCAGACAGCAACTGCCTGGCTCGCTGCACGAAATGTTTCACCGAATGCGATTTCGATCGTGGGCATGTGCGGGTGCATTGTTGGCGGCGTCGCCCTCGGCCTCACTTCGGTTTGCGACTACCGAATCCTGTGGCTCGTCGCCGCAGGCGGTGCGCAACTGCGCCTGACCGGCAACATGCTCGACGGGATGGTTGCGCTTGCTTCCGGTCGCGCTTCGAAGGTCGGAGAGCTTTACAACGAAATTCCCGACCGTGTTTCAGACGCCGCCGTATTCATCGGTGCAGGCTTCGCGTGGGGTGGAAACATTGCCCTCGGTTATATCGCGACAATCTTCGCGATCTTCACTGCCTATATTCGCGCCGCAGGAAAAATAGCAGGTGCGCCTAACGAGTTTTGCGGACCGATGGCAAAACAACATCGGATGCTCGTCATCACGCTAATCTGTTTATACTCAGCGATCACGCCACGTTCCTGGCAGATGATCACGTTCAATGATTCGCAGATTGGTCTGATGACTTTGGGGCTTGTCGTGATCGTCGTCGGCTGTGTAATCACGGTTTTTCGCCGAGTCAGCCGCATCACACAGGCACTGAAATGAGCCAGGTTACGCGCGAACGACTCTTTGGATTTCGTCACGCTTTTGACGATCGCGTGACTGTTGTTCTAACGCTGACGGCTCTCATTCTGTTCCTGCTGGCACCAGTGCTGATTCTTATCGTGACGCGGTTAGCGAACAGCACGAGCGAAAAGAAAAAGGAATTGTGGGATCGTTATCGATCTTGGATTTGGCTGGCGCTATTCATCTTGATTCCCATTCTAGCGGGCGCTTTTTGGACCATCCTGGCCGTAGCCACGCTAAGTTTTCTTTGTTATCGCGAGTATGCACGCATCACCGGCTTGTTTCGAGAACGGACGATCAGTCTCATCGTGGTGATCGGTATTCTCCTAATCACCTTTTCGGTGCTGGATAACTGGTATCGACTCTTTGTCGCGTTATTTCCGTTGACAGTCGCGTTGATCGTCATCGGTGGGTTGATCCCCGATCAACCCAAGGGCTATATCCAGCGCGTTGGCTTGGGTGTGCTCGGCTTTGCTCTTTTCGGGAGCGCGCTCGGCCATCTTGGTTACATCGCGAACGACTGGAATTACCGCCCGATCTTACTGCTCATCATCTTCGCCGTGGAGCTCAACGACATCTTTGCTTACATCTGCGGCCATCTGTTTGGTTATCGAAAATTTGTCCCTAACACCAGTCCGAACAAAACAGTAGGAGGCGCGCTCGGAGCAATCGCGTTAACTACACCGCTCTTTGCCTTTGGCGCGCATTTTATCTGGCTGAGCACCGCGCTTGACACACCCGTTCGCTTGGTGGGCCTTGGCATCATTGTCAGCATTGTGGGCCAATTCGGCGATCTGATGCTGTCCTCTATCAAGCGCGATCTCGGCCTTAAGGACACTGCCAAACTCATTCCCGGTCACGGCGGTATTCTCGACCGGTTCGATAGTCTAATTCTTGTGGCGCCTGCTGTATTTCATTATGTGAATTATTTTGTCGGATTTGCTGTGAACCAGCCGCTGCAAATCTTTAGTGGATAGAAAACCCGTGGAGCCCTGGGAACTTCAGCCTGCCCGCGATACCGGTCTGACGCCGAGCGAGAGGTTCCGCAGCGTGAGACGCGAGAGCGGTCTGCTCGAGAGTTTCACGCATCATGCTTGTTTTTCGTTGTTGCGAAGCTATTTCGCGATCGCGCATCGCCTTACGATCATCGGTCGCGAGAAGCTGCCGCTGCATGGACCGTTTGTGCTCGTTGCAAACCATTGCAGTCATCTCGATGCACTGGCTCTTGGAGCAGCGCTACCTCCCCGCCACCGTGAACGCGCCTTCCCGATTGCCGCAGGCGACGTCTTCTTTCAAAGCAATGTGACTAGCACATTTTCGGCGATCATGCTCAATGCCTTGCCGATGTGGCGGAAAAATTGCGGACCGCACGCGTTAGCCGACTTGCGCCGGAAATTGCACGAGGAAAAAGCGATCTTCATCATCTTTCCAGAAGGCGGACGCACTCGGAACGGTTCGATGATGCCTTTCAAACACGGGCTTGGCATGTTAGTTGCCGAAACAAACGTGGCCGTGGTGCCTTGCGGTCTGGTTGGAACTTTTCAAGCATTGCCGCCACATCGTAAACTTCCGCGGCCCCTGGCGATCAAGCTGGTGATCGGAGATGCGCTTGAGTTCGCATCAACCGCCAATGACCGTCACGGTTGGTCGCAAATCGCGGCCACCGCTGAATCTGCGGTGCGAAATTTGGCCACTCAATAAGGCGGCGCGGTAGGGACATTGCGCGGCGAGGTGTGCTTAGCGCCAAAGGTGCAGCATTCAATCTCGAGCCTGGGGCAACGCCCCAGGGTTCATGGAAATCCAGATGCCAGCGCTGAAGGCGCAATTCACGTTCTGCCGAGCGCAAAACGCTGACTGAGTCGCGCTTTCAGCGCTGGTTCACACATCGGAATCAAAATTCCTGGGACGATGCCCCAGGCTAAAAGTGAGACAGCGCGGTTGGCGCTGAACGCGTTGGCCGACGTCCCTACCGTTCCACGCAGCGTTCCAGTTTCTGTTCCAGATGCGGTGGAACGTGGGCGACAATCACCGCGTCGTTTCCTTCGTACCGCAGCTCGAGCACGTGGCCGACCCGGTGGATCTCGGCGATCAACGCAGATTCATTCGATGGAATACGAAACCGCGAGCGCAACCGCCACGAACCAAGCGCCTCTTCGAGCGCCTGAACGAGCTTGTTAACTCCTTCTCCAGTCCGCGCAGATATCGCGACACTCCCCGGAAAGCGCTTCGTGTAAGACTCCGCCAGTTCGCGATTCGGCAAATTATCAATCTTATTAAAAACGATCAGAGTTTGCTTGCCGTAGGCGTCCAGTTCTTTAATGACGCCATCGACCGCTTCCATCTGCTCGTCCACACGTGGATGACTCAGATCGACAATATGGATTAGTAGATCGGCTTCGCTGACCTCTTCGAGTGTTGCTTTAAACGATTCAATCAATGTGTGCGGCAGTTTTCGCAAAAAACCAACGGTGTCGGTTAGAAGGACCCGCTGTTTGTTAGGTAATACAAAGCTGCGCGTTGTAGGATCGAGCGTTGCAAAAAGCTTATCCTCGGCCACAAGATCGGCACCTGTGAGAAGATTCAGCAAAGTCGATTTACCTGCATTTGTGTAACCGACGACGGCAGCCACTGGCCATTGATGTCGCTTGCGACCTTCGCGCTGTATCGCGCGCGTCTTACGCACCGCTTCGAGCTCGCGCTCGAGCCGCGCAATTCTTTCCTGCACACGCCGGCGATCGACTTCCAATTGCGTTTCGCCCGGCCCGCGCGTGCCAATCCCGCCCGTTTGGCGGGACAGGTGATGCCACATCCGAGTGAGACGCGGCAGAAGGTACTGCAACTGTGCAAGCTCGATTTGTAATCGGCCCTCCCGACTGCGCGCACGCTGAGCAAAGATATCAAGAATCAACTGTGTTCGATCGAGAACTTTGCGCGCGAACAGATTTTCGAGATTGCGACCCTGCGCGGGTGAAAGCTCGTCATTGAAGATGACGGAGGTCACCTGTTGATCCTGACACGAATCTTTGATGGACTCCGCTTTGCCGCGACCGATGTAGTATGGAGCAGTAGGCTTCGGCAGTTTTTGCGTGACGGTATCGACCACTTCGGCTCCCGCGGAGTTCGCCAACTCGCGCAACTCCTCGAGGGAATCGCGTAACTCCCACTTCGAAACGCCTTGCTTTTCGAGGCCGATCAGCAGCGCGCGCTCCCGTGTTTTTTGCGGACGCGTTTCAATCATCCCTTATGTCAGTTGTAACCGCAGGCGCCGACCGCGGCGGCGCGGACATCGCAAGCTCTAGGATTGCCGGGGTCAACGCCCCCGGCTACAGCATTTCGCGGACGCGTTTCGATCATCCCGTTGCGCGAACCCCCGAAATGTTTCGGCGCTCCAAATGATGTCGGAGCAGAATCCTTGCTTCGTTGCGAGTAAGAAGCGACAAGTTCAGCGGTAAAAAATTAGTTTGCCGCCGAAACCAGGTCAACTGTCTTTTGGCGTAACGGCGGGTTGACTGCTGAATTTGTGCCACACATTGGACGATCGACATCCTTCCATCGAGCAGTTCGCGAATCTCGCGCAAACCGATCATCTGCGAAGCAGTCGAACTCACCTGCCCAGCGGCGCGCACTTCTTCGATCACGCCCTTTTCGAACATTGCTTCCACTCGCTGATTGATTCGGGCATACAGCTCCTCTCGGTCGCGGAAAACGAAAACGCCTGTAGCCGGGATCGTTGATCCCGGCCAGCCGGGCTCACCGACCCCAGCTACAACTTCCGACATCGGTTTTCCGGTAAGCAAGGAGATCTCCAGTGCGCGCACTAGGCGTCGGCGATTTTTTGTGTCGATGTTTCGCGCCGCTTCGGGATCGAGCTTCGCAAGTCGGGTGCGCAATTTATCCAAGCTCATAGCCTCCAATTTCTCGCGCAGCTTCGGATCAGCCTCGGGCAGAGGCGCCAATCCATGGGTGAGCGCTTTGATGTAAAGCCCGCTTCCACCCACAACAAGCGCGAGTCTGCCGCGGGAATTAATTTCATTAACAGCGGCCATCGCGGCGCGGCGATATTTTTCCGCATTCATCTCTTCGTGAAAAGGTGTTGTGCCGATGAGATGATGCGGCGCCTTCGCAAGCGTTGAAGCATCTGGCTTTGCCGTAAGCAGATCGAGCCCGCGATAGATTTGAAATGCGTCTGCGCTGACAATTTCTGCGTCGATGTCACGGGCGACATCGGCCGCCAGCTCGGATTTGCCGGTTGCAGTTGGGCCTCCGATAAAGAGCGCGCCCTTCATCCAATCACACCGAGCCGGTTCCTATTTCTCGCGGCCCGCCTTAACGATTTGGGCGAAGCTGCGCGGGTCGAGGCTGGCGCCACCGACGAGGGCGCCGTCGATGTCCGGCTGGCTCATTAATTCGCCTGCGTTCTCTGGTTTGACGCTGCCGCCGTACTGAATACGCACACGCTCGGCGGTCGCGTCGTCAGCCATTTCGTGCAAAGTGTGACGTACAAAAGCGTGCGCTTCCTGCGCTTGCTCTGGCGTAGCGTTGCGCCCGGTGCCAATCGCCCAGACCGGCTCGTAGGCGATCACTGTTTCCTGCAATTCCTTTGGATTCAGACCAGCGAGACTGCCGCGCAATTGGATTGCCAATATTTTTTCAACGTTGCCTTTGTCGCGCTGCTCGAGAGTTTCGCCGATGCAAACAATCGGACGCAGCGCCGCCGCGTGCGCCGCGCGCACTTTCCGATTCACGATTTCATCAGTTTCGCCAAACAAGGTGCGGCGTTCGCTGTGCCCAAGCACGACGTAATGCACAAACAGATCCCGCAAAAGCGCAGCGCTGATCTCGCCGGTAAACGGCCCGTTCTTCTCCCAATACATGTTTTGCGCGCCGACCTTGATATTCTGCGCTTTGCCCAGTGCCTCCATCACCTTCGGAATCGCCGTGAACGGCGGAACGATTACCACTTCAACATCGGTGATTTCGCCTATGTCCCGAAGAAGTAACGCCTCCACAAATCGCGCCGATTCGGCCTGCGTCATGTTCATCTTCCAGTTGGCGGCGACGATTTTTTTGCGCATGGTCTTTCTGACAGAATGAACAGAATCTCCAAAATGATTTTCAGAAGAAACCGATTCTGACCATTCTGTTAATTCTGTCTAAGCTTTGTCGCTCAACAAATCGCGCCGACTCCGCCTGCGTCATGTTCATCTTCCAATTGGCGACGACGATTTTTTTGCGCATAAATCTTTCTGACAGAATGAACAGAATCTCCAAAATGATTTTCAGAAGAAACCAATTCTGACCATTTTGTTAATTCTGTCTAAGCTTTGTCGCTCAACAAATCGCGCCGATTCCGCTTGCGTCATGTTCATCTTCCAGTTGGCGGCGACGATTTTTTTGCGCATAAAGCTTTCTGACAGAATGGACAAAATTTACAAAAATGATTTCAGAAGAAAGCGATTCTGCCCATTCTGTTATTTCTGCCTAAGTTTTATCGCTGAGTGCGGCGACGCCGGGAAGCTCTTTGCCTTCCAGCAATTCCAGCGATGCGCCGCCACCCGTGGAGATAAACGTCATTTTATCGGCAAGCCCCGCCTGTTTGACCGCCGTCACCGAGTCGCCGCCACCGATGATCGTGGTCGCTCCCGATTGCGCCATTGCTTCCGCGATTGCAATCGTGCCCTCGCCGAATTCCGGAATCTCGAAGACACCCATCGGTCCGTTCCACAAAATTGTTTCCGCCTTCGCGATTTCCTCCTGGTAAAGCGCA
>WNFV01002329.1_pt1 | contig 25386 bp, 21 predicted proteins | sample 5400101 | NCBI WGS metagenome assembly WNFV01 (sample SAMN13153361, study PRJNA577476) | soil metagenome | isolation source: 115 cm soil or saprolite under grassland replicate 1 | place: USA:California | collected 2016-06-15
GCCCGCAGTCGGCCGGAGCGGTCCCGGGCCCCGCCTGCTACGGACGGGGCAACGACCGGCCGACGAACACAGACGCGAACGTCGTCCTCGGCCGGCTCGGCTCGGAGCTGATCGGCGGCGCGATGACGCTCGACCGCGATGCCGCCGCGCGGGCGATCACCCAGTACATCGGCGCGCCGCTCGGCCTCGAGCTGGAGCAGGCGGCCGACGCGATCATCAAGGTCGCGAACGCGAACATGGCCGATGCCGTGCGCCTGATCTCGATTCGCCGGGGCTACGACCCGCGCGAGTTCTGCCTCGTCGCCTTCGGCGGAGCGGGACCGCTGCACGGCGCAGCGCTCGCGAAGGAGCTTGCGATCCCGACGGTGCTGGTGCCGCCGAACCCCGGGATCACGTCCGCGCTCGGCTGCCTGCTCGTCGATGTCCGGCACGACCTCTCGACGATGTTCCTCGGGCATGTCGACACCGTTGACCCGGACGAGCTCGAGGGTGAGTTCGCGAAGCTCGAGAACGAAGCGCACGAGCGGCTGGAGGCCGAGGACGTGCCGGAGGAGCAGATGAGCGTCCAGCGGCTGATCGACATGCGCTACCTCGGTCAGTGGCGGTCGCTGACGATCCCTGTCGACGCCCCCGTCGACCTCCAGGCCGCGGTCGCGCGGTTCCACGCCGAGCACCAGCGGGAGTACAACTACCGCCGCGACGACGCGCCGGTCGAGATCTACCGCCTGAACGTCCGCGCCGTCGGCGTCACGCCGAAGCCGGACCTGAAAGCGCGCGGCTCGAACGGCTCGGTCACGCCGGAAGCGCAAGGCACGCGCGTCGTTCGCTTCGACGAGCTCGACGAGCCGGTCGAGACGCCGGTCTACCTGCGCAGCGACCTGCCCGTGGGCGCGCGGCTGCCCGGCCCGGCGATCGTCGAGCAGCTCGACTCGACGACCGTCGTTCCTCCGGGGTGGCGGGCGGAGGTCGACGCGTGGCTGAACATCCGGATGCAGAACGAGGAGTCCACAGCGTGAGCATCGAGAAGCGCACCTACACGCTCGACCCCGTCACGTTCGAGGTGCTGAAGAACGCGTTCGTCACGTGCGTCGACCAGATGGCCGAGCAGATTCTCCGCACTTGCCATTCATTCGTCATCTACGCGCGCGACTTCTCGTCGGCGCTCTGCGACCGTAACGGCGACACGATCATGCAGGGCTCACAAGACATCGCCGTGCACGTCGGCACGCTGCACTTCACGTGCAAGGCGATCATCGAAGCGTTCGGCGACGACATCAACCCGGGCGACGTGTTTGCGACGAACGACCCCTACGTGGGTGGCACGCACTTCAACGACGTGCGCATCGTGCGGCCGATCTTCTACGACGGAGAGATCATCGCGTACGCCGAGTCGAACGGACACTGGGCCGACGTCGGCGGCAGCGTCCCTGGGTCGTTCGACGTCAATGCCAAGGAGCACTTCCAGGAGGGCATCCGCGTTCCGCCGATCCGAATCGCGGACCGGGGCCGCTATCTCGCGGACGTCGTCAACATGATCATCTCGAACACGCGCGTGCCGAGCGACGCCGAGGGCGATCTGCAGGCGCAGTCGGAAGCGACGCGCGTCGCGGAGGCGGAGATCCTCCGCCTCGTCGACAAGTACGGGATCGACACGATCCTGACCGCATTCCAGGAGGTGCAGGACTACGTCGAGCGACTGACGCGCCAGCGCATCGCCGAGCTTCCCGACGGCACCTGGGAGACCGAGGACTACATCGACTACGACCCGTCGATCGGCGAAGGGCTGATCCCGGTCAAAGTGAAGATGACGATCGAGGGCGACCAGCTCTCCTACGACCTCACCGGCTCGCACCCTGCGATCGGCAGCTTCATCAACGCCGGCTTCGGCTCGGCCTTCTCGGGCGTGATCGCCGGCACGAAGACCTTCTTCCCCGACGTGCCGCTCAACTCGGGGTTCTACCGCGCCGTCAACGTCGACCTCGGGCCGGTCGGCTCGGTCGTGAACGCGCCCTGGCCGATCGCCGTCACCGGCTTCTGCTCCGGCCCGTACGAGAAGATCATGAACTCGATCTTCGAGCTCTGGTCGGAGCTGATGCCGGAGCGCGCGATCGCCTGCTCGTTCAATCTCGAGTACCTGCTCGTCGGGGGCCGGGACGCGCGGCGAGAGGAGCGGCCGATCTTCATGTGGTACGACTGGATGGTCGGCGGTTGGGGCGGTCGCAACGGCAAGGACGGCTCGACGGCGACCGCGCCGATCTTCGGCGTCGGCCTTGCGGTCCAACCGCTCGAGGCGCAGGAGCGGCTCTGTCCGGTGCTCACGACCGGACACGAGATCCTGGCCGACTCGGGTGGGCCCGGCCTCTATCGCGGCGGCTGCGGCGTGCAGAAGGGTGCGTTGCTGCGCGAGGCGGAGAGCACGGTGATGTCGTACATGTGCGACCGGGCGCGGTCGATCACCTGGGGAATACGAGGCGGCTTGCCCTCGATCCCGCACGGCGTCTGGCTGAGCAGGAACGACGAGCCCGAACGGTTCCTCGGAGCGGTGTTCTCGGGCGTGGAAGTGAAGAGCGGCGACAGGTTCTGGCGGCCCTCTGCCGGTGGCGGCGGCTTCGGCGACCCGCTCGAGCGCGACCCGGAGGCGGTTCGCGAGGACGTCGCCGACGGCTACGTGACCATCGATCGTGCACTGAAGGACTACGGGGTCGTCATCCGCGAGGTCGATGCAGACCTCGCGCAGTACGACGTGGACGATGCCGCGACCGAGGTGGAGCGCGCGCAGATCCGCGCCCAGCGGCGCGGCTGGCTCGAGGAGGATGCGTCATCGGTCGCCGAGCGCTATCGCGCGGGCGAGCTCGACGTGATCGATCTCGTCCGCCGCTACGGCGTCATTCTCGACTGGGATACCGGCGAGCTGCTGCCGAAGACGACCGGGCAGTTCCGCGCGATGCTCCAAAGGCGCACAGCCGTGCATTGGCCTGCGCCGGCGCGCTGACGCAAAACCCATCCGCCTTGACACGCCTCCGCCAAAGGTCGGATGATGGATCCGAGTTTCCGCGAAATGCGGCTCTCTGTCTCCGAGGGAGGGCGAAACCGTGCGGCCTTGGATCCGATGTCGTCGTCTTGCTCGACAGCATGAGGGCGCCGCGGTCGCTCGCCGAGCTCGTGGATGAGCGCGCTCCAGACCTTCAGCCTGAAGGGGAAGGTGGCGATCGTCACCGGCGCCAGCTCGGGGATCGGGTCGGCGGTCGCGGAGGGGATGTCGCAGGCGGGAGCGAAGGTCGTGCTCGTCGGCCGCAACGAGGAGCGCCTTCAGCGCTGTGCAGAGCGCTGTGGCGAGCACCGCGTCGTCGCCGTCGACCTGGTCACGGACGAGGCACCGGCACGAATCGTCTCGGAGACACTCTCGGCGTTCGGTGGCGTCGACTCGATCGTGCACACGGCCGGCATCTTCCGGCCGAATCCGCTCGGCGACGCACCCCTCGCAGACTTCGACATGCAGTGGCAGGTGAACGTGCGCGCTCCCTACGCGCTCACGCAGGAGGCGCTGCCGCACCTCGAGCGCGACAGCTCCGTGATCTTCGTTTCGTCGATCGCGGGCCAGCTGGCCTTTCCGAACTCTGCCGCCTACTGCGCGACGAAGGGCGCGATCGAGCAGCTGACGAAGGCGTTCGCGGTCGAGCTCGCGCCCGCAGGCATCCGGGTCAATGCGATTGCACCCGGAAACATTCGTACTCCGATGAACGAAGAGCTGCTGAAGTCGAAGGAGTACGAGCAGATGTACCTCGACAACACGCCGTACGGCCGGGTCGGCGTCGTCGAAGACATTGCGCCCCTAGCTGTGTTCCTCGCCTCGGACGGGGCGAGGTACATCCACGGCGAGAGCATCCTGGTCGACGGTGGTTGGGCCGCGCGGTGAGCGGCGGCGCAGAAAGGAGGGCCCTGGCAGACCGACAACCGAACGCCTCTGTTTGAAAAGCGGACGGCGATTCTTTTAAATCGTCCGAGGGTGAGCAACGGCCGCATACCGGCGGCCCAAAAAGGGAGGAAGAGATGAGGAAGCGAATCGCCCTGGTCGGCGCCGTCATGGCGCTCGGGGCGCTCGCCACAGGGCTGATCGTCACCACCGCGTCGGGCAGCCGTGATGCGGGGACGATCCTGATCGGCATCTCAGCTGCGAAGACGGGCATTCTCGCGCCGTACGATCTTCAGTCTGGGCAGCTGTTCCAGATGCGGATCAACCAGATCAACAGGGCCGGCGGCGTCCTCGGCAGGAAGCTCGCGGTCCAGTGGATCGACACGAAGTCGGACAAGCCGACCGCCGCGACAAACGCCGAGGAGCTGATCTCGAAGGGGGCGGTCGCAATCATCGCGACCTGCGACTTCGACTTCTCGTTCCCGGCGATCAATGCCGCCCGAGGTCACAAGGTGCCTGGGATCGCGCTCTGCGCGTCGTCCCCGAAGGTCGCCACGCCCGCGATCGTCGGTCCGTACGGCGGCTCGATGGGTCTCGGCTCCGATGCCGAGGGAGTGACCGGGGCCGAGTGGTTCCGCAAGAACCGGCCGACCCTGAAGCGCGTGTACGTCTTCAAGGACACGTCCCTCGAGTACTCGAAGGCGACCGCCGACTACTTCAAGGCCCGCTGGGTCCAGCTCGGCGGCACCGTCTGCGGCGAGGACACCTTCGTGGGCGGGCCGAACCTCGACCTCTCCTCGCAGATCACCCGTCTGCGCGGCAAGGTCAAGGGCTGCGACTTGATCTACGACGGCTCCTGGCAGCCGTTCGGCTCCCAGCTGGTTCGGTCGATTCGCGACGCTGGGGTCAAGACGGCGATCCTCACGAACGCATCGGTCAACGGCACGCTCGTCAACCAGGTCGCCGGGAAGGTGTCGAACTTCTATGCCCTGGGCTTCGCCTGTCTGCCGACGTACTGTGCCGGCACGCAGACGCCCCTGGTGCGGACGATCGCTCAGCAGTTCCGGGCGACCTACAAGACGCCGCTCGGGAACCACTACGCACTGCCGGGGTACGCGCTCGCGAACGCGGTCGTGGCAGCGATCAAGGCGGCGGGCTCGACAAACGGCGAAAAGATGGCGAAGGCGCTGTACGGCGGCCCCGTCACGGTCGACTACTTCGGGAGCAAGATGAAGTTCACCGCGAAGTGTCACCGGCCGCAGCCGGCTGCGTACTCGATCGAGTTGTTCACGAACGGGGTGGACAAGCAGATCGGGAAGCACGCCGCCCAGTCAATCCCGAGCATCGGGGACGGCAGCCCCTGCTCCGGCAAACCGCCGAAGGTCGGTTAGGGGACGAGAAGGAAGCGATGGAGAACGCTGTCGACGGCGCGGGCGCCAGGAAGCTCGTCGCGGAGGGGATCCGCGTCCACTTCGAAGGCGTCCGGGCCGTCGACGGCGTCGACCTGACCCTCGAGCGCGGTCAGATCATGGGCCTGATCGGCCCGAACGGCGCGGGCAAGACGACGTTCATGAACGCCGTCTCGAGCTTTGTCCCGCTCACGGGGGGACGGGTGGTCCTCGACGGCGTCGACGCGACCGGCTGGAAGCCGCAGCGGCTCGTGGCCGGCGGCGTCGTCCGCACCTTCCAGGACGTCGCCACGTTTCCCGGCCTCACCGTTTTCGAGAACGTCGAGCTCGGCGCCCTCGGCGCCGGCCTGAGCCGGCGGCAGGCGCGCAAGCGGGCCTCGGAGCTGCTCGAGAACATGGATCTGCGGCATGCCGCGTCACTCCGGGCCTCGGCTCTCCCGCACGGCGACGAGCGGCGGCTCGGCATCGCCCGCGCGGTCGCCGTCGGCCCGAAGTTCCTGCTTCTCGACGAGCCCGCCGCCGGTCTCGACGACGCGGAGAGCCTGGCGCTGACGCAGACGATCGCGCGACTCCGCGACGAGCTCGACTGCGGCGTCCTCCTCGTCGAGCACGACATGCGCATCATCTTCCGCGTCTGCGAGCGGATCCAGGTCCTCGACTACGGCAAGTCGATCGCCGTCGGGACGCCGGAGGAGATCCGTACGAACAAGCGAGTCGTCGCCGCCTACCTGGGCGCGAAGGGAGCGCAGCTTGCTCAGGCTCAGTGATCTCTCCGTACACTACGGCCGGGTCGCGGCGGTGCAGCATCTGTCGCTCGAGGTCAACGACGGAGAGTTCGTCGGCCTCGTCGGCCACAACGGCGCGGGCAAGTCGACGACGCTGTGGACGATCACCGGCGTGCTCAAACCGTCGTCCGGGACGATTACCTTCCTCGGGAAGTCGATCGTCGGCACCTCTCCGGACGCGATCCTGAGAAGGGGCATCGCGCTCGTTCCCGAGAACCGCCGTATCTTCGGTCGGCTGACCGTCGGCGAGAACCTGAAGATCGGGACGTCTGCCCGGAAGGATTGGAAGCAGGCCGATGCCGACATCAAGAGCATGTGCGACCGCTTCGAGGCGCTCGGACAGTTCTTCGACCGGAGGGGATCGACGCTCTCGGGGGGCGAGCAGCAGCAGCTCGCGATCGCGCGCGCCCTGCTCGCGCGACCGAAGCTCCTCCTCCTCGACGAGCCCACGCTCGGCCTTGCGCCGCTGGTCGTCGACCGCGTCTTCGAGATCCTCCAGGAGCTGCACGAGGAAGGCGTCACGATCCTGCTCGTCGAGCAGAACGCTGCGCGGACGATCGAGGTCGCCGACCGCACCTATGTCTTGCGGAGCGGCGGCCGGATCGCGTTCCACGGAACGGCAAGCGAGCTCGCCGAGATCGGCGACTTCGAGACGGCCTACATCGGCATGGCTGCCGGCGACTGATGGCCACCGCGATCCAGTACATCCTCGATTCGATCGCCTACGGAAGCCTCTTCGCCTTGATGGCGCTCGGGCTCTCGCTGCTGTTCGGCGTCATGGGCCTGATGAACTTCGCGTACGGCGAGCTGATCATGGCGGGCGCCTACACGATGTTCTTCACGCGCAGCTGGGGCTGGCTCGGGATGATCGTGATGACGATCTTCATCGTTACGATCCTCTCGCTCCTGCTGGAGCTGGTCGCGTTCAGGCCTCTGCGCCGCGCCTCGCCGGTGACGCTCCTGATCAGCTCGTTCGCCGTCAGCTACGCGCTCCAGGAACTCGCCTGGACCGACGTCCTCGGGATCTCGCACTGGTTCGGGGCGACGATCGGTACCGGTCCTCAGAAAGGTGTCGAGCCGTATCCCTGGCTCACGCACCAGTTCGACATCGGCGGCGTGCTGATCTCGAAGCTCGAGATTGCGATTTGGATCATCACGATCGCAGTGCTGCTCGGGATGACGCTGCTCCTGAAGCGGACGACGCTCGGCATCCAGCTCCGCGCCTCGACCGAGGACTTCCGGATGGCGCAGCTCGTCGGCGTCAAGGCCAACTGGGTGATCTCGGCCGCCTTCGGAATCACCGGCCTGATCGCCGGCATCGTCGCAGTCCTGTTCATCTTCCGGAACGGGCAGGTCGCGCCGGACATCGGTCAGGGCCCGCTCTTCGTCGCATTCGTGGGCGGCGTGATCGGCGGCCTCGGAAGCCTTTCCGGAGCGGCGCTCGGCGGTTTCGTCCTCGGTGCGATCATCAACATCCTCGGCGCGAGCCTCGGAATCACGCTGAAATCGCACACGCAGCTCTTCGCGTTCCTCGCCGTGATCGCGATTCTCGTGTTCGTGCCCGACGGCCTGATCTCGGTCCGCGGCAGCGCTTTCGGCCGCCTCTGGAGACGGCTGCGGAAGCAGAAGCCCGCCGCCGAAGGGGCTCCGGCGTGAGGAACGCGCTGCAGACCGCCGAGCCGCTCGCGCGGCGCGCCTGGCCACCGCTCTTCCTCTCGACGATCGTCGTGATCACCTGGGTGCTGGTCGACAATTTCGGCGACGTCGTCTACACGCAGACGGCGGTGAAGATGTTCCTGATGCTGATGATCGTGCTGGGACTGCAGATCTTCAGCGGCAACTCGGGCGTCCTCTCCTTCGGGCATGTCGCCTTCATGGCAATCGGGGCCTACACGTCGGCGCTGCTGACGATCCCGACCGAGATCAAGAAGTTCACGTACCTGAGCATGCCCCACATCCTCAAGTCCTGGGTCTTCCCGGCCCAGCTGAACTGGCTCGAAGGGACGCTCGCCGGCGCCGGCTTCGCCCTCGTCTTTGCCCTCATCACCGCGGCCCCGATCGTCCGCCTGGCGGGTGTCCAGGCGGGTATCGCGACGCTCGCCATCCTCGTCATCGTCTACGTCTTCACCGTCCAGACGTCGGCGATCACGCGGGGGACGAGCACCCAGATCGGAGTGCCGACGACGACGACGTTCCTCTCCGTTCTCTGCTGGGCGCTGATCTTCATCGCCCTTGCCTTCGCCTTCCAGCAATCGCGGTTCGGGCTGCGGTTGCGGGCGTCACGGGAGAACGAACGCGCGGCGAAGTCGGTCGGCGTCAAGGTGCCCATCGAGCGGGCGATCGCGTGGACTCTCTCGGGCTTCGTCGTCGGAGTCGCCGGCGCGCTCTACGGGCACTACTTCGGAGGAACGTTCGGACCCGACGACTTCTTCTTCAACAACGGCTTCAACATCGTCTTGCTCTCGATCGCCATGCTCGTGGTCGGCGGCATGACGAGCGTGACGGGCGCGGTCGTCGGCTGCTACTTCGTCACGATCGTCTACGAGGCGTTCCGCCGCTGGGAGGTGCAGGGGCTCGGCGGGGTGACGCCGCCCGCGGGCACCGCGAACCTCGTGCTGGCGCTGGTGCTGCTCTTGACACTCATCCTGCGTCCGAAGGGGATCACGGGCGGCAAGGAGGTTCCGTGGCCGACCGAGTGGCGGCTGCCACGGCGGCCGACACTGCAAGGGTCCGCGCTGCGCGCGCGCTTCCGCGGCACCGAGGCGGCAAACGAGCCGCCGGCGAGCGCCGAGACCGCATCGACGGAATGAGCGTCATGCGCGAGACGATCTGGCGTCAGCCCGCCGATCTGCGCGCGCTGCTCGCCGACCCTGCGCCCGCCGAGGCTGCAGCGGAGACCCTGCGCTCGCGGCGCATCTTCGCCGTCGGCACGGGCACGAGCTGGCATGCGGCGAACCACGCGGTGTGGCTGCTGCGCGAGGCGGAGGTGGAGGCGATGGCTGTTCAGGCGATGGACGCGGCGCTCTACGGGCTCCCGGCCCGGGCAGGCGACGCAGTGCTCGTGCTGAGCCACCGCAACACCAAGCGGTTCTCGAGCGAGGTGCTCGAGGGGTTGCTCCGGTCGGGCGAGGTGCCGGTCGTCGTCGTCGGCGGGCGCGACTCGCCAGGCGTCGACGTCGAGACGGTCGACCAGGAGCGGTCGGCTGCGTTCACGGCGAGCCACCTGGGCGCGCTGATGCGGGTTTCGCAGCTGGCGCGGGCCCTCGGCGCGCCGCTCGACGGCCTGGAGGACGTCCCGGAGGCCGTGGAGGCGGCGCTCGGGCGGGACCTCGCCGTGGGGCCGCCGGCGCGTCTTCTCGAGCTGACCGGCGCCGGGCCGAACCAGTGGACGGCGGCGGAGGGGGCGCTGAAGGTACGGGAGACGTCCCGCGTCGCGACCGAGGGCCTGTCTGTCGAGCAGTTCTTCCATGGGCCGTCGGTGGCGGTCGACGAGCGGGACACGCTCGTCTGCCTCGACGGCGGCGGCCCCGGCGCGGAGCGCCTGCGCGCCGTCGCCGCGGCGGCGGAGGCGTGCGGCGCACGGGTCCACGTGCTGTCCGAGACCATGCTCTCCGAGCCCCTCTCCGTCTTCCCGCTGACGGTCTGCGTGCAGCGGATCGCGCTCGAGCTAGCTGAGCAGCTGGGGACCGACCCGGATGTCTTCGGCTACGACGTGCCGGGCCGGAAAGAGGCCTGGACCGCAATCACTCTCTGACGCCGGCGCCTCGGCGCGAGGCCGGCTTGCAGCGCGGCCCTCCTAAGGGCCGTCCAGCCGGATCACGAGGTTCCCGGCAGCGTCCACCTCGAGCCTCTGCCCGGGATGGATGAGAGCCGTCGTCGTCTCGTCCTCGACCAGCAGCGGGCCGGACGCCGCCCAGCCGGCGGGTAGCACGCTGCGGTCGTAGACCGGCGCCTCGTGCACGTCGTCGGCGTCGAAGTCGACGCGCCGGCGGCCCTTCGGCGATGGGGACCGGCGGCGTCCGGTTGCAGGCGGGGCGGGCTGCGGCGGCGCCGGCCGCCCGCCGAAGCCCGCGACGTGGCAGGTGACGATCTCGACAGGGTCGCCTTCGAGGTCGAACGTGTACTGCCGGCGGTGCAGTGCGTGGAAGTCGGCTTCGATCGCGTGTGCCGAGGGCGCGCAGGGATGGATCGGGACGCGGACAGCGTGCTCCTGGCCGCGGTATCGCAGGTCGGCGGAGCGTTCGCACCGGATCGACTCCCGAGAAGCGCCCTCCGCGGCCAGCGCTGCGACGACCTCCGACTCCAGCGCGTCGAGCACGGCGCCGAGTTCCTCTCCGCTCTCGGCGGAGAGGGCGAACACGCGCGTCTGCGCGGCGTCTGCCCGAGCCTCGCTCAGCCCCATACCCCAGGCCGAGAAGACGCCCGAGTACGGTGGCACGACGACGTGCTTGACCTGCAGCTCGGCTCCTAGCGCAGCGGCGTGCATCGGCCCGCCGCCGCCTGCGGCCACCAGCACGAAGTCACGTGGGTCATACCCGCGTCGCACGGAGACGAGCTTGAGCGCACTGATCATGTTCGCGTTGACGAGCCTGATGATTCCGTTCGCGAGCTCGCCCGCCCCGAGACCCAGGGGCCGGCCGAGCGCACCGAGCGCCTCCCCGGCGAGCTCCGGGCGGAGGCGGACGCGCCCGCCGAGGAAGTACTCGGGGTCAAGCACTCCGGCCGCGAGTTTTGCGTCGGTGACCGTCGGATCCGTGCCGCCGCGCCCGTAGCAGGCGGGGCCCGGGTCGGCGCCGGCGCTTCGCGGCCCGACCCGAACGGAGCCGCCCTCATCGACCCACGCGATTGAGCCGCCGCCGGCGCCGATCTCGACGATGTCCACGACCGGCACGAGGATCGGATAGCCCGCGTAGTCGGGCCGCCATTCGATCCGGTACTCCGTCGTCGTCCTCGGGTCGCCGTCTTCGATCAGCGAGCACTTGGCGGTCGTTCCGCCGATGTCGAGATAGAGGACGTTCGGCTCCCCGATCCGCTCGCCGAGTCGCGCCGCTCCGATCACGCCTGCCGCCGGCCCTGACTCGACGAGGTTGATCGGCCGGGCCCGGGCGGTCCGGAGCGAGCTCGTGCCTCCGTTCGACTGCACGACCCGAACCGGGCTGCGGAGCCCGGCCTCGCCGAGCCGGCGCTCGAGCCCGCTCAGGTACCGCTCGACCGCAGGCTGAACGTACGCATTGAGCACCGCCGTGCTCGACCGCTCGTACTCGCGCCACTCGCGCGTGATCTCCGACGAGATCGTGACCGGCACCTCCGGGAGGGCGTCTTGGAGCGCGTCGCGCAACTCCCGCTCATGCGCCGGGTGGGCGTATGCGTGCAGCAGGCAGACGGCGATCGCCTCGATTCCGTCTCGCTCGCAGGCGGTGACGACCGGTTCCACGTCCGCGAGGTCGAGCGGGACAAGCACGGTGCCCCGGCGGTCGACGCGCTCGCGGACCTCGAATCGGTGGCGCCGGCGAACGAACGGCGGCGGCTTCCGCGAGACGAGGTTGTACATGTCCGGACGGTTGCCGCGCCCGATTTCCAGTACGTCGCGGAAGCCTCTCGTCGTGATCAGCGCCGTGAGGGCGCCGTGCCGCTCGGTCAGGGCGTTGATGACGACGGTCGTGCCGTGGACGAGCTCAGCCACGTCCTGGAGGGACACTCCGGCGGCAGCGACGGCATCCAGCACGCCCTGCGGGAGGTCGGCCGGGGTCGTCGGCGCCTTGCCGACGGTCAGTGCGCCGGTCTCCTCGTCGAACGCGACGAGGTCGGTGAAGGTCCCGCCGATGTCGGTCGCGACGCGGAGGCTCATGGGCGACCGACGGTCATCCGCCTCGCAGCCTCGCCGTCTCGGCGGCGTCCAGTTCGAGCGTCGACGCGTCGAGGACAACCCCGTACTCCGCCCGGGCGCGCTCCACGGTCACGTAGCCGTCGAGGACGTCGTCGCGCACCCGCTCCGGCTCCCGATCCCGCGGGTCGCCGAAGCCGCCGCCGGTGCCGGTGACCGAGCGGACCAGGTCACCGTCCGCCAGCGCCACCCGCGCCACTCGCCCATGGCGGTCGACCGCGGTGCCACGCACGTACTGCAGGTAGTTGTTCGTCCCCTCCCGCCCGCCCGCGAGCGCCCAGGGACGGCGCTCCGACCCGCCGAGCGAGCCGTACCCGTACGCGTCGCGGGCGCCGTAGACGCGGTACTCGCGGACGACGCCGAAGCCGCCCCGGTGCCTCCCGGCGCCCCCGCCCGCCGAAACGTCGAGCTCGTAGCGCTCGACAAGCACGGGGAAGCGGGCCTCGACGACCTCGGCCGGGAAGTTGTACGTGTCGCCGTCGGTGGTCGCGATCAGCGCACTCTCGCCGTCGCCGAGCGCGCTCCCGCCCCAGCCGCCCACGTTCGGCTCGGCGAGCACGAACAGCTCGTCCGTCTCGATGTCCCGGCCGACCACGTACGAGCAGCACAGGCTTGTGTAGGAGCCGGCTCCGAGCCGGTCGGGGCAGACCGGCGCGAGCGCCTTCCAGAACAGGTCGTTCGCGAACGCCGCGCCCTCGTAGTACCAGCCCGTCGGCGCAGGCGCTTCGGCGCTGAAGACGGTTCCGGGTGAGATCGTGAGCGAGAAGGGAGCGAAGAAGCCGTCGTTCGAGCGCGCGTCGGGTGCGGTGATCGCGCGCACGACCGTCTTGCAGGCGGAGAGCAGCGCGCCCGTCGAGCAGTTGATCGGGCCGGCCGCCTGTGGCGCGCAGCCGGTGAAATCCGCATGGATCGACTCGTCCTCGACCGTGACCGCGACGGCGATCGGCAGGTGGTCGGACGTCACTCCGTCCCCGTCGATCACGCCCGCCGCCCGGTAGACGCCGTTCGGGATCCGGCGGAGCGCGGCGCGTGCGGTCTGCTCGCCGTGCTCGAGCACCCGCTCGAACGACGCCAGGACGAGGTCGACGCCGTAGCGCTCGCAGGCGTCGAGCAGGCGCCGTTCGCCGATCGACACGGCGGCAAGGCCGGCGTTCAGGTCGCCGAGGCCGGTCCGCGGCAAGCGGATGTTCGCCGCAATCAGATCGATGAGCCCCTCGTTCCGGCGGCCTGCGTCGTAGACCCGGACCCCCGGCAGCTGCAGGCCCTCCTGGAAGATCTCGGTCGCGTCCGGGGGAATGCTTCCCGGGACCGCTCCGCCGATCTCGATCCAGTGAGTGACCGAGACGGCGAAGGCGATCACGCGGCGGTTGAAGAGCACCGGCCTGACGAGGCAGACGTCGCAGGTGTGCGTGCCGCCCAGGTACGGGACGTTCGTCGCGAACACGTCCCCCTCGCGCATCCCTTCCAGGCCGTGCCGGTCGATCAGGGTCTGCACCTGCGGCCCGAACGTCCCGGTGAACAGCGTCAGGCCGTTCGTCTGGGCGACGACGCGCGCGCTCGCGTCGGTGAGGCCGCAGGCGAAGTCGAGCACCTCGTAGACGATCGGGCTCATGCTCGTCCGCGCCAGGACGACGCCCATCTCGTCGGCGGTGGCGGTCAGCTTGTCCTTGAGGATCTCGACCGTGAAGAGGTCGACGCGCTTGTCCATGTGTCAACTCTAAGCAGACGGCGGGCCAGATTCGGACGTTCTATAGTTGACGCCTGCACGAGGTCGTCGGCACCCGGATCCCGCGCCAGGACGCTCTCGAGAAGGCGACTGGCGCCGCGCGGTACCTCGCCGACTTGGCGCTTCCTGGGCTTGCCCACGGGAAGCTCGTCCTGGCGTCGTTGCCGCACGCGCGGATCGTGAGGCTCGACGTCTTGGCTGCGCGGAGGCTTCCTGGAGTGGTCGCGGTGTTGACACAGGACGACGTGCCCGACGTTCGCTACGGCCACTTCGTCCGCGACCGGACGCTCTTCGTCCGCGACACCGTTCGTTTCCAGGGCGAGGTTCTCGCCGCCGTCGCCGCCCTGACGCCGGAGGTCGCCGAAGAGGCGAGCCGGCTGATCGAGGTCGAGTACGACCGGCTCGAGCCGGTCCTCGATCCCGAGGCGGCCCTGCGGGAGGGAGCGCCGCTCGTTCACCCGGAGTGGGAGCAGTACCGGGCGGCGGGTTGGATCGAGCGGCACGGGAACGACTGCGGGCAGATGACGCAGGTGAAGGGAGACGTCGAGCGCGGGTTAGCAGAGGCGGACGTGGTCGTCTCGGAGCGCTACGAAACCGACATGACGCATGCCGTACCGATCGAGCCGCACGCCGCGCTGGCGGAGTGGCACGGACGGCGGGTAACGGTCTGGAGCTCGACGCAGGCGCCGTTCGCCGCGCGTTCGGGGGTGGCTCGCACTCTGGAGCTCGCCGAGAGCGACGTCCGCGTGATTGTCCCGTCGCTGGGCGGCGGCTTCGGCGGCAAGTGCGAGTTTCACTTCGAGGCGCACGCCGCGGCGCTCGCGCGGGCGGCCGGGCGGCCGGTGCGGCTGCTCCTCGACCGGCGCGAGGAGTTCACCGCCATCGACCATACGCGACATCCGATCGCGATCGAGCTCGAGACCGGCGCGCTCGCGGACGGAACGTTCACGGCCCGGCGTGCGAGGCTGGTCCTGGACGCGGGCGCCTACGTCTCGGACTCGCTGTACGCAACGGAGCTGTCGCTGATGCTCGCGATCGGGCCGTATCGCATCCCGAACCTGTCGGCCGAGTCGCACACCGTCTACACGAACCGGACGCCGGCCGGCTCGGTTCGCGCGCCCGGCGGGCCGCAGGTGTGCTGGGCGGTCGAGCAGCACACCGACGTAATCGCCGAGCGCCTCGGGATCGACCCGCTCGAGCTGCGCCGGCGCAACCTCGTCCGGGACGGCGATACAGGCCCGACGGGTCAGGTCTTCTCGCAGCCGGCTGCGCTCGAGTGCCTCGAGGAGGCCGCGAAGCTGGCCGACTGGGGCAAGGAGCTCCCGGACGGCGAGGCGCTCGGGATCGGGTGCGGCTGGTGGTTCAGCGTCGCCGCCCCCTCCGGCGCGTACGTGAAGCTGAACGTGGACGGCTCGGGCACGATCGTGACCGGCGCGCAGGAGAACGGCTCGGGGGCGGTCATGGGATTGACGCTGCTCGCCGCCGAGGAGCTCGCGATGCGGCCGGAGCAGTTCACGATCCTTTACCAGGACACGGACGCCGGCGCCTACGACATCGGTAGCCAGGGAAGCCAGACGACGATCAACAACGGCCGTGCGGTGGTCGCGGCCGCAGCCGACGTCCGCAGGCAACTGCTCGCGCTCGCCGCCGAGGAGCTCGAGATCGCGGAGGACGATCTCGAGCTCGTGGCCGGGACTGTCCGCGCGAAGGGAGCGCCCGGTCACGCCGTGCCGATTGCCGAGCTCGCTGCAAAGGCGCACGGAAGCGAGCTCCTCATCGGACGGGGCTCGGGACCACCGCCGCCCTTGCCTGAGCACGACGCGTCTGGGTGTACGGGTCGGGGCGACTTCGCTGCCTTTGCATCACCCTCGTTCTCCTGTCACGTCGCGCATGTCCGCGTCGATCGGGAGACGGGCGTGACGCGCGTGATCGGGTACGTCGCCGTGCACGACTGCGGCCGGATCGTCAATCCAGCGGGCGCGGATGGGCAGGTGGAAGGAGGCGTCGTGCACGGGCTCGGCATCGCCCTCACCGAGGGAACGGTGCACCGCGAGGGCAGGCAGCTGAACCCGAACTTGCTCGACTACAAGCTTCAGACCGCTGCCGATGCGCCGCCGATCGCGGTCGCGTTCGTCGAGAGCGATCTCGGCAAGGGGACGCCGTTCGGCTCAAAGGGCGTGGGGGAGCCGCCGGTGATTCCACCTGCTGCAGCGGTTGGCAATGCGCTCGCGCGGGCGGCCGGCGCCCGCGTGCGCCGCCTGCCGATGAGCCCGGAGCGCGTCTGGGAGGCGATCTCGGCCTGACGGCGTTCTCGGCCCCGGAGAGCCTCGCCGAAGCGATGGCGGCGGTCGCGGCCGGCGGTGCTCCGGTCGCCGGCGGCACCGACCTCGTCGTCGCCGCGCGCAGCGGCCGGTGTCCCCTGCCGGACACGCTGGTCTCCCTTCACCGGCTCGACGAGCTACGCGACCTGACTGCGAGGGATGACTCCGTGCTCGTGCTCGGAGCCCTGACCACGCATGGCGATCTCGAACGATCGGAGGTCGTCCGCCGTCGGTGGCCGGCGCTGGCCGACGCAGCAGAGCTCGTCGGGTCGCCGGCCACCCGTCACGTCGGCACCGTCGGCGGCAACCTTGCGAACGCCTCTCCGGCGATGGAGCTAGGTTCGCCGCTGCTCGTCCACGAGGCACAGGTCGAGGTGAACGGCGGCGAGCGCACGCTTCCGGTCGCGGATCTTCTGCGCGGCCCGGGAGAGAACGCCCTCGGACGCGGGGAGCTGATCAGCCGCGTGTTCGTTCCCGATCCTGGTGCCAGTGCCTACGTTCGCCTCGAGTACCGCCGCGCGATGGAGATCGCAGTCGTCGGGGCGGCGGCGCTGCTGGTGCTAGGCGCCGACCGCAAGATCGAGACCGCGCGCGTCGCGCTCACGGCTGTCGCGCCGACGTGCATCCGCGCACCCGGTGTCGAGGCCGCGCTCCGCGGGCTGGAGCCGTCGCAGGAAGCATTTGCCGAGGCCGCCGCGCTCGCGAGCGACGCCGCGGCGCCGATCTCGGACGTCCGCGCATCGGTCCGGTACCGCACCGCCCAGATTCCGATCGTCGTCCGCCGCGCGCTGGCGCTGGCACTCGAACGGGCGCGCTCGTGACCCACCCGCTGTCCCTCTCCGTGAACGGCGTCACCTACTCGCTCGGAGTAGGGGGCGAGCGGACACTCCTGTCGGTGCTCCGGGGCGAGGTGGGCCTGACCGGGACGAAGGAGGGTTGCGACGACTCCGAGTGCGGTGCGTGCATGGTCCTGGTGGACGGGCGACCGGTGAACTCGTGCTCCTACCTGGCGCTACAGGCCGAGGGGCGTGAGGTGACGACCGTCGAGGGGCTGGCCCGCGGCGGCGAGCTGCACGCCGTTCAGCGCGCCCTGATCGAGGCGGGCGGCATCCAGTGCGGCTTCTGCACATCGGGGATGCTCGTCTCGGCGGCGGCGCTGCTCGCCGAGCGGGCCGACCCGAGCGAGGACGAGGTGCGCCTCGCGCTGGCGGGGAACCTCTGCCGGTGCACCGGGTACCAGAAGATCGTGAAGGGGGTTCTGGCCGCGGCCGCGGAACCGCGAGTCGCCGGTGTCTGACACTGTCCCTGTGGGCATCGTGCTCGGCAGCCACATGCCCCCGGAGCAAATCGTTCGCACGGCAAGCCGGGCAGAGGACCTCGGCTTCGGCGAGCTCTGGTTCTCGGAGGACTGCTTCTTCTCGGGTGCCTTCGCGGGGATCGCGGCTGCGCTCGCGGCCACCGAGAGGGTGCCCGTCGGCCTCGGCATCGCGTCTGCCGTCACGCGGCACCCTGCGCTGTTGGCGATGGAGTGCGCGACCCTCTCTCGGCTCCACCCGGGCCGGTTCTGGCCCGGCGTCGGGCTCGGCGTCCCGTTCTGGCTGCAGCAGCTGGGACTTTTGCCGCCCTCTCCGATCGGCGCCGTGCGGGAGTGCGTCGAGAGCCTGCGCCGCCTGCTCGGGGGCGAGGAGCTTTCCGGCCAGGGCCTGTTCACGTTCGACCAGGTGGCGCTGACTCACCTGCCCGAAGACGAGCTGCCGATCTACCTGGGTATGGTCGGGCCTCGCGGGCTCGAGCTCTCGGGCGCGATCGCCGAGGGCAGTGTCTTGTCGGTCCTGGCCGGAGTCGACTACGTGCGCTGGGCCCGGGAGCGGATCGCCGCCGGTGCCGCCGCGGCCGCCAGGCCCGCGGCACCGCACCGAGTCGTCACGTACGTGCTGTACTCGGTCGACCGCGACGGTCGCGCGGCGCACGAGGCCGTACGCGCGGCGACGGCCTTCTACCTGACCGCCATGCCCGACAACGCCCTGTCCGACGTGTACGGCATCCAGCCGCAGCTGCAGGAGCTCATCACCGGCGGAACGCTCGCCCAGGAGATGCCGGCTGCGTGGCTGGACGACCTCGCCGTTGCGGGCGACCCGGAGGAGGTCGCCGCCAAGATCCGCGTACTGCTCGAGGCGGGCTCGGACTCGGTCTGCCTGTGGCTCTTCCCGCTCGACAATCTCGAGGACGTCCTCGAGCAGACCGGGCGCGAGGTGCTACCCCGGATCTAGAACGGACAAGGAGGTTCGATGGCACAGCGCGTGTTCTTCCTCAACCGGCTGCGCGACGGCGCGGATCCGGACGAGTACGAGGCCTGGATTCGCCGGGTCGACTACCCCGTGGCCCGCGCGCAGGGCGCGATCAGTAGCTACACCGTGGCGCGTATCGAGGGAACGCTGAGCGGTGAGGAAGCGTCTCCGTACGACTACCTCGAGGTGATCGAGATCACGGATCTGGATGCGTACCGCGCGCTCGGGGAGCTGCCCGAGTTCCAGCAACTCTTGCAGGAGTGGTCGCAGTACGTCGCCGAGGCGGAGATGATCCACGGCGAAGTCATCGAGTAGAGGAGGTTGGCATGGCGAAGCAGCTCGTCCTACTCACATACACGCCGCGCGAGCTCGACGAGGAGGACTACGCGAAGTTCATCCGCGAGATCGATTACCCGGCGTTCCGGCAGAACCCGCACATCATCGACTACTCCTGCTGGCGCGTCGGCGAGAGCATCCAGGGCCGCGAGCAGTTCACGCACTTCGACCTGATGGCAGTCGACGACCTGGCGAACTGGCAGGCGATCGTCTCTGACCCGGTGGTCGCGGGGAACGTGGAGCGCTGGACGAAGGACTGGTCGCGGAACGGGCCGGACCACCCGGACCCGGCGGAGAACCTGAAGATCTCCTTCTGCAACCGTTACTGGGGATAGCGAGTGGCGCAGACTCGGGTCGGGATGCTGTTCTCCGGCGACGGGATGTCGCTCGCAGACGTCGTCGAGCTCGGCGTATCGGCCGAGGACGCCGGGTTCGACAGCGTGTGGCATGTCGAGATTAACCGTGAGCCCGTTGTTCCGCTCACCGCGATCGCGGCGCTGACGAAGCGCATCCGCCTCGGCACAGGTGTCGCCATCTGGGCGCGGAGCCCGATCCTGGCCTCGCTCGTGGCCACGAACCTGGACGAGCTCTCGGGCGGACGCTTCCTCTATGGGCTCGGCACGGGCCCGCCTGATTGGAACCGGCGCTTTCACGGTATGAGCTACGACCGTCCCGCCCGGCGGATCCGCGAGTACGTCGATGTGATGCGCGGTGCCTGGAAGGCTGGACACGAGGGCTCGGCGTTCGACTACGAGGGCGAGATCTACCGAGTCGAGGACTACCGGCAGCCACTCCGGCAGGAGCCTCCGCGGATCCCGATCGTCCTCGCGGCAGTGCAGGCCCGGATGTGCGAGCTGGTCGGCGAGATCGCGGACGGAGTGCTGTTCAACGTGCTCTCGACGCCACGGTACGTGCGGGAGTTTGCACTGCCGCACCTCGAGCGGGGCGCCGCGCGGGCGGGCCGTGGCGTTCGCAAGGTCGAGCGGGCCGCCGCGATCACGGCCGCCGTCGACGGCGATCCGTCCCAGGCCCGCCGCTGGGCGCGTCACCACATCGCGTTCTACTCCGTGATCCCGTACTTCGACGTGATGTTCGACCTGCACGGGTTCCAGCAGGAGGCGGCGGCAATCCGGGAAGCCGCTGCGCGCGGCGACCCAGATGGGATGATCGACGCGGTCAGCGAGGAGATGATCGACACGTTCGCCCTTGCGGGTACACCCGACGATTGCCGGCGACAGCTCGAGGCCTGGGGAGACGTCGACGTGGCCGTGCTGTTCCCGCCGACGTTCCAGCTCGCGCCCGACGAGATCGTGGCGAACCATCGCGCCCTGATCGAGACGTTCGCATCCTGAGCGGGAGCAGCTGGGCTCCGGGTCGGCCTAGGAGGGCGCCGCCGCGGGTCCCGCGGCGTCGATCAGGGCGAGCACGTCGCAAGGCCGGAGCGGCGTGCGGTCGATCGACGCTCCAAACGGCGACAGCGCATCGGCGAGCGCGTTCACGACCGCAGCCGGCGCGCCGATCAGCCCGCCCTCGCCCATGCCCTTGATCCCGCCCGCGGTGACCGGCGACGGGGTGACGAGGTGGTCGACCTCGACGTCGGGCAGCTCGGGGGCGGTCGGGTACAGGAACTCGCCCAGGCTGCCGGCGAGGAACTGCCCGTCGTCGCCGTACGGCAGGCCCTCGTACAGCACCGCGCCGACGCCCTGCGCGACCGCGCCCGCGACCTGCCCGTCCACGAGCATCGGGTTCAGGATCGTGCCGCAGTCCTCGACCGCGACGAGCCGCTCGACCGAGACGCGGCCGGTCTCGGCGTCGACCTCGACCACGCACGCGATGCAGGCGTTCGAGTAGGTCGCCGGCGGGTCGTAGCTGCGGGTGGATGTGAGGGCCGGTTCGAGCCCGTTGGGCACGCGCCCCGCGTACGCCGCCGAGGCGACGGCGGCGACGCTCCGTGCCCGGTCCGGCGATCCGCACACCGAGACGATCCCGTCCTCGATCTCGAGGTCGTCCTCGTTCGCCTCCAGCTCGTGCGCGGCGATCTGCAGCACCTTCCGGCGGACGTCGTCCGTCGCGAGGAGGACGGCGCCGCCGCCGACGAGCGCCGTCCGGCTCCCCCAGCTCCCGGTCGAGTAGGCGCCCGTGGCCGTGTCTCCCTGGACGACTCGCCCGTCCTCGGGGCGCACCCCGAGCCCGTCCGCGGCAAGTTGTGCCAGCGCCGTCGCGTGACCCTGGCCGTTCGACTGGAGGCCGCTGGCGAGCGTCACCGAGCCGTCCGGCTCCACCGTCACGCAGACCGAGTCCAGGTAGCCGGCGCCGGGAAAGCCCTGATCGGCGGCGACCTCCGCCGCCCAGCCGCCCTGCTCGACGAACGGGCTGAAGCCGACGCCCACGTAGCGGCCCTGCTCGCGCAGCCGGCTCTGCCGCAGCCGAAAATCGTCGTAGTCGACGAGCTCACGGGCGCGGCGGATCGAGGCGGCGTAGCTGCCGCCGTCATAGCGGCAGCCGGTGGCCGACACCGCGGGCTCTCCGTCCGGCAGGCAGTTGCGCAGGCGGAGCTCCAGCGGATCGATCCCGAGCGCCCGTGCCGCGTCGTCGATCAACGTCTCACGCGCCACCTGTCCTGAGGTCCAGCCAACGCCGCGGTAGGCCGTGGTCGGGCACTTGTTCGTCGCCGCGGCATCGACCTCGTACCGCACGGCGCCGATCGAGTAGATGCCCGGCAGCATCGCCGCTGCGCAGAGCGGATCGATCAGGCTCGACCAGGGATGCCCCTGGTGGGCGCCGCCGTCGCCGAGGAATCGACCGCGCAGACCCAGGAACGAGCCCTCCTCGTCCAGCGCCAGCTCCAGCGAGCACAGGACCTCCTTCGAGTGGCCGCTCGCGGCCAGGTGCTCGTAGCGGTCCTCGACCCACTTCACCGGCGCGCCCACGAGCCGCGACAGAAGGGGCAGGATCGCCTCCTCGACGTACAGGTGAACCTTCAGCCCGAAGCCGCCGCCGACCGCGGGCACGAGCACGCGCACGCTCGTCTCCGGCAAGCCGTACAGCGACGCGAGCATCGAGCGGACCAGGAACGGCATCTGCGTCGACGCCCAGACGGTCAGGTCGCTCGACCAGTCGGCGACGCCGCCGCGGCCCTCGAGCGGCGCCGCGTGCGTGCGCCCGAAGTGGAAGCGCTTCGCGATGACGTGCGCGGCGCGCGCAAAGGCCTCGTCCACGCCCCCGGAGTCGTATTCCACGTGCGCGAAGTTGTTGCTGCCGTGGTCCTCGTGGAGCAGCGGTGCGTCCGCCTCGAGCGCCCGCTCCGGGTCGACGATCGCCTCGAGCGGCTCGTAGTCGACCTCGACCAGTTCGCAGGCGTCTTCTGCGACGTAGCGGGACGAGGCAACCACCACGGCGACCGGCTCGCCGACGTAGCGGACACGGTCGGGCGGGAGCAGCGGACGGCGCCATTCGCCCGCCTCCGGCCGCGACGATCCAGTCACGATCTCGGACACTCCCTCGAGGCCGGCATGCGTGACGACGGCCTCGACTCCCTCGAGCGCCCGCGCAGCCTCCGTGCGAACGCCGAGGATTCGAGCGTGCGCGTACGGGCTGCGCACGAAGGCAACCTCGAGCATTCCGGGTAGGCGCACGTCGTCGAGGAACCGGGCCCGCCCGCGCAGAAGCTTGGGATCCTCCACCCGCGGCAGGCTGCGTCCGACATATCGGAAGGGCCGGCTCACGCGTGTTCCTCGCGCATCAGGCGTGCCGCCTCCCGCACCGAGGCGACGATCCCCGCATATCCCGTGCACCGGCAGACGTTCCCGGACAGGTGCTCACGGATCTCCGCGTCCGTCGGCGCCGGAGCCTGCTCGAGCAGCGCCTGCGTCGCCAGCAGCATGCCCGGTGTGCAGAAGCCGCATTGCAGCCCGTGCTTCGCCCGGAACGCTTGCTGGATCGGATGCAGCTCGCCGCCGCGCGCGAGGCCCTCCGCGGTCTCGATCTCCCTCCCCTCCGCCTGGACGGCGAGCATGAGGCAGGAGAGCGCCAGGCGGCCGTCGAGCCGGATGGTGCATGCTCCGCAGCCGCCCTGCTCGCAGCCGACGTGCACGCCCGTGAGACCGAGCCCGTGGCGGAGGAAGTCGGCCAGGAGGAGGCGCGGCTCGGCGAGGCCGGTTCGCGGCCTGCCGTCGACCCGCACCGTCACCGTGCGCGGCTCAGCCACCGCCTGCCCTCGCCTGCTCGACTGCGCGCCGGACCAGCACCTTCGCTGCGCGCCGCCGGTAGGCGCCGTCGGCGTGGACGTCGCTCACCGGCTCCAGGTCGATCGTCGCGAGCTCGGCCGCCTCGGCGGCGTCCGCTTCGCCCTCCAGCGCCTGCTCCGCCGCGAGCGCCCGCTCGGGAACGCCGCCGACGCCAAACAGGACGACGCGGGCGGGGTCGAGCAGCACGGCGGCGCCGGCCAGGGCGAAGTCGCCGTGGCGCCGGGAGAGCTCCGCGAAGCCGAACCTGCGGGAGCCGTGGTGGGGCAGCGTCACCGCCGTCAGCAGCTCGCCCGGGGCGAGCGACGTCGTGAAGGGGCCTGTGAAAAGCTCCCGCGCGGGAACCGTCCGCTCGCCGCGGGGCCCGGCGGCGACCACCTCGCCGTCGAGCGCCGTCGCCACCGCCGGCAGCTCGGCGGCCGGGTCCGCGTGTACGAGCGAGCCGCCGACCGTGCCGCGGCTGCGCGTCGCGGGGTGTCCGACGTGCCGCAACGCCGCGGCGAGAAGCGGCGCGGCCGCGCGGAGGGCGGAGGAGGCCAGCGCGTCGGCCTGGCGCACGAGCGCACCGAGCCGGATCACGCCGTCGACCTCGATCCCGTCGAGCCCGGGGACACGGTTGACGTCCACGAGCACTGCGGGCCGGGCGATGCGCATGTTCAGCAGCGGCACGAGGCTCTGCCCGCCTGCGAGCACCTTCGCCTCGCCGTCGGCAAGCGCCACGACCGCCTCCTCGACCGACCCGGCGGCGACGTACTCGAACGGTGGCGGCTTCACTGCAGTGGTCTCGCCTCGAGCTCACGTGCGGCCGGGAGCACCTCGGCGGCGAAGCGCTCGACGACCTCGAACAGCTCCTCGATCGTGCCCGAGCCGATGTCGAAATGCATCGTCACGTGCGAATAGCCGTGGTCGGCGAACCGCTGGAGGTCGCCGACGACCTGCTCGGCGTTGCCGGTCAGCGTGCGCCGGCGGCCTTCCGCCGCAGCCGCGGTGACGAGACCGGACGCGAAGGCGTACAGCCGAAAGCCCGAGAGGTCACGGCCGACGCGCTCGCCCTCGCGTAACACCACCTCTTGCAGCGCGTCGAACCGGCCCGGGTCGGCGTAGGCGTCCAGGAACATCGGATACAGGCCGTCGGAGGTTCGCGCTGCACGTCTGGCGCCGACCTCGGAGACGGCGCCGAAGACGATCGGTGGGTGCGGCTTCTGCACGGGCTTCGGCTCGAGGGAGACCTCCGTGATCTCGTAGAAACGACCATGCCAGTCGAGCCAGGGCGCGGTCCAGGCGTGCTTCCAGATCTCGATGCACTCCTCCGTGACGGCGCCGCGGTGCTCGAAGTCGGCACCGACGGCCGCGAACTCCTGCGGATCCCAGCCCGAGCCGGCACTCATGATCAACCGGCCGCCCGAGAGCACGTCGAGCGTCGCGAACTGATGCGCGACTGTCAGCGGGTGGCGGTAGGGGGCGATCAGCACGGACGGCGCCAGCCACACGCGCTCCGTGGTCGCCGAGAGGGCGCCGATCGTCCCGACCACGTCGAGCATCACCGGCTGCTCCGGGTAGGCGCGGGTCCCGGATTCGTTGGCGGTGTGCGCCGCACCGAGGTCGCGTCCCATGCACACATGATCCGAGAACCACAGCGAGTGGTAGCCGAGGCGGTCGGCGAGCTGCGCGAGCTCGACCACACGCATCTCGTCCGGCTCGAGCCGCTGTAGGAAGAAGTCGCGCTCGTCTCGCGTGAGCAAGCCGTGCGTCGACATGGTCAGGCCGACGTCCATGCGGCGGGGCGAGTCTATCCTTGGCCATGGCCCAGGAGTCGATGCTGGAGCCCGCAGTCGAGGCGCTGAGCCGCGACGAGCTGCGGGTTCTGCAGGAGGGGCTACTCGCCACCCAGATCGAGCGCTGCGCCCGTTCGTCGGCCCTGTATCGCGCGAAGCTCGAGTCGGTCGGTGCCGAGCCCGGCGACGTCCGCACCCTCGACGACCTGGCCCGCCTGCCGGTCGTCACCAAGGAAGAGCTGCGTGAGGACCAGCGGCTGCGGCCGCCATTCGGCACGTTCGCCGTCGGCGACCCGTCCGTCTTCCGCGAGGTACACCCGTCGACCGGCACGACAGGACCGCCTGTGAACACGATCTGGTCGGCGGCAGACGTCGAGACGATCACGGCCGTCACCATGCAGACGCTCTGGCAGTTCGGCGTCCGCCCGGGCGACGTGATCCAGAACGCCTTCGCGTACGGCCTCTGGGTTGCCGGCATCAGCTGCCATTACGCGGGCTCGCGGCTCGGCTGCCTCGTTGTCCCGACCGGCACGGCGACCTCGACCGAGCGGCAGGTCGACTTTCTCCAGGCTCTCGGCTCGACCGTCCTTCTGGCGACGCCGAGCTACGCGCTGCGCATCGCGGAGGGCCTGCATGAGCGGGGAATCGAGGCGGCCGCCCTCGAGCTCCGGCTAGGCTGCTTCGGCGGCGAGCCCGGGGCGGAGA
>WNFV01004934.1_pt1 | contig 25386 bp, 18 predicted proteins | sample 5400101 | NCBI WGS metagenome assembly WNFV01 (sample SAMN13153361, study PRJNA577476) | soil metagenome | isolation source: 115 cm soil or saprolite under grassland replicate 1 | place: USA:California | collected 2016-06-15
GGCTTGTAGGGCGGGCCTGATCCGCGCTGGGTGAGCGCTTGCTGGCGTGCCTCGTAGTAGTCCTCGGTCTGATCTAGCCGCTCGCGCGCTGCGTCCTCCACCAAGGGCTCGAGCACCACCGGGCAACCTGCCAGATAGTCGAATAGCGTCTCGAGCTGCTCGTGGAACAGCGGCAGCCAATGCTCGATGCCGGCATGGCGCCTGCCTTCGCTGACCGCATGGTAGAGCACGTCGTCGGGGCTGGGTGCCCCGAATGCCGCCACATAGCCCAGGCGGAAGCGCCTGATCGTTTCGCTGGTAACCTGGAATTCAGCGACCGGCACGAGATCGAGCGCGCGCAACTGATCGGTCGTGCGCTGGCTTTCGGGATCGAAGCTGCGGATCGTCTCCAGCGTATTGCCGAAAAAATCGAGCCTTACAGGCTCCGCCATGCCCGGGGCGAAGAGATCGATGATGCCACCGCGCACCGCGTAATCGCCAGGCTCACGTACCGTCGATGCGCGTACGTACCCATTGAGTTCGAGCCATTGGGTGATGTCGTCCATCGCGAGCACATGACCGGGCGCAACCGACAGCGACTGCTGCGCAACGAAGTCCCGCGCCGGCACCCGCTGAAGCGCGGCATTGACCGTCGTGAGCACCACGGAGGGATGGTCATGCCCCTGTGCGCGCACCAGGCGGGACAGCGTCGTCATGCGCTGTGCGACGAATCCTGCGTGCGGTGAGACCCGGTCGTAGGGCAGACAGTCCCAGGCCGGAAACTCCTGCACGGTGAGATCGGGTGCAAAAAAATGCAGCGCACGGGCGAGCGCGGCCATGCCCGGCCCGTCACGGCAGACAACGGCGAGGCTGGTTGCCGACCCGTCGCCGCGCCCGGCCACGGCGCGAGCGAGATCAGCAACGATGAGAGCTTCAGCGCCGTCGGCGACGCCTGCCAATGTGAGGGGCCGGCCCGGGACGAGAAGTTGCGCAGGATTGCGCGCCGCGTTCATCGTGCACCCTCACCCCTGCAGTTGAAATCGCGCAGCCGCCGGAACAACGCGGTATCGTAGTTTGGCGGCACAGCGAACTCCCCGGTAATCCAGGCCAAGAGTTCGCGGTCCGGCACCTCCAGCAAAAGCTCGAAGTCCGCAAGCTCGTCGGCTGCCAATTGCTCGATGGTCGCGTCGGCGAAGCGCCCCATGATCAAGTCCATTTCCCGCATGCCACGATGCCAGGCGCGAAACAAAAGTTTGCGCCGACGCGCATCCAGTCCATCGCTCGAACGTGACGTGCCGGTCATTTGTCGCCAACGCCAAAAGCCCGGACGGGCCGGGCGAGGGTCATATAGCGAGGTTCATGGGCCGTGTCAGCGCCCCGCCGCATTGCCTATCCGGTGCGTCCGCGCCAGCATCGGCGTCGAGAAAAGCTGGAATCCGAATGCGGCCGAGCCTGCTCAATCCATTATTCGCTGCGATCACGACCCTTCCCGGCATTGGGCCGCGGCTGGAGAAGCTCTATCGACACCTGTTCGGTCGCGAACAGCCGGCGCGCGTCATCGACCTGCTGTTTCACCTGCCTACCGGCGCGATCGACCGCCGAGCACGGCCGAAGCTTCGCGACGTCGTGCCCGATACCGTTGTCACCGTCGCAGTCACCGTGGATCGCCATCGGCCGCCGCCCCCGCATCGGTCGCGCGCGCCGTATCAGGTTTACACGAGCGATGAGACCGGCGACCTCACTCTGACCTATTTCAACGCGCGCAAGGATTACTTGCAGAAGCTGCTCCCGGTCGGCGAGCGGCGCTACGTGTCGGGCACGGTCGAACTCTACGATCATATGTTGCAGATGGTGCATCCGGACCGTGTCGTCGCGGAAGCCGACCTGGCGAAACTGCCGCTGGTCGAGCCGGTCTATCCGTTGACGGAAGGACTGACGCTTAACCAGGTATGCAAAGCCGCCGATGCCGCGCTGGCACGCCTGCCGGCCTTGCCGGAATGGCAGGAAGCGAGTTGGGTCGCACGCGAGCGCTTCCCGACCTTCGCCGACGCGCTCCGCGTAGTCCACCGGCCGGCCGAGCCTGCCGACCTGCTGCCGGAAGGCTTGGCATGGACGCGCCTTGCGTATGACGAGTTTCTGGCCGGTCAGTTGGCGCTTGCGCTGGTGCGTGCGCATCTGCGCCGGCCTGCGGGGCGCTCGACGCCTGGGACCGGGCAGATCAGGAAACGGCTGATCGAGGCCTTGCCCTATTCGCTCACGCCCTCGCAGGGGCGTGCCGTCGCCGACATCGTCGCCGATCTTGCCAGGCCCGAGCGCATGCTGCGGCTCCTGCAAGGTGACGTGGGTTCTGGCAAGACGGTGGTGGCGTTGCTCGCCGCGGCGGCCGTCATCGAAGGTGGCCGACAGGCTGCGCTGATGGCTCCAACCGAAATTTTGGCGCGGCAGCATTTCAACACGATTGCGCCGCTCGCCGCCGCGGCCGGGATCAATGTCGCCATCCTCACCAATCGCGAGCGAGGACGCGAGCGCAATGAGATCCTCGAGAAGCTCGCTTTCGGGGACATTCACATGCTGATCGGCACTCATGCCCTATTCCAGGAGCAAGTCGGGTTTCGCGATCTCGCGCTCGCCGTGGTCGACGAACAGCACCGCTTCGGCGTGCATCAGCGCCTGGCGCTCGCCAAGAAGGGAGAGGCGGTCGACGTGCTGGTGATGACCGCAACGCCGATCCCGCGCACGCTCGTACTCACCTATTTCGGCGACATGGACGTGTCGGAACTTCGGGAAAAACCGGCCGGCCGTCAGCCCATCGACACGCGGGCGGTTCCGCTCAGTCGGCTCGGCGAGGTGGTCGGCGCGGTCGGCCGCGCGCTCACGGACGGACGGCGCGTCTATTGGGTCTGTCCGTTGGTCGAGACCACCGAGCATACCGATATGGCCGCGGCGGAAGAGCGCTTCGGCGCGCTCAAGGAGCGCTTTGGCGCCATGGTCGATCTCGTCCATGGGCGTATGAAGGGCGACGAGAAGGACCGCGCCATGGAATGCTTCGCGGCGGGCGAGACGCGCCTCCTGGTCGCCACCACGGTGATCGAGGTCGGCGTCGACGTGCCGGAGGCGACCGTCATAGTGATCGAGCACGCCGAACGCTTCGGACTCGCACAGCTGCATCAGCTGCGCGGCCGCATTGGGCGCGGCGCGGAGCACTCGACTTGCCTCCTCCTCTATAAGGCGCCGTTGGGCGAAACTGCCAAGGCCAGGCTACAGACGAAGCTCGAGTCCCCGCGCGGGCAGGCGCTACGCCACCTGCTCTATCTATTCGAACGTGATGAGGCGATCCGGCTCATCCGGGCGGGCTGACGACCAGAACGGATTTATTTCGCCGGCGCCGCGGTACGGTTGGCCGGTGTCGCGCGCGCCGCACGCGCGGTCTCGGCCAGAGCCGCAAGCTTCCTTTGTTGGTCCCCCGGCTGCACCATTCCGGCCGACATCAAGAGCGTCATCGCCGCCTCGACGCTGACGTCGAGATCGATGATGTCGCGGCGAGCGACGTAAAAGAAGAAGCCGGTGGTCGGATTGGGCGTGCACGGCATGAAAGCGGCGATGTGCTCGGTGTCCGGCAATCGTGCCGCGATCTCGGCGCTCGCGGAGTTCGACAGGAAGACCAGCGACCACATGCCGGGCGAGGGAAACTCGACGAGACCAACCCGCCGGAAGCTCGAGCCACCTTTTGCAAATAGCGTCTGAAAGATCTGTTTGAGGCTATTGTAGATCGGGCGCACGACCGGCATGCGATTGAGAATATTCTCGCCGACCTCGACCAACTTGCGGCCCACGAAATTGGCGGTCAGGAAACCGAACAGCGTCAGCGTAACAAACACGATGATGAGGCCGAGCCCAGGAATTTTCACCGGCAGATACGTCTCGGGCCGGTAGGCGACCGGAATGAAGGGCCGCACCAGATCGTCGACCCAGGTGATGAACCACCAGGTGAGGCTGACGGTGATGTAGGCCGGGGCAACGAGGATCAGCCCGGTGAGGAAATAATTGCGCACGCGGCTGACGACGCCGTGGTGGAACGGGCCGGCTTTGGCGGGCGCCGGCGGCGCGTCAGGGCTGGCCGCCGGCACGATTCCGGCATCGCGGTCAAACTGGTTCATGCGGGTCTTATCGAACATCCATCAATCGAGTGAGGTTACCTGCCTGCACGCACTCCGGCGAGATGCGCAAAAGTCGCGTCCGATCACTCCACCGTGACCGATTTGGCAAGGTTGCGCGGCTGATCCACGTCGGTGCCCATCACCACCGCGGTATGATAGGCGATCAGCTGCACCGGGACAGCATACACGAGCGGCGTCACCATGGCGGGCACGGCCGGCAGCGTGAGCTTTGATACCGAGTCCACTTGCACCTCATGGGCCCCTTCGGGATCGGTGAGAAGAATGATCTTGCCCTGGCGCGCCGCCACCTCCTGCATGTTGGAGACGCTCTTCTCGAATACCCGGTCATGGGGCGCGATGATGATCACCGGCATGGTTTCATCGATCAGCGCAATAGGTCCGTGCTTGAGCTCGCCCGCGGCATAGCCTTCCGCGTGGATATAGGAAATTTCTTTGAGCTTGAGAGCCCCCTCGAGCGCAAGCGGAAAGCTGGTGCCGCGACCGAGATAAAGGACGTTGCGGCTTTTGGCGAGATCGCGCGCCAAATGCTCGATCTGAGGCTCGAGCGCGAGCGCCTCCGCCATGAGGCGCGGCGTCTCGATCAGCGCGCGCGCCATCTTGCTCTCCTCCTCTTCGGACAGCACGCCGCGGGCGCGTCCGGCCGCGATCGCGAGACAGGCGAGCACCGCAAGCTGGCATGTGAAGGCCTTCGTCGAAGCGACCCCGATTTCCGGGCCGGCAAGCGTGGGCATCACGACCTCGCTCTCACGCGCGATCGTCGAGGTGGGGACGTTTACCACCGAGAGCGCATGCTGCTTGTGTTCTTTGGCGTAGCGCAACGTCGCCAAAGTGTCTGCGGTCTCGCCCGACTGCGACACGAAAATCGCGAGCCCGCCCGCAGTCATCGGAACCTCGCGGTAGCGGAATTCGGACGCGACATCGATCTCGACCGGCAAGCGCGCAAAACGTTCGAACCAGTATTTTGCGACCAGTCCGGCGTAATAGGCGGTGCCGCAAGCCGAGATCGAGACCCGCTCGAGTGTGCCGAAATCGAACGGCAACTCGACCGGCAACCGCACGCGTTCGGCGGCCATATCGATATAGTGCGCGAGTGTGTGGCCGACGACCTCCGGCTGCTCGTGGATCTCCTTCGCCATGAAGTGGCGATAATTGCCTTTGTCGACGAGAAAGGCCGAGGCCGAGGATCTGAGCACGGCGCGTTCGACCTTGCTGCCTTTGGCATCACGGACCTCGACGCCGCTGCGCGTGAGCACCGCCGAGTCGCCATCCTCGAGATAGGAGATCGCGTCGGTGAAGGGGGCGAGCGCGATCGCATCGGAGCCGAGATACATTTCGCCGTCGCCGTAACCGATCGCGAGCGGCGAGCCCTTGCGCGCGCCGATGATGAGATCGTTCTCGCCCGCGAACAAAAAAGCGAGCGCGAACGCACCCCGCAGCCGGGGCAGCGCGGCCGCCACCGCCTCGGCCGGCGAGCGGCCATTCTTCATCTCCTGCGTGACCAGATGGGCGACCACTTCCGTGTCGGTATCAGAGCCGAACTTTGCGCCCGTCTTCTCCAGTTCGTCGCGTAGCTCGCGGAAATTCTCGATAATACCGTTGTGGACAACGGCGAGCCGTTCCGTGGCATGCGGGTGAGCGTTGTGTTCGGTCGGTCGGCCGTGGGTCGCCCAGCGTGTGTGGCCGATGCCGATCGTGCCGGTGAGCGGCTCGCGCGCCAGTCTGGCTTCGAGATTACGCAGCTTGCCCTCGGCACGTCGGCGCGCAAGCTGGGCACCTTCCAGCGTGGCGACGCCGGCGGAGTCATAACCTCGGTACTCCAGCCGCTTGAGCGCGTCGACAAGCAAGCCCGCAACCGGCTCACGGCCGAGAATGCCTACAATTCCGCACATGCGAGCGGCTGCCTCCTAAGCTGACGGCGCAGGATCATATGCCGACGCGGATATATCGGCGGTCGAAGCCAAAAGGGAAATCAAGCTATGTCTCAACTTCTGACGATTAACATTAACAGGCAGGCGATCTCGTCACTTTCCCGGCATGGCTTTCTTGCCCAGCGACATGCGCTCGCGCAACCGCCGCGCCCAGCCCTCCTTGACGACCTGCCGCCCGCGGCCGAGCGCCAGTGCAGCGGCGGGCACATCGTGAGTGATCACCGAGCCCGAGCCCACGTAAGCGCCGTCTCCGATCTTCACTGGTGCCACCAGCGCCGAATTCGAGCCAATGAACACGTCCTTGCCGATCTCAGTGCGATGCTTGGCCACGCCGTCATAGTTGCAGGTGATCGTGCCAGCGCCCACATTGGTCCCGGCACCGACGGTTGCGTCGCCGATATAGCTCAGATGATTGGCCTTGGCGCCGGTTTCGATCAGCGCCTCCTTGATTTCGACGAAATTGCCGACGTGAACGTTTTCCTGCAGGTGCGCGCCGGGGCGCAACCGCGCATAGGGGCCGACCAGCGCGCCCTTGCCCACATGCGCCCGTTCGAGGTGCGAGAAGGAGCGGATCACGGCGTTGTCCTCGACCGTAACGCCGGGTCCAAACACCACGAAGGGTTCCACCACCACCTCGCGACCGAACTTGGTGTCCGATGACAAGAACACCGTTTCCGGCGCGACCAGCGTGACGCCCTGCTCCATCGCCGCCTTACGCAGGCGTTGCTGCAGCACGGCGGCGGTCTCCGCGAGCTGAGCGTTCGTATTGATCCCGCGCACCTCGTCCTCCTCAGTCTCTATCACCGTCGCCTTGCATCCCATGGCACGCGCGATGGCCACGGCATCGGTCAGGTAGTATTCGCCTTTGCGATTATCGTTGCCGATCCGCTCGAGGATCGCCAGTGCGGTGGGACCGGCGAACGCCATCAGGCCGCCGTTGCAGAGCTTGATCGCGCGCTCGGCCGGGCTGGCATCGACTTCCTCACGGATGGCCACGAGCTCGCCGCCTTCGACCACAAGACGCCCGTACCCCGCCGGGTCCTTGGGACGAAAACCAAGCACCACGACCGCCGCTTCTTGGGCGACAGCCTCGCGAATGCGAGTAAGCGTCTGCGGCCGAATAAGCGGTGTATCGCCGAAAATCACGAGCACATCGTCCGGCGCGCGCGCGATCGCGGCTTTTGCGGCCAGTACGGCGTGAGCGGTTCCGCGCCGCTCCGCTTGCACGAAGATCTCGGCATCGGGCAGGATCCGTTTGGCTTCAGCCGCCACGGCTTCCGCGCCGAGCCCCCCCACCACCGCGGTCATGGTGCCGCCCGCCTCGCGCACGGCGTGGAGCACATGGGCCAGCAGCGATCGCCCGGCGATGGCATGCAGCACTTTCGGCCGCGCCGAGCGCATGCGCGTACCTTCGCCGGCCGCGAGCACAACGGCAAGGCAGGTGCGTTCAAGTGCCAATGGGCCTCCTCCGCGGCTGGGCGGCCGCCGGCGCCGTCATATCCGAGTGCGCCGCTGCCGAAAAGGTGAAATGCGCGCGGAACCTTGACCGACCCAATGGGTGCGTTCGAATCAATTCGGCAGCGCGAAATCCTGAACACGTCGGTTGTAGGGCGAACACACGCGCGGCATACTGCCGTTACCTATGCAGCCCGCGCTGTTTCTGCCCACCGCCCGGCAAATCAATTGGCTTCTGCTGATCACCCTGCTCGCGCTCGGCGAGGCGCTCTATCTGCGCTATCTCGCAATCGAATACGCGCCGGTATCCCTCGCCTGTCAGGCCGGCCTCGACACCTGGCTCTGCGCCACGTTTCGGCTCACGATCATCCTGTATAACCACTCGGTGTTCGGCTGGGTGGCACTCGCGGCAGCTCTACTCAATTTCCTGCGTCCATCGATCCTGTTGGTGGCGCTGGCGCTCGCCGCAACCGCGTTCGGCTTGGTGTTGCACAATGCGAATCTCGCCGGCGCGGCGGCGGCGCTGCTGCTGCTCAGCCTGGCGCGTCCTGCGCCTGCAGCAGAGTAAACGCGAGCGCGAGTAAAGCGGCTGAGAGCCAAACGGCTTGCCAGTTGGCGAAGCTTTCGTTGCAAACGATGTAGACCGCCGACGCGGCCAGCGTCGCCGCAACCGCGCTCTCGGCCGCCGGGGCCTGCAGATGCCGTTTCCACCTCGCCAGAAGCGCTCCCTTGATCGCGCGCCTTCTCTTGATGATGAGCAAGAGCGGTGCTGTCGCACCGGTGAGCGGCGCGAAGGGAAAATCCCGGTAGCGGGGATCGAACACGAGACCCAACGCCGCCTGCACCGCGAGGACGGCAAGGGCAATCAGCAAAATGCCCAGGGCAAGCGCCACGGGATTGCGTGGACGTTGTGCTGCCCGACCGAGAATTTGCGCGAAGGCGGGTGCCGTCGTCCCCGACGCCAAGGCGGCAGCGCCGATCACCGGCAACGCCAATGCCGCACCCGTCCAGGCGAGCGAACGCAGCCAATCGCCGACCGTCAGGCTTTCGAGCGGCACGTTCGCAACCGTCCAGCCGATCAGGATACCGGATACGATCGCCATCGCCGCGATCCGCAACCACCAGCCGGCGCCGGCCGCGACAGCGGTTCGCCTGCGAACGCCGAGTGCGGTTGCGAAGATTACGGCCGCGAGCCCTACTCCGCCTGCGGCCTGCCAACGCCAGTACGGATGGTCGGATACGAGGCCGCCCCAGGCGAATTTGGGCTGTCGTTGATGGGCGTCGAACAGACCCCAATGGCCGCCGACGGTTCCTTCGAGCTGGCGCTTCCAGGGCTGGTCATACGCCTCGATCAGGTTGACGCGATAGTTCTCGCGTTTGGCGTGATCGAGCACCTCGTGCATGGTGCGCGCCTGGTTCACCGGCGAGGGCAAGGCGCCTTCGCGCATGCGGCCGGCGCTCGGCCACCCGAATTCACCTACGAACACCTCCTTGCCCGGAAAGGCGGCGACCATTTGCGCGCGAATAGCATCGACGTGGGCTGCCGCATTCCATGCGGGAATCGGAAAGTCTTCCCAATAGGGCAGAATGTGGATGGTGACGAAATCGACCGCGGTGGCCACGTCGCGGTGGCGCAGCCAGAATTCCCACACGTCGGCATAGGTGACCGGCACTGGGACCTGCGCCTTGACCTCGCGAATGGTCCGCACGAGATCAGCCGCCGCCATCTCCCCGCGCAGCAGGACCTCGTTACCGACGATCACCGCCGCAATCACGTCGGGAAACCGGTTGGCCAGCGCAATCGCAGTCGCGACCTGCTTGCGGCTGAGCTCGGGTCGGTTCGACAGCCACAAACCCTGCAGCACCTTCATACCGTGGCGCTTGGCGATCTCGGCAATCTGATCGAGCCCGAAATCGACCGAGTACGTTCGCACGCAATCCGTGATGTGCTTGAGTCGGGCTAAGTCCTCGTCGATTTGCCGGGGGTCGACGGGAATATCCGACCCGAACGGACTCTGGGTTCCCCGGAACGGGGTGTACGAGACGCAATAAAGCTTCTCGCCCGGGGCCAAGGGGGAGGGCGGCATCTGGACCGCGGCCCCGAGCCACGCCCATGCCGTGACGATCGCCGCCGCCGCCATGGCGAAAAGCGCGGTCGCAATGCCCATTGAGATTGCTCGCAGCCCTGCTCGCGGGTGAGCCTCGCTTATCGTGCTCCAACCGCGGTGCCAAGCGCCGCCCCGCCCGCATAGGACGCTTTTTTCGCGGGACCGGCCTCTGCGATCTTGGCGTCAGCGCTGCCGGCTGCTTTAATCGAGGTCGCGCCAGGGCTCCGGCCGTCGCCGTAATGCTGACCGAATGGGTCGCCATGGGAGGACGACCCGCCGACGGGCACGGCCCAACAAATCAGGACAACCATGCAACGCTCTAGGATGCGTTTTCTCACCGCCGCCCTCGGCGCGGCGATGTTGTTTGTCGCCATGCCGACATTTGCCCAAAATACGGAGCAAAAGGCGGGCGATAAGGATAAATCGCAGGCCGGCGAGGCCAAGGACGTTCAAAAGAAGATCGACGAGTTTGCCGAAGCCGAGCGGCTTTTAGGGGGGCCGGCGGCCAACCCGGAATGTCTGTGGCTAGGTCGGCGGGTCGTAAGCCTGCTTTGGCGCGATGATCTCGACACCGCGTTTCGGCACCTTGATCTTTACGACCGGTTCGGCTGCCCGGCCGGGCATATCCAGGCAACGTTCCGCTGCCTCGTGCGCCAGGGCAATTTCGATCCGAAGGCGACCGATACGCTCAACAGCCGGGTGCATGGCTGCTGGGTCAACCCGAGTGCTGAAACCCAGGGCACGGCAGCCGCACCCAGCCCGACGAGCAACCGCTGACCGCAAACCCGGCGTCATGACGGGGGGCTCGTCCCCGCGTCTGCGTCTTCCTGTGGGACGTCTGGTGGGGACGCGCACCAGTCTGTACAAACGTTCAGCTAGCACCGACGCTAAGCTGTACAACCGTTCACAATGAGCGTCTCGGAGTTTCGCAGAAGCATATTTTTTAGTGCTGTTGTTTGCTTGCCTTGCATCGGCCACGACCGATCGCTACTTGCACGAATGCCTAGAGCCAAGGTACGCTGATGTCGACCTTGGTTGGACCTAGGGGGCAGGTTCGGGTCTCTGCATTTTGCCCCGCGTGGTTGTCCTTCTATGCGCACCGTCGCTGTCGTGGTGGCGCTCTTGGCCTGCGTGCATGCCGGGTTATGGACGCTCCTCCAACGGCAACAGGCAGTGGCCAACGTCGACGCTCCGCTCGCCAGCATTTCTTATTCTCCGTACACGCGATCGCAGCATCCGGACTACGGCGACCGTCCGACCCCTGAGCAGATCCGCGCCGACCTCAAAATCCTCAGTCCTTATACCCAAGCTATCCGGACCTACACTTCGACCGGCGGGGGCGAGTTGGTGCCGGCAATTGCCGCCGAGTTCGGTCTCAAGGTCACGCTCGGCATCTGGATCGACAAGAACGAAGAGCGCAACGAGCGGGAAATTCAGGCCGCCATTGCGCTTGCCCGCCGCTACAGCAACATCAACGCCATCGTGGTCGGCAACGAAACCACGCTGCGCGCGGAGAAATCGATCGACGAGCTCGTCCGGCTCATCCAGCGCGTGAAACGGCAAAGTCCGGTGCCGGTCACGACCGGCGAAATCTGGACGGTATGGATAGAGCACCCGGAGCTTGCGTCGGCGGTCGACTTCATCGCCGCCCACATCCTGCCCTACTGGGACGGATTCAACGCGACTCAGGCCGTCGACAAGACCATCGAGTTCTACACCAAGCTGCGGCAGGTACATCCGGGCAAGCGCATCGTGATCGCCGAGTTCGGCTGGCCCAGCGCGGGCTACAACATGCGCGACGCCGATCCCGGACGCATCGAGCAGGCCAGCGTGTTGCGCGACTTCGTTTCCCGTGCCGAGGCTTACGGCATCGACTACAACATCATCGAAGCCTTCGACCAGCCGTGGAAGACGAACGAAGGCGGCGTCGGAATGTATTGGGGCACATTCGATGCCTCGCGACATGCCAAGTTCGCCTGGACCGGGCTGGTGAGCGATCCCGATCATTGGAAGGTCGGCACCATCGCGGTGCTGCTTGGTCTGCTGCTGTCGCTGCCGATTTTGGCACGACGCACCGCCACGTTTGGCGAGGCCAGCACGCTTGCAGTCGCTGCCAACGCGGTCGGCGCCTGGTTCGCGACCGTGTTTGCGTTCTGGCAAACGCATTATTTCGTGCTCGGAGCCGCTTTCGCGCTGGGGCTCGGTATCATTCTGCTCGCCCCGCTGGTCATGATCGCGCTCGCCCGCATCGAGGAGATCGCAGCCATCGCCTTTGGGCGCGGCCCGCGGCGGCTGATCGCCGCTGCGCTACCGGCAGTGGAGGGCTTCGCGCCGAAAGTGTCGATCCACGTTCCGGCCCATCGCGAGCCGCCGGAGATGCTCAAAGCCACGCTCGACGCCCTGGCGCGGCTCGACTATCCGAACTTCGAATGCATCGTGGTCATCAACAACACGCCTGATCCTGCGTTTTGGCGGCCGATCGAGGATCATTGCCGCGTGCTAGGCGATCGTTTCAAGTTCATCAACGAGGACAATGTCAGCGGCTATAAGGCCGGCGCCTTGCGGCTTGCCCTCGCACATACCGCTGACGACGCCGAGATCATCGGCATCATCGACGCGGATTATGTGGTGCGGCCGGACTGGCTCAAAGATCTGGTGCCCGCCTTTGCCGACCCAAAGGTCGGGATGGTACAGGCGCCGCAGGATCATCGCGACGGCGATCGCAGCGTCATGCATCACGTCATGAACGGCGAATACGCCGGCTTCTTCGATATCGGCATGGTCCAGCGCAACGAGGCGAACGCCATCATCGTGCATGGCACGATGTGCCTCATGCGCCGCGCCGCGCTGGCCTCGGTCGGTGGCTGGTCGACCGATACCATCGTTGAGGACTGCGATCTCGGCCTACAGGTGCTCGAGCACGGCTGGCAGATTCATTACACCAACCGCCGCTACGGGCACGGCCTCTTACCCGATACTTTCGAGGCCTATAAGAAGCAGCGCCATCGCTGGGCTTATGGCGGCTTCCAGATTCTGCGAAAGCATTGGCGTTACCTACTGCCCCGTGCCACTGGACTGGCGCGCGAGCAGAAGCGCGAATTTGCGGTCGGTTGGCTGAACTGGCTGGGTGCGGAATCGATCGGGGTTGCGGTCGCAATCCTCAATCTCGTCTGGGTTCCCGTTGTTGCGTTTGCCGGCATTGCCATTCCCGACAAGATCCTCACCATCCCGATCCTTGCGGCTTTCGTCGTCACGCTGGCGCATTTTATTTCGCTTTATCGTCTGCGGGTCGCGGTTCCGCCCGCCCAAATGGTCGGAGCGGTCATTGCTGCCATGTCGGTGCAATGGACCGTGGCGCGGGCCGTGGGCTGCGGCGTGTGGAAGGAAACCCTCCCCTTCATGCGCACCGCCAAGGGCGGAGCGACCTGCAAGGGAGCGGATTTCCCGGCATTCTGGGAGGCGGTGCTGGGAGCGCTGCTGCTCGTCGGCGCTGCGGTCGTGGTGGCCACGAATTACAAACAAATCCATGAGCTCAACATTTTCGCGGCAGTGCTGGTGGTGCAAAGCCTGCCGTTCCTCGCCGCCGTCGCGATGGCGGTATTGGAAGGCTCGCGCTTCAACGAATTCGCCTATTGGAGGAGCGTCGAGGCCAAGGTCGCGGTGCAACTGCCGCAGCCAGCTGCCGTGGCTGAAGCGCCCGCTGACCAGAAGTCAGTAATCAGTAATCAGTAACCAGAGCAGCAGTCGGGAGCCGCGGTCGCTTCCTGATTCCTGACGACTGATTCCTGTCACCCCGGTAACGCCGTTTCAACCAGTTTGACCCAGTAAGAGGCCCCGAACGGGATCGCCTCGTCGTTGAAATCGTAGGCCGGGTGGTGCAATCCGGCGCTGTCCCCGTTGCCGACGAAAATGAAGGCGCCGGGGCGCGCTTCCAGCATGAACGAGAAGTCCTCCGCGCCCATGACCGGCGCGACATCGTCGTCGACCCGCTCGCGCCCGACCACTTCGCCCGCGACCGAGGCCGCGAACGCGGCCTGCCGCTCGTGATTTCGAGTCACTGGATAGTCGCGTCGATAGGTCAGCTTGGCGGTGGCGCCGTACAGTTGTGCGGTTCCGGTGACGACCTCGTGCAGACGCTTCTCCAGGAGGTCGCGTACCTCGGGTGTGAGGCTGCGCGCGGTCCCGCGCAGAAGTGCGGTCTGCGGAATCACGTTATCGGTCGAGCCGGCCTGAAACACGCAGATCGAAATTACAGCGGAGCTGAGCGGATCGACGTTGCGCGCAACGATCGACTGGATCTGGTTGATGATTTGTGCACCCACCAGCACGCTGTCGATGGAGGCGTGCGGGCGCGCCGCGTGTCCGCCACGGCCTTCGATCTCGATTGTGATGCGGTCGGCAGCAGCCATCAGCGGACCCGGCCGCAATGCGAACTGGCCGACCGGAAGGCCGGGATAGTTGTGCATGCCGTAGACTTCCTCGATGCGGAAGCGGTCCATGAGGCCGTCCTGAATCATCGCCTTGCCGCCGGCACCGCCTTCCTCGGCCGGTTGGAAAATGACGACCGCCGTGCCAGAGAAGTTGCGCGTCTCGGCTAGATAGTTGGCGGCGCCGAGCAGCATCGCCGTATGGCCGTCATGCCCACAGGCATGCATCTTTCCCGGCACCGTTGATTTGTACGGCACGTTGCTAGCCTCCTCGATCGGCAGCGCATCCATATCGGCGCGTATTCCGATGATTCGGCCATCTCCCTTGCTGCCGCGAATGACGCCGACCACGCCGGTGCGTCCGATTCCGGTCACCACCTCGTCGCAGCCGAAGCTCTTGAGCTTCTCGGCGACGGTGGCGGCGGTGCGGTGCACGTCGTAAAGGAGTTCGGGATGGGCGTGGATGTCATGCCGCCAGGCGGTGATCTCGCCGTGCATGGCGGCAATGCGGTTGACGATCGGCATCAGGTCATTCCTCGCGGCGCATCCGGCCGAACCCTGAACATAAGCCGGTCGGGCCCACTTGGACAGATCAAACCTGCGGTCGCCGCCTATTGACCGCACACCAGGCCGCCCGTACACACCCGCGCACCGGGCCCGTAGCTCAGTGGTAGAGCAACTGACTTTTAATCAGTAGGTCGTTGGTTCGATCCCAACCGGGCTCACCACCTCGTCGCAAGCGCCGCACGGACGTTTTTCGATACGTCGCCGTCTCGGCACCGAAACGAGTCATCAACGAGCCATCATCGCGCGATGCGCCGGAGCTTGCGATGCCGTCGCGGGCGGTTACCCATATCCGCGACGAAAGACAGCCAATCCCGCCGGGAATATATTGGTGCGGCAGGGGTTACTGTGTTTGCCGAGGAGGCAATCATGCGAACAATCGCCGTTACCCTACTCGCGCTCGCTGGAATGTCCTTGACCGGCACCCCTGCCGATGCCGGCTCGTGGTGCGCGAACTATCGACGTGGCGTTTCAAACTGCACTTATTCTTCGTATGAGCAATGCTATGCCACGGCTCACGGCCTGGCAGCATATTGCGCACCGAATCCATTTCCCGGGACGGCGTACGGCACGGCCGCAGGAAGCTGGAATGCCCCCGCCTCGCCCAGGCGTTACCGGCGCTACTGATATAGAAGTTGGGCGCAGTTCGTCGCTGCGCGTTGCGTCAGGTCAGTAGAGCCCCAAGAATACGGGCGATCATGCGAGCGATCATCCTCGTCTTAATCGCGCTGGCCGGAATCTCCTGCTCGAGTACGCCTGCCGATGCCGGTGCGTGGTGTGCAACGTATCGATGGGGCGCTGTGAATTGCGGTTATTCCTCGTCCGAGCAATGCTGGGCCACGGTGCGCGGCATAGGTGGATTTTGCCGACCTAATCCCTTCCCCGGGACAGCCTACGGCACCTCCTCCGGCAGTTGGAACTCACCCAGTTCCTCGAAGCGCTATCAGCGCGCCTATTAGCGAGAGCTCCCACTTCGAGCGTTATTGGCTTGGCGCGTGCACACGATCGCGCTTCGCGCTGACCCGGCCTGGGACGCAATTGAACCGGTTGCGAAACAGGCTCAGAATATCCGCTGGGACGTTGTGATAATCTTGGAGTGCTGATGGCAAAGTCGAACGGTCAAGGGCTGCCGATCCTGATTGCGGGCGGCGGCATCGGCGGGTTGGCGGCAGCGCACGCGCTTGCGCGCAAGGGCTTCGCGGTGCGGGTGCTGGAACAGGCGCCTGAATTCCGCGAGATCGGCGCCGGCATCCAGCTCGGCCCCAACATCTTCCGCGCGCTCGAGCGGCTCGGCCTGAAGGAGGCAGTGCTCGCCGATGCCCACAGGCCGCCCGGCATGCAAATGCGCTGCGCGCTCTCCGGCGAGCGCGTCACCCGCATCCCGCTCGACGATCCACGCTTCGCGGAGAAATTCGAGCAGCCCTACGCCGTCACCCATCGGCACGATCTCCATTCCGTTTTCATCAATGCCTGCAAGAGCAACAACCTCATTACGCTGGAGACCAATCAGACGGTGGAGGATTTCGAGCAGAACGATAACGGCGTTGAGGTGATCCTGCACTCGGGCGAGCACATCCGCGGCCGCGCACTTATCGGCTGCGACGGCATGTGGTCGAGGGTACGCGATAAAATCGTCGGTGACGGCAAACCTTTGGTTTCCGGGCACATCGCCTATCGCGCCGTGCTCAGGCGCGACGAGGTGCCCGACGATCTCTGGAGCCCGGACGTGATCCTGTGGGCCGGCCCGCGCACCCACCTCGTCCACTACCCCCTACGTCGCGGCGAAATCTACAACTTGGTCGCCGTGTTCCACTCCAAGCGCTACGTCGAGGGCTGGAACGCGGAGGCGGACGCGGGTGAACTGTGGACACATTTTGAAGGCCAGCGTCCCGAGGTTCTGCGCATGCTCGAGCGCATCGACACCTGGCGCATGTGGGTCCTGTGCGACCGCGAGCCGGTGAAGGAATGGAGCAAAGGACGCATCACGCTTCTCGGCGACGCCGCTCATCCCATGCTGCAATATTTGGCCCAAGGCGCCTGCATGGCAACCGAGGACGCGGTCTGGCTCGCGGAGAAGGCTAGCGACAATCCCGACGACCTTCCCCCAGCCTTCCGCGCCTACGTGCAGCAGCGTTATCTGCGCACTGCGCGGGTGCAGATCATGGCGCGCGTCTACGGCGAGTTCTATCATGCGCGCGGCCCGGCAGCGGAGCTGCGCAACCAGATGCTCGGCGGCCGCACGCCTGAGGACGCTTACGACGGCATCTCCTGGCTCTACGGCGGGATGTGAGCTGGCGTGGGTGATCGTTACGGCTGCCCTGCGATCGCTCGCGCCTCTCCAGTGAGCTCCAGGATGTGCATGCCGGTATTGGCGCGATCGACCACGTAGATATAGCCGCGGTCGTCGGTTTCCACATTGTTGCTCTGGATCGCGATCTTGCAGCGGTCCGCCCCGTCGATCTTGATGCAGCGCTTGTCGGTCGCTTCGGTGATCGAGGGGATAAAGTAGCCGACCTCCTTCGGCTGGTACGGGTCACGCACGTCGACCGCGCGTACGCCGGCATTGAAGTAGGTGATGAAGACGAGCTTCTTGTAGAACACCGGCGCCATGCTCTCGCTGGAGGAATGCGCGCCGAAACGTCCGCCGCGCTGGCAGAAATTTCCGCTCGCCTCCGGCACGGAGAAATTCGACACAACCATCGGCCTCGACTGGATGGTCACGTCGACGAAGAACACGATCTGGCGCGCCTCCTGGCATTCATTGAGGATTTGCTCGTTCACGATCATCACGAAGTCGCGCACCTTGCCATCCTTGTCCTTGGCGAATTCCGCGATCGGCATTCTCGGCATCGGGAAAACCGTGTGCGCGCCGTTAAAGGGCAGCATGTCGAGTTGGCCGACGACCGGATAGCGCAGGTTTTCCGGGGTCGGTTCCTTCGGACCATTCAGGAGTTTTTCTCGGTCCACGATCTGCAGCACGCCGCCCTTGTTGGTGCCATAGCCGAAATAAACGCGGCTGCCCTGCGGGCCGGTCGAGATCGGCCCATGCAGGTCGGTCGGCACCGCGCCCGTGGAGCCCGGCTGCTGCCCAACCAGCCCGAAATTGCGGATATGAACCGGCTTTGATGGATCGCTGAGATCAAACACCTGGGTCATACGCCGGGCCCGCCAGCCTTCGACACCAGACACGAGATAAGCGATCCCTGTGTCGCATTCCCACCAGCTCTTATGGGTGTCCTTCAATCCTTCGACGATCTTGGTCACCAGCGTGGGCTTGGCCGGATCGGCGACGTCCCAAATTTCGTGGGCCCGGCCGCCGAAGACCCGCAGCATATAGGTCTTGCTCGCATCCCCCTTGGGCAGCGCCTTGCCATCGCAGATGCGCACCATCTGCGCGCCGCCTTCTTCGTAATGGCCTTGCAGACCGGGAATGTGCGCGAGGTATTTGGGCTGTGCCGGATCGGTTACATCGAGGATCGAGGTGCCGTTGTATTCGGCTTGGCCGGTGAGCCGATTGATGGGTTGCGGCACGTCGGGCGTTCCACCGTGGTGCCCGACGTAAGCGATATAGCGGCCGCCTTGATGGTGGATGGTCGGTTGATAGGCGCTGCGCGCATGCAAATCGCTGTAGCCCACGAGCCGCATGTTCTTGGCTTCCGGCGGATCGCCGATCTTGGGCGACTGAGCGAGCGCAGACGGCGCGAGGATCATCAATGCGGCGGCTGCAACCGTTGTCGCAGCGCGCGGATGACGGACGGAGATACGTCGCTGCATCATGCCACTCCTGATGGCGCTCCGGTCTTAGGATACAGGCCAAGGAGCGCCGGTTCGGCGCGTCCTTGCGGCGAGCCTGCCGCTGGTGTCTAGCCCAACGCTGCCTTGACCCGCTCCGAGGTGAACGGCGTGTGGCGCAAGCGGACCCCGGTGAGTTGCATCACCGCGCTCGAGATCGCGGGCGCGATCAGCGGAGTCGCCATTTGTCCGACACCCGTCGGATGGTTGTCGGTCGCGATCACCTCGATGTGCATCGCCGGCACCTCGTTCATGCGCGGCACGCGATAGTCGTAGAAGTTCGACTGCTCGACCACACCGTTCTTGATGCTGATGCGTTCGGTCAACGACAGACCAACCCCGTAGACGATGCTGCTCTCGGTCTGGGCCACCACGTTGTCGGGCTGCACGGCAACGCCGCAGTCGATGGTGCACCAGAAGTCGTGCACCTTGATTTGTCCGCTGCCGCGATCGACCGACACTTCGGCGATGCCGGCGACTTGCGAGCCCGAATAGTCGAGGAACGCAAATCCCAGCCCGCGCCCCTCGCGCTTCTTGCCCCAGCTCGCCATCTCCGCCACCCGCTCGACCACCCTGACGCCGCGTGGCGCGTTCTTCAAAAGCTCGAGTCGAAACTTCACCGGGTCGATGCCGCGCTTGAGTGCGATCTCGTCGACGAACGTCTCCGTTGCAAACCTATTAGCGGTGAAGCTGATCCCGCGCAGGGGATTGGTACGCACCCCGGTGTCACGATAGAGCTGTTCGACCAATTGATGGGGAACGTCATAACCGCGCAGATCGGCCCCAAGCATGGCAATGAAGTCCTTGCCGCCGCTCTGCTGATAGCGCACCGGATATGCCACGCCGCGAGCTTGCCGGAGGGATCGAAGCCGGCCTTCAGATAATGCGCAGAGATGGGGCGGAATCGCCCGTTCTGGACGTCATCCTCGCGCGTCCACATCACCTTGACTGGCCGTCCCGCCTCTTTCGACAACAGCACCGCGTCGATAATGAAATCGACGTCACGGTTGCCGCGCCGGCCGAAGCCGCCACCCATCAACATGTCATTGAGCTTCACCTTCTCGCGCGGAATGCCGAGCAGCTTCGCGGGCGCCTCGGTGGCGGTGGTTTGGCTCTGGGTTCCGGCCCAGATTTCCACCGAGTCGGCGGACGGCGAGACCGAGGCGATGGCGTTCAACGGCTCCATTTGCGCGTGATAGGCGTAGTCGCAGCGGTATTCGGCCTCCATGCTGGAGGAAGCCTTCGGCATCTCGGCGCGCGGGTCGCCGATCTTGCTCCATTCCGTTGCGCCGCGAGCGACATCTTTCGCATCGGCGGCGAACCGCTCCATGCCTTTATCGCTGTCGAAGCCCCAGGCGGTGCCGGTTCTGCTCCAGGTCACGGATTGGGTGAGCGCCCGGCGCGCCTCGAACGCCGCCCACGGCGTGTCGGCGAGCACGCCGACGCCGTACGGCAGCCTGACGATCTTGACGGCGCCAGCAATTACCTTCGCTTTGGCATCGTCGATCTTGTCTGGCACCGAGCCCTCGACCGGCGCGCGCAGCACCGCGCCGTAGAGCATGTTCGGCACCTGCACGTCGATGGCATAGCGCGCGCTGCCGTTGACCTTGCCCGGAAGATCGACCCGCGACACGTCCTTGCCGATGAGCCGGAACTCACTGGGCTTCTTCAACGCTTCGGGCTTGACCTCTGGCGGCTTTTCCGGGACCTCGGCAAAGGCGGCGATCTCGCCATAACTGAGCTTGCGGCCGGACTTGGCGTGCACCACCGTGTTCGGCTCGGTGCTCAGCTCTTCGGCCGGCACGCCGAGTTTCTTGGCCGCATTATCGATGAGCACGCGACGCACCTGCGCGCCGAAGATGCGCAGCGGCCGATAATAGCTCGTCACTGCGTTGGAGCCGGCGGTGTACATCATGCCGCCGAATCCGGGATTGCCGTAGATCGCCTCGATCGTCGGCGCCGGGACGATGCGCACCTTCGACCAATCGGCGTCGAGCTCTTCGGCGATGATCAGCGGCAGCGAGGTCAGCGACCCCTGCCCCATTTCGGTCGCCGGCGACATGATGGTGATCGTCCCATCGAGGGCGATGCTCACCCACGGGCTCAGCGCTTTGCCGCTGCGCTCGCTCGCAAGCACTGCGGCAGCAGCGCGGCGGTTGACGCCGACCGCGATAGCAAAGCTGAGCCCCGCCGCTCCGATCATCACTTGACGACGCGACAAGAGCTGACGGCGCGCAGAGCGCGCGTTCAAGCTTGCGATTGTCAGATGCTGGGTCATGGTCACGCCTCCCGCACCGCGCGCTCGATCGCGCGCACGATGCGCTGATAGGTTCCGCAGCGGCAGATGTTCGTGCTCATGTGCTCGACGATCTGATCGCGCGTCGGCTTCGGGCTCTGCTTGAGCAGGTCGGCCGCGCTCATGATCTGCCCGGATTGGCAGTAGCCGCATTGCGGCACCTGCTCGGCGAGCCAGGCTTTCTGCAGCGGGTGCGACGAATCCGGCGACAATCCCTCGATCGTGGTCACCGACTTGCCGGCAACCTCCGACATTTGGGTCTGGCACGAGAACGCGCGCTTGCCGTCGATGTGCACCATGCAGGCGCCGCACAGACCGGTACCGCAGCCGAATTTGGTGCCGGTAAGCTTGAGGTCCTCCCGGATCACCCACAACAACGGCGTGGTCGGCGGCGCATTACTCGACGCCGCCTTGCCGTTCACAGTGAAGTTGACGGCCATGCTTGCCCTCCCTCACTTCGCGAATGGCGAATGGCGCCCATCGTCTTGCGGTATTCGCTATTCGCAACTCGCTATTCGACCCTCGAGCTAACCCAACGCCGCTTTGACGCGCGCCGCATTGAGCGGCAGGTCGCGGATGCGTTTGCCGGTTGCATTGGCGAAGGCGTTGACGACGGCGGCGACCGCAGGCCCCTGCGAGCCTTCGCCTGCGCCGAGCGGACGCTCATTCGGACGGTTGATCAGCTCGACCTCGATCTCCGGCGCTTCCGGCATGGTGAGGATCGGATAGCTGGCCCAGTCGCGCGTCAGAATCCCGCTCCGATCGAAACGCACCTCCTCCTTCAGCGTCCAGCTCACCGACTGGACGATGCCGCCTTCGATCTGGCTGGTGAGCCCATCGGGATTGATGATCAGGCCGGCATCGACCGCGGCGATGGCGCGCGGCACGCGCATCATTCCGCTGCCGCGGTCGACTTCGACCTCCGCGATCACGGCCACGTAGCAAGCGAGGTTCTTGTATTTGGCAAAACCGATGCCGCGGCCGCGCGCGCCGTCGCCCTTCTCCCCGGGGGTCCAGGCGGCTTTCTTGGCGACCGCCTCGATCACCGCCCGTGCGCGCGGGTCGCTGAGATGCGCGAGCCGGAAGGCAACCGGATCGACGCCGGCCGCGGCCGCCAGCTCATCCATGAAGGACTCGAGCGCGAATACGTTGGCGTAGCCGCCAAGCGTGCGCAGCGCCGACACCCGGATCGGCATGTCCTGGACGAAATGGTGGATCACCTGCTGGCGCGGGAAGTCGTAGAGCGGGATGGCGTTGCGGTCACCACCGCCCGCGGGCTGGGGCGGACTCGTGGGTGGTCCCATTTTCTGCGGCTCGGCGAGATACCAGGCCGCGAGCACATTGGTGCCGTCGGTAGATTGCGGCCGGGTCGAATGGGAATTGCTCCACACTTCGTAGTCCCAGTCGGCAATCTTGCCATCGCCGCCGAGCGCCGCTTTTGCCCGCATTACCATGGCCGGGCCATAGGGCTCCCAGCCGAACTCGTCGTCGCGCATCCACTGCAGGCGGACCGGTCGGCCTGGCAGCGCACGCGCCAGCAACGCCGCGTCAAGCGCGACGTCGTCGGCGCCGTTGTGCCCGTAGCAACCCGACCCCTCCACATGCACGCAACGCAGCGACGCGGCCGGCATTTTCAGCGCTTTGGCGAGTTCCGCGCGCAGCGGGAAGACGCCTTGCGAATGCGTCCACACCGTCATCTTGCCGTCCTTGAATTCGGCGACCGAACAAGAGGGCCCGATCGAAGCGTGCGCCATGTAGGGCTTGGTGTAGACCGCCTCGAACGTACGGGCGTTCTCCGGCAGGGGACCTTGCTTGACGCCGATGGTGGCATCTTTGCTCGGCAGCGATTTGATCACCTCGAACAGGCGCGCGGGATCGGGCAGTTGGGGCCCCAAGGTCCATTTCGCGCTCTTCAGCAAAGCTGCGCGTGCCCCGATCGCCTGCTCTTCGCGTTCGGCCACGACGCCGAGGAAGGAGCCGTCCCGCACCACGGCAACGACGCCTGGCATCGCCCTGGCTGCGGCCTCGTCGACGCTGTCGAGCTTCGAGCCGTAGCGCGGCGGACGTATCACGCGGCCGTGCAGCATGCCGGGAAGCCGGATGTCCTGAACGTAGGCGGCGCCGCCGGTGACTTTGGCCGGAATATCGAAACGCGAAATAGATCTGCCCACGATCTTGTGAGCTGCCGCCGGCTTCGGTGTCGCCTTGGCGCTCGCTTCGCGATTGAGCTCGGGATTGAGGTCGCCGTAACCGACCTTGCGTCCGTCGGGCGCCGCGATCATGCCGTCGGCAAGGGTCAACTGATCCGCCGGGACGCCGAGCCGCTTGGCCGCGAGATCGATCAGGATCGCGCGAACCTCGGCGCCCGCCATGCGCAACGCCGTACCGCTGTTCTCGACTGATTGGCTGCCGGCAGTTTGGCCTTCGTTCGGCGTCTGGCCGGTATCGCCGGAAATCATCTTGACGCGGGACAGCGGCAGATCGAGCTCCTCGGCCGCGATCTGCGCGAGCGCGGTAAGGATGCCCTGCCCCAGTTCCACCTTACCGGTGAAAATGGTCGCGCTGCCGTCGGCATTGATGCGGATCCAGCCGTCGAGCCGGCGATTGTTCTGCAGACTTCCGGGCAGTCGCTCTTGCCCGCGGGCAAGCTTCGGGTCGAGCGAGAAGGCGACGACAATCGCGCCAAAGCCGGCGGTGAATTCGCGGCGACTGAAAACGGGAGCGTTCATGGTTACGTCCTCCCGTTTGCTTGCGCCGCCCGCAGCACCGCGCGAATGATCCGGTTGTGGGTGCCGCAGCGGCAAAGGTTGCCGGCGAGTGCCGCGCGCACGTCCGGCTCGCTCGGCCGCGGATTGCGATCGAGCAGCTCTTTCGCCGACATGATCATGCCATTCGTGCAGTAGCCGCACTGGGCCGCCTGCTCCGTGATGAAGGCCTGCTGCAGCGGATGCGGCTTCTCGAGCGAGCCGAGGCCTTCGATCGTCGTAATCTCGCTTGTCGCGACCGCGCTGATCGGCGTAACGCAGGAACGCACCGCCTTCCCGTCGATCAGCACGGTGCAGGCACCGCATTGTGCGAGCCCGCAGCCGAACTTCGCGCCATTAAGCTCGAGATCGTTGCGAAGCACGTAGAGCAACGGCGTGTCCGGTTCCGCAGGAACAGAACGGCTCACCCCATTGACTTTGAGGCTGATGGCCATGCCTGGCGTCTCCCACGCTCCGCCGGCCTGGGCGGAGCCGGCCGCGCCGCTTTATCTTTAGAGCGGTTTTATTCTGCGCCGTTGCGGGCGCCGCGTCGAGGCCCTTGTGGAACGGCCGGCTCCGTCGAGGCCAGGCGCTCTACAATGGCGACACGTCGCCTCGCGCCCAGTCTTCGCGCGCGGACGCACACAAATCGGCGAACGTGCCGGCCGCAATCGCGCCGCGCATGCCGGCCATCAAGTCTTGGTAATAGGCGAGATTGATGGTCGTGAGCAGGATCGCGCCGAGCATCTCGTTGGCTCGGACGAGATGATGCAGATAGGCGCGCGAAAAATCGCGCGCCGCAGCGCAGGCGCTCGCTTCATCGATCGGTCGCGGGTCCTCCGCGTGGCGCGCGTTCTTGAGATTGATCGGCCCGAACCGGGTGAACGCGAGCCCATGGCGGCCGTTGCGGGTCGGCAGCACGCAGTCGAACATGTCGATCCCACGGGCGACGGCCTCGAGGAGGTCCTCGGGCGTGCCCACCCCCATGAGGTAGCGCGGACGTTCGGTGGGCAGCGCGGGCGCGACGCCCTCGACGATGCGCAGCATCACCTCCTGCGGCTCGCCCACGGCAAGGCCGCCGATGGCGTAGCCGTCAAAACCGATGTCGGTCAGGACGCGGGCGCTCTCGGCGCGCAATACCGGATCGTCGCCGCCTTGCACGATGCCGAAGAGAGCGTTGCCTACGGGCGCGCGCTCGAAGGCGCGCTTGCTGCGCTCGGCCCATGCGAGGGAAAGCTGCATGGCGCGACGCAGCTCGGTCTTGGCTGCCGGCAATTGCAGGCATTCATCGAGCTGCATCGCGATGTCGGAGCCGAGCAGAATCTGGATTTCCATCGCGCGCTCGGGCGAAAGCTCGACGATGGCGCCGTCGAGGTGGGAGCGGAAGGTCACGCCCTTGTCCTCGACCTTGCGCAACTCCGAGAGCGACATGACCTGGAAGCCGCCGGAGTCGGTCAGAATCGCGCGCGGCCAATTCATGAATCGGTGCAGGCCGCCGAGCGCCGCGATGCGTTCGGCACCCGGCCGCAACATCAGGTGATACGTATTAGCGAGCACGATGTCGGCGCCGCTTGCGCGCACCGCCTCGGGCGTAAGACCTTTAACTGTTGCCTGCGTGCCGACCGGCAAGAACGCGGGTGTGGCGACGGTGCCGTGCGGCGTCGACATCTCGCCGCGACGGACGGCACCGTCGGTGGCGAGCAAGCGGAAGGAGAAGACGGCGGGCATATCGGTGCAGGCGACTGTCCCTCTGGGCTGCCCTGATGCTTCCACGGGTGCGGTCGCTGCCGCGTCGGCTCTATCAAAACTGCCCGCAGGGTGTCAGGCTTCGAGCAGCGTCAGCAGCCCCTTGAGTAATTGTGTCGGGTTGGGCGGGCAGCCGCGGATATGCAAGTCGACGGGTATGACGCTAGAG